>JYMV01027971.1_pt1 | contig 80517 bp, 75 predicted proteins | sample 338911 | NCBI WGS metagenome assembly JYMV01 (sample SAMN03354496, study PRJNA234377) | hydrothermal vent metagenome | biome: Deep sea; feature: Hydrothermal plumes at the Eastern Lau Spreading Center, Western Pacific Ocean; material: Seawater | place: Tonga | collected 2009 | depth 2000 m m | reverse complement strand
GCCTTATTAAAAAATATCGCGATCGCAGCCTTCGGCTGCTAGAAAAAATAAACCCCTCCGAAAAAAGAGGGGTTTATCATCAATCTGAAGCGCCTCTTCATGAGGCGCTTATAATGCTAACAAGGTTGGGTTTACTAGCTCGTTAAACCGCAGCGCACACGCGCGTACCCTGATCGATGGCGCGTTTTGCATCTAGCTCTAATGCTTCGTCTGCACCACCAATTAAGTGATAAGGCATGTTTAAGCCTTCAACGATATCACGCATCGGCTCCTGGCCTGCACAGATGATAATGTTATCTACCGGCAATACTTGGCTATTGCCTTCTACCGTAATGTGTAGCCCTTCATCATCAATTTTGTCGTAGCTCACACCTGGGATCATGGTCACGCCTTTGGCAAGCAGGCCTACTCGGTGTGCCCACCCCGTTGTTTTACCTAAACCTGCGCCAACTTTGGTTGTCTTGCGCTGCAATAGGAAAATTTCTCTTGGCGATGGCTCAGGCTGTGGCTTAACGCCTTCAATGCCCGCGCGAGCAGAGAAGGTCATGTCAATACCCCACTCTTTCATAAATGCAGGAATATCTTGGCTTGGCGTTTCTTTGCCATGAGACAAGTACTCAGCGGTATCAAAACCAATTCCACCAGCGCCGATAATGGCTACCTTATTGCCAACGGGTTTCTTTTCTTTCAATACTTCGATATAGGTCAGCACTTTTTCGTGCTCAATGCCTTCAATCGCTGGCGTACGCGGCTTAATGCCCGTCGCAATCATCACTTCATCGAAACCTTCGTCGTTTAGCGCAGCCGCATCAACATAAGTATTCAATTTAAGGGTAATGTTCTTATGAAGCTCAATTTGGCGCTTGAAATAACGCAGCGTTTCGTAGAACTCCTCTTTGCCTGGAATTTGTTTGGCGATATTAAATTGACCACCAATTTCACTAGATGCATCATAAATCACCACGTCGTGACCGCGCTTGGCAGAAGTCACTGCCGCTGCTAATCCAGCTGGGCCCGCACCTACCACTGCAACACGCTTTTTGGTTTCTGCAGGCTTGATGTTAATTTCAAGCTCGTGACAGGCTCGTGGGTTTACCAAACAGCTGGTCATTTTGCCGTTGAATACATGGTCAAGGCATGCTTGGTTACAGCCAATACAGGTATTAATTTCATCTGCCTTATTTTGCTGCGCTTTGCGAACGAAGTCAGGGTCTGCCAAGAACGGACGAGCCATAGACACCATGTCAGCATCGCCGCGAGATAACACTTCTTCAGCGACTTCAGGCGTGTTGATACGGTTAGATGTAATAACTGGAATTGAAAGCGCCTCTCGGAATTTTGCGGTAACCCATGTAAATGCAGCTCGCGGTACTTTAGTGGCAATGGTTGGAATACGCGCTTCGTGCCAACCAATACCAGTGTTAATGATAGTTGCACCGGCTTTTTCAATTTCTTTGCCAAGCTGCACGACTTCATCATAAGTAGAACCACCTTCCACCAGATCTAGCATCGATAAACGATAAATAATGATGAAGTTCTTACCTACCGCCTCGCGCACGCGGCGTACCACTTCAATGGGCAGACGGATACGGTTCTCGTATTCACCGCCCCACTGATCGTCGCGGTGGTTTGTGCGCTTTGCAATAAACTGATTAAGGAAATAGCCTTCAGACCCCATGATCTCAACACCATCATAACCCGCGCGCTGAGCCTGGGTTGCGGCAGTAATGAAATCTTTAATTTGCTTTTCAATCTCGTCAGCTTCAAGTGCCTTGGGCTTAAACGGATTAATAGGCGCCTGTACCGCGGAAGGTGCCACAAGCTTAGGGCTATACGCATAGCGGCCCGTATGCAGAATTTGCATACAGATTTTACCGCCCGTTATGTGTACCGCGTCAGTCACTTCTTTATGGTTTTTAACCGCTTCGTCTGTATCTAATCGAAATGTTGATGGGTGAGTAGCACCCTCTTCATTTGGCCCAATACCACCTGTAACGATAAGCCCTACGCCACCTCTGGCACGTTCACCATAAAATGCCGCCATACGTTTGTGGCCGTCGGGTAATTCCTCTAAGCCCGTGTGCATAGAGCCCATGAGCACGCGGTTCTTTAGGGTAGTGAAGCCTAAGTCTAAAGGACGAAATAAATGAGGGTAAACGGGATGATCGGTAACGGTCTGATTCATGATACATTCCTGAAAGTCGTTTTGGCTTGGTAAAAGCCGTTAAAAAGCCTGTTTAAATATTCTTATTTGATGCGTTTCTGTAGTAAAAGCGCTTTTTATCTAAGTATTTACTTAATTTAATTTGCTACTTAGTTTATGTAATAGAAATCGTGTTGCGCGCCAGCCTTGACGTATGCTAATCATCATTGGGCCATCAATGAGCAATTAGCTACAAAGGAAACGCGCTTTCATACATAAACTTACGAATTCATTTTCTTAATGGCTGGGTGTAATGGCGGATATTCTGGCAGTGTTTTGGTTTTCTGTGCTTCCATGGCTTTAAACACATCTTCCATTTGGAACATGCCCGCTTGCCATGTGGCCATATAGGTCAAGCTCTCTGCCACCGTGTGTTCTGCCGCGTAGTTAATCATAGTCTTAGTGCCTGAAACTGCTAACGGCGAATTCATTGCAATCTGCTGAGCTATTTTCATTACCGCGTCTAGCATGGAAGTTTGGTCATCAAATACCTGATTCACAAAACCAAGCTGCTGCGCTTCTGCGGCACCAAAGTTGCGTCCGGTATAAGCCAGTTCTTTAACTATGCCAATGGGAATGAGTTTTGGAAGTCGCTGAAGCGTGCCTACGTCCGCCGTCATACCTAACTGTGTTTCTTTTATGGTGAAAAAGGCGTCTTGGGTGCAATAGCGCATGTCGCATGCACTGAGCAAATCTACAGCACCACCAATTGCCCCGCCCTGCACGGCACCAATAACCGGCATACGTGCCTGCTCTATGGCGGTAAAGCTATCTTGAAGCAACATCACCATACGGCGCATACGCTCTGCCCTGCGCGACGGGTCGCCCTTAAAGTCTTCTTTCATATTCAGGAACACCGATAAGTCCATACCGGCAGAAAAATGCTTACCCGTTGATGAAATAACAATGACACGGGCGTTACCTTCATCGTCTATTTCACGAATAGCCGCTGGCAATTCGGTCCAGAACTCTGGGATCATGCTATTCATTGCGTCGGGGCGGTTTAGTACTACGTGGGCAATATGGCCCTCTTGTTTTACTTCTAATGTAGAGTACTTCATGGTTTGCGCTGTCTCCTTAGGCTGTTCCTGTTAACAAATTTGCAAACTAGACAGCGTCAAGATAAAAGGCCATGTTGACAGTGTCAAGATAAAACGTTATCTATTCGTCTCAATTTTGAAAATGGAAACTTCGGGTTTATGGCTAATGCAGTACAAAGCTACCATCACGGCGACTTGCGCAGCGCACTGATAGAGGCGGCAACGGCGCGTCTTTCTGAATACGGCGTTGATAGCTTATCTCTTAGAAAGCTGGCAGAAGATGCCGGAGTGTCACGTACTGCGCCCTATCACCATTTTAAAGACAAGAGTGCGCTTTTAAGCGCCATTGCAGCCAAAGGCTTTAGCGATTGGCATACCGCAGCTAAACGAATCTTCGAACAAGAAGACAAAACTCCGCAGGCACGTTTCCGCGAATTTGTGCACGAATACATTGGCTACGCTGCCGACAACCCAGAGATGTACGAATTGATGTTTGGTCGCACTATTTGGCAAAACCAAGCGGCGACCAACGATCTGAAAGAGGTTGCATTTCCCTGCTTTCAGTTTCAGGTGACGATGACGCGCTACTGGCAAGATAAAGGGCTTCTCCCAAATAATCAGGATGCGCTGAGACTCGCACAGGTTACCTGGGGCACGTTACACGGGATTGCACGATTGCTCATTGATGGTATCTACGCTGACAGCAGTCATATCGAGGAAATGTGTGATTGTGCAGCAGATTTGTTTATGCAAAAGCAAATGGATGCTTAGAACGGATGAATTGCCAGAGCGAGACAAAGACTCGCTCGTAGCACTTTTTAGTTACGCCGATTCCGCTTTAGCCTTAGATACTGGCTGACCTTCGTGCGTCGCTTTAATAAACTCAGCAGCACGTTCAGCAATCATGACGGTGGGCGCATTGGTATTGCCGCCAATTAGGCTGGGCATCACTGAAGCGTCTACCACTCTAAGACCTGCTATACCTCTTACCCGCAATTGGGTATCAACCACTGCCATCTCATCGTCATCACTGCCCATTTTACAGGTACCAATTGGGTGATAGATGGTTTCAGCACGCTCACGTAAAAACTCTAATATTTCTTCATCTGTTTGTGCTTCTACCCCAGGGTATAGTTCACTGCCTTGGAACTTGTCGAAGTCTGGTGCAGATAGCAGCTTACGGGCAATGCGCACACCTTCAATCATGACTTGCTGATCTTCCTCTGCAGTCAAATAATTGGGGTCAATAAGGGCTTGATCAGCAGGGTGGTTGCTTTGAAGCGAAATAGTGCCGCGGCTTTTGGGGTATAGACAGCATACGTGAAGGCCATAACCGTAACCAAAAGCTAACTGCCTTCCATGGTCGTTTAAAATTGCCGGTAGAAAGTGAAACTGAATGTCTGGGCCTTGTGTCGCTAAGCTTGAGCTAACAAAGCCACCTGCTTCGGCTATGTTGGACGAGAAAATACCTTTGCGCCTAAACGCATAGTCTGCGGTGGCTTTTACGTAGGAAGGCAAGGCCCCTAACGCCACGGCGTAGCCCTCTCTCGCTTTACAGGTATATTGCACGATTGCATCAAGATGGTCTTGTAAGTTTTGGCCCACACCAGGCAAGTCTTGCTGTACAAAAATCCCCTTTTCTTCTAACTCTGCTCTGGGCCCAATACCTGAAAGCATAAGAAGTTGTGGTGAATTAATCGCGCCGCCACACAGGATAACTTCGCTTTTAGCAAAATAACGATTTACTACGCCTTTTTCTCGTACCTGAACGCCAATTGCACGCCCCTCTTTTAACAGCACTTTTTCGGCTGCGACTCTTGTAAGTACAGTTAAATTGTTGCGATGCTTGGCCTGCGTTAAATATCCCTTCGCCGTTGAACAGCGCTGTCCGTTGGCCTGTGTAACATGGTAATAGCCTAGCCCCTCTCTATCGTCTCGGTTAAAGTCGTCGAGCTGTTGATAGCCTGCAATCGACGCTGAGTTCACAAATGCGTCTGACAGCACGCTGGTATGCCTAAGCTTGCTAACATTGAGTGGGCCGCCTGTGCCGTGGTATTCATCAGCACCTTCTTCAAAGTTCTCAGAGCGTTTGAAATAAGGCAGTACATCATCAAACGACCAACCTTCAGCTCCTTCTTCATTAGCCCAGCGGTCGTAGTCTTCTTTTTGCCCGCGAATATAACACATCGCATTAACCGAACTGCTGCCGCCCAAGGTTTTACCGCGGGGCCAGAACAGTTCTCTGTCATACATCTCTTTTTGGGGTGCTGTGTGATAACCCCAGCCAATCCCCTCAAATCTACTGAGTAAAGACAACCCAAACGGGATATGAATAAGCGGATTAGTGTCCTTTGAGCCAGCCTCTAATAGCAAAACATCTAACGCGGGGTTTTCTGATAAACGGGTGGCAAGCACCGCGCCCGCAGAACCGCCGCCTACAATAATATAATCGTATTTGCTCAGTACTTCGCTCATTTCGCCAACTCCTTGAGGGCAAGACTATTAAATGTTAAAAAAACGTTGTGGTACGACCAGATTACCAAACAACACTTCGCCGAGAAAAGACTTAAATTGTAAGATTTAAAAAATCTAATAATCCTGATAACTTAAGTCTATATCGAAGTAGCCCCTACTCTGAAAAAACTAACAACAAGCCACCGCCTAGTAGATTTAGGCTAAGAATGAACGTTGACCAAAAACCTATCGTTTAAAGACAAATGTAAAGTCTACCTTGCACAATGGCTTGTGAAATGGGGCAAGCTGACGCACGACGACTTCACGAAATCAGAGCTTCATGACCTCGTAAAAGGCAGCTTTCCTTACTCATTCACTTTCGATATCCCCATGGGAACTGGCACGGTTACCGTGCTTGAAGGAAACATCACGCTAGATAGTGAAAGCAACCGTATTGGTCTGCAGTGCCTCGCTGCGCTTAATATTGTGGTTGCCACCACGACTATTTATCGCGCTCATGTTGTATTTACCGTGTCAGCTTCACCCTATTACGACAAAAATATGAGTACACTCTATTTGACAGGCGTCGCCACTGACAGCGTCACCTTAGTTAACGATGATTACGCGTTGATTAAAGACACGCAATTTCTGATGTCGCGACTCTTCCCCAAAAGCGTTAATTCTTTGCTTGGTGGCTCTTTAAAATCAGCGTTATCACTGTTTAGCGCCGGCACATCCGATATAGCTGCAGACTATCTAAAGGTCTATTTATCTGGCTCGAAACAAGCCGTGTTGGACTACCACATCCCTCTCATTAACAACGCCATTAAAAAGCAAATTAAGCAGGAAGACTTAAGCCATACCATGCGTAACGACCATTGGCGCGAGGTTCTGTTCTCAAAAGCTGGCCAAAACGTGCGTGTAGAAGACGACGTACTGCGCTTTTACCTCATTGAATGACAACGCATACTGTTTGGAACAATGCACGCTAGTGATCTGACACAATAGAAACAGGGACGGTATCCACCTGTTCGCCAATATCGTCGATGTTTAGCCTGGGATCGTCCACACTTGCTTCAAGCATATCGAACGCCTCTTTGACGTAGCGCGCTAACGGCTGTAGCGATTCAATATTTTTATTGCAGCACACTAATCCCACATTTGCCGTGCCTGCATATGTCATAAGCGTAATATTTACCCCGCCACCAGGCGTCATGGTAGAAATGGGGTAACAAGCCAGAAGCTCTGCATCTTTTAGATACCGCGTATCTTTTGGCCCAGGTACATTGGAGATTAAGATGTTGGCAATGGGTTTGACTACGCTAGATAGCCTTAACCACTCAAAGACCAGTGCAAGCGATTGAATAACAATAGTATAGCCGCTAAATGCTGCGGGCCGCGCGTGCTGCGCTGCATGTTTTACAATGCGGTGATTCACTACAATTTGGCGCAAACGTAAATAAGGATCGGTTTCGCCGTGAGCAAGCTGTACCGGCACAATAGCTATCTTATTGCCCGTGGTTTTCTCGCCGGGTTTACGCAAGTTAATTGGCATATTGGTGAACAAGGCTTTTTTAAATACTTGCCCGTGGTCTTGCAGCAGTTTATGTACGCCAATATCGAAGGCACAAAGCAACACCTCGTTTGCCGTAGAGCGCGTTCGCCTTGCCAGGGCTTTTACACGCTTAAAGTCTAAGTCCATGGTAGCCACAGCCCTTCCCGCTTTCACTTGTCCAGTCAGCACTGTTTTCGTACCAGTGAAAGGAATAGGCATATAATGTGGGTTCACTCGCAGCACTTTCATGAATATACGAATAAAGATAATTAGCAAATCAAGCGCGGTTTTAAGCGCGTAACCCACTCCCACTAAGCGCTTGTAAAAGCTCACAGGCTCTCTGCGCTTATGGCGCAGTCGTTTTACTGCCCATACTGGTGTGAACTTAGTCTCGTGAGAGTTTGATACATATCCCGCTTGGAACCAGCGCACTAATGTTGCCCCATCGCCATACATATGATGGACCCGCGCATAAATAGCAAACGTCTCGCTGTTATCATCAAAGATGAAATGGTATTGCCACAGGGGCTTGTCGGGATCTAATCGCGAAGCATGTAATCTTGCCACAAATGCGTCTAGCGCTTCGCGATTTGTAATATCAGCAACTCGATGAATTTGAACGTGATAATCCATGTTGAGCTTTTTTACCGGCGAAAAACCCACAGGGTATCCCCGTTTTTACCGCACAGTTGAAGGGAGAGGTCGCTCGGGCAAAGCTCCTTATTTCCTGGAATAATTGAGGGACATATTCGGTACTTTTTGCCCCTTTAGGTATGGCAAGTAGCTGCAAGCAAGCTACGTGTTTTGGATTCTCGTCTGATTCGGTTATCCAAAATGACTTATCTAAGAAACTGAGCGTTTTTGCCATTACTATTCCTTTACGCGAAGTCGAGGGGTGACGGGGTTGAGGCATCTCTCATAAAGTCATGAGAGTCGAGCATCTGTTCTAACTGCTGTTTTTGTTCATCGGACAGTGCCAACCTTGGCAATACGCTTACCATCATTAGCGACAAGGCATGATAGCGCTGCATCGTACTATCCATATGGCTGTTTAATTCATCAAATTGACAAGACTGTGTGATGATTAAGGACATTAAATCCACCATAAGTGCCCTGTCTGCCTTTGAGGCAATAAGAATGTCTCGTTTCGATAGTGACTCAAAAAGAAACGCTAATTGCTTATTCAAGCTAGACAATATGTGCTGTCTAGGGCGCACGATACTGGGATATTTTTCTGCTAAGTCAGCCGGGCTACGGTAGAAAAAGCGAAATACATGGATACTGTCTATAAGCAAATACAGGTAATACATAATTTCTTCAGGATGAAGTGTATCGAGCTTTTCTCGGCTTAGTATCTTCTGCATCTGCTGTTCATGCATTTTCATCAACGCGTTAACCAGGCTGTCCTTGCCTTTAAAGTGGTAGTAGAGATTCCCCGGACTAATATCCAGCTCAATGGCGATATCAACACTGGTAACAGTGTTTTCGCCGTGCTCATTAAATAAGGTTAGCGCGGTGAGTAGTATTTTCTGCGCGGTTTTCATAATTTAGTTCAATCCTTTGCCAACCCAGTGCGTTAATTTTTTTATTCGTGAAAAACGCTACATAAACACCAGATAGAGTTGAGCAATACCAGCTACCATACCTAGAATAGCGCCGGTTACGATGAGCTTCCACTCATCCTGTTGATACGCTGGGCGCAAAACGCCTTCAAATTCTTCAACACTTAACGCCTGCATGCGCTCACTTAAATCGTGCCCAATCTGCATAGCATTATTAGCGTAATCAAACGCATAAAGCAGATACTTATCAGAATTATCAAATATCTGACGCACCGCTAGTGCCTTCATTTTATGGTAATTTTCTGACCCCACACCCAACGCAAAATACGGTTGCGCTATGGCAACATAGCGTTCAATAGCGTCATTGACATGAAGCTCAATGAGTTCTAAAAGCTGGGCTGAGCCTGAACCATGCAAGATTACATGGGTGATGTTTTTAGGCGTTATAAGCTTTTCTTCAATAATGTTTGAATAGACTTCGGACACTTCTTTTTGGCGCTTTAAAAACATACCTTGAATAGTAATCGGCCCCAGTTTTCTTGGGCGTTTGGGTTCGAATATGATTTTGATAGCAATCCAATTAGTGGCATAACCCACGAGCAGCCCACCTAACGGCAGAATCCACCATGCTTGGTAGAAATACCAAAGTAGCATGGTGGGCAAACCAAACAAAAAGCCAAAATAGAAGCCAGAACGCACAATAAACGGAAACTCTTTGCTGCCTGCCGTTAAGAAAATTTCATTAACGAGCTCGGGCGCATTCACCAGCTGCTCTACCACCAGCTCTTTAATATCTAAAATTTCTGAGACATTGTGCTGAAAGTCGTCCACCATTTTATGAACCACATTAGGAATGTCGTTTTCGATGCGTTGATAGACTAAATTTTTGCCCTGTACAGGCAACGCAGCCCAAAGTTGAGGCGCAGATTCTGCCATTACATCGTTAACGACTTTGCGAATAACTTGACTTAAACGCCGCTCAATTGCTTTAGTGAGCTCGTCTGCATCTAAACGCTGTGCTAACTCTTCAACACTAAGCAGTTTGCCTAGCACTAGCTCAACCTCAATCTCGGCCATTTGGCGGCGCTTCGCAGGAATGAGTCCCTGCCACCCTAAGAAAGGCTTAATACCAACAAACTCAATGGGGTAAAACATCATTTTTACCGCCAGATAGTTGGTTAGCCATCCAACAATAGCGCTAATTAAAGGAATTGATAGCAGACTTAGCGTTTCAAAGTTCCATTCCATACTACGAACATGCGGTCCAATTTGTTATTTTCTCTCTCAGGCTACTGAGTGCCTATGAAATGGTCAATGTAAAAAGTGAAATTACTGCTAATTGTTGATTGAAAACAGCTAAATGAAAGTCTAAAAGTTAGAACGTTTGACCTTGTGTGATTCACCTAAAGTGCATCAGTTTTCTCAACAACAAACGATTAGGTAGTGAATTCTAAATTTACGCCATACACTCAAAATAGTGTATGAACCGCTGTTCTCATGCCCTTGCTTTGAGTCTTCGCTATATGGACATTTAAAGACCTGTAATTTTTGAGAACTGCGTTCTAAGTGAAAACTATCGTTTTGCTGGTGTTTTTCGGGTCAGTGTACTTTTTCGAATGAGTAGAAGGTACAGCCCTCATCAATCAAAAATAGGTACTCGTCATGGCAGTATTCGACTTGCGGTTAAAAAAGCTTGAACATGAAATCGAGCATGCAGGCAATTATGATGAATATGAGGCCGCGTGCTTAGCGCACGATGCATTGTCTGGTGCTGAGGAATGGAAAGCCGAAGACGCTAGCGATGACTACGACTACAAACTAATTCGCAAACGAGTTCAGCGCCTACAGCTTGCCAGAGGCAAAGGCGATTTACATGCGCTTATGTCGATTCTGCACGAGGGGCTACACGGCAATTTAGGCAATATTGCCAACCCCGTATTACTTACCCAGTGTAAAATAGGCACTAAATATCTTATTGAACAGTTTATTGACGAAGTGATATTGGCGCTAGAGCAAATTTATCACGCCGATGAACAAGACGTAGACTTTTACGAGAAACTGTCATTTTTTGAAGAGACTGCACACGCCTTCGGGCGTAGCTGCCTTATGCTTTCAGGTGGCGCAGGCTTAGGCTTTTTCCATGCTGGCGTGGTTAAGTCATTAAACGAAAAGAATTTGTTACCTACCGTAGTGTCTGGCTCTAGCGCTGGTTCTATCATCGCAGCCATGTTGGGTACACGAACTCACGACCAATTATTAGAAGCACTCAGCGCCGACTTTATTTACGAGACTTTTAAACACTGGCGAAGCTTTGCCGGTCTTGGAAAGAAAGGGCTATTTGATAGTTCCGTGCTCGAAAATGCGCTGATTGAACTTTTCGACCTTACCACTTTTGAGGAAGCCTTTAAGAAAACAGGTCGACACATTACTGTGACGGTATCCCCTGCCGACCTCCATCAACATTCGCGCTTGTTAAATGCTAAAACCTCACCGAATGCAATTATTACTCAAGCGGTACGTGCATCCTGTGCAGTTCCCATCATTTTTAGCCCTGTACAGTTAAGAGCGAAAACGCCTTCGGGCGATATTGTGCCTTATATTCCCAACCGTCGTTTTGCCGATGGCTCATTAATGGCCGACCTTCCCTTCGAGCGCTTAGCGAGGCTATATGGCGTAAATCACAGTATCGTGAGCCAAACAAACCCGTTGGCAGTGCCATTCATTTCCGCAAACCGCATTGACCCCAACTCGCTGTGGGACATGTCTGCGCGCCATCTTGGCCAACTAGCGAAAACTAACAGTATTTTCGCCATTGATATCATTGAAAGGTTAACCGGTAATAAAAGTGCCAAATTGGCTATTCATAAAGTTCGTTCTATCATTGATCAGCAATACGTAGGTAACATCAATATTTTACCCAAGCGCCAAATTAGAAATTTATCGCAGGTTTTGTCTAATCCAACGCGCGAAAGCATCAATCAGTTGATCGTCAGTGGCGAACGGGCATCATGGCCGCAACTTCATGTTATTAAAAGAAATACCAAAATTAGCGAAAATTTACGGTTTCATTTAGGCCAATTGAAAAAACGTGAGGCAGTAGAGCTTGGGCACGAAGTAAGATAGCGTGTGCGTCGCTTGACCTGTCTTGAATTGCCAATAGCAAAGTAATGGCAATTCGCAGCATCTTTTGAAAGGAAAACGGTGAGCGCACAAAGCCAAAACCCCGACAGCATTTACACGCAGCAAGTAAAACAACTAATCAATATGATTTATCCTCAAGAAACGGGCTACGGTTCGGTGTTCGAGGATGCGAGTCACTATTTTTCGCTTACCCCCTCTCTTGAGCAGCACATTGAAGACTTGAAAGCTCAGCTTAAGAAAATTGAGGGAAATAAAAACAAAGAGGTGCTTGCAGAGCAACTGACCAAGCAAATAACAAACAGCACTGAAAAGCTTGAAGAAGAGCGTCTGGCAAGGATAGAGCGGCTTGACGCTGTAAGCACCAAAATTATTGAGCTTTGTGAGGGCGACAACTGGCAAGAAACACAACAGCTCAGCGCTAAGTTGCTTGGTACACTTATGCTGCTCACACGAGGACCAGAGGGCAACTTTGCACGTGTGCACATGCGCTTCAAACCGCTCTACAAAGCGGTGCTTACACTGCGCTTAGTCGATAGACTGTTAGAGCACGACACGATTGCTCACAAATATCTCTCGAAGTATCGCGAAGCTGCATCCCGGTTTCGTGGGAACCGCTATTGGCGCGATAAATGGAAAACTGAGCTTGGACGACCGCTAATTACCGCAGCGTTACTTCAAGATATTGGCCTGCAAAGCCCTGCCGCACTCACCATCTTGAAAGGGGAAAATGGCGATCTAGACGAATTTCGTTTGCTGGAAGAGTCGCAGCGAAAGGATCTTCTGAAGCTAAACTATCACTTCACTTTAAAGTACTTGTCTGAGGGGTTAGGCCTACCTAAGTATGTAGGAAACAACAAAGAAGAAAGAGATCGCTTTGTTCAAACTCACAAAGAAGCCAATGAATTTTTGCAGCAGCTGGTAAAAGATGCATTTGTATCGAAAACGGGGCTGGGAGAAATTGTAAAGATCCCTCAAATTTATGTTTCAATTGTGCTTTCAACTAAGTCTGACTACTCACGTATGAGCTTGCCTAAAGGCTACATGCTCATTGAACAATTAGCGAAAAAAGGCGGCTTAAATAAGCAGTTAGCTCAGGATTTTGTTGAGCTTGTGGGGTATTTCCCACAAGGGTTCGGCATTACCTACATACCGATGAATGAGAAAGGTCATGAAAAGGACCAGTACGAATGTGAAATAGTGATTGGCCTTAACCCTGCAAATCCAGCTGAGCCTTTATGTAAAGTGGTAACAAGAAATCAGAAGTACATTACCAGCGGTACGCAAGAAATCATCCCCAAAGGAAGAAACCTTTATTTCCCAGCTAACCGCAAGAAACTCATGCGCGTAGGGAAAGACAGATTAAGTGAAATTATGAGTCAATTGTCGAGCAACTTCACTCCGGACGCACTTGACGATTTAGTACCGAGTTTCTGGGAACCCTATGACTTCTTCGGTTTTAAAAAGCATCAGAATTTGTGGGCGAAAAATAAATAGTGGGCTTAGTTACGTGAAGTTTGTGATGGAAAAATTGAAGTTTCACTTCAATAAAAGCTCATAGTACAACTTCTACAAAACACCTCTCAAGAAAATGTAAAACTAAACTTAGCTATAGCTATCACTATGTCTATCTAAAGCGTTTCTGGACGAAGCTGCGCCAATTAACCACATATGTAGTTAATTGGCGCTCATGCCGAAAGCGAGGTTTATCTTTAGGAAGTGCTTTTATTCGTCGTTCTTGGTTGTATCAGTCGCGCTCTTAGTCGACGTTGCTTCTGCACTAGCCGCTTTCTTTTGTGCCGCACTCTTAGTAGTTGTCAATTTGGCCGCAGTACGCTTATTAGTTGTTCCCGCAGAAGCTTTTTTAGTCGTACTTGATGATGCAGATGCCGATTTGGTTGTACTGGCTTTGCGAGCACGAGAAGTTGAAGAAGCGGTCGAAGACGACTTTGTCGATGTACTCCTCGTTGCTTGCGTAGACTTTGGTGAGGTATTCTTGGGCGCTGCAGTCTTGCTAGCAGCGCTTTTAGCCTCGGCTTTTTTAGCAGCCTCTTTTGCTGCTAAAAGGGCTACCTGCTCTACAAGCAAGTCAACTTTTGCGCTTAATAGTTCAAGCTGCTGCTCTTTTTGCTGGCGCTTCTGGCCGCCTGAGAATGCAGAAAAAAGCGGCGTTGACGCCACTAATTTCTGAGCAGCATCAACCAAGGCAAAGGGATTAAGTGTTCGTCTTAACTCGCTTTCAACCTCAAGCCCTTTCGCCTGCATCGAATTTATGGTTTCTTGCGTGTCATCAATTTTCTGACTAACAACGCCTGCAGCGTGGTCTAATTTCGCCGATAACAAATCTGAGCCAGCGTAAAGCCAACCAAATAGAGGTGACGATTTAAGAGGTGAAGTAGCAGTACCGTTAAGTACCGATGAATCTTGATCGACTGTCGACACAGATTCTGTAGATGGAATTTTTTTGTTGCTCATAACGCCTCCAATACGGAGATTTACTAAGCATGACAGCATAAAACGGTTTCTACAGTCATTGAACTTTGTAAAAATGCTTCGCTGTCACTCAATTGCAGCTTTTAAAACGCGCTTTCAGCACTGAAAAGCTTATGAAAACTGCATGGAGGGCACCACAAAATGGTGCCCGGAAGGAAAACCGTTTTACTTGCTGGCAGCTAGCTTTGCAACCGCTTCAGTCAAGGCATCGATTTTTGCTGAAAGCTCTTCGATGCGCTGATCAGCTGGCTCTGAATCAAGGCCAAGCTTCTTGCGCACGTCTGCAACGCGATTTTCAACATCGTTAGTCGTAGATTTGAATTTACTCTTTGCGTCTTCTTCTAGCGTTTCGCCCTTTGTCACTAGCTCGTCAAACATTTTGTTCGCTTCTTCGCTTAGCTTCTCGTAGCGCCCCTGCGCTTCTTCAACGCTCTTGCCATAAGCGCCTAGGCCTGCTAACCAAATTTTACGTGCCATTTCTTCGGCTTCGTTGATTTTACCTTTAATTGTGTCAGTAGTAGTCATGTTCAGCTCCTATGAATGCTAAATGAGAGTGTATTTCAACACCATGGCTTTACTTTACGATTAACAATTAGAATCCGCATACTAAAAACACAAAAAATAAAAATGCCCGAAAAAGCGCTAACTTGTTCGGGCGAAATACCAGAGGAGACTGGTTTTAAAAAGGTGGGTGTAGAGTTAGAGTGGAACACCTGCAAGATGCAATACAAACGCATATTCAAGCGCGGTAGACTCGAATCGTTTGAAACGTCCTGAAGCTCCACCGTGACCCGCTTCCATGTCGGTTTTGAATAGCAGTAAATTATCGTCTGTTTTGTATTCTCTTAGCTTCGCCACCCACTTCATTGGCTCAAAGTACTGCACTTGTGAGTCGTGTAGTCCGGTTGTAACTAACATATGTGGATAGTCTTTTGCTTCAATCTGATCGTAAGGCGAGTAGGAAAGCATATAGTCAAACTCAGCTTTGTTGGCTGGGTTACCCCACTCGGTATATTCGCCGGTAGTCAGCGGAATAGACGCATCGCTCATCGTGGTCACTACATCAACAAATGGAACGTGCGCGCTCACACCTTGATAGAGTTCAGGTGCCATATTTACGATTGCGCCCATTAATAAGCCACCCGCGCTGCCGCCCATAGCAAAGACGCGTTCTTTGTCTGCGTACTGCTTTGCCACAAGTCCTTTTGAAACGTCGATAAAGTCAGTAAAGGTATTAATTTTCTGATGCATCTTGCCGTCTTCATACCACTCGCGCCCCAACATTTGACCTCCGCGAATGTGTGCGATCGCGACAACAAAACCTCTGTCTATCAAAGATAACCAGCTGCTTCTAAACGTTGGGTCTACAGTCGAACCGTATGAGCCATAGGCGTATTGATATAATGGATTGGTGCCGTCTTTCTTAAACTTATCTTTGCGATAAACCAACGAAACGGGAACCGACGTACCGTCTCTCGCTTCAATCATCACGCGCTCAGAGGCATAGAGAGAGGAGTCAAAAGTGTCAGATACACGGGTTTGTTTCATCACCTCGCTTTCAAGGGTATCTAAGTTGATATCAATGATAGAACCAGGCGTGGTCAACGAGCTGTAATAAATTCTAAGCTTATTGGTATCCATTTCAGGGTTTGCATTAAAATACGCACCGTAAATTGGATCTTGAGTTGGAATAACTTTCTCTTCGTTTGTCGTCAGATTGTGAACGACTAAGCGCAGCATCCCGTTTTCTTTTTCTTTAACCACTAAGTGGTTGTTCATTACTTCAATACTTTGAAGGAAAACGTCTGGACGATGTGCAATCACTTCTTGCCATTTCGACACATCGTTAGTGGCGTCTAATGGTGCTTTCATCACTCTAAAATTCTTCGCACCAATATTAGTCAACACAAAATAACCGTCACTCGCTTTTGCTACACTGTATTCTTGTCCGTCTTCAATGGGCAAGAATACTTTTGTTTGAGACGTTGGGTTATTCGCATCAATCAAAGTCACACCTGTTTTTTCGGTGTTGTCATGGTGAATGTATATGACACTATCGTCTTTACTTTTACTGATATAGGTATAAAAGGTAGGGTCGCTCTCTTCATAAACTAAAACATCTTCGCTTTGAGACGTGCCCAATTTATGGCGATAGACTTGGTATCCCAAAAGAGTCTGCGGGTCTTTCTTCACGTAAAAGAGGTGGGTATTGTCGTTCGCCCAAACTACACTTCCAGATGTACCTTCTAATACGTCATCAAGCTTTTCTTCACTCTCTAGGCTTTTGACATACACAGTGTAGATGCGTCGGCTAAGCGTATCTTCAGAATACGCAAGCAACTTGTTGTTGCTGCTCACCGCATAACTGCCAATACTGAAATAATCATGCCCTTCAGACATTCGGTTTGCATCAAGCAATACTTGCGGTTCAGCATCAAGTGAAGGTTTTCTTAAATAAATAGGATACTCATTTTCACCTGAGTAGCTGGTGTAGTACCAGTAACCATTGTCGAGAACGGGAACGGTTGAGTCGTCCTTCTCAATCCGAGACACGAGCTCCTCATAAAGCGCTTCTCGGTTTTTCTTAAGAGGAGCCAAAACAGTCTCAACATAGCTGTTTTCTTGTTCTAAATGGGACAATATCTCTTCGTCGGTGCGGGAGTCATCTCGCATCCAATAGTAATTGTCATTACGGGTAACACCATGCGCGGTCATTTCATGCGGCACTTTTTTCGCCACAGGCGCACTTACTTGAGTATTTAGCATAACGGATGGCGCTGCACTTTCAGCTACTTGTTGAGGATTTTCAGTTTTATTTTCGACGCCACAGCCTGCTACCAAGCCACCTGCGGCAAGTGCTATCCATAGATATTTCATTATTATTCCTGTTGTGCACTTTTATTGGCGCTTTGTTTACCGCCAAGCGATTGAAGACAATCGACTTTTGATCATTGAAGATTTAAGAAAGCAGCTAAACTAAGCGAAGTTTATAAGTAAAGTGAGTATATATAATTACGATTTAGGGTCTAGCGTTACTTAACGCGAATGAGACTAAGTAAGGGTTAAAATGTTACAAGATATGTGAAACTGTGTTTCATCGCTGTAAATTCACCAACGAGCGTTAGTAGAAAGCGATAAAAAAACGCCGCATATTCAGAAATAATACGGCGCTTTTGTTGTTTATTGTAAAAGCCGTCGTATGGAAACCAACAGCCTTTGGCAGCCTAGTGTTTAGTCGACCAAATCCTTAGGCATGTCATCACGAATAGCAAGCCACACCTTTCCACTTTCTATACCGTATTTTCTTACCACTACAGGCACACGGTCGTATTCGCCTTTCTCAGCAACATCAAGCAAGTCTGCGTAATACTTGTTTGCCACGTCGCGTGCTTGTTGGTGCGAGAAGAAATAGCCACCAATACGCGAGTACAAACCACGGAAACCGTTCATCATCAAAACAAATACGTTATTGTTAGACGCTAACGCCAAGTCATGTGACATTTGATAGTCGAACTGGGCAAAAGCTAAACCTTCTTGCTCCACATTTTTATAACGAGCAATAATTTCAGCAGACTCTTGAGGGTTGTTTCGAATTGCGCCTCGAATGAAAACCGCACTTAAATTAGTGCGCGCTGCTAATAAATTATCAACCAGTTCAGGGATCCCTTCTTGGTCTAAACGAGCGAGAGTTTCTAAAATGTTTAACCCACACGTTTCCCAGAAATTGTTAACCTTGGTCGGCTTTCCGTGTTGAATTGTTAACCAACCATCACGAGCTAGACGCTGAAGTACTTCACGCAGTGTAGTACGCGTTACACCAATTAACTCAGAAAGCTCTCTTTCTGCAGGCAAAATGGTGCCAGGTGGAAATCTTCCACTCCAAATAGATTCAACAATATATTCTTCGGCGAATCCAGCTGGACTCTGCGCCTTATAAATCATAACTAATCGCCTGCACGTTATTGTTATTTTGCAACTGATTGTACCAGATGCTGTTTTATTATCACAATGAATTATGCCTCGTCCACTAAAGGTTTTAACAACTTGTTAAAATTAAAGTGTTATTTCAAACACCATTAAACACTGCTTGTACATTTTATGTTCGAAATATTACGTATTTTCAAATTCAATGATAACTATCATAAAAAAAGTGATAAATATTCAGTGACTTTCACATGGTGGGGTCTGTGAATTGCTTTCTCAAGACGTTAATATCATGTACGCTTAATTTCCGACTATAATGACAGCAGCAAAACCGCGGTAAGGCGAAATAAATCGCATAGCGCCAGCAGTTTATGTATGCAATAACCGGAACTACACAGTATAAAGATGCGCAAAAATGCGTGCTTTGTTGTAAAAGGAACAGGAACTCATGCAAACCTCAATGATCGCGGCGATCTATAAGAATTTCCTGGGACATGCGCCCGACTGGTATAAAAAAACCATTATTGCCTTTCTCATTGTTAATCCCTTCATCTTTATGGTGGACCCATATGTAGCGGGCTGGACGCTTGTAATCCAATTCATCTTTACCCTAGCGATGGCATTGAAATGTTACCCGCTTCAACCAGGCGGCCTGCTGCTCATCGAAGCGATGTTTATAGGCATGACATCGCCTGGCCATATGATGCATGAGATTGAAGTTAACTTAGAAGTGTTATTGCTACTGGTATTCATGGTAGCGGGCATTTACTTCATGAAAGACCTGCTTATGTACTTGTTCACCAAATTGGTGATTAAGGTTCGCAACAAGCTAATTTTATCCCTATCGTTTATTTTTGCATCTGCATTTCTATCGGCGTTTCTCGACGCATTAACGGTTGTTGCAGTAATAATCAGTGTAGGTCTGGGCTTTTACTCTATCTATCACAAAGTAGCGTCGGGCAAGGAGTTTCATTCTGATCACGACCACACAAGCGACGACGAGCTGGGAAGCCACGACTTAGAAGACTTCAGAGCTTTCCTACGCAACCTTATGATGCACTCAGCGGTAGGTACTGCCCTTGGTGGTGTTATGACCATGGTAGGTGAACCACAAAACCTGATTATTGCAGACAAGGCCGGCTGGGACTTCGTTGAGTTCTTTATCCGCATGGCGCCTGTCACACTGCCAGTGTTTGTATTTGGCTTGTTAACTACCGTCGTGTTAGAAAAAACCGGAATGTTTTCTTACGGTGCAAAATTACCTGCAGCGGTAAGACAGATTTTGGTCGACTATAACGACCATATGGACAAGGGCCGCAGTAAGCGTGAAACCGCTAAACTGATAGTACAAGCGCTAATTGGTGTTTGGTTAATCATTGGCCTTGCTACGCATATGGCGTCAGTGGGTCTTATCGGTCTGTCTGTTATCGTACTTGCTACTTCAATGAGCGGTGTAATCGAAGAGCACGCACTTGGTAAAGCGTTCGAAGAAGCACTGCCGTTTACCGCACTACTTTGCGTATTCTTCGGTGTAGTAGCCGTTATCATTGACCAAGGTCTTTTCCAGCCGGTAATCCATTGGGTACTGTCGTTTGAAGGCGAAACGCAAATGGTTATGTTCTATCTTGCTAACGGTGTGCTTTCGATGGTGAGTGACAACGTGTTTGTGGGCTCTGTTTATATCACTGAAGTAACAGCTGCTCTACAGGCCGGTCAAATCACACGTGACCAGTACGATATGCTAGCTGTAGCAATCAATACGGGAACCAACTTACCAAGCGTGGCAACACCAAACGGTCAAGCTGCTTTCCTATTCTTGCTAACCTCAGCCATCGCGCCACTGCTTCGTTTGTCGTACGGCCGTATGGTTATGATGGCATTGCCATACACCATCGTGCTGACCATCGTTGGTTTGTTAGCAACTTACATTGGACTTGCTGATGCTACTCAGGTGCTTTACGACATGCACCTCATTGAACACCACACCGCTGCTGAAGCGGGTGCTCAAGCGGTAGGTCACTAGTCTATGCGCGGAATCATTCACAGCATTAGCCAATGGGCAGAGCACAAGTCTTCATGGCTTGTGCTTTTCGCCACGTCATTGACATTAGAAATTGCTGCGCTTTACTTTCAGTATGGCATGGGTTTAAAGCCGTGCATTATGTGCATTTATCAACGAACCGCCATGTACGGTATTGTGTTGTCAGCACTTATTGTCGTTATTAAAAACAATGGCTTTACACGCATGCTTGGTTTCGCTGGTTGGGCTGTGTCTGCAGGATGGGGGTTCTTAATTGCCAAAGAGCACGTTGGCATTCTCAATGCTGCGAACCCATTTTTTGCCAGCTGCGAAATTGTGCCAAACTTCCCTTCGTGGTTACAACTTCACGAGTGGCTACCCGCTGTATTTGCTGCTGAAGGTGACTGTTTAGAAGATTCGTGGCAGTTTTTGTCTATGGGAATGGCTGAGTGGATGCAAATTATTTTTGCTGCCTACTTTGCTGTGTTCGCTATTGTGTTTGCATGTCGATTATTGGATAAGAAACCCTTTTGATCGACTTATCCATTCTACCGTCTCGCCTACCTCCGATACATACGGAACAAGGCCCCATTTCCATTCAGCGCATTGCAGAGAAACACTGCTATGCGCTTTGTGAGGCTGGGCAACAGTCTATCCATCACGTAAAACCTTGGTTTGGTTCAGCGGTTTGTCCTGTTACGCCTGCACTGTCCAAGCAATGCATCACCAACATGGAAAAAGCACGAGATACAGGATATGGACTTACCTACTTGCTAATGCACGACGAAAAGTGCTTAGGTATGGGCATTATCAATCATATTCACCACACGCACCTTACCGCTAATCTTGGCTACTGGCTCAGACCAGACGCATGCGGGAAAGGTTTAGCTACCGCTATTTGTGAAGCCTTGAAGAAGCTTGCGTTCTCTCAAATGAATTTGCATCGATTAGAATGCTTTATAGAGCCTAACAACAAGGCAAGCATACGTGTGGCAGAGCGAATTGGTGGTACAAAAGACGGGCTTTGTCGCAAACGCGTATTCGGGCGCGATGCGTTGCTTTATGCGATTGTTAATGGCGATTAACGCGCGTTCTGCGCGTTAATCTAAGTCATCTAAAGGCCAAATGGCTATATAGTCTTCAAAGTTATTTAAATCCACATCGGTTTCAAAAACAGTCTTGTTGCGTACCGACATGCCCTTTGCGTGCATCACGTGTTTCTTCCCCTTGTTTAACAATGGGTGCCACGACGGTATGCCCCTTCCCTCATAAAGGCGGCGATAGGTGCAGCTATTAGGCATAAAAAAGATATCCTTCAGATTCTCTTTTGTCAGCTTCACGCAATCAGGCACCAGCTCTGTTCGCCTTTCATATTGGGTACATTCACATTTTTTTGTGTTCAAATACGTACACACAATATTGGTATAGTGAATCTTCTCATTATCGTTAATGTGGTCGGTCACTTCGTATTCTTCTACCGCGTCATCATCGATAAATTTTTGCAGACAACATTTACCACATCCATCACAAAGTGATTCCCATTCCTTTTGGGTCATCTCTTCTAAAGATTTGGTTTCCCAAAACGCGGCTGTCATTCTGCTATTACCTCGGTTTCCACAGTTAAATGATTGTCTAGCGTTGCAACAATCGTATCTTGCGAGCAAAGCTTACCTACCCCTTTGGGCGTGCCCGTTAGGATCACGTCGCCGCTGTCTAACGTAAATATAGATGACATATGAGCGATAAGTGGGATGATTTTGTGCAGCATCAGCTCGGTATGTCCCTGCTGTCTAACCACCCCGTTTATGGTTAAGGTAAAACGCAGGTCTTCCAAGTTTTCTATTTCACTTAACGGCACAAATCCTGACAGCGGTGCACTGTTGTCAAAAGACTTCGCTCTTTCCCAAGGCTGGCCTTGCTTCTTAAGCTCGGCTTGAACCTCGCGAAGGGTTAAATCGAGACCAAGTCCAATACCCCATATCGCGGCTTTTACGTCATCTACACTCGCATTCTTCAATGATGATTTTAGCAGCACAGCGACTTCAAGCTCGTTGTGACACTCGCCTTTGTCGGTAGGAATGGCAATAGGCTTCTGCATATAACATAAGGCAGCCTTTGGCTTCATAAACAGCAAGGGTGCTTCAGATACGGTAGAATTCATTTCTTGAATGTGGTCGAGGTAATTTCTACCTATACACACTACTTTACTAACGGGTAGTGATATTTCATTGCCTTGAGAATCGATGTGACGATAAGCCATTAGTAACCTCGTTTTATCCGCTCTGATAAATACCCAACCGAAACGCCAAAGTAAGACGAGCGGTTCCACTTCATCAGTGTGTGAAAATTGTTATACACCATGTAAATTCGGCCTTGCTCACCATCTGGCATAATAAGCGATGCATTGATTTCTGCATTGGGGAGTTCATTTCCGTTGTAGCGCTTGACGCCATTCTGCTGCCAAAAGGCCAACGGCTTCATGTTAGATTTCGCTAACCCTGAAAAAGGTACTGGTTTGGTTAGTATTACTTGGCGTCCCCACGTCCCTTCACTATCCCAACCTTCAGATGATAGATAGTTGGCGATTGACGCAAATACGTCTGCCTTGGTTCCCCAAATATCCTTTCTGCCGTCGCCGTCGTAGTCCACTGCGTAATTTAGAAAGGATATGGGCATAAACTGTGTTTGTCCCATCGCACCGGCCCAAGAGCCTTTAAGCGCCTCTACAGAGATATGCCCTTCATCTAGAATCTGAAGTGCCGCAAAAAAATTGTCTTTAAACAGCTTTTCTCTTCGCCCTTCATACGCCAAAGATGCCAGTGCAGACAGCACACTAAAGTTGCCCTGAATTTTACCAAAGTTAGACTCATTACCCCACAGCGCAACAATAAAGTGGGCCTGAACCCCATATTTTTGAGCAATTTCATCAAGCAGTACTTTGTGTTCATTGTACTGCTCAACCGCCTGCTTCACTTTCCAGTCGGGTACTCGCGTTGCTAGATAATCATCTAACGTAATTTTTTTCTCTGGCTGGCTTTTGTCAGACTTGACGACCGTGGGCCTGAAAGTAATGTCAGCAAACGCTAAATCTAATTTAGTCTTATCTATGCCCTTTTCGGCCGCTTCTTTTTTCAGTTGAGCAACGTAGCTTTCGAAGCCCGTCTCGCTAAGCCCACTGTCATTACTTGGCTGATTTTCGGCATGAACTGCCAGTGAAAAGCTTAAGGTTATACTCGATAAAACTAGGGCAATATTGCGCGGTTGAGGAAATAAACTACGATTTTTGCGCTTAGCTATAAAGGTAATTCGGCTAACTAAGCGGTTTAGAGTCTTTAATAACATGGATATTTAAAACTTCTTATCGGGCGTTTTTGAAAGCCCAAGAGATTCACGGTGTTGCTCTAGCAAATTATCTTCTTTTGGCGGCATTTGAAGGTAAAAGCCTTTTTCATTAAGCTCGTCGATAAGCTTTTGCTTGTCAACCAGGCCAAGTTTCTCACGCTTTTCTAGTGCGATGATAGTCACTAGCTCTGGGCGACCAAACTTCGCCATAAGCGGCTCTGGCACGTCTTCAAAATGGTCTTTCTTTGGCACGTACAAATACATTCCGTCTTTCTTTCGCGTTTTATAAACTGCGCATAACATAGAATTTTTACTCTTTCTTAATTCGTTTGTTTAGTTCTTTTGGGGTCACTATGCAGATTTAATTGGCCAGAGAACATACACCTCTCGCTAATACTGCTCACCCATATTGCTTTTAAGGCACTATTGGGCCGGAGCGTCGCCAAGTAAACGGGTTACGTGAGAGCGAAACAATGGCTCTCTCCACGTCGACAGTACATCGGGCATTAGTCCCTGCACGCGGGTCTCATCAACCGAAAACCAGTACCATTTTAACAGTTGATTCAGCTGTTTTTTAGAGGCAATAACATCACTATTTACAGCATTGTCTTTCGCTATCTGGTCGCTGATAACTTTAAGCTCGGCCAGCGTTTTTTTGTACTTGGCGATATCAATTAACCGCAGCACAACCGGAAGTCTGAGCTTTTCTGGTGTTTGCGCGTACTTTGCTCTCGCCTCTTCAATTAGCGTGATGATGGTGTCGCCGTAGCGGCGTACCGATTGATGATTCACGCCGTTAATACGCGAAAGGCCAGATTTACTATCGATAAGACGCTGCGCCGCTTCAAACAAATGCCCTTCTTTGAACACGAAGTTTAGGGCCAGATCTTTTTTTCGTGCGGTATTCAAGCGCCATGCCGCTAGTGCCTGTAATACGGTGAGCTGCTCGCTGTTCAATCGCCAGTTATTCTTAATGCTTAAGTACGCAAAATCTTCAGGCATTTGAGCGCGCTTCTTATCAACTAGCAAAGCGATCTCTTGGTAAATCCAGTGCACTTTCCCCGCCTCTTGTACTTTACTGGCTAACTGTTGGTAGCAAGGCAGTAAATACAGCACATCATTCGCTGCGTAGCTAAGCTGCGCTTCACGTAGAGGTCTGGCTAACCAATCGGTTCGCGACTCCCCTTTGTCCAAACTGATATCACACAGCAACTCTACAAGCTTTGCATAGCCAAGTGACGGTCCCATGTCCAAAATACTTCCCGCAAGCTGCGTGTCGAACACAGGCGTTGGTACGGTATCAAAAGCGGTAAGGAACGCCTCAATGTCTTCAGAACACGAGTGCAGTACTTTTACGACTTCGGTATTCTCCATGAGATCGATAAATGGCTGCATATTGTCTATGGCGAGCGGATCAATGAGTACCAGCTGATGGCCATCATAGAGCTGGATAAGGCCTAAATGAGGAGTGAGGGTTTTCGTTCTTACGAATTCGGTGTCTAAGGCTACCGCCTCTTGACGCTGTGCGGCAGTGCACACTTTTTCGAGTTGTTCAGATGTTGTAATTAATTGATATTGCATATTTTTGCACAGTAATAAAAAAGCCGGCTTACGCCGGCTTTCACAAAACTATTTCAACGAAATTAGTCTCGAAGCTCCCGACGCAGTATTTTACCTACATTGGTTTTTGGTAAGTCGTCTTTGAAAACAACTTGCTTAGGCACTTTGTAACCCGTTAAGTGATTACGGCAATGCGCGATAACGTCTTTTTCAGTAAGTGAGTCGCTGTTTCGAACTACGAATAATTTCACAACTTCACCACTGACTTCATGAGGAACCCCAACCGCAGCTGCTTCAACAATGTTTTCATGCATTGCAGCCACTTCTTCAATCTCGTTAGGAAACACGTTAAAGCCTGAAACTAGGATCATATCCTTTTTACGGTCAACAATATAGAAGTAACCTTCATCATCTACCGTTGCGATGTCACCTGTGGCTAACCAACCGTCTTTTAGAATTTCTTCTGTTGCTTCTGGTCGGTTCAAATATCCTTTCATTACCTGAGGGCCTTTCACCCACATTTCACCAGGCTCGCCCTTTTCGACAGGGTTACCGTCGTCGTCAAGGAGCTTGATGTCTGTAGAAGGGACCGGCATACCGATTGCACCTTTATAAGCTTCAATCTGTGGCGGGTTAACCGCTACCACAGGCGAACACTCCGTTAGCCCATAACCTTCAAGAAGCACAGTACCGGTGACCTTTTCCCACTTTTCTGCAACAGGGCGCTGAACAGCCATACCGCCACCTAAACCAAACTTAAATTTGCTGAAATCAAGTTCACTGAATCCAGGCGTATTTAACAGGCCATTAAACAATGTATTTACGCCAGGTAAAATGGTAAACGGATATTTGCTAAGTTCGTTTACAAAAGCCGGCATGTCACGTGGGTTGGTAATAAGCAAGTTACGGCACCCGTATTTAACGAACATCAAGCAGTTCGCCAGTAGCGCAAAGATATGGTAAAGCGGAAGCGCGGTAACAACAAAGTCTTCGCCTTCTTCAATCACTGTTTCTAAAATTCCCGAGACCTGCTCAAGATTAGCCACCATATTGCGATGAGTAAGCATGGCACCTTTAGAAACACCCGTTGTGCCACCTGTGTATTGAAGAAACGCTAAATCGCCGCTATCGATATCTGGGCGTTTATATTCAAGAGATTGCCCTTTTTTAACCGCAGACATAAACGATGTCGTTTCAGGTAGATTAAACGAAGGCACCATCTTTTTAACGTACTTCACTACTGCGTTCACGATCCAGCGCTTAGGTGCCGGAAGCATATCGCCTAAAGCGGTCAGAAAGACTTCTTGTAGATTCGTATCTGCGATGACTTCTTCTAGAGTACACGCAAAGTTTTCAACAATAACGATGGCTTTTGCATTAGCATCATTTAGTTGGTGCTTTAACTCACGAGCTGTATAGAGAGGATTTACATTAACCACAACCATCCCTGCGCGCAGAATACCAAACATGGCAACAGGGTATTGAAGAAGGTTGGGCATCATAATTGCCACAGCATCACCGCGTTTTAGTCCGCTTGCTTGCAAATAAGCGGCAAACTGAGCTGATAAAGTATCTAACTCTTCAAACGTGATTGAATGCCCCATATTTATGAAGGCTTCTTTATTTTTGAACTTCTTTACCGACTGCTCGAAAATGTCTACTACAGATGCATAACGATCGGCATCAATTTCTGCGGAAACGCGAGGGTCGTAATGCTTAAGCCAGGTTTTTTCCACCAAAACCTCCTCTACTTTATTCTTATACTATTTTATAAGCGCATGGGGAGCTGCACTTATATAACTGGTCTGATAACTTGCGAATAGTATAGGATGTGTAAAAAAAAATAAACGGCACAATTTACAATTGCTCAACAAAATGACGAATTAATACCCCTACATCGTCAGTATTTTCCATGTGAATATGGTGACCGCCTACTAATTGTTCGTATTGCGCATTTAAAAACCACCCCTTGCGATTGGGGAAAACAGTCTCAAGGTTTTTAAAACTGTTAGATGCACCAATAAAAAGAATTGGGCATACAATAGCACGCATTAGCGATTCTGCCTGCTTTTCTGTGAGTCTTAGTGTAGATTTTGTACGAAGCTTCGGGTCGCTCGACCAGAAGCAATGTCCCCCCGCATCTTGGGTCAAATTTCTCGATAAAATAGAACGCGCGTGTTCGGCAGGAATATCGGATACCTTGCACCTGGCTTTAACTGCGTCGTCTAAATCAACGATTCGCAGTTTATTTCGCGACTTCGCGTGACGACTTATTATTGCGTCACGCATTTGTGCTGCGGTTGTTTCTTCAGTTTCGGTAAGCGGCCCACAAGCATCAATACTTATTACAGCAGTGACTTTTTCCGGAAAAAGTGCGGCGAAAAGGCTCGCTAGTATTCCGCCGAGAGAGTGTCCTAATAAAATGACTTCTTCCCACTCTTGAGATTCTATTAGCGCAAAAAGGTCTTGCAGGTAATCAGCTTGATTGTAATGTGCGCCTAGTGCACGGTGACCAGAACGACCATGACCAGCTAGGTCTAGCGCAATAAAGCGGTGAGTTTGTAGGTAGGGTGCTAACAGCCGTAAGCTCTCTGCGTTATCCAAGTAGCCGTGTAAACCAAGTACGACTTTGCCGGCACCTTGATTATCTAACGCAGCTAAATGTAATGCCCCAATGTTAAATTCTGTTTCAATCATCTTTCATCCTTTGCGGCAATAAATCGCCGCGCGCTTTCCATGACCGTCCTAAAAATAAAAAAAGGCGGCAATATTATGCCGCCTCCATGATGAGATTTTTACTTCGCTTTATCCTGCCTTGCGGGCTGTATCGTTGCCTTTGTCTTGCTTCGTGTAGACTTAGATTTAGAAGGAAGCGTGGCCTTGCTCGGCGCATTTTCGTAACGAATTACGCGCGTTCGATTAAAATGCGGATACATCCAAGGGCCATTGAAGCGATAAAAAGGTGAATACCAACCTGTGTGGTAATTGAAGAAGTAAGTATTTACATCATAAACCTCTTGCTTCCTCCACATGTGGTAGTCATCGGCAATGATCGTCGGATAAATGTAGGGCTGCTCACCCACCATGCCCGCAGTTGGAGCGGTAACTGTACCTAGAAACGTTGCCGCACGCCCTTCTTCAAAAACAATTGGGTCGACGAAGCCATCAATTTGTACTTTGAATCGACCCGACGTCTCTCCATTTGTTGAAGGCTTGCCATAATGATTTAGCGGAAAATGAGCGAGTTCAATGAACGTTTTGTTGGGCTTATTTTCAACACCAACAATCATTCCTCCCCATCTGGCCTTTTGGCCTTGCGCGTTCGCCCCCGACGTAACCGCTTTCGAATAGCTAACTAGCTGCGTTCCTTCAGGCACTTCTATGCTATCTGGGACTATTGTGCAGCCCGCAAATAAAAAGGCTGTAAGTAAAACTAAATACCGAGACATCGACGAGCTCCTATAAATCCTAGAAAATGCTGCGTTTTAATAAAAGTCAGTCTACAAGCACTGGGTTGTTTAAAAAATACAGTGAAATTTCGATTACAACCCGCCTCTACTTTCATGTATCTCTTTATGAGAAAAAGAAAAACCGAATACCAACAACCAAACATTAGCATTTATACGAATGGACAACCACTGCCGTTCAAACACTATGTCGCTTAAATGAGATAGATCATCCCAACCGACAATTTGTAGAGTATGTACGGTAGGCTTTTGTTCAAATAAACAGCGGGTTTTAACAATTTGTTAAATTTATCTACGGTGTGAATTATGGTGCTTGGAATTGAACTACGCGTAGATGTCCACGCCGAACATAGATTGAATAGACTCGCGTTGCTGCTGCTTTTCAAAGCTTGTGTATGACGCTATGGCATTTTGAGAATACGTGTTGCCATCTTCGCGAATGAATTGTTGGTACGCTTTGGCGTTATCCGTTCCCTGTTCGTCGGGCGCAACAACAATCGCCCTAGCAGACGATTCGCTTTGCCCTTTACTTTGCTGTTCAGGGTCTTTGTTAATTTTAGCGACACGGCCTTGCGAAGGTTCGGAAGACGGTACAGCGAAATTATTATTGATAATCATACAAAGTTAACTGAGGCAAGAATCATACCATTGGGAAGCGAGCTTTAACCTTAAGACTCGCCCCTCTTTTCCCCGTTGCTCGATTTATCTTATTGTTAATAATGGGCGCCCAATATTCGGCGGCGTGTCGTTACTCTCTGCCTGGTAATTTTTTCCACGTTACTTTATCGCGCAGATATACAGGTTCTACATTCACAGCGTCAGATACTTCGCCTTTACTATGTGCATCTATTGCAAGTTTAAGCATGTATTGCGCGTTTGGAAGCGTGATGTCAGACGCTACCTCACCACATACTTCAGACTTCCAGTTATCAAGCTCCTCGTAGGCAGACCAGCCGGTGCCAGCTGCAATTACAGCCGCGCCGTTTTCTTCTCTAAGTACTTTTAGCTGTTCAATAGCCAATTCGGGCGGACAAACTTGCTCTTCAGTGCAAAGTACAAGCCCATTTTGCGACTGAGAGTAAACCGCGAAGTACACTTCACCCATACGCGCATCAGACGCGACGGCAATCAATGCATCTTTATGCTGAGTTTTAGACGCTACTTCAAACGCCATAGCTTCAAGCGTACTCACGCCCGCTACTTTTAAGCCTGTCCCTAACGCTAAACCTTGAATCATTCCCGTCGCTATGCGAACACCGGTAAAGCTGCCCGGGCCTCGACCAAAAGCCAGTAAATCTACGTCGTCCAGCGAAACCTTTGCTTCTTTTAACACCTCATCGACCATGGGAAGAAGTCGCTGACTATGCTGCTGAGGGCATATCTCGAAACGCGTTATGACGGTGTCTTTGAATTGAAGCGCAACCGAACAAGCTTCGGTTGCGGTATCTATAGCTAAAATGTTCATGTTTATCTCTTGTTTCATATAAGCTGAAAACGGGCTAATGGCGTAATACACGTTTATCGCTTTTTCAGTGCTTTAACTTAGGCTTCATCAATGCCGGCTAAAAATTTTTCCACTTCGTCCAAGCTTCTTGTTCTTTTCATATCTGGCAAGCTTCCGACGAAGGTTTTGGCGTAAGGCTTCGTCACTAATCGATTGTCACATATAACCAGCACGCCTTTATCTGAAGGATCTCGGATGAGTCTTCCCGCGCCCTGCTTTAACGTAATAACAGCTTGGGGAATTTGAATAACACCAAACGGGTTTGCTCCACGTTTTTTTACATCTTCCATACGGGCTTGAAGCAGCGGGTCATCAGGTGACGCAAAGGGCAGCTTATCAATCATCACGCAAACCAAGTCGTTGCCGCGAACGTCTACTCCTTCCCAAAAAGCGCCTGTGCCCATTAATACCGCTTTTTCATCTGCAAGGTACGCATCCAGCAATGCTTGCTTGGTGGTAGTCCCTTGCACCAGTAGCGGATTATCTATCTCATCTTCTAGCTTCTGCGCAATTTCTCGAAGCATAGCGTGACTAGTAAACAACAAGAAACATCTCCCGCGACTTGCTTTGATTAGCCGTTTGGCTGTTTCTAGCAAAGTTTCGCGCATAGCGTAGCTGTTTGGTTCTGGTAAATAGCGGGGCACGCACAGCATGGCCTGTTCAGGATAATTAAACGGGCTATCTAATCCTAACGTTTCTGCGTCTTCTAAGCCCATGCGGCGCTGAAAGTGATCAAAACCGCCGTTTACCATTAAGGTTGCCGAGGTAAAAATCCACCCGCGCGGCGGCGATGATACGAAACGTCTGAATTTAGCGGCAATTGATAAGGGCGTTAAATGCATAATGAGGTGGCGCTGAGTAGTTTCATACCACAAACTTACATTTTCTTGCTTATTGTCGCTTAACACATCTAACTGCTCTCTTGCAGCCACAACACGTTCGTACATGTTGTCTAAATCTTTATCGCGGCCAATATGGAGCTTACACACTTCATGCAGTACACCTAGCGCTTCGGCCAGCTTGCCCACCTGCATGCGCACGTCGTCACGGTCTAACGCCTCAGCCCAGTTGCCGCGTTCAGCCGTATCCGGGAACAATAACCGTAAATCAGAGGCAATCATCCTGCATTTGTCAGCCGCTTTATCTAGCTGCCCAGCATCTTTTAGCACTGTTCTGAACAACAGCGTGATATCTTTCGCAATATCGTGAATTTGTCTTGTCGAAAGTGACTCGCCAAAGTAATCGCTGGCAATATCGGGAATTTGATGAGCCTCATCAAAAATAATCGCATCAGCTTCTGGGATAAGTTCGCCAAACCCTGTGTCTTTCAGTGCCATATCAGCAAAGAAAAGGTGGTGGTTTACCACAATAATATCAGCATCCAGCGCCTTTCTGCGCGCTTTTACCAAGTAGCAATCTTCATAATCTGGGCAATCGCGGCCCAAGCAATTATCCACTGTAGAGGTAACCAGCGGTAAAACACGGGCATCTTCGGGAAGGGTCTTAAGCTCCCCCATATCACCTGTTTTCGTAGTACTAGACCAACGTTTCACTTCTGAAAGCTGACCCAATACCTCTTTTTCAACCAGCGTAGAATTGCCGCTGTGCTGCGCTACACGGTGTAGACAAAGATAGTTTGAACGGCCTTTTAACAGTGCAGTTTTTCGCTTGCTGCCTAAGGCCTTTTTTACCAGCGGTAAGTCGCGGTGAAATAGCTGCTCTTGTAAGTTTTTAGTCCCTGTAGAAACAATGGCTTTTCCGTCGCTCAACAATGCCGGAGCGAGATAAGCGAAAGTCTTTCCCGTTCCCGTACCGGCCTCTACTATTAAACTACCTGTGGTATCAATAGCGCGCTTAACCGCCTTTGCCATTTCAGTTTGAGCTTCGCGAGGTACAAACCCCTTGATAGCGCCTGCGAGGAGGCCATCTGAAGAGAATACGTTATTTATTGTGGGCATGGTTTAAGCGCTGTCATTACTTTTCTACTTTAGGCCGCGCATTATGCCAAAAAGCCTATGGAATGCCCATTAAAGGTTTGCATTTTAGCGTCAGCATTTGCTACCTGACGCCTTTTAGAGTCAAAGCAATTGTTAAATTTTTGATGAAAAGAATTTGTCTTCTAGAACAAAAAAATTAGCTTTTTAATCTTAACACTTAGGCGCAATATCCAGCTCGTAAATGTTTATACTCAACTATTAAATGAGGTAATTATGAAAGGTTTACGCTTTATAGGTTTAGGCTTAGTAGGTTTAAGCGCAATGGCGTTCTCTGTAATTGCAGCTGCGTCAGAAGAAGCACCTGCAGAACTGGTAGCGGAATTAACCCAGTTCTGTAAAGAAATCGCTGATGAAGAAGGCACAAAAGGCAAGTCGGAAGACGTATTTGTACTAGAGTGCGTAAATGATGAGCTAGAAGCTGAAGGTTATCAAAAGCTGAAGTCTTTAAACTGATCTATTAAGGTGAGTTACTGATTCACTTTAACTGAATGAATGATAAAGCCTCGCCAGAAATGACGGGGCTTTTTTGTGCTCTGCTTTTGAGATGCCTTTTCGAGTTCCCTAGCATTGTATATAGCAATGCATGCAAAGGTGGCTTTAGTTGAACGCATCAGCGTTCGAAAAATGCATCAACCAAATCGGCGAGCGACTCCTCTAGCTCTTCTTCGAAAGCATCGATATCAATACCAAAGCTATCCATATACTTAGCCGCATTGTCACGGGAAAGTACGGCATTTTTTATCTGGAATTCAAGCTCTGGCAGTGTCTTGTCGTAGCGGGGCTTAATGGTCCATCGCAAACAATGACCATGGTTGTCTTTTAGCTTTTTTTTGGCAAATACACAAAACTCCTCGACGTAGTCAGCACCTTGCGGCCCAAGACATCCCGGTTCTATGCGGTACATTACCAGCAGCTTTTTATATAGCGGAAGTCGCGTTTCCATCACATCTTCAATTAGCTTAAAGAGTTGATTATCGGAAAGTTTGGAGGATTTTGCCAGCCAAGTAAGGGGAGAATGCGAGAAATTTCACACTCCCCCGTGTCATTACTCTGCAAGTTCAGGATCTTTTATGAACAAGATATCCATGATGATTGCAGGATCCCACTCGCGCATTTCTGCTTCGCATTTCAGTCGAATTTCGTCTAACTCACTGATCGTTGCAATCGAGAATGCGTCATCCACGATAATGTGGACTAACAGATAGACATCCCTACCCCGCTTACTAATTCGCACTTCCACATGTTCGTATGGGACGTCAGCCAACGTTTTTTTGAATTTTTTCTCGATTACCGCCGAGATAGCTTCAGGCGGCGCTTTGTTAATTACTTCATTAAGGCTTTCACGCAAAATCTTAAAAGGCACCGGCAACATTGCCGAGCCAAGAATAATCAATAAAACAGGATCAACGTACGGCGACAGCTTTCTGTATTCCGTCAACTCTAACGCGTAGGCCAAAATAAAAGCGAACAAGATGGATGCACTTAGCACGCCGTCTATCATCCAAGTGTGAGAATCCACTTTTACTAAATCGGACAGTAAATGCTTACCTTTTACTCGCATGTACAGAGAGATACTAAAACAGCCAACCGTTGCCACAACACCGTAGACCATACCAATACCATACTCAGCTGCGTGCCCACCTGCTAATAAACTCTGAACAGAGCTCGCGACGGCATACACACACGTGGCAATGATAATAAGCGACTTAAACATGTTTAGCGTAGGTTCAATTGCCGTGTAACCAAAGTGAAACCGGTCATCGTCAGGACGTTGAACCAAATTGGCCACTTTAAGCGTTAGCATTGACATAACAAAAGCGATTAACGAGTACGCGGCATCAAATAAAATAGCGCCTGAGCTCGTTAAAATGGCAAAACCAAGCGCAATAATGACAAATGCGCCGGCAATATAAAAAGAAAGCGTTAATAGACGCTTTTCTTCAAGGTGATGGAAGCCAATGTCCATGAAAATCACTTCGAAATTAAGGTGCGCGGATTCTACTCCGATATTTTAAAAAAAATAGTGCTTTAAATAAAATATTGCTATTTTTTTAAGCAATTCAGTGATACATAGCGCCTATATTATTTCGACTCAACGCACTGCGTTTTTAGCACCCGTTTTAAACTATGAAAATCGTTACCCATCCTTCTATAAAAAGTTACTTTGATGCTGATGAAAGCCGGCAGGAAGTCGAGCAGGCATTCTCTCGAGGGCTTGCTTATGCGGGCCATTCCCTAATGGTGCCAGAGAAGTTTAGCTATCAAGTACTGCCTCACTTTAACGACCGTTATGCGTTGTTCAATCAGGGTGAGAATTATGAACTTATATCCAATGTTTGCTTACATCGACAAGCTCAACTTCTTGAAGGGCAAGGCCGGGCACGCAGCATAGTTTGTAAACTCCACTGCTGGGGCTATGACAATACAGGCCAGCTTAAAGGTGCGCCCCACTTTAAGGATGCCCCTAGCGGTCAGTTGAAAAAGGAATCACTGTCAGTGTGGAACGGTCTTCTATTTCGAGGGCGATCTCCTAATATGGACTTATCTGCCCTTGGGCTTGAGGACTATCTCGACTTTACCGATTACTTTTACGCCGGTTCTGAAACCACGGAATATCAATTTAACTGGAAGACATTCATCGAAATCTATCTAGAGAACTATCACGTGTACTCCATGCACCCTGGGCTTCGCCAGTTTGTTAAACCCGATGATTTAGAATGGTCGTTTGGCGATGATTTTTCAGTTCAAAAAGTTGGGCTAGGCGACCAGCTTACCAAGCGCACAACACCGCGTTACAGAGAGTTCCAAGACGCATTACTGGCACGATTCGGGCAAACACTTCCTCGCTTTGGCGCAATATGGTGCTTCTTGTACCCTAATATTATGATTGAGTGGTACCCAGATATTATTGTCGTCAGCACGATTTATCCCAAGGGTGCCGGCGCATGTGTAAACCACGTTGAATTTTATTATCCCGAAGCACTTTATAAAGATATGCCAGACTACTTTGCAGCGGAAAAAGCGGCCTATATGGAAACAGCGGTAGAAGATGAAGAAGCCTGCCTGTTGCTAGAAAAAGGTCGACGAGCACTTTATTTATCAGGCGAAGAAGAACACGGTCCCATAGAACCGTTTTTAGAAGCGGGCGTGGCGCATTTTTACGATTGGCTTGCTAAACAGTAGCAGTCTCAGTGCTTTAAATAGTGGTATTTCACAAAAAAGGAGTTTTGATGAACAATTACAAAGGGTCTTGTTTGTGCGGGTCGGTAACTTTCAAAATTGAGGGTGATTTTGACAGTTTTTATCTGTGCCACTGCAAACATTGTCAAAAGGATACAGGTTCGGCCTTCGCAGCCAACCTGTTTTCAAGTTCGGCTATATTAACTTGGGCATCGGGTGTTGACGCTGTAGTCAACTTCACGCTCGAGAACACGCGTCATAGCAAAAGTTTCTGTAAAATTTGTGGTTCAGCCCTTCCGTGTACTCAACTCGGTAACATTCTAGCTGTACCCGCTGGGTGTCTGGATACAAAACTACTGATTAAACCTACTGCACATATCTTCGGCGTAAGCAAAGCTGCGTGGGAAGAAAGCCTAGAAACCATTACAAAATTCGAACGTTTACCGTAATAAACATTGAGTACTCATTCGAAACCTAATGGCTTTATGCTTAACAAAATTCGCTGCTTGAATTACGGCAGGTCGATTGTTGCTCGTATTTACAACATTCTCCGCTTAACGTGTTCCATTTTTGTCAAAAATAGCGAGTAACTTTTTCAGAAAATTCTATAGTTCTCACAATTCCGCCTGTCGTCACTCAACCTTTCAAAAAACATAAACCAATGATCTAAAAACACTTTATTGAAATGGCATATGCTGTGAATAACTCCATGTGAATACTCTCCTCCGTTTTTAAGCAGTATGGAGGCCGAAAAACCAAGGAGTTAGATATGAAAAAATTAACAATTGCTACACTAATCAGCGCCGCACTTTCAACTGCCGCGTTTGCTGGCAATGGTATCGAAAAAATAGACACCACATTTGCCGATTTGGATAACGATGACAACGGCTATATTTCACGAGAAGAAGCTGACGACGATGAGATTTATGCGCACTTTTCCAAAATTGATACCAATTCAGACACGCAGCTTTCAATTAAAGAGTTCAATGCTCATGTAACGAAGCACCCTCAACATTTCGATGACGACGTGCTTGCAACGGTAAAATCGGTGAAAGAGAGTATGGGTACAGAAGGTACAATAAAAACGGAAGTTAAAGTTAATACTGATGTCGATGAAGTGGTTGCCGCGACGAAAGACAAAAGGCTGACTCACGAGTTAAGAGCTAAGACTGAGTTGAAGGCTAACGGAAACTTAGAAAAGACAAATGTTGACAAAGTCGCTGAAGATACTGTTGTTCACGATAATACGGTTATCGCAGATGAAGCGGTCCTTGCGCGCAGTAAATTTGAGATGATGGACGCTAACAGCGACGGTAAGCTTACTAAAGCTGAAGCCTCCCGAAGCGGTGTAACACGTGATTTTGATAATATTGACGCAAATGACGATGAATTGATTACGCGTACGGAATTTAAGCGTTATCAGAGTAAGTCTGAAAGTAACTCAAGTGATAGTAATGAAGAGTAATGACTAAGTGATACTAGGGCCGCACGTGCGGCTCTTTTTCTACGTTTACAGCATGTTTTGGCCTGTTGTACACGGCAAGAACTTTCCTCAATAGTCCATCACTTTATCTAAGAGGGATTTTTATGTTAGCTTCCACAGGAATTAAAGGCCTACTTGCGTATCGAGCACTGCGAAAAATGAACAAGCCCAGCGCTAAAACAACGCAAAATAAAGAGAACTTTGTAACATCAAGCACTTTGAGCAAGGCGACAACACCTCCATCTGTCGTCGCCATTACGGGTTCTGCTTACGCGCTATCTAAGATGACGCATGCACCAAAGGTGCAGCGCTTTCTTTTAAAGTCGACGTTATCAGCTTCAGTGGCGGGATTACTTAACGCAGGGCTTAAACGTTTGATTGGACGAAAGCGCCCAAGAGCAGAGAGCGGCCCTGAGATAAAAGGCCCCGCATTGAAAGACAAATTTAACTCTATGCCATCAGGACATGCATCAGCAGTAGCTGCAGTGGCTGGTTCAATACCTCGTAGTTCTGGACCTTTATTGTTAGTGTCAGCGGCAGGCTTAGCTGCTACAGCAGTTATAGGAAAATCGAGGACTAAGCGCGACGCGCATCACTTATCAGATGTTTTGGTGGGAAGTTGTTTGGGCTTTGGCGTGGCCTACGCGGTGTCAAAGCTCGAAAAGCCTGTTGAAGATGAATTTGAAAGTCTTAAGCAAAGCTCTCACCTGCCGAATCGATTTAAATAACGCTAATCACGGAAATACGAGCTACGGTGTGCCCCCTTTCTTTTTTAGGAAGGGACACACCTATATTAAATGTAGTGCTCATATCTGATCTCACAGTTTCGATGGATAGGTTTAGACTCAAACTAACAGGCAGCTATGAGCGTATAGCGGACATTGGATATTTCTAACTCGCAAGACGCTTCAGACAAAGCGGACATTCAGATATAGCTCGTTTCTGCATCAAAACGATTAACTACTCTTACAAACCAATGTGTTAGCCTGTTAATAGTTTCCCTTTAAAATGAAAATTGTCATGGAGGATGCCTGTGAGCAGTCACAACCTAATTAAATCAAAGTTAACAGAACTAGAAGGTGGGAAATTTCAACGACTCTGTGATGATTGGCTGCATAGAAAGGGGTATGAAAATATAAACCCTATTGGAATGATGAATACAACTGACCGAGTTGTTAAAGGTACGCCAGACTGTCTGTTTATGCAGAAGAATGGAAAATATATTTTTTCAGAATACACCGTTCAACAGGAGCGTCTAGCCAATAAACTAAAAGATGACATTGAAAAGTGCTTTGATGAAAATAAAACAAGCATTCCTGTAGATGAAATCAGTGAAATAATCATATGTTATTTGGGTAAACTTACTACGGAAGAAATCAACGAACTCAGAACCTTTTGCTACGACAGAGGAGTAATGTTGACTCTTTATGGTCTTGATTCAATTTCTTTGAGCATTAAAAATTCTTACCCAGTCCTTTCAGAAGAGTATCTAGATTTACCATTAGATACTGGCCAGTTGTTGAGTATTGTTGATTTTATTGAAAGATATGGTAGAAGCAATTATACAACGTCTATCGACAATGAGTTGCTATTCTGTGATGACTTGTTAAGCAATGCAGTCAGCACTCTGAATTCTTCTAATTTTCTACTTGTATGAATCGACCAGACTTCTCTAGACACTTAATTGCTTTATAATTATGTGTACTAAGGAGAAAAGATGTCTCAGCGATTTACAGAAGAATTTAATATACAAGCCGTCAAACAAGTTACCGACCAAGGTTATTCGGTGGCAAGCGTTTCTGAGAGGCTGGGCGTGACAAGCAGTTCGCTGTATAACTGGATAAAAGCCTACGGCCCAGACAGTGAAGAACATAAGCAGTCTCAAGAACAATCCGACCGAATTAAGCAGCTAGAAAAAGAGCTTAAACGCGTGACAATGGAACGCGACATCCTAAAGGAAGCCACCGTATTTTTCGCGGGCGAGTCAAAGAAAAATACGCGTTCATAAAAGCCAGGCTCAAGAATTACCCAACAAAGTTGATGTGTGAAGCGCTAGCAATACAGCGAAGCGGCTTCTATGCATGGATGGATAAGCCGAAGTCAAAACGACAGCTTGAGGACGAGCGTCTCACAGGCTTAATTAAGCATTCTTGGCTGGAAAGCGGTTGTGTCTACGGATATAGAAAAGTCACGAGTGACCTTAAGGATTTAGGCGAAGCTTGCAGCAAACATCGTGTAGCTAAATTGATGAAGCTAGAAGGTATAAAGGCACAAGTCGGTTATAGAAAGCATAAAGGTCATTACAGCGGCAAGCCTGCGGTTGTTGCCGATAACGTGCTTGATAGGCAATTTACGGTTGCTACACCGAACAGATATTGGGTGACTGACATTACCTACATCCGCACTCATGAAGGCTGGCTCTATCTTGCCGTCGTCTTAGATTTATACTCTCGCGCTGTCGTTGGTTGGTCGATGAGTTCTCGCATGGAATCTGAACTCGTTACTCAGGCGCTGTTAGCTGCTGTATGGCGACGGAAGCCCAAAAAGCAGGTACTTATACATTCAGATCAGGGTAGTCAATTTACAGGCTATGAATGGAGTGACTTCCTAACTGAGCATAATCTAAAAGCCAGCATGAGCCGCAGAGGAAATTGCCACGATAATGCGGTAGCAGAGAGTTTCTTCCAGCTACTTAAAAGAGAGCGAATAAAGAGAAAAATTTATACAACACGTGAACATGCAAGAGCCGACATATTTGATTACATCGAAATGTTTTATAACTCTAGACGCAAGCATGGTGAAGCGAATAATATGCCTCCACTGGCTTATGAAAAGCTAGAAGAATTCAAACGAAAATCTGTCTAGTAAAGTCTGGTCGATTCATAGTAAATTATTTACTAAAGAAAAAGGGAAAACTGAATCGGAAGATATCGTTCAGAAAAAACATAATTTTTTCCGTAATGCCGTCAAGAAAAATGCATCGGATATAAAATTTACGTGTTTTTTATTTAATTCTGCACAATATCTTAGTGAAGAATTCAGGCGGGAACTGTTAGGTCTATTTCTTAGTGAGAATGCGAAATTTGAGGACTTTCAAACGCTAGATTACGAACTAACTACTCGATCGTGTTCAGGAAGTCGAGTTCCCATCTTGGAGCGAGAAAGGAACTTCCTTGAAAGTTTGCTGCCACTTTTTAACTCCATTCAATTTCTTGAGCATAAATCTTATGTAGAACAACAAATAGAGGGTCAATTAAAAGCTATTGAATATGAAAAGAAAAGAGACTATCTGGAAAACTAAATTAAGCAGGTAGACTTAAAAATCATTCTCGCTTTCTAACAAGGTTCTGTCCAAAAACGAGCTAGAGCGACCGACTGCTTTACGTACTCTTCTGCCGTTCAATTACAAATATTCGAACGGCAACTCATGGCACATATGCGACTGTCAGATTTGATTGAGTCCTATTATTCGAATCTAACAGTTCAGGTTGAGACTGATTCACATTAGATTGTTAACACCAAGCGATTTTGTCGTACTTTAATTACCACGCGATTCTGTCGTAGTCGCTAATTACCAAGGGAAATTGACGGTTATCTTTAACCGTGTTCTTTAAATGTTTTTTTGTGCATTTGAGGAACGCTAAGGATGATTGTGTTGAATTCCAAAGCTCAATTGACAGTTGATGTCATTGCAAAAGTGGCTGAACGTAAAATTACGATAGCCAATGCCACTAAGCTCCTCAATAAATCCAGACGTACTGTTGAACGTTATTTACAGCGTTACCGAAGCCAAGGGTTACAGTTTATCGTTCACGGAAACACAGGCAGCGAGCCAGTTAATAAAACGCCTGACAGCCTTAAGCAGCAAGTTCAGTCGCTAATCCGCGAGAAATATTATGACCTGAACTTGTTGCACCTCGCCAAGATGCTTGAGACTCACGAACACATTGTTGTTAAGCGCGAGACACTGCGTAAATGGGCACATGATATCCATCATGTAAAACGGGCTAAGCGCAGGCGTAGCCGTGTTCACAAACGCAGAGAGCGAATGGATGCGCCCGGATTAATGCTACAAATGGACGGCAGCACACATCGTTGGTTCGGCGATAAGAAGTCATGTTTAATCGCCATGATTGATGATGCCAATAGCGATATTCATGCTGAGTTCTTTCCGTCAGAAACGACTGAAGGCTGTATGAAAGTCATGCGCTCAGTCGTTGAGAAATACGGTGTATTTAAAACCCTATACGTTGGTCGTGCCGGAATATTTGGTGGTCCTAAACGCTGCAACTTCTCCCAGATGCAGCGGGCCTGCGAAGAGTTGGGCATTGAAATCATCTTCGCCAGCTCTCCTCAAGGTAAAGGGCGTATTGAACGTGCCTTCGATACCCTACAGGATAGACTGATACCGGAACTGCGGCTCAGCAATATTACTGACATGACAGGAGCAAACAGCTACTTACAACACGTTTTTATTCCGCAGTTCTGGCGTAAAAATCTGGTTGTAAAAGCAAGAACGCCGGACACTGAATATACGCCTGTATCGCGTCATACTAACCTTGACGATATCTGTACAACAAAGGTCTACCGGAAAATCCGTAACGACCATACGTTTAGTTACAGAAACAAATTCTACTTCATCGAGTCTCCATTGAAGCACTCTATCGCAAAACAAAAAATTGAAATCCGTGCAGGTAAAGATAAGCAGTTTGATGCCTACTTCGCCGGACGAAAGCTACAGGTAACGGAAGTCACTGAGCCTGTTAAGATATCGATGGAGGACAATGATATCCAGACGAAGCTTGAGGTATTAGCTTTGGCTGATAGGCTTGGAAATGTAGCTGAAGCCTCTCGTCTTAGTGGGGTTTCCCGCGAGACCATTTACCGCCATCGTAAGTTGATTAAAAAGGGCGGAACTGAAGCGTTAAAACGTCAGGAAACACCCGCTCTTCATCACAAAAATCGCACAGACAAAGCTATCGAGGAAATCGTCATCGAGTTCTCACTAGCTAATCCACACCTTGGACAGGCGAAAGTGTCTCGGCTGCTTGAGGCTGAAAGAAACGTGATCATACACGCTAGCGGCATCCGCAATATCTGGCTTAGGGAGAGAATGAATACGATCGCATTACGTTTGGCGAAGTCTCAGTCGACATAAAAAGACCTTAATATTTAATAAGTTAAGAAGAGAATTAATCACTTGCGTGATTAATTCTCATGCACATATATAGTGCTGTTGGCGGCGTCAATAATGCTGTTGATAGAAGCAAGCTCTTTGTTACCGACAATTCCTATAAACATTCCATTTTTCGATCCAATAGCCTGTTTTAGAGCGCCAAAGTCAGCCACGAGAAAATCGCCAGAAATTGCTGCACTCCCGATTTTTATTGTTTTGTTCAGGATGACTTTCATAGGCGTCTCTGTTCCATCATGGCCAACTAATTTTGCTGTCGGATGATTTTCCAATTCGAACCCAAAACCATCGGCTACTACAGACATATCCAAGACGACTTGTTGTGCACCTGAATCCACTAGCATGACTACATCATGTTGCTCAAGTCTTGCTTTAACTAAGGTAAATCCCATTTCAGTTTGCAGCAGAGGAATGGCGGTATATTTTGAATCAGAACCTGTAAAAAGTGCTTCTACGTCATTATCTTTTTCTGGTACTAAAAGCCTGCTTTTTCTAATATCAAGCAAAGCATGTAGTTCAACAATTGCATCATGGCCAATAATCCCGTCAATCTCAGGCCCTAGATGAAGTGTTGAATTTGAATGTATATTCTTGAGCGTTAGCTCGTGAGTTCCTATGACCAGCGACTCGATGCTAATTGGGAACGTTTCTATTTTGCCTTTTTCCTCGTCGCCTACAATGATTCCATCTATAGCGCTTTTTGCCTTTCTGATACCGAAATATTCAAGCTTACTCAGGCCAACAGTAGACCCCGTTGAGCCTGTATCAAGAATGAATTTCCCCTCTCTTCCATTAATCACTGCTTCGAGGCTAAAGTGCCCGTCATCTGTAACTTGCAAGGGAATCTCATCCATAGCTCCTTGCGCGAAGGGCACATTGATTAAAAGAAGAGCAAATAGATTAATAAATTTCATTCAACATCCTTATTGTGACTAAATTTCAAACGACTACGATCGCAAATTTAATCACTCTTGTACAAACAATACAATTGCTAATGACAATCTCTACTAGTAGATTGGTTAGACAAAATCGCTTGGTACTTATTCCGTCAGTATCCCTTGGTAATCACACTGATTCACATTAGATTCACATTAGATGAATTAAGTAAGCATCTAACTTTCGGGTGTGGACTTAATCACTTCCTCGATTTCACTGTTACCACTCAAGCGTGCGAGATCGATAAGATAACCTTTTTCTAGCTTATTCAAAGTGTGTCCTTCAAGTCGCGCTTTTACCTCTTCAACATCACCATTGGCAATAGAAGTTTTAAGCGCTGCATGATTATTTAACGAGCGGTCTTCTGTTTTTTCAGCTGAATCATTCGCAGTCATAGTTCATCCTTAATTTTCACTTAGTAAAAAAAAATTAGTGCTTTTTACCTTTTGTAGTTAAAGATGACACTAAACGATCACACCGTTATGCCACCCATATCTCGAACTGCCAAGGCGTGAGTTTACACACTGAATCAGCTCCGAAGGTTTTCTTTTCGTCGCGCTCCCAGTGTGCATACTCACCTTCAAACAATGGTTCTTCAAACGTTACATCAAGCTGCTCATTTGAAAAATTAATCACAACGAACACTTTTTCATTTTCACTACAACGTATAAAACTAAAAACCTTATCCATCTTAGAGTTTGGCACCTGTATCATTCTTGCCCCGTACTCTCCGTTCCCTAGCACAGCTTTGGACTTTTTAAGAGCAATTAGCTTGCGGTATAAATTGCCTATTTCATGTTCTTGCCAGTGTATAGGATCGTGCTCAAAGAACGCTAAACGCTTAATTTCCCCAGCTTCTTGCCCGTTGTGAATGAGCGGCATACCTTCACCTACCACTGACAACGCAATGCAGGCTTCAAGCGCATCACCAAATTGTTCGCGCTGAGTGCCATCCCAGGCATTTTTGTCATGATTACTAACGAAGGTCATTCTGTAAGCAGAGTGAGGCCAGCTGCGTTCGTTCCACGAATAATACTTGCGCAACCTATCCAGCGAACATTGTCCGTGTGCCAGTTCGTGTAGCGTCTCGTTCCAACTCCATGCGTATGTCATATTGAACGCATTTTCGTGAAGATCTCGATTCTCCCATTCAGCCAACATGAAGACTGGTTTGATTGCGCTTAGCGTTTGCACTGCTTGCTGCCAAAAATCGTTGGGGACATACCCCGCTACATCACAGCGAAACCCATCAATGTCGAACTTTTCAACCCAATAACACAACGCGTTAATCATGTATTTGCGAAGGCCAACGTGTTCATAATCAAACTCTATGATATCGCTCCAATCCCACCACGGAGATGGACGAAAATCTCCTTTGTAGTCTTTGGCGTACCACTCGGGGTGCTGTTCAACCAAAGGATTATCCCACGCACTGTGATTTGGCACCCAGTCTATAATGACTTTTAGCGAAAGCTTGTGCGCTTCATCCACCAGCGCTTTGAAATCCTCTTCGCTACCAAATTCAGGGTTAATGGCCAGATAGTCTTTTACTGCATAGGGACTTCCAAGCTCTCCCTTTTTATTCTTTTCACCAATAGGGTGTACAGGCATAAGCCAAACAATATCAGCGCCAAGTGATTTAATGTGGGATAACCCCTTTCTCACTCCTTCAAAACTACCTTGCTCTGAAAACTGTCGTGTATTGACCTGATAAATAACAGCGTGAGATGACCATTCTGGCTGAAGCACGTTATATCGTTTCTTAGGAACAGGATTGATATCCATATTATCTTTCCTTATCGAGATTAGCGTTTAGAAGAAGAATCTGGTTCTGCGTCGCGTTACTTTAGGCTTCAAATTGCAGCGAGCTGGGCTTTTAACTGCCGCAAGCTCGTGGCTTAAAGAATAGGTAAACTTGTAACACCTAAAATTAGTACCCAAATACCGAAAAAAAGTTTTAGACGCTGAACCGAAAATGCTAAAACAACAAACTTTGCAATCGTTCCACCGACTATTGCACCTGCCCCAGCAAACAAAACAACCTGCCATACCACAGACTCGCTTATAAAAGCGTGATATGGCAATGCAGACCACACAGTAAAAGCCGACAAGATAACCGCGCTGGCAATAGACAAAGTTACATTAAACCCACGAATTATGAGGTAAACAGCGACTAACTCTCCTACTCCTACCGAAAGCCACGCGGTGATAATGCCGCCTAAAAAACCAATGAAAGGTAAAAGCAAAAAATCTTTCGTATGTAAGTCTTTTTTGAAATGGGTACGCTTCATTAGCGGAATAGAAGCAAATATTGCGATTGCTAATAGAATAGAAAAACTACCAAAAGCGATGTGAAGGTTATTGGCCCCACCCCACAAATGCTCTAGAAGCCTTGTACTTTGAGAAGAATACTGAGCGAATCCTATGCCGCATATTGACGAGGGAACCGTTAACATCAATACACTGGGTAATGCCTTCCAATACTGATCATACTTGTGCTGGTGTTTATAATACGCGGCCCAAGTTAGTGCCCCCGCGGTCATACCACAGCATTGGATGGCGAAACTCGTTGCCACAACGCTTTGCGCAGAAAATGACAGGTAGTTAAAAAACGGAACGAAAACCACGCCACCGCCAGCTCCAGTGGCGTTCGCAAATATAGCACCAATAACGCCAAGAACGCTGAAAAGCCCGAACTCTTTAACAAGCTCAATAGGGGCTGGTTGCGCTAGCAAACTGCCGGTCCATAAAAATAGAAGTACTATCAACGCTGTTTTGCCAGCGTTTTGCTTGATGAGAGAAACCACATATGTCCTTAAGGCAGAAAATACGGCAAGTTACACAGCATGACTTTTCTAAGTACGCAGACAACTAGCACCTGTACAATTTTCAAACTATTGTTATTCAACTACGTATAAGATTTTACTTACACAGATATCATATACAGCATTTTAAAAAACATGGTTGAAGTATCTACATTTGAGCATCAGGTGCAACTGCATCTTTCGCCAAACCGCTCAGCAACATGGCAACAGACAAAGCACCTTATTGCAGCTTTTGCCCTTTTTATCAGCTCGATAGCTATTGCTTGGTCACTGGCCGGAGCGTGGGTCATACTACCTTTTGCAGGATTGGAAGTCGGGTTACTGACGCTGATTATGTATTTAGTTTCTAAAGCAACATACCGCTGGGAGACGCTCTTAATTTCATCAAACAGCATTCAAGTCACTAGCTCAAATGGTATCAGCATAGAATTCTTCCGCCCTGATACGTCCTTGTACTATAAAAAAGACTTGAGCTTAAAATGTGCGCCACAACTTGTGCTACAAGCCCCTCTGCAGCAATTTGAAGTGGGATCATTTTTAAATTTAGAGGACAAAGAGCGTGTTCATGAATGTATGCAAAAGGCGGGGATCGCAGTATGTTCGAATAAGTGGTGGTAATTCGTAATGGTTGGTCAAACCGATCATCCCGGTGCGTTAGAGCTTGAAATTGAGTGGTAGCGACTTGCAGGTGTACTAGCAAGTAAGACCAATAGTTTTCAACGTTTCATGCACCACTTAGCACGTTTTTTGCGTACAACTAATGTGACGTAAATTAAAACGGTATTTTATTGAATTAGAAACAGTAAGAATGGTCTTCTTCTGTAGTTAATAAAACACCTACATGCTAAGGAGAATTGCATGAAAATAAGTAAGTTAGCTATTAAATCTGTGTTTGTGGCTGCCGTGTTAGCCTTGACGGCGTGCGCTTCGATGGGCGACGGAACTGTTGCTGAAAAGCGACAAGCTATTTTAGATATGCAAGATAACGCGCTTGCCCGTCTTTATTCTGAAAAGCCCGATACGCGCTCTCAGGTGAAAGACGCTGCCGGCTACGCCGTATTTACCAATGCTAACATCAACGTATTCTTTGTGGCGGCGGGCACAGGTTATGGTGTTGTAAACAATAATGTAACCGGCGCAAAAACATATATGAATATGGCCGAAGGTGGCGTAGGCCTTGGCTTAGGCGCAAAAGATTACCGAATTGTTATGGTTTTCCACACACAAAAAGCGATTAATCACTTTATTGAAAATGGATGGACCGTAGGTGGTAACGCGGATGTAGCAGCGAAAGCCGGTAACAAAGGTGCATCTGCAGAAGGCGAAGGCTACTTGGGTAACGTCACAGTGTATACTATGACTGAAAGTGGCCTTACATTACAGGCTACTGTTAAAGGCACGAAATTTTGGGTAGATAAAGAACTAAACTAATTCCGCCCTAACTATTCCTAACCATATTAGCGATTAGCGCTCCAACACACCGAAGGCTTCTTGAATGCAAGAGGCCTTTTTATTTTTTCTGCACAACTGCCCGCTACCGCTCTAAATCTTTACAATAAACATATCCCGCGGCTCTTGACTAATATCGCAAAGACTCGCCAATCCAGGAAAATGCTTAGCACTTTTCAATCCTTTATCTGCGTAATATTGCGCAGTGTATACATCGGCTGAGTAAGTATTATTGGACATCCAAACCGCCAGAAGCATTATTGCAAGCTGCCATACAGACTTTTTTATATTAACCATAACGCTTTCCATTCTAGGTGTACAAAACCACGTTGTTTTGCGGTGTTGATTTTTTTACTGTTTGGGACAATTGAGCGTTTACTTGAAAAATGCAATGGAGCTAAAAGAAGACCTCAACCCTGAACTGAGTTTGTGGGTATTGTTGTTAATCAATTTAATAGCCAAGCAAAGCTTCCAAGAGAGTTAATTGAGATACTTAAGCAGCAAGATTTGCCAGTGTTAGAAAGTTATATAAGTGCCACGGTAAAAGTAAAAGAGTCTCACTCTGAGCGAATGCCGCTGCCTTTCTACTTACCTAAGCACAAAGTGACGAATCAAATTGCGGCTTTATTTGAAGAACTCAATGCGAGCAAAACGTAACGCTAACAAGTTTCGCTAAACATCAATATCAATATGCTTAAGCCCACCCTCGCTGTTACCTCGCTCTTTATCTTTCGAGTTTTCAGCTGATTTTTCGATAATCTCAGTCCGCTTCACGTCTTGTAACTGATCGCGCTCTTCTTCACTGAAATGCTCGGACTTTTTGGTCTTTTGCACTTTCTTCACGCGGTCGTCTGTCTCAATCGGCACTTTTGTGTTGCGAGGCAAAATGGGAAACAGTAGATCGTTGCTCATACGCCCTCCAGGAGTTTGCATTTGTCTCTATAACTTATCGGCAACGAGTTGCCTAAAATTACGGTTCAAAACTAATTCATAACGAATTGTTTTATTATATACACATTAAATTAGAGTTAATGTGCAAAAAGAGTTCACTTTAACCTTGCAAATCCTAATTCAAAACGCTAATGTTTCAGCCGTTCAAAATAAGGAATAAAAATTTTCAAAATGATTAACTGCGCGACGAAACATCACCACCACCACAAAGCATAACCTTTCAGGTTCGTGCTGGAAGGTCTATATATCCTTCCAGTGGCGCAGATAAAACAAATTCTCGACCCTCGGAAGGAAACTTCCGGGGTTTTTTCGTTTTAGGCGCAATCAAAAGTTAAAACACAACGTGTAAGGAACGTTTCAATGAGTAACAGCAAAAGACTTCGAATCGCCGTACAAAAATCAGGTCGATTGAGCGATGACAGCATTGCCCTACTGAAAGCTATAGGCATTAAACTCAATATTCGTGATCGCCTGCTGATTGCGCATTCTACGAACCAGCCTATTGATTTGCTTCGCGTACGTGACGACGATATTCCAGGTCTTGTTATGGATGGTGTAGTAGACCTAGGCTTTATTGGCGAAAATGAACTAGAAGAAAAAATGCTAGAGCGTAAAGCTGCGGGCAAGCCATTCGAATATGAAGTATTGCGTCGTCTAGACTACGGCGGCTGCCGCCTGTCTATTGCGGTACCTAATGAGATGGATTATCAAGGAATCCAGTCGCTAGAAGGCAAAAAAGTAGCAACGACGTACCCCTACCTACTTGAGCGCTACTTCAAAGAACAGGGCATAAATGCAAAGGCTGTAATGCTACAGGGGTCAGTGGAAGTTGCCCCTCGTGCCGGTGTTGCTGACGCTATCTGTGACCTTGTGTCAACTGGCGCCACCCTTGAAGCTAACGGCCTTGTTGAAAAAGACGTTATTTTCCGCAGTAAAGCAGTACTTATTAAGCGCGCTGACGGCGAACTTAGCGACGAGAAAGAAACACTGGTTAACCGACTTATGCCTCGTGTTGACGGTGTGTTACTGGCAAAAGAAAGCAAGTACATCATGTTACATGCGCCAAAAGCATACCTTGAACAGGTAAAGAGCCTACTTCCAGGTGCTGAAAATCCAACCGTTCTGCCACTTGCTGGAAATGAAGAACAAGTAGCTATCCACGTGGTTTCAACAGAAACGTTATTCTGGGAAACCATGGAGAAGCTTAAGTCCCTTGGTTGTAGCTCTATTCTTGTAATGCCAATCGAAAAAATGATGGGCTAAAAGGCAGGCAATTATGATTACTTGGTCATCTCTTTCGGTAAATGAGAAAAAACAGGCGCTAGCCCGCCCGGCTATGGCCAATAGCCAACAGTTAAAGCAAACCGTGGGCGAGATTATCGCCCGCGTTGAAGCAGAAGGTGATGCGGCAGTACTCGACTATACTCGTAAATTCGATTGCCCAGATCTAAAAAGCCTTGTGCTTTCGCAAGAGAATATCGATGCCCTTGCAGCTACGGTAACACCCGAAGTCGCAAGCGCTATCGACACAGCGTTCAACAATATAAAGGCGTTTCACGAAGCGCAAATGCCAAGTGACATTGCATTAACCACTACGCCAGGTGTTAAATGCGAGCTTCGCTTTACCGCGCTTGACGCAGTAGGTCTTTATATTCCAGGTGGCAGCGCGCCGCTTCCTTCTACCGTGTTAATGCTTGGCGTGCCTGCATTGGTAGCGGGTTGTGAAAATAAACTGCTTTGCACACCACCAAATAAAGAACAGCTTATCGCGCCTGAAATTGCGTATGCGGCAAGAAAGTGCGGCATCGACAAGATTTTTTTGTGTGGTGGTGCACAAGCAATTGCTGCTATGGCGCTTGGTACAGAGACTATCCCGCAGGTTGATAAAATTTTTGGCCCGGGTAACAGCTTTGTGACTGAAGCTAAACAGCAAGTAAGCCAACGTGCTGATGGCGCGGCTATTGATATGCCGGCAGGTCCATCAGAAGTGTTAGTACTTGCGGATGAGTTCGCAAACCCTGAATTTGTGGCTGCTGATTTACTTTCCCAAGCCGAGCACGGTCCAGACTCGCAGGCTATTTTAGTGTCTAACAGTGCCAAGCTCATTGAAGAAGCTAAAGCCGCCGTTGAACGTCAACTAGCGACCTTATCTCGCGCTGAAATTGCACGCCCTGCTATGGAAAATGCGCGTTATATTTTGGCTGATTCAATTGAGCAAGCCATCGAAGCAAGTAACGCCTACGCCGCTGAGCACTTAATTGTACAAATAGAGAATGCCCGTGATTACTTGCCAAAAATTAAATATGCAGGCTCTATATTCTTAGGCCCGTGGTCACCAGAATCTGCAGGTGATTATGCTTCGGGAACCAATCACGTATTGCCCACCTACGGCTATGCTAAGAACTATTCTAGTCTTGGCCTGTTGGACTTTATGCGCCGCTATACAATTCAAGAGCTAAGCGCAGACGGCATGCGTAATTTAGGCCCTGCGATTATGGCACTGGCCGCTGCCGAGGGCTTAGATGCACACGAACAGGCCGTTGCACTTCGCATGCAGGCACTTAAGCAAGGAGACGCCTAATGTCGGCACTTATCGATAACCTAATTAACGAAAATTTAGTGCCGCTAAAGCCGTATGAATCGGCTCGTCGCTTGTTTTCAGGTGGTCAAGACTGGCTTAATGCCAACGAGTCACCTTATGCCAACGAATACAGTGTAGATAGCAGCAACTTTAACCGCTATCCGTCATGTCAGCCCGAAGCGGTAGTGAGTGGTTACGCCGATTACACTGGACTCAACAAATCGCAGCTTATAGTTACCCGCGGCGCAGATGAAGGCATTGAGTTGCTTATTCGCACCTTCTGCACGCCGGGTAAAGACAGCATTCTGATATGCCCGCCTACCTACGGTATGTATGCAATCAGTGCTGAAACCTGTGATGTGGGCATTAAGAAAGTGCCGCTTAACGACGACTTTAGCCTTAACGTGAATGCTGTATGCGCTGAAGATGACGTTAACGTGATTTTCATCTGTGCGCCAAATAATCCAACCGGTACGCCAGTTGCTCGTGAAGACATTAAAACCGTGCTCAATCACTTTGCCGATAAAGCACTGGTTGTTGTAGATGAAGCGTATATTGAGTTTGATGCGGGTAATACGTGGGCAAATGAGATTAACAACTATCCAAACTTGGTGGTACTTCGTACGCTGTCTAAAGCGTTTGCTCTTGCCGGTCTTCGCTGTGGTTTTACACTTGCTCAGGCACCCGTCATCCAAGCACTACTTAAAGTGATAGCGCCCTATCCCATTCCAGAGCCAGTAGCGCAGATTGCTGCACAAGCATTGTCGGCTGAATCGCTAACGTTACTTGAGCTTCAGGTGGCTACCATTAACCGGGAAAAAGAGGCCCTAGCCGAAGCGCTGGAATCTATCGAAGGCTTTGAGTTAGTGGGTGATAGACGAGCAAACTTTATCTTATTCCGCTACGCAAAAGCGCAAGCCCTAATGCAGTACTTGGTAAGCCAAGGCATGCTTATTCGCGATCAATCAAAACAGCTTAACTTACAAAACTGTTTACGCGTAAGCATAGGCACTGAAGAGCAAAACCAGCGTTTAATGCAGCTAATTAACGAATTTAAAAATAATGAGGACGCGGCATGAGTCAGCAAGCCATTTTATTTATTGACCGTGACGGTACACTCGTAGAAGAGCCGCCAGTAGATAAGCAATTAGATAGTTTAGAGAAGCTTGTTTTCGAGCCAAACGTTATTCCTGTGCTACTTAAACTAAAGGCAGCTGGGTTTAAACTCGTGATGGTAAGTAACCAAGACGGCTTGGGTACAGACAGTTTCCCGCAAGAAGACTTCGACAAGCCACACAATGCCATGATGGCCATTTTCGAAAGCCAGGGTGTAGTGTTTGACGACGTGCTTATTTGCCCGCACTTCGATGCTGATAACTGCACATGCCGCAAACCCAAGCTTGGCTTAGTACAAGAATACCTGCAGCAAGGCAAAGTGGACTTCACTCGTTCGTTTGTTATTGGTGACAGAATTACCGATGTACAGCTTGCTGAAAACATGGGTATTCGCAGCTTTCAGTACAACCGTGAAAGCTTAAACTGGAACGATATTCAGAAAAGCTTACTTGCGTCGTCACGTATTGCAGAGGTGGTACGTACCACCTCTGAAACCGACATTCGCGTGCGTGTAGATCTTGATTCGCAGGCTAAGTCGACAATTCAAACCGGCATGGGCTTTTTTGACCACATGCTAGACCAAATTGCGACCCACGGTGGCTTCGAGCTAAACCTGACTACCGATGGCGATTTGCACATTGACGATCACCACAGTGTAGAAGACACCGCCCTTGCCCTTGGCGAAGCGCTTAAAAAGGCTCTGGGCGACAAACGCGGTATAGGTCGCTTTGGTTTCGCGTTGCCAATGGATGAGTGTCGTGCGGAATGTATTATGGACATTTCAAACCGCCCACACCTTAAGTTTGACGCTGAATTTAGCCGCGACCAGGTAGGTGAAATGGCCACCGAAATGGTGCCGCACTTCTTCTACTCGCTTGCACAAAGCATGGGACTATCGCTGCACCTTTCCACCAGCGAAGGTAATGCACACCACCAGGTAGAAAGCCTGTTTAAAGTATTTGGCCGTGCGCTACGTCAAGCCATTACGCGCCAAGGTGATGCACTACCAAGTAGTAAAGGAGCCCTGTAATGTCAGTGGTAAACCCCAGGCAGCGACAAAAAATAGTTATAGTAAATACCGGCTGCGCGAACATTTCATCAGTACGCTTTGCCCTTGAGCGCTTAGGCGTTGAAGTGGACGTATCTGACGATGTAAACGTGATAAAAAACGCTGATAAAGTGTTCTTACCCGGCGTAGGAACAGCGGCAGCAGCGATGGCAAGCATTAAGCAAAAAGCGCTAGTGGAAACCCTGCAGTCGCTTACCCAACCTGTGCTAGGCGTATGTTTAGGCATGCAACTTATGGTTGAAACCAGCGCTGAAGGTGGTTTTCAAGGTACAGGCAACATCGACTGTTTGAACCTAATGCCAGGTCATGTGGCTCGCATGGAATCAAAAGGCGTGCGCTTACCTCATATGGGTTGGAACACAGTCTCTCATAAAGAAGAAAGTTTATTTAAGGGCATCCCACAAGATACCTACTTTTACTTTGTGCACAGTTTTGCCGTTCCTGAATACGAGCACACGCTTGCAAGCTGCACTTATGGTAATACTTTTTCAGCAGCGATAAATAAAGACAACTTTTACGGGGTGCAATTTCACCCAGAACGTTCTGGCGAGGCCGGAGCACAATTACTGACTAACTTTGTGAACCTATAATGATTATTCCAGCAATTGATCTTATTGACGGACGCGTAGTACGCCTTTATCAAGGCGACTACGAGCAGAAAACCCAATACGAACTGGACCCAGTAGACGTGGTTCACGACTATGCCGACCAAGGTGCAATCTGGCTGCACATTGTTGACCTAACAGGCGCTAAAGACACCAGTAAACGTCAGCTTTCACTAATTAAGTCTATGGTGGACACCAAGCGCATGCAGTTTCAAGCAGGCGGCGGTATCCGTAGTGAAGAAGAAGTGGCGCAATTACTAGAAACGGGCGTAAGCCGCGTAGTGATTGGTTCTTTGGCGGTAAAACAACCCGAGCTTGTGAAGTCTTGGGTAGAAAAATACGGCCCAGAGCACATTGTATTGGCCCTTGATATCAATATTAGCGACAGCGGTGAAAAGCTTATTGCTACCCACGGCTGGCAAGAGAATTCTGGCGTAGCCCTTGAAGGCTTGCTTGAAGACTTCGCTACAGTAGGCGCAAAGCATGTGCTGTGTACCGACATTAGCCGCGACGGCACGCTACAAGGTGCGAACACTGAGCTGTATCAAGAAATGGCAGCCCGTTTCCCACACGTTAGCTGGCAAGCGTCTGGCGGTATTGGCAGCATCGCTGATATCGAAGCGCTAAAACCCACAAACGTTGGTGGCGTAATTTTAGGCCGCGCACTACTTGAAGGTAAATTCACGGTGAAGGAGGCTATTGCATGCTGGCAAAGCGCATAATTCCCTGTTTGGATGTACGCGACGGCAAAGTCGTTAAAGGCGTTCAGTTTAGAAATCATGAAATTATAGGTGATATTGTGCCTCTTGCCGAACAATACGCAAAAGCGGGGGCCGACGAGTTGGTATTTTACGATATCACTGCAAGTTCTGATGCCCGCGTGGTAGACAAAAGCTGGGTAAGCCGTATAGCACAGGTTATTGATATCCCTTTTTGTGTTGCTGGCGGCATTAAGAGTATTGAAGACGCTGGGCGCATTTTGGAAATGGGTGCAGATAAGATTTCGATTAACTCCCCTGCCCTTAATAATCCAGACCTTATTAACCAGCTGCACGACGTTTATGGACAACAGTGCGTCGTGATTGGTATCGACAGTTTCTATAACGAAGCAACCGACCAATACGAAGTGTACAAATTCACTGGTGATGAAGCGCGTACTCAAAAAAGCCAATGGCAGACCATCGATTGGATTAAAGAGGTTCAGTCGCGCGGTGCGGGTGAAATTGTTCTGAACTGCATGAACCAAGACGGCGTGCGCAAAGGCTACGATGTGAAGCAGCTAAAAGCCGTGCGCGATATCTGTGAAGTGCCGCTAATTGCGTCGGGTGGCGCAGGTGAAATTGCCCACTTTACGGATGTGTTTCAACAGGCTGACGTAGATGGCGCGCTTGCAGCATCAGTATTTCACAAGGGCATCATCAATATTGATGAGTTGAAAGCAGAGTTGACCAGCAATGGCGTTGCCATGCGTAAGCGTCACGGATTAACGGCGCAAGCAGAAGGAGTAAACCCGTGATCATTACTAACGAAAACAGCAATAAATTAGCTTGGGACAAAATGGACAACCTACTACCCGCCATTGTGCAAGACGCACTGTCTGGCAAGGTATTAATGCAGGGCTACATGGACCAAGACGCATTGGCGAAAACCCTTGAAACGGGCAAAGTGACATTCTTCAGCCGTTCAAAACAGCGTCTTTGGACCAAGGGTGAAACGTCAGGTAACACGCTAGATTTAGTGAGCGTTGCTTGTGACTGCGACCAAGATTCACTGTTGGTACTTGCCAACCCTAACGGCCCGACATGCCACACTGGTGTTGAAAGCTGTTGGTTTGAGGGCAACACTCCAGCCTTTACGTTTCTTGCAGATTTAGAGCGTGTATTGGCTTCCCGTAAAGACGCGGATCCTAAAAGTAGCTATACCGCTAGCCTTTACAACAAAGGCATTAAGCGAATAGCACAGAAGGTGGGCGAAGAAGGTGTAGAAACCGCATTGGCTGCGACTGTACACGACAAAGAAGAGCTAAAGAATGAAGCCGCTGACTTGTTGTACCACTTAACGGTACTGCTTCAGGCGAGCGATATGTCGTTGAACGATGCACTTGATGTGTTGCGTGAGCGTCATAAGTAATCCGTTGTAAAACTCGTTTATTATTCAAAATGCCCTTCTCGTTTTCTACGCGAAGGGCATTTTTGTATCGCAGAGCTTTGCACTTCATTGCAATTAACATTGTTTAGCCTGCCTAAAAATAAACGCGACTAGCGCGGCGTTCCCAATATCCAATCGATCCCTTGGATAGCAACGGTGGGAAACACGGTCGCATGTGACGCACCGCCGATAACATGCAATTGTAGTGTTATGTTTTGATCTGCCTTAGCGATGATTTTACTTGCCAATGCTTTGCTCCCCGCAACCATATCTTGACCCTCGCCAAACTCAGGCGTTTCTAAGCTTCCCACACCAATATAAACACGCTTGGGCGATTGAGTTTCAGCCATTTCTAAGGTTAGTAAGTAATCGTCATTAAACCACACTGAAGGGCTAACAAGCACATAGTTAGAAAAGGTTTCAGGAGATTGCATGAGCACGTAGCCGCCAAATAGCCCGCCTAATGAATGCCCAATAAAAGTCCGTCGATTGGCGTCTACTCGATATGTAGATTCAATAAATGTTAATACATCTCGTCTAATAAATGACAGGTACTCAGCAGCAAGACCGGTTTCCAGTTTCCAACTATTGGCTATGGCAGGAGTGTAGTCCCTTACTCTACTCTCCACGCCTTTTGATTCTAGGGAATAAGACAACCCCACTATGACCGCTTCTTCCATTTGGCCTACGTTTACTGGCATTCGCATAGAGCCTACGATAATAGGAAAACTGTAAGGCGCATCTGTTGTGTATATTACGGGGTAATCCTTGGAAGGAGATGTGTTATAGCTTTTTGGCAACTGTACAAATAACGTATATTTACGTGCAGTTTCCGTATCTTCTATTGTCACCATTTTGCTTCTAGGTAACGAAACAGACGCTTCAGAAATGATAGGTTTAATGATTGATTCAGCAAAAGCACATGAAAATGCACTTCCGACAAGAATTATTGCTGTTAGAAAGCGAAGCACCGTAATCCCTTAGTGGTTTAAACGGAATGTTATAACGCAGCTAATTTCAATTAACCACTGTTTGCACACCAAGGGTCACTTTTTGACTTCTCTATTTCTCGATTTCTCTTACCACTTGGCCATAAGCCAGCAGCGCGAACAGCCCCGTTCCGCCCACAATATTTCCTAGTAATGTTGCACCAATTAGTGAGAGTGTTTCAAGAACGCTTATTTTATTTTGCAGTGCTAACAAGAAAAGTTCTGTTGAACCGGCTATCACGTGCGTAAAATTTCCTATAGCAATTAAATAAGTAAAAATAACTATCATCAATATTTGAGAATGCTTAACCGAAGGCTTCATCCATACAATAGCGGCAATGATAAACCCAGATATAATGCCGTATGAGAAGGCGTCTGACGGTGATAGCTTGGCATAATGTTCAGAAATAGCGGTCATCCCTTCAACCAGCTCTGGTGGAACAGATTGCAGCGAAAAGCTGAAAAACGCAGCCAAAAAGGTGCCGAACATATTGGCGGCGAAGACAATGCCCCACAAGCGCGCGATGCACACTCCCATGTTAACCGATGGCTTGCTTAGCAAAGGCAGGATAACTGACAGCGTATTTTCGGTAAATAGCTGTAGGCGACCAACAATCACCAGCACGAAACCAACCGTATAGCCCAGGTTTTCGATAACAAACTGATTGGGAGAGTTTGCAAAGAGGTGATGCAGAATTCCTTCAGCAAGAATTGAAATCGAGATACCAATGCCTGCTGCCACACCAGACCACCACAATGACATCATAGGACGTTGAAGTTCTTCTAACCCTTCCCTGTGGACAATGGCATACAAAGAAACAGAATTTAAGCTCTGATTATCTCGTACATCTTTTTCTTCAGTATGACTAAGGGCAACGTCTTGCTCTCTATGCCCAGACTCCTTCACTTTTTCTGTCACTCATGCCTCCTGCAACTCTGCGCTTAACTAGGACGTTTACCTCAATTACATAGTATTTGGTCTACGACACAGCTACTTAACAGGCATCACCAGACCTCCCTATTAGGTTACGTTGATTAAGCACGTTTTTGGTCACAATAAATTTGCCTATTTCAGATATAGCACCCATTTTAATAAAAAAGCCCGCGTGAACGCTGTTCACAAGGGCTTTGGTCTTATTGCCGGTCGTTATAATGCTCGCAAAACGTCAAACATGAACTAAGGGTTTAACAAGGTTGGTTGCCCTAACCCAAGCGCTTGTAAACGCTCAAACTGGGTATCTTTGTCCCCTACTATCAAATAAATCATTCTATCAGGATGTACATATTTACCGTAAAGGCGCTTTATCTCACCAACGGTTAACGCTTTTACCTCAGCTTCTTGCTGTAAAACGTAATCATTGGGCAAGCCAAAATCGCTGATTTCGCTAACCATACTCAGTTTAGCGCCTAGCGTCTCAAACGCCCTTGCACCAGATTTAAGTGTGAATCCTTTCGTAACGCCTAAATCTTCATCTGAATAGTTTGCACCAAACTCTGCTAATATATCCATGATAGCTTGCGTTGCTTCTAAGGTAACGTTCGACCTTACGGCGCTTCGTATGGTGAATTCACCGGTATATTTATCGCTAGAAAACGATGAACGAATGCCATAGGTGTAGCCTTTGTTTTCACGTAGTTCCTGCATAAGCTGTGAGGCGAAACCGCCCCCGCCTAAACGATAATTCATCACACTGACTTTATAAGCATCATCATGAGTAACATTCGGGGCGGAATGGCCGAAATAAAGCACTGACTGTTTAGCCCCAGGCACGTCATAGAAAAAGACTTGGGCGCTTTCTGGCAGCTTGGGCTCTGGTACCTTCGCAAAAGTAACATCTTTTGGTAACCATCGCGCATTAAGTGGCGCTAGGCTTTTTACAACGTCCTGTTGTTTGATGTCTCCCACAACATGGAACTTTGCCAATGACGGTGTGAAGTATTTCTCGTAATACTTCTTAACATCTTCGAGCGTTGTGTCATCTACAGTTTGCTTATCTCCAAGAACCGTTTGAGCAAACGGATGCGCCTCTCCGTAAAGCAGTGTTTTAAACTCAACCGATGCAATGGCATTAGGGTTCGCTTTTATTTGTTCAATCTGGTTGATTGTATCGTCTTTAGCTAATTCAAACTCTTGTTCATCAAAGCGAGGAGAAAGTATCACTTCAGTGACGAGCTGCATTAAGTCACTGTAGTGCTTAGACAATACCGTTCCGCTAATAGTAATGTCAGTTTCAGAAGCACTGGCCTCCAGAGAAGCGCCTAAAAGCTCAATTTCCTGCTCCAGCTGCTCGGGTGTTTTGTCCGCCGTACCTTTAAGCAAAGTTGCGGCAAGTAAATTGGCGGTTCCTGTTTTACCTTCTGAGTCTAGAAGCATGCCACCATCCAGCTTTAACTCAAACGCGACCAATGGCACTTCGTCATTAGCAATACCCGTTATTTTGATGCCAGACGACAGTGTATTTTGCCAAACCTTAGGTGGTGTAATTTCTATTGATTCACCATAAGCAGGCTCTTTCGTGCGATCAAACGATGACGGAGTACGTTCGTATTCAGCCGCAACTAACGCATCAAAGCTCTCTTCCGCCCCCGCGACAATTTGCTCCTCCACTACATTAGCTTCAGTAGAGCCGCTTAACACCAACTCTTGCTGCCCCTTAGGTACAAAGCTGGTGGCCACAAACGGTTTATCCTTGATATAGGTGCTATAAACACGCATTACATCTTGTTGTGAAACGCCCAGAATTTTCTGAACATCTTGGCTGATAAATTCAGCCCCGCCCGCAAAGATTTCGTATTGTGCCAATTGAAAACCTTTACCTAAGACGCTTGAAAGTCCTTGATAAAATTCTGTTTCTTGACCTGCTTTTATGCGCGCCAAATCCTTGGAAGAAATCCCGTCTTTCTCAAAACGGGCGAACGCTTCGTTAACTCCATCTGCAACAGTGTTTAAGTTCACGCCATTAAATGCCATAACCTGCAGCTGTAGCTGTCCAGCGATCTCAGCATCATAGCCATAAAGATAAACATCACTGGTGAGCTTCTTCTCGTCAACAAGCACCTTGTTCAGCGGAGCATTTTTGCCTTGGCTTAAGTACTGAGAAAGTACTTGAAGTGGATAATAGTCATCGTGATATTCAGGTACGGTTGGCCACACCATAGTTAAAAGTGGCGCTTGTGCAAAATTATCTATATGGAATCGTTTTTTAGTCTCATTGAGCTTCGCAGGTTGAGGCGGTAATTTGTTGATTTGCTCTCCCGCAGGAATTTCATCGAAATATTTTTTAACCCACGCTTTAGTTTGATTTACGTTAATATCACCCGCGATGGTAAGCACCACATTATTAGGTACATACCATTTTTTGAAAAACTCTTTCACGTCAGCAAGCGTTGCGTTTTGCAGATCATCTAACGACCCAATCACTTGCCAACTATAAGGATGCCCTTCAGGGTAAAGGTTTTTATCAATCACATATTGATTGTGACCATAAGGACGATTATCCACACTCTGGCGCTTTTCGTTTTTCACCACCTGCTTTTCTTTGGCGAGCACAGGGTCTGTTACGGTATTAATGAAAAATCCCAACTTATCGGCTTCAGCCCAGATCATTTTTTCTAAAGCATCAATGGGTACAGTTTGGAAGTAATTGGTACTATCACGACTCGTCGAGCCATTTGCACCTGAGCCGCCAATTTTCGCACTGAGTTTATCAAGACCGCCTTTTCCCAAGTTCTCTGATTCGAGAAAAAGTAAGTGTTCAAACAAGTGCGCAAAGCCTGTTCGCCCTTCTTTTTCTCTGGCTGAACCCACATGCGCAGTGAGGGCGACTGCAGCAACGGGATCAGACCTGTCAACGTGCAGTACAACGGTAAGCCCGTTATCCAGAGTAAAACGCTCGTAGTCCACGTTGAACAGTGACGTATTTAGGGAAGCAGTACTATTATCTGCATTAGTGGTTGTTTCGCTGGTTATATCGGAAGCAGTTCGTACATTTTGTGGATCATTGGTGTTATGCGTACACCCTGTCGAAACTGCACTTAATGTTATTACAGCAATTGCAGTGTACATTCTTGTTCGTTTGAATGTTTCAAGCATTATGTATGTTCTTTGCGAGTCAAAAATGTAACAAGTACCACAAGTGCACCACCAGTGCCATGACATTCCTTTTTCAGACATTTTAAGCATGCCTAAACGGGCGGCGTTCATCTTTTACAGAGTGAAATATAAACATATGATTTACATGAGTTTTATTGCTTTTTTTCAACGCTCAATACCCTGTAGCTAGAGCAACCTTAATTAGCTACCGACATAGTTCGTTACATTTTCCACACCTCAATTTTGAACAAATTAGGTAATTTACAATCTACATCTATTACACAAGCCATGTCGTGATAAAACTTTGATCCAACGAGCAATCTACGAAAAGTGAGAACCGAAGCCGTGTTAAATCTAAAACAGAGCGTTAAGAACAACCTGCCTTTCATTTTATTTATGGTTTTGCTTTTCTCGTTTCGAAGCAGTGTTGCTGATTGGTATTATGTCCCTACAGGCTCTATGGAGCCCACCATTCAAGTAGGCGACCGCGTAGTGGTTGATAAATCAGCCTACACGCTAGAACTGCCGTTCACAGACGTTGTTGTCGCGAAAACTGGTAACATCAATCGCGGTGACATTGTAATCATTGACAGTAATGCAGCTGATACCAGACTCATTAAACGTGTGGTTGCCATTGAAGGTGATAAGGTCAAATTAGAAAACAACGTTCTTTTTATCAATGGTGAAAAAGCAACGTTAAGCGTCAAAGGTCACAATCTTTATTCCGAGCAGATTTTAGGCCAAACACGAACCATAGCGCTTAACCCATTACCTAGCCCTGCGAAAAACTTTAATTTGATCACTGTGCCCAGAGATCACGTGCTGGCAATGGGGGATAATAGGAACAATAGCGTTGATTCTCGTTATTATGGCTTCATTCCAATTGAAGAAATTCAGGGCAAAGCCAACTCGGTTGCATTTTCACTAGATCCGGACGATATGTATTTACCGCGAAAAGACAGGCTTTTCACATCACTTCAGTAGGGCTGAACAATACCGTTACTTGCAAAAAGGCCAAGCTAGACCTTTACTTGCGTTCAATTTTTCGGCAAAAAAAATCTGGTCAGATCTGATAAAGCGGTGATATTCACGTATATGAAGAAAAATGTAGGAGCAATTGCATATACGTAAATTCTTACTAATGAATTACAAATAGCGGTCTTGTTCCTTATCAAATTCCCACTTCCTCAACACCAATTAACTAAGCCGCAACCCTTTATTTTTACGCTGTTTTTAGTTTAACTTCACGGCCGCTTCATCCCGCTTCACATTTAAAAAAGTAATACATGGTTTACACACTTTGTAACCAAGTGTCACATCTTTCGTGTTTTACCCTATTGCAACTTAAGTATTAGGAGTGCTATTGATAAATCTGCAACATCATCGTGTTGCAAAAACACACAACAAGTAAAATGGAAATAAGGAAATAACAATGAAACAAGGTCGTAAAGTAAGTGCAATTGCAGTGGGATTAGCACTTTCAGGATTAACCTCTCTATCTCCTGCGTATGCACAGCAAGCTGACGAAGAAGCAGCCAACCTTGAACGAATTGCAGTCACCGGTTCTCGTATCAAACGTACAGATATGGAAGGCCCTTCACCTATTCAATCAATAGATGCAACAATGATTGAAGGCATGGGCTATGAAAACCTTCAACAACTACTCGAGCGTATGCCGGCCACAGGTGCGGGTACCTTCTCGACGCGCAATAACAGCCAAGACTCTACAGCCAATGGCGCGGCAGCGGTATCCCTCAGAGGTATGGGGCCAGATGCAACGCTTGTTCTAATAAACGGACGTCGCGTGGCAATTAGTGCCTTTGCTGAAAGTATCACTAACTCATTCGTTGATATTAACTCTATTCCTGTATCCGCCATCGAACGTATCGATATCTTAAAAGACGGCGCCTCTGCGATTTACGGCTCAGACGCTGTTGCAGGTGTAGTAAACGTAGTACTGAAGAAAGACTACGAAGGTCTAGAGATTAATGCAGGTTATGGTGGTACAACAGGCCCAAGCTATGATGAGACCACCGCCAGTATTCTATGGGGCTCTCAAAGCGAAAAAAGCAGTGCTACAGTTATCATCGACTATTTCAACAACAGCACGCTCGGCGCTGACGAAATGGGTCGTTACGGTACAGCCAACCAATCTCCTTATGGCGGTATGGACTTCCGTTCGTCACGAGGTTACCCAGGCTACTTCTACGTAGACGGCGTTAAAACTATCGACCCTGACTGTCCGGAAGACAGCGCAACGGCGTCAGGCAGCTGCCTGTTCGATTATGGCCCATTTGGTTTAACCATACCGGCTTCTGAGCGCGTGGGCTTTATTGGTCAGTTCGACTATAAAATTGGCGACGAAACCACAGCATTTATGGAAGTTGCAATGCAGCACAATACGTCTGAAGCAGGCGGTGCAGCAACACCTCTTGATGAAGATGCTGGTTTAACCGTTCCGGGTACGCATCCTGATAACCCGTTTGGACAAGACATTGAAATTGGTCGCTACCGCCCTGTTGATGCAGGTGCCCGTCGCTGGGATATCGAATCTGACACCCTTCGTTTAGTCGCAGGCCTTCGTGGCACGTTCAATGATTACGATTGGGAAGCATCTGTACAAAAAGGCCGCAGCCGTTCAGAACAAAGTGGTGATCAGTCACAAGGGTGGGTTCGCGTTGACTGGCTTCAGGAACAAATTAACCTTGGTAATTACAACCCGTTTGGTGGCGTTACTAACCCACAAAGTGTAATTGATGATATTACTACTAGCCTTGTGCGCCGTGGTGAATCTCGAATGACCAGCGTTGACGCTCACATTACCGGTGAAGCATTCAGCTTCGGCGACGATGTTGTCATGATGGCAGCAGGTGTTGAATATCGCGAAGAGCAAGTATCTGACGTTCCTGATGTTCAGTTCCAGCGCGGATTAATCTTCGGTACAGAATCGGTTTCTGCCTCTGCTGAACGCGACCAGTATGCTGCATACTTAGAGCTATCTATACCTTTAGCTGAACAGCTTGAGCTTCAACTAGCTGGCCGCTACGACCATTACAGTGACTTTGGTAGTACAACTAACCCTAAAATAGCATTACGTTGGGCGCCAAGTGATGAAGTAACCGTGCGCGGTTCATGGGCTCAGGGCTTTAGAGCACCGTCTCTTGCACAAGTTGGCCTTGGCCCATCACAGAAAAGTGTTTTCTTCGTAGACAAATATCGCTGTGATGCAACAGGTCAAGATTGTGAATCGTTGGATTACAATATCGAGTTTGCGGGTAACCCTAACTTGGATGCAGAAGAGTCAGAATCTTGGAACGTAGGAGTTATCTACGCACCTATTCAAGAATTAGGCCTGAGCATTGATGTATGGAGTATTACGCAGGATAACAAAATTGATGAGCAGCAATTCGGTTTAGTTTACGACGCGGAATGTAATAACCAAGACAGCACAATCTGTGTTCGCTTAGATCCGCAGCCAGGCGAGTCATTAGGTGTAATTCAAAAGATTTTCAACACCTACCAAAACGTATCATCTCAAGAAGCGTCTGGTGTTGATTTCAGCGCTAACTACCGCATGGAGTTGCAAGAGTTCGGTAACGTACGCTTTAACCTTGATTGGTCTTACATGAACGAGTTCGAAAAAGACGGTCTTGAGTACACTGGCGAATATGGCTATCCAGAACACCGTTGGTTATTCGGCACAACCTGGTCTAAAGGTGCGTTCGATGCCAACTTGAACATTAGCTTTGTTGGTGAGTTTGAAGACACGCCTGACATTGATTTCGACGGTGTGTTAGACTTTGAAGAAAATACCTCGAGAACAGTTGATTCTCAAATGTTGGTGGACTTGCAGTTTGGTTACAACTACAGCGATAACCTTCGCCTTGTAATTGGTTCAAACAACCTGCTTGACGAAGAGCCTCCGTTTGCTATTGGTGATGGTGATGGCGACTTATACGGCTATGTAGGCGGCGTGCACAACCCGCGTGGCCGCTTCGTATACTCTAAACTAACTTACCGCTTCTAAGCCTATAAGACGAAAAGCGCTCAACGGCATTGCTTAACAATGGCATGCCTTGAGCGCTTTTTTTCATTCATGTATTAACGTGTGTTTAGAAAAAAAGATATTCAAAGAGCACCGTAGTGAGCCATGCGAGAATCACAGGCAATACAATCATCACATAGACCTTAACCTCAGACCCCACCTTTTCGGCGCGCCATGCCTCCATCATCTTCACTTTAAACCTACGCTTCAGTAAGTAGGTGTAAAAAACTAGAAATACCAAAATTATAAGAATCTTTAGCATTTAGACTCCAACCGAATTGGTTAAACGGCCAAACAGGACAAAACGCTTAGGTGGCAAAAGTTCCGTCAAGTCGATTCGTTGCGGTTATTCCTCTGTGCAGAGACTATACCTTTGCAGTACACACAGCGAACCTGTTCTCAATGCCTGAATTAGCTCAACCTGATTGGAAATGAGGTAAAAAAAATGCCAGCTAAGCTTAATGCCATTTTTTCTATATGTATTTACTTCTTTTGCAACGCTTACAATCCGAAATGAATGAGCACCAAATTACCTATTGCTGCACACAGCATAGCAAGGAAAGTCAGGATCATACCCGCGAAGCGCTGCCAGCTAACGCCTGAGTGACGACCTAAGCCATAGGCATGTAATACACGGCCAAATAACAGTGCGCTCCCCAATGCGTGAACAGCCCACACTTGGCCAGTATTGGCTTCAAAACACGCTATCATAATAAGGGTTATGGGTACGTATTCGCTAAAGTTGCCATGTGCTCTAGTCAAACGACTTAGGTCTTCGTGACCACCATCGCCAATTCCCACTTGGTGGCGACGTCTGGCGCCAATGACTAAAAACGACAAATACAGGTAGCAAATACCCAGTAAGCTGGCGTAAAACGCCGTGATTGGCAAAACCATGGTCTACTCCACATGTTCTAGTTATATCGCGCTGTATTAATCAGCGCTTAATTCAACATTCATGGTTGTCATTAAACGTTATCCGCTAATAAGTTACAAGCAACAAAAAAGGCCGCCTAAGCGACCTTTTGTTGACGTTGTTGGCAATTAACCTAAACGTTCAGCAAGTTCAGCACTCACTTCTTCAACTGGGCGTGTACCGTCAAGCTTGTGGTACTCACAGTTTCCAGCTTCCGCTTCAGCGCTGTAGTAGTTCACAAGCGGCTTTGTTTGCTCATGGTAAATCGCAAGACGCTTGCGCACTGTTTCTTCTTTGTCGTCATCACGAACGATAAGGTCATCGCCAGTTTCATTGTCTTTACCTTCCACCTTTGGCGGGTTGTAAACAACGTGGTAAACGCGACCTGATGCAGGGTGTACACGACGACCACCCATACGTTCTACGATTACATCATCAGGAACGTCAAACTCGATGCAATGATCAACAGTGACACCTGCTTCTTTCATTGCGTCAGCCTGAGGAATAGTGCGAGGGAAACCGTCTAACAAGAAACCGTCTTTACAGTCATCTTGTGCAATACGCTCTTTTACTAGGCCAATGATAATCTCATCAGATACTAGTTTGCCTTCATCCATTACACGCTTTGCTTCAAGGCCTAGCTCTGTACCTGCTTTAATTGCAGCACGAAGCATGTCGCCCGTTGAAATTTGTGGAATGCCATATTTGCCCATTAAAAACTGAGCTTGTGTGCCCTTACCCGCGCCAGGAGCGCCGAGAAGAATGATTCGCATGAGTGCGTTCTCCGCTTATGATTTTTAAACTTTTTACTTCGGGCACTTTACACATTCAACACTGGGGTGACAAGTGTAAGCAGTACCGTAAAGTTAATCTTAAGACTAATGGCGAATATATGTTCAGCTTATAGGCACTTTTGTAAATTTGCGCCTACACCCATTCAGTAACTCATCTTATTTAAGATGAATAAGCTAACTCTTAATATGATTAACTTGAAATTTTAGACCGCCAAAATATAGCACAATAAAATGGCTAAACTTACTTTTGTTAGTCGTAGAAATAAAAAAACGGGCATTACGCCCGTTTTTAAATGTAAACCTAATGGTTTATTGCTTTATTTAGCTAACTTCATTAGAAGCGTGTTCAAGTTCTGAACAAAACTAGATGGGTCTTTCAAGCTACCCTGTTCTGACAATGCAGCTTGATCAAACAATACGCCTACCCACTGATTAAACAGCTCTTCATCTTGGGTATCTGCCAGCAGCTTCACCAAACTATGCTCAGGGTTAAGCTCAAAGTGATACTTCACGTCTGGCACGGTCTGCCCTGCTGCCTGCATAAGCTTCATCATTTGCGTAGTCATGCCATTATCATCTGCTACGATGACCGCAGGTGAATCTGTTAAGCGATGGGTAAATTTAACGTCTACAACCTTATCGCCAAGTGCAGTTTTAGCTCGCTCAAGAACACCTTCAACTTGCTTTTCTGCTTCTTCTTGCGCCTTCTTAGACTCTTCGTCTTCTAAGTCGCCTAAATCTAAGTTTCCTTTCGCAATTGAGACAAACTGCTTCTCGTTAAACTCAGTAAGGTGAGACATTAACCATTCGTCAATGCGCTCGCCCATCAATAGCACTTCAATTCCTTTCTTGCGGAAAATCTCAAGGTGAGGACTAGACTTGGCAGCTTGCAAGCTATCTGCTGTCACATAGTAAATCTTATCCTGGCCTTCTTTCATTCGCTCAATATAGTCAGCTAATGATACGGTTTGTGCATCAGACTCACCGTGTGTAGAAGAGAAGCGTAGCAAGCCAGCAATTTTCTCGCGGTTACTGAAATCTTCAGCCGGCCCTTCTTTTAACACGTTGCCGAATTCATTCCAGAACGACTGATATTTTTCATTGTCGTTCTTCGCCATTTTTTCAAGCATCTGTAATACGCGCTTAGTACAACCTTGGCGTAGCGCTTGCGTTATCTTATTGTCCTGTAGAATTTCACGAGACACGTTAAGCGGAAGATCATTGCTGTCTAGCAAACCTTTAACAAAACGTAGATAAGTAGGCATGAACTGTTCGGCGTCGTCCATAATGAAAACGCGTTGAACGTAAAGCTTAAGACCATGACTTTGGTCGCGATTCCACATATCAAACGGCGCTTTAGAAGGGATATACAATAAACTTGTATATTCTGTTTTACCCTCTACTTTGTTATGCGCCCATGCAAGCGGATCAGCAAAATCATGAGAGATATGCTTGTAGAATTCGTTATACTCGTCATCAGTAATCTCAGACTTTTCACGAGTCCAAAGCGCGGTGGCTTTGTTTACTACTTCCCATTCACCAGGCTGGCCTTCAATTTTTTCGCCATCAGGGCCTTCACTTTCAGGCACTTCATCTTTCCACATCTGCACAGGAATACTGATGTGATCAGAATACTTACTTACGATAGAGCGTAAACGCCATGCATCAGCAAATTCTTTTTCGTCTTCGCGTAGGTGAAGCGTAATCTCGGTGCCGCGTGTAGGCTTGTTGATTTCGGCAATAGTGAATTCACCTTCACCGTCTGAAATCCACTCAACACCTTGCGATGCATCTGCACCAGCAGCACGAGTTCGCACCGTTACTTTGTCAGCTACGATGAACGCAGAGTAAAAGCCAACACCGAACTGGCCAATGAGTTGTGAGTCTTTAGCGCTATCGCCAGAAAGTTTGCTAAAGAAGTCTTTAGTGCCTGACTTAGCAATTGTACCCAAGTTCGCAATGACTTCATCGCGAGTCATACCAATACCGTTATCGGTAATGGTGACGGTATTTGCTTCTTTATCGACGCTAAGCTTTACGTTTAACTCTCCATCGTTTTCGTAAAGACTGTCATTTTCTAGCGCACGAAAGCGTAACTTATCCGCAGCATCTGCCGCGTTTGACACTAACTCACGTAGAAAAATTTCTTTGTTTGAATACAAAGAGTGAATCATCAGATGAAGAAGCTGTTTTACTTCTGTTTGAAAACCGTGGGTTTCTTTTTGGGCTGCTTCAGCCATAATCCAATATCTCCTCGTTGAATGGATCACGTTTGATGTTAAACAGGTAAGGTCGCTCAACGCACTTTTCAACGTTTAGAACGAAAATTTATTTTTTATAAGGAGATTTATCTTCAATAAAGTTTGATGTTGAGTATTTTGTGGGCGAGCGATAAGAGAGAACGTGACGTAGGCCCGCCAGATGCAGACCCACGTTGAGTGTTTTAATTACTAAGAATGGGTATACCCCAATTTACAGTACTACAGTTTGCGGCGACCCGAAAATGCGTGGGTGAGAGTATTACCATCAATATACTCGAGCTCTCCCCCAACCGGCACGCCGTGGGCAATTCGAGACGCATCAACGTTATGGCTTGCACAAAGTTGAGCGATATAATGTGCCGTGGCCTCCCCCTCTACAGTCGGGTTTGTGGCGAGGATAACTTCATTTATCCCACCTGCGGCAAGACGAGCCTCAAGCTCAGTAAGACCAATTTCTTCTGGCCCAACGCCGTCAATAGGAGACAAATGACCCATAAGCACAAAATACTGCCCCTTGTAACTTAAGGTTTGTTCGATTGCTAGTACGTCTTGTGGGCTTTCAACAATACATAACAAGCCACTTGCTTCTCTTTCAGGGTGACGACAAATGTCACATAGCTCGTCTTCAGTAAATGTTCTGCAGCGCTTACAATGATGAATATGCTCCATGGCATTGTGTAATACGTTGCTTAAATCAATTGCCCCAGTGCGATTACGCTCTAATAGGTGAAATGCCATACGCTGAGCGCTCTTATTGCCAACGCCGGGAAGACACGTTAGTGCCTGAATTAATTCTGAGAGTAGCGGACTGAACTTCATAGTATTTACTGCTTTGGTGCTTTTTCTTTTTGATTCGAGCTTTCGCGGTATTTAATCACGTTCCGCTTTGCTTGGTCGAGCTTAACTTCATAAATGTTGCCCCCAAATAACCCCTTGTACTCTTCATCGGTGAAAACCAGCGTGTTGTCGTCATAAAACGTCACTGCCTCTTTTTGTGTAACTACGCCTAAATCAATACGCGACACATCGCCACTGAAGAAGTTATCGCCTTCAAAATTTTCAAATAACCACAGGCTTGTTGAATCTAACAGCACTAGTTTCGTCCGATCAGGGCTTATTGCAGCCGATGTGATCCAGCATAACTTTTCAAGGGTGGTACAGGTTTTAAATTCGCCAATGAACTGTGCGTCAAAGTTCGCGGCATGGTCTCCCACCTTATACAACTTGGTGATGCCATCGAAGGGTTTTGTTCTATTTTTTGTAAACAGGTAGAGATTACGCTTGTACTCTACGAACGCTTCCAAATCGTAGTTCTTGTCTTTCGGTTTTACTTTTCCTTTTCCCATTTCCGGGTAAGTAAACTTGATGATTTCTGCTTCTGTGGTATCGGTTTTTATATCAATGGGGTTTTCAATTTTATAAATCGTTAACCAGCGTCGCTTGTTGTCATTGTTACCGAAGTCTCCCAAAAAAAAATGACCGAAACTGTTTTGTGTCATGTCTTCCCAGTCGACGTTTTTGGCATTTGTAACTGTAACTTCCCTCTCAATAGTTCCATCTTTATTGAGCATATAAAGGATAGGTCCATCGCCACTGTCGTTAATGGCCCAAAGCCTTTTGTATTTATCGTATTCTATACCTGAAATTTCCTTAAGCTTCGGGTCGACCGTTACTGTTTTCATTTTAAACAGGTCGTAAATACTCATAAAAAACAACACGGTTGCGATGGGTAGTAAAATAACCGTGGTGATAACTAAGCCTTTCCTTAGCACTACTAAAACCTCTATTTTAACGAGTTAACTTTCGCGTTTAGCGGTTAACTGAACACGTTGAGTTTTCTGAAAGATAAAAAACGCAATGATACAACGATCATTCAACTATTTGGGACACTTTTTCTACGGAACAACGGTTAAATGAGATTTTACTGTTAATGTCGATGAGTTGGGCATGCGCTCAACATTTGTAAGCTGTGTATCAGCCCATAATTATCAACGTATCATGCTGAAAACAAGCCTAACCTTTATCAGTAAGTAGACGTTGACGTCCATCTTTATTGAATACGGTTTCATCGTGCTTTATGAATTTTTCAATGATTGACTGCTCATGGTCAGTAAATGCAGTTTCAAAATTTTGGTGACCAACGCTCACTGTAGCTTTTTGCCCATTTGCTAACTTTTCGTTAGCCAGCGCTAACTGACTAATGAAATCATTTAACGATATCCGATTGTATGTAAAGATCCCGGGCTTACTCAATGATGCAGGTGTGAGTAAGTCATCATGTTCAAGCATAAAGGCGTGTTTGAAAATTGCTTGAGACTTTGTGAAGCAGGCAGTAGGGCTGCGCAGAGTAGCAGCTTCTGGAAGCGCTTTAATACGGATGCTCTGACCATTGTCTGCGGTTTGCCAAGTTACACCACACACACTAACACTAAATGCATCCACCTGATTAGCAGTTTCCTTTCGCGCTAGCGTTGAGACGGTATCCAATGCTTGAAGCTCAGCAAGAACTTGAGGTAAAGACGTCATTGAGAGCTTTTCAACTGTTATCTTTCCTGCGTTGGACTGATAAGTAAGCTTCAGCGTGTTCTCTAGATAGTAGACTTGGCCTGTGTCCTTCCAAAGGGATACAGCGGTATTATTGATAGACGGGTTTTCGACGGCACAATCACGTTGGGCCTGAAAGCGTTTTAACATTTTTGCTAACACAGCATCCTCCCTCATTTCGAACTGCCACATTCTATTATTTGTGTTCCTTTGCCATGCGCAAGCTAAATGACTGAATGTGACAGTGTTTTAATGTTACGAAAGAAAGGCCTGGTTGAACTATTGCTAAAAATACTTATTTAAAACTCATAGCACGTTAGATTTTACGTGCGTATACCGACACCACAAACGGTAATGATAACTATTACCATATTGAAAAGTATGCGAGAATGGCAGCATGGCTTGATGACTAAGTAAGTAGGAAAACGAATGCGAAATCTTATAAACGCAACCGTAACCCAAGTTCACCATTGGAATGACACTCTGTTTAGTTTCAAAACAACGAGAGAATCATCTTTTCGTTTTGAAAGTGGTCAATTCGTTATGATTGGTCTTGAAGTAGATGGTAGGCCACTGATGAGGGCCTACAGCATCGCAAGCCCAAATTATGATGAGGAATTGGAATTTTTTAGTATTAAAGTACCAGATGGTGCGCTTACTTCTCGCCTTCAAAATATAGAACCTGGTGACCAGGTAATGATTAATGTTAGGCCAACAGGTACGCTCGTGCCTGGTTTCTTGTTACCCGGAAAACATCTTTATTTGCTCAGCACTGGTACAGGTCTAGCACCATTTATGAGTATTATCAGAGATCCTTTCATTTATGAAAGCTTTGAAAAAATTATATTAGTTCACGGAACGCGGTGGCGCTCTGAACTTGCCTATCAAAACGAAATTGAGCACCAACTTCCTAACAACCCTTATTTCGGTGACGAAGTGCGTGAGAAACTCATTTACTATCCTACTGTTACGAGAGAAAGTTATGAGAAAAACGGTATCGCTCACGAAGGACGGATAACGAAGCTAATTGAAAGCGGAAAGTTGCTGGATGATATAGGTATGCCTGAATTAGACACTGAAAATGACAGATTCATGTTATGTGGCAACGACAACATGCTACAAGACCTTATGTCTATGCTAGACGACAAAGGCTTCTCGAAAGCTAACTCGCGTCGTCAGGGGCATTATGTAATTGAACAAGCATTTATAGAAAAGTAATGCGCAACGCATTTGCCTGACCATCGGCAACATTTTAAGTTTTCAATAAAAATCGCCGGCGTGTTGCCGGCGATTTTCTATGAGTTCACTCGCAAAATACTTGCAAGCTGTATCGCTTCTAGCTTTACATAATTATTTAAAACGGCATTTTGAAGCCAGGAGGTAATGGCATTCCGCCAGTTACATCACCCATCTTCTCTTTGCTAGTTTCTTGAACTCGACGTACCGCGTCGTTAAATGCTGCAGCAACCAAATCTTCAACCATATCTTTGTCGTCGTCCATCAATGACTCATCAATGTCTACACGACGCACGTTGTGGTTGCACGTCATGGTTACTTTAACCATGCCTGCACCCGCTTCACCTGTTACTTCAATTTTGGCTAGGTCGTCTTGTGCTTTTTGCATGCGCTCTTGCATTTGCTGCGCCTGCTTCATGATATTGCCCATTCCACCTTTAAACATAATTTTTGTCTCGCTTCGTTTTGGTGTTAATAATTCTGCTATCGCGCTTTAACCGAATCGGTTAGCACTGACGCATCGAAAGTCGATAGCAATGCTTGAATTGTATCATCGGTTTTAATCACCGAGTGTGCATGCGCATGGCGCATGGCATGAATCTCTTGTTGTAACGCAAAAGGTGTAGATGCTGGTTCACCTAACGTGATATTTACTTCAACGTTTTCACCCAACCCATGATGGATTGCATCAACCAATTGCTTTTTCGCACTATCATTTAATAAATGCGTCTGACTATGGTCAATTTCAAGGGACACTTGATTGCCCGCTCGAGAAAATGATGCGTGCAGCACCAATTGTTTGAGTAGACCAGCAACTGGCATTTGCTCAACTAGATTGCTCCATTCGTCAATTTGGCTAGCGTGAGTTAATTTGCTTCCGTCATTTAAGTACGCCTTTAACTGCCCGTCATAGGTACTGCTCAGCGGCGTATCAAAATTTAGAGCATCCCGCGCAAAAGACCGATCTCCCGCACTTTCCATCTGCTCTGGGGCACTGTCGTAATTGGAGCTGCTATCTGAGGGCGCTTCAACATAATCAGCACCTTCAACGTGTTGAGGTGGTTGATTATCGTAATCAGTAGCCCAAGGTGGCATATCCTCAACCGGTGTTTCCGAGTTTGATTGCGCCTCAGATTCGTCATTTGAAAAAGGCATATCCTCTTCAAATTCATCAAGCAAGAAATCGCTCGTGTTGTTTGAGCTAGAATGATTCTTTTCTGACTCGCTAGTATGCATAGTGTTAGAAGAATGCGCGTGAGTATTACCTAAAGACGAGCCTGAATTTGTACTTTCCAGTTGAGGAGTGTCACCGCGCGCAACACTATTATCTTTATGTTCTGAGCCGTTATCTATACGCTCCGGGCTGTTCTCTCTAAGCTCTGGGCTGCTCTCTTTAAGCTCTGGGCTATTATTTAGAGGCTCAGGGCTATGGTCTTGCAGCTCAGGGCTATGGTCTTGCAGCTCACGGCTGTCTTCATGCCCAACGGGGTTTAAATCACCACTCTTGATTTCGTTATCAGCGTTAGCCTGCCCTGCACTATTATCGCTACCCTTGTTAACTCCATGTGCAGTTTGTGCAGTACTCAAAGCCTCGGCTTTACTTCTGGTAAAGCGCGCTTGAATATCACTTGCACTTTCGGTCTTAGCATTTGCTGCGCTGGTACTTTTTGCCTCTGCTTCTTGTGCTTTTCTTTGCTTTAACTTTTGACGAAGAGCCAACATATCAGCCGTAGAGGTAAGCTGCTCTTCGGCCGTTAATGAGGACGGTTCGTTCTCGTGCGCCAACGACTCGCTGTTTTTGTCAGAGCCTTCGGCGTTATAAAAGCCTTCAGCGTCATAAGAGCCCTCAGCGTTATGAAAACCTTCAAAACCTAAGGAGCCATCATCTTCTGACGGAGGTGGCATATCGTCCATGTACGCATCTAACGGAGGCCCATCGAAATGTTGCGCGGCTTCGTTATGGGGCGCACTGACTTCACTTGGCGTTGGTTTAAGTTCTGCAGCAACGCTTTCTGTTTGTACCGCTTGTACCGCGGTGTTTTCTACGGGTAGTTCTTCAAAAGACGAAGTTGGAGCTGGCTTTACGGATTCATCATCATGTGAAGCATCACGCTCAAGTGCTGTTGTTTGAGTTGTCGTTGCACCTGACTCTGCATGAGGTATCGCCGACAGAGTATCACTTCCACTCAACTCGCTTTCATCAGCGGCTGCGTGTTCCTGCTCTTGCTGTGATTCAAATGGAGACGTCGATTGTTCTTGCTGCTCTTTTTCAATTATTGATGTAGCAAGTGAATCAGGGGTAGATGGCGCACTTTCTAACGACTGAGCAGAGGTAGATTCAACCGATAGATGTGAAGGCCTCTCCTCCTGCACATTGGTTGCAGAAGTTTCGCTTAACGGCGCTTCCTCCTGCTTACCGACGTTTCCCGGGCCACCACTGGAAGAAGCATGATCTACAGGTAAACTATGCTCACTCCTCCCGTTTTCAATCTCACTTGCGGTATCACTGATGGGCTTATTTGGAGCAAACGACATCATTCGCATCAATGTCATTTCAAACGCACTTTTTCCATCAGCTGCAAACGGTAAGTCTTTTCTTCCTTGTAGTGCAATCTGATAAAGCAGCTGCACTTGCTCGGCTGGAATAGTTTTCGCTAATTGAAATATCGCTTTAGCCGATGTGGTTTCTAGCTTACATGCTTCAGGCACCCATTGCGTTAACGCTATTTGGTGCAGCAGGCTAGCCAATTCGCTGTGTACGTTGTCATAATCGGGGGCTTGCTCTGCGATGTCATTGACCAACTGCAATACATCAGCAGGACTTTTACTTACCACAGCATGAACCACTTTAAGCAACTGGTTCTTGTCCATCAGCCCCAGCATATCGGTTACTACCGATGCCAGCACTTGATTTCCACCCTGTGCAATCGCTTGGTCAGTTAAACTCAGCGCATCACGCATACTGCCTTGAGCGGCTCTTGCCAAAAGCGCTAGCGCTTGTGGCTCAAAAGGCAGCTGTTCATGCTCTAAAATATGCTGCAGCTGTCCAACAATCTGCTCCCGAGACATGGCTTTCAAGTTAAACTGCAAGCAACGGGATAAGATGGTTATCGGAAGCTTTTGAGGATCGGTGGTCGCCAGTAAGAACTTAACGTGTGGAGGTGGCTCTTCCAGCGTTTTTAACAGCGCATTAAAGCTGTGTTTTGAAAGCATGTGTACCTCATCGATAAGGTACACTTTGTAACGCCCGCGAGTGGGTTTGTATTGCACGTTATCAAGAAGCTCGCGAGTATCCTCAACTTTGGTTCTTGATGCAGCGTCAATCTCTAACAAGTCAACGTAGTTCCCCTGCTCTATCTCTTTACAGGTGTTACATTGACCGCAAGGGTTAGCCCCTTGTCCTTCTTCGCAGTTAAGGCTTTTCGAAAAAATACGTGCAATGGTAGTTTTACCTACGCCTCGCGTACCTGTGAAAAGGTAAGCATGGTGTAGACGATCGTTATCCAAAGCATTTGAAATGGCAGAGACAACATGTTCCTGACCCACAAGTTCACTGAACTTGCCCGGTCGCCACTTCCTTGCTAGTACCTGATAACTCATTATTACGTATTTCGCCTTTTGCTAGTTATGCTTTATAGCGATTATTCGCCTTCGAACTCACAAATAGAGTAGCTTTCTATATCAAGCGTACTCAATTTCGTTTCGCCACCTAGGTCCGGTAAGTTAATAACAAAACCTGCATGGTTTACTTCACCGCCTAATGAACGGATTAGTTTCGCAGAAGCAGCTATCGTTCCACCTGTTGCAAGTAAATCGTCAATAAGAAGGACTTTATCACCTGGCTCAATGGCATCTTTATGGATTTCCAATGTATCCATGCCATATTCAAGCTCGTAGCTCTCGCTAACGACTTCACGAGGAAGTTTGTTGGGTTTTCTCACTGGAACAAAACCAATGCCCATTTCGATGGCCAGTGGCGCACCAAAAAGGAACCCGCGTGCTTCAGTACCTGCTATCTTGGTAAATCCCATACCTTGATACTTTTCTACAAGTAACGAGATACAGCTACTAAATGCTTTGTGATCTTCTAAAACGCTGGTCACATCTCTAAATAAAATACCTGGCTTTGGATAGTCAGGTACGGTTTTCACTACTGATTTAATATATTCTGCAGTCACAATTATGCCTTGAATGTCTGCGTTATAACCAGAAGGTGAACCAGCCGGCGATGATATGCATCAACGGGAACGCGATTAGAGTTACTAGCGATGCTAGAAAGTACCACTTGTTATAGACTTCTTTGAAATCTGAATTGTCAGCCATTTGCACTACCTAAACAATTTTGTGAACAAAAAAATGGTGCTAAATGTTAATCGAAAGCAAGCCCGATTGACAGCGCTAATATGATCGATCGCTCACTTTCAGACCAGATCCTGGCGAAAGTTTAATATAAAGCAGGTAAATAGTAATGGTTACTTAGGATACTGGAAGCAGTATTCCTTTTTGTAACATGTCAGTGAGGGTCTGGTTCATACCATTTATAAGCACGTTTGAAGGAATTTGGGGAAGTTGTTGGCACAACGACTCCGCTAATTGTCCTATTTCCATTCCCAGTTCATTTTGTTCCAGCGTGTTGACTAAAATAGCCGTCACCGGATTAACATGAGTAAATTGAACGTCAAACTCACGGTCTCTGTAAACAACGTAAAACTGCTGTTCTTCGGCAGGTTGCTCTGGGATATAATCCTCACCAATTAGATGGACTTCGAACTGATATGCCGCCAACGAGGCATACGGTGACACCCTAATTGCGGTAACATTGTTTTCTTGCTGATAGAACTCAACATTGTCTTCATTTTTTCTGATACTGACGTCAAGCTCAAGCCACTCATAGTGAGCAAGTTCCGCAGCAAAGTCGGGCAGAGTAATATCGAAGGTTGGCTCTGTTGAAAGGTACTCAACGAACTCTTTACTTATTTCAGCAAAATAAGGAGAACGGCATTCGTGCTCAATAAAAAACTGCCGCACAATGCTCTCCCACCCTTTCTCACCATACTGTTTTACTATGATGGATTTTAGAACCGGAAACCCGGTGCTGACGAAGTTGTCGATGTTATTAAAAAATAATGATTGATAGATTTTCATCCGACGAGCGTGATCGGCGTTGGTACCGCAATATGTTTGGGGATCTTTGATCGCATCAACGAACGTTTTTTGAGTGGTTTGAAATGACTGAGTCACGCGACACTTCCTTTAACCTTTGACGCTTGAACAGCTTCGCATTTTGCTTGAATTTGCTTAATTTTCTTCACTTCCGCTAATAATTCGCTTAACGGGGGAATATTAAAATCACGCTCTAGCAAAGTCGGAAATACGCCGTGAGTAAGGTAAGCATGCTCCAACAGCGCCCAAACTGGCTCAATGACATCAGCCCCGTGAGTATCAACTTTCAAATCCTCTGCTTCATCATAATGACCAGCAATATGGCCATACACAATTTTGTCTGAGGGCAAGCCGTTAATGAACGCTTTCGCATCGTATTTATGGTTGATACTGTTCACGTAAACATTGTTTACGTCGAGAAGCATTTTGCAACCCGATTCATTTAGTATGCTCTTGGTAAATTCAAGTTCATCCATCTCTTGGCCTGGCGCTATGTAATAAGAGACATTTTCTAAGACCAGCGGTCGTTCGATGATATCTTGAACTTGAACAATTCGAGATACTACGTGCTTAATCGCGTCTTCAGTAAAAGGAATTGGCATCAGATCGTACATATGCCCGTTGCCAGAACAAAAGCTTAAGTGCTCGCTATACAATGCAATATTGTTTGCATCTAAAAATCGCTTAACGGTTTTTACAAACTCGACATCTAGTTTGTCGCTACTTCCGATAGACAAAGATAAACCATGAGTTGTAAAGGGAGCTTGCGAAGACGCTTGCTGAAATTGTTCTTGGTACTTCCCACCAAGTGGGATCCAATTTTCAGGGGCTACTTCCCAAAAATCGACTTCAGATGGCAATGTAGGTAAAAGCGCTTTTAGCATTTCCCGACGAAACCCAAGACCTGCGCCACAGATGTTTTTCATATCTTCCCCTTTACTGCATGGGATTGCACAATAGTAACGTACGTTACTAGACAAAAAAGGCTATCATTCGACAGCCATTTTTTGCTAAGCGTAACTCGTGTAGCCTTCATCATTCTTTTTCAAGCTACACGATGTTTTTTGAATGGCGGTTACATGCTACCGCATTTGCCTTCGCCGCACTTGCCTTCTTTGTCAGCTTTCTTGTCGCCGCCACATTTGCCTTCGCCGCACTTGCCTTCTTTGTCAGCTTTCTTGTCTTCGCCACACTTGCCTTCTTTTTCAGCTTTCTTGTCGCCGCCACACTTACCTTCGCCGCACTTGCCTTCTTTCTCTGCTTTGTCGCCGCCGCATTTACCTTCGCCACACTTGCCTTCCGCAGCGAATTGGCTGTAACCAGATTCTAATGCTTGCATACCAAATGGATTTACATCTGCTACTGCAACAGTTGACGCCAAAGAGCCAATTACAACTGCACCCAACGCTGTCGCTACTGATGATTTTTTGATTTGTTTCATTGATGTACCCTCAATAATATTAGTCATGTTTAACGTACAGTAAGCACGTGTACTTTAAAAGACCCTGTGGGCCTAAAGGATATTTCACAAAAATTAATTTTTTTACAATTAATTTTTATGACATTGATATTAAAAGGTTTTATATTAACAAAAGTGTATCTGCATACTTTTACAATAAGTTAACAGGAAAAGTTAAGTACAGTACCTACAAAAAGTACAGGGTAAACGCGGTGAAGCAACAATTTTATCTAGGTCAATGGCAAGTCGATGTAACCAGCAATACTCTATCTCTCGGCAAGCTTAAGAGGACTATAGAGCCGAAAACCATGGATGTTCTGCTGCTGTTGTGTCAGCAAAAAGGAGAAGTAGTATCCTCTGACGAGATCGTTGCTCAGTGCTGGCCTAAACATATTTGTTCACTACCTCGAAATTTAGCTTTATATAAAAGCGTATCAGCCGCTTGCAACAGAGAAGTTATGTTCTCATAACAAAGATTTTCATTCGCTGCCACTCCCATATTAACTGTGAGCTTTTTATTTGACACAAGTATGAAGTGCCTGACACTGAGCCGCCCGATTCGTATAGGCAACAGTTGTGCAGCTTGGTAAGGAAAGAGTTATTTATTCGCACTTCGATAGGATTCTAATATTGTAGAGTCACTTATATGTGTAGTAACCAGATTCAAACTATCAACAAGTTCATCTTTGTACCTGCTGTGATTTGAAACTGCAAAATAGGAAGGTATGGTCAACTTGTCTGAAATACTTACCTCAACCAATCGACTACCTAAGGACTCTGTATAAAATTGGTAGGGTTGTTTGTAGCTAATTAGATAAGACGTTCTTCCAACATCAAAAAGGTGAATCGCGTCGCTACTTGTCGGCATATCAAAAAATTCAAAACCTTCTTGCTGAAGTGCCTGTCGAATACCTAAATAGTCATAGCCGCGAATTGCCGAAATTGACTTATCATCCGCAAGTTGTCCGTTATGTAGAAGTACAATAGATAAGTAAACAAATGGAGCGTCTATAAATGTAGCGTTCTGATCTAACGCTGAAGTACCTCTGACATTAATTGTGACATCGACCTTCTCAGTCTTCACACGTTCAAACAAACGGGCCGGAGGCATGCATTCAACTAACACGTGATAATACCAATTGCATTAATTAATTGACCAACTTTATCCACTCTCTCCAACAGAGATTTTTGACTCGTTCAACATCCGCAATGAATGTATTC
>JYMV01043099.1_pt1 | contig 81246 bp, 72 predicted proteins | sample 338911 | NCBI WGS metagenome assembly JYMV01 (sample SAMN03354496, study PRJNA234377) | hydrothermal vent metagenome | biome: Deep sea; feature: Hydrothermal plumes at the Eastern Lau Spreading Center, Western Pacific Ocean; material: Seawater | place: Tonga | collected 2009 | depth 2000 m m | reverse complement strand
TGGTTGCCCCTCTGTAACAGGAATAAGATAGCGGTAGGAAACGCTTCTGCTCGATTTTTTGCTGCCCTGACCGCACTCATGGAGGATGAATAAAGTGAACTTTCGATATGCCGAAGACTACCAGGCGGGGGATGTATTTGACCTCGGGACGTACGATGTTACGCGAGAAGAGATCATAGAGTTTTCGCGAAAGTACGATCCTTTCCCATTCCACATCGACGACCGGGCGGCTCAAGAAACCGTTTTTAAAGGCATCATTTCCAGCGGATGGCTGACAGCTCTGATCTGGCTTCGGCTAATGCATAAGGCGTTCCTATGTCATGAGACAACCTTAGGTTCGCCTGGCCATGAAAAAATGAACTGGCCGACGCCCGTGCGCCCTGGGGATAAATTGAGTGGGCAGGTCGAAATTGAGGAGAGCCGGGTGTCGGTAAGCAAACCCGACTTGGGCTTTGTCCGCTACACCTCCACGTTAAAGAATCAAAAGGGTGAGGACGTCTTCGTCACGACAAGCACTTTGATTGTGAAACCGCGCCCCGCACCAACGGAGGACAAGTAAGGATTCGTCTAACGATGAAGGCAGACAGGTTTGCAGCTTTAGTGCGGTGCTGGGTTTAAGATAGCGGGATGAATCGCTTGAAAATATAGGAGATCAAAAATTAACCTTTGCGTAGTATCTCAATACAACTGTACCGTCGATGAATTTGAAGCTATGGTTAAGGAAGGTGAAGAAGAGACCTCTGCCTTCATTACTGATTATGAATTGGTCAAAGTCAACGACCACAAATCAATATTGCTACTGAATTGCATGGATATGGAAGCTTTCCAAGCTCTTATGATTTCGCCTGAGATGAAGCAATGGGATGAAGAGAACGGATGTGTAGACATCGTCTACTCGATGAAAAGAATAAACTAATAAGGAGATTTATGAGGTCACCTAAACTAACATTGACGATAGTATCGGCAATTCTAGTACTGACTGGATTGGTGTTTATCGGCTTGCTGAGCAAATTACCAAAGAGATTTGGCCGGAAGCTGATGCCTACGCAATGAATATTGGCGTCGTCATGCGTTATATCCTAGGGGCATCGGTTATTGCGAGCGGCTGCATACTTTTTCAGGCACGGGGAGTCGAAGAACGGGAAAGCGTTAAGAAAATTCTATTGGGTGCTGCGGTAGGATTTGCTGTTGTTTTTGCAACGATGGTGTTTTTGCGCGTTACAGGCAAAAATTTTGTTCCGCCACCACCTTTTGTCATAACAGCAGTAATTTCTGGTTTGTGTTTTTGGTCGGCGTTTAAGGTTAAAAGCGGCTGACCGCAACTCTAGACAAAGCAACCGGCACATACAGATGAAACACATCTACACATTCCTCTATCTGTTCCTGCAGAGAGGTTTACAGTTTTAATGGGCTGTTGGGAATGAGATGGTGAGATGAAACGACAGGGTACTATTCAGAATGAGTGATGACTCGACAACACCAAGCCTGACCGAATTTCCTTATGCGCCCGAAAACTGGTCACCGCATGACTGCAAAATCATTGCTGACGATGAAGGGATTGATCTGACTGCAGACCATTGGGCAGTGATTCAATGCCTGCAGGAGTACTTCGCCCGGAACGATGGACACGTAAATGTCCGGAAAATACAGGATGCCCTGCATGAGAGATTCCACCATATTGGCGGGCGGCGAAGATTGTTTGAGATAATTCCGGGTGGGCCGGTGGCACAGGGATGCCGACTTGCTGGACTTAAACCTCCGCCGGGGAGCGTGGACCCATCTTTCGGCAGTGTTTATTGAAGAAATTAAAACTGTGTTAATAGAACATAAGCGGCGGTAACCCAGTATGCCTCTAGAGTGCATCCAACTTAATCCGGCCAGGCCATCGATCACCCGTAAGTTCCTTATCTGGGCTACATGGTCAAAGAACCAACGTCGTTACCGTGTCGAACAATCATCTACCGACTAGGTCGTACGTTCACCTTTCGGCACCGTCGGCATTCTCTCTTCTCAACAGCCCCGCCCCGACCAAAGCTACTGGTAACACTGATAATGCGGTAGTCGTGTACACCCGCCAGGCATAACATCCACCCGGCAAAATGCCGTGCACTGTTTTTTTGCGTTGGAGGTAACTGATTCACACCCACCCTCCATTCCCAATAGACTAATTAAGAGGTTTAATTGGTTATATTAAAACTTTAATAACCTGAGTTGTTAACGAAGATTTCAGAGGCGTATGGATGTGCAGAATGAACACCATTTATACCCCTAAAACTATACCGTTTTAGGCCAGGGGTGTGCATCAATCAGCGGTTTTAGGGGGTTAAGTGGTTAACTCTTTAGATACATTCGGTATGATTTGAAATCTTACCCATAGAGGAGGACAAGTGATGGAAACTGATGCGGTAACCATCCTGTACGGAAAGGATGGCACAGGCGGAGTAGCAGGTCATATCAGAGAGGAGACAACGAAAATCATCCATAACTACTTGGATGATTTGTCTATTGGAGAAGTGGTAGACATACTTTCAGAGATTTCAGAGGCAGACGAGTTTCCTGACCTTGTCATTGACTGGTTTGACTTGATAGAAAACTATATTGAGGCAAGACACCAAAGTGAATGACCTTATCTTGGACCCATTTAATGCACCGGGTGTCATGCTTTGTCTGTCTTCGCTGATCCGATTTAGTTCTTGGCACAAATCTGAGAATTTGTAACCCTACCTACGAAACTGAACCACTCTTCCTAAATTTACACAGGCCTTGCTATTGCAGAGCCTTAATCCGAGCAACGCCTAAGCAAACCACCCAACAAAATGCCGTCGCTATTGGCCAGGCGCACGATATAGTCCAGTCAGAGTACCGGCTCTTTCCGCCGCCTTCACCGCATCGTCGATCTGAATCAGAGCAGTAGTACTGAGATCCGCGATTGCACCAGAAGAACCAGCCGCCATTGAAACTGTGAGCGCATCGATATCGGCTGGAAATTCCGTAATCATAATTCCATCGGAATCACCCAGAGTGTAATAGGCATCGATCAGTTTACCGCCAGCTGCCTCAATCAGCGGTCTAATAGCTTCTATTCTATTTTCGGGCTTCGACACGAGGCCTTTGACCGCCTCTTTAGAATACGTAAATTTGTGCAGATACCTTGGCATGATGTGATCTCCTTAGAATTGTAGTTCTGAATAGCAAACTATTCAGCATCCCAATCGAAGTCTATCAGTGAATCAATAGCTGATACAGAGTTGATATACTGTGATGGGGACTTCTGATGAGGATTCAATCGTGCATGCACCTGATATGAAAGACAAGGTTGTTATCGTCACGGGCTCTGCCCGGGGCATAGGTCAGGCCATAGCCGAGCGTTTTGCAACTGAAGGTTCACGAGTGGTTCTGGCTGATCTCGATAAAGACGGAATCGAAAGCGTAGCGGGGAAGATAGTTGCTGATGGTGGTTCAGCTATTCCAGTGGCTACCGACGTCGCGATCGAAGAACAGGTCGATGCCCTGTTCGACACCACACTAAACGAATACGGCACTGTTGATGTGCTCGTTAACAACGCGGGCCTTACATCGCCGGTCAAGCATATCCTGGAAGTAGACAAAGCCTGGTGGGACAGACTGATCGGAGCCAATCTTACGGGCACTTTCCTGTGTGCACGTCGGGCAGCCCACATCATGGCACGCAAGGGGGAAGGCAGCATAATCAACATGTCATCCGGCGGAGCGACCAAAGCACATCGAGCTTTTGTCGCCTATGACGCCTCCAAGGGCGGTATAGAGGCAATGACACGTGCACTTGCGTTGGATCTGGGGCCTTATGGCGTACGTGTCAACTGTTTGGTACCCGGGTTCATTGACACCTACGGGGCCAGTGTGGAAGTTCGAGAAAAACAGGGCACGATTGTGCCGCTGGGCCGTATGGGTGAAGCTGCCGACCTGGCTGGCAGTGCTGTGTTCCTGGCCTCATCGGACGCTGCTTACATCACTGGACACCGCATTGTGATCGATGGCGGCGTCCTCGTTCAGCAGCGCTCTGCCAATGTGGACACTTTTCCACCCAGCCAGTTTCCCAAGCTGGACTAAAGGATTATTAATTCCCTCCGGAAACAACATAATGGTGAGAAGCTGTCCCGGCTCAACTCAATCGCCAGTAACCGAAGATGTCATCGTGTCCAGAGTTGCTTTAGGTCTTACTGGTTCTGTAAAGCCGCTATTTCCTAAATGTGGTAGTCTAGTGGGACACGATCGTATACAAGTGATCTTTAGTTCAAAACGTTCCACAATTTTATTTAGCAGAGGAAGTTTGCATGACTACACTAGAAAAGAAATCTTTTGATAACCCCGATGACACTAAAGCTCCCGACAAGACTCTCGCCCAAACGGTTAACTTTGGAACCGTCGCCGCATCAAGAATTACCGTACAACCCGGCTGGAGCTGGTCAAGTTGCATCAAGCCGATGGTCGGTGGTGACAGTTGCCAGGCAGGGCATGTCGGAATGGTTCTAAAAGGCTCACTCCGGGTTCGGCATGACGATGGCACTGAGATTGTGGTAAATGCCGGCGACGCCTACTCGTTCGCCCCGGGTCACGATGCTTGGGTCGAGGGTGATGAGGAGGCTGTAGTCTATGAGTTCAATAACACGGGCAAGACTTATGCCGTTTGGGAACAAGCCTAGAATTTAGTCTGAATGACAAAAACCCCGCAGTGCGGGGTTTTTTTGTACTGCGCCCACCTTACGTTTCCTACTGTACGAAGCTGTTTCTAAATCTGCTATTACCCGACGGGCAATGCTCGTTCAAGAATCAAATTGAAATCCGTACCGGCTGGTAAAGTGCCGTAACTACCTAGCCAGTGGGACCCAAGCCGAGTGGCGCAGAAAGCATCCGACACCGGAGTTGGTGCATGCTGCACTAGAAGCGTAGCTTGTAATGTTAAAGCAATCAGTTCAGTCAACTGTCGTGCCCGCGTTTCCAAATCTTCAGGGTCGCCAAGTTCCGCAACCAACCTGTCTATGGCAACATCCAACAGAATGTTTTCATGCCGTACGGATTCGAGTTCGGTCAGAATCGCTGGGATGGCTGCGGTCTCTCTAAACATGGCCCGTAATACATCCAGGCACATGATATTTCCTGACCCCTCCCAGATACTGTTCAGTGGTGCCTCACGATAAAGACGGGGCATGATCGAGTCTTCGATATAACCTGGGCCCCCAAGGCATTCAAGGGCCTCAACACAATGAGCCGGTGCCCGCTTGCAGATCCAGTACTTACCGACAGCTGTGACAATGCGCGCAAATGCCGCTGCTTGCTCGTTCTCGGCTGATTCATCGATTGCGCGACCAAGTCGCAATGTCAGTGCCAACGCAGCCTCCGATTCAATCGCGAGGTCAGCAAGCACATTACGCATTAAGGGCTGATCAATGAGCTTTTTATTGAACGCAGCCCGGTATGCTGTGTGATGCATGGCCTGCACCAGCCCTTGGCGCATCAGGCCAGCAGAACTGGCACAACAGTAGAAGCGAGTGCCTCGCACCATTTCAATGATTGTCGGGATGCCCCTGCCCTCCTCGCCAACCATCAATCCCCAGGTATCCTGATATTCCATTTCTGAGGAGGCATTTGACCGGTTACCGAGTTTATCTTTGAGTTGCTGTATAAAAAGGGCGTTACGTTCACCATCCGGTCGCCAGCGTGGAACCAGAAAACACGACAGACCATTATCTGTGTAGGCCAGTGTCAAAAATGCGTCGCACATCGGCGCCGAACAGAAGTACTTATGTCCAGTGAGGTAGTATTCAGCGGCCTCCCCCGTCTGGACACCCACAGGAATGGCTCGAGTAGAGTTAGCCCGCACGTCTGAACCACCCTGTTTCTCAGTCATGAACATGCCCATGGTGGCACCGGTCTTTTGGTGTACCGGAATATCGCGTGGGTCATATTTTTCTACCAGCAATCGGGGAATCCATTCATCCCCAATGACTGGTGTCATCCGCAACGCGGGTATTGCTGCATAGGTCATTGCCATGGGGCAGAGCACGCCACCCTCAGCCTGGGTAAACAGGTAAGTCAACGCCGCGTGTGCAACCTGTCCACCGGACCGCGGATTTTTCCAGGCAAAACTCGGAACATCATTCTCGATCGCCAAGGCCATCAGTTCATGGTAGGCCGGATGGTAGTCAACCTGATTAATACGCATCCCATAGCGGTCAAAAGCCCGCAGCTCGGGTGGATAACGGTTGGCAAGATCAGCCTTTTTGAACGTTTCGGCCGAACCGGTGTCCCTACCAAACTCGCTCAATCTTTCTTGCGCCCAACCAGCGCCTTCTCGCTCGATGCCTTCGTGAAGAGCCTGGTCATTCGACCACAGATCCTGGTCGCCAATATAAGGCGGCATATTTTCGACATCATGGGTGGGAAGGTTAGCAAGCGGTCTAGCGGGAATCATGGCTCTGTTCCAGGCGATTCGACAATAGGAAGACGTTGTAATTTACAGCGCTTCGAACACTAAGCAAAGTATAGCGTCGTCCCAGATCGGCAACGACTAGGCTGAACGATCCAAAGCTAACGGATTTCAGGCTGCGCTGACGAAACCCAGTTCACATCACTGCGCCAGCGCAGGGATTGTGTCGCTGGACTCAGACACATTGTGCAGGTGATCTAGACCAAGATCGGACCCCGGTGTATTACCATTGCGGTGCCTTGCGACTGCGCATAATTGTCGTAACCTACCAGTCGAACGTGATGACCCGGGTTATCCTGACGACAGGCGGTAGCTCCAGCTGGGCTGTAGATTCCTTATTCCCTACCCAACTGCAACATTGGGACTCGGTCGACACGTCTAGAGATGGCCGGTCATCTGCTCGCGGTATTGTTCCCTGAGGCGACCTGCAGCAACGACCGTATTGCGCATCAGCACGGCAACCGTCACCGGACCAACCCCCCCAGGGACGGGTGTAATCCAACCAGCGACTTCTCGGCAGGAGGTGTAGTCGCAGTCCCCGACGATTCTGAATTTGCCCTCATCATCTTTGACCTGATTGATTCCGATGTCGATGACCGCAGAGCCTTGACGAATCATGTCTCCTTTTAGAAGGCCTGGTTTTCCGACCGCAATCAAGACCGCGTCGGCCGCACGTGAATGCAACGCTACTTCCCGAGTCAGGTGATGACAGACCGTCACAGTTGCCCCTTCTGCCATCAACAGAAAGGCTATTGGTTTGCCTACAATCTCGGAGTGACCTATGACGGTCACCTCCAGTCCCTCTATCGACAAACCGGTGCCGCGAAGCAGTTCAACTGCTGCGATTGCTGTACAAGGGCCTAACTCGAGTTCCCGATACACGATATTTCCAATTGACGTCGGATGCATCCCTTCAACATCCTTAAGTGGATGAATCGTAGCCTGCAGGTGTTTAATCGGCAGATTTTCAGGGATCGGTCTTTGCAGAATTATCCCCGTTATGCGTGGATCAACATTCAAGTTGACGATTGCCGCATGAACTTCGGCTTCGGAAATATCCGGAGGAAAATATTTCTCTACAAAATCAATTCCGACTTTCGATGCATTGCGCTGCTGGTTACGAACATAACGGTCGACCGCAGAATTATCGCCGATCCGGATAGAGACCAGTGTCGGTGCCCAACCATCCTGCTTTAATGCATCGACATCAACAGCTACCCTCTGCAAGATCTCGTTGGCAACCACTTTCCCATCGATTTCAATGCCAGTCATAGCCTCACCTACCTTCTTGATTCACGCGGATGACAATCGGCCTTAGCCTGGAACAGTACAAGTCCACGCCAAAGACTAGACCCTGCAGATGTCATTGTAGAACCCGAATCACCTAAATCGGGAACTCAGTAAAGGAGGTCCAATATTGGGTTACCAACTCCTGTCCAGTGCACTTAATTCTGAAGCGAGCTAGATAGCTTGGGTATTCAAGTACTCCAGGAGTTCGGCGGGTGCATCAGAAAGGTGCCCGGCACGGACCTCTTTAAGTTCGCAACGGCTGCCGTAACCCCAGAGCACGCCCGTTGATTGAAGCCCGTTACTGTGGGCTGCCAAAATATCGACTGAACGATCACCGATCATCATCGAGCGGTCTGAAATCTCTGATGATTCCAATAACACTGCGATCTGCTGTGACTTGCTGATACCGATCTCCCCACCACTGACAAATCTGAAACACTCTGTCAGCTCAAACATCTGCAGTATCTTTTCCGCAATATCGTTTCGCTTCGACGTGCAGATACCAAGATTACAGCTCTGCAGCTGGTAGAGCCCATCAATAACCTCGCGCATGCCGTCATACATGACATTTTCGCTGAATCCAACCTCGAGGTAGCGTTCCCGGTACTTGTCCACCATGCTGGGTATCTGCCTTTCGTCGACATCAGCCGCGAGGTGGTAATACATCTGATCCAGCGGCAATCCGATCAGGCTCGAGATCTGTTCTGTCGAGCACGGCTCAAAACCGTGATGGATCAGCGCGTGATTAATCGAGCGGGATATCCCTACACTGGGGTCGCTGATTGTTCCATCAAGATCAAAAATGAGGCTATCGTAACGCATCCGGTTTTAGCCTCGGGCCCCGGGGATTACCCAAATGCGTTGAAGGTAATAATTGTCAGAGTATCCCGGATCCCTGGCACCGACTGGACTTGATTGTTCACAAAGTGTCCCACGTCACCCTCATCGGCTACATAACATTTTACGAGCAGATCGTAAGGACCCGATACCGAGTAGACCTCTGATACACCATCGATCTCCACCAGTTCTTCTGCCACACGGTAGGACTGACCCAATTCACATTTAACCTGGACGAATATAGTCTGCATCTAAGCTCTCCATGTAGTCAGCTTTACTCAAATTGCCGGGTATAGGCTGCCATCTCTTCAAGCTTTTCCAGCGCTGCCTTGGAATCCAGGATGGCTCTAGCCTCAGTCATACCTTCAGCAAGAGATGGCACGAGATCTGCTGCATAAAGTGTGGCCCCTGCATTTAGCATAACCATGTCATAAGCTGGACCCGGATTACCACCTAACGCCTGCCGGATCATTTCAAGACTCTGTTCAGCACTGTCGACACGAATCGAATCTAGAGGCTGAATCGTCAATCCAAAGTCGTCGGGTTTGATCGTGAAATCAGCTACGCCGCCGTCCTTGTATTCAGAAATACAGGTGGGCGCAGCGATGCTGATCTCATCAAGTCCATCCTCAGAATGAACCACCAGTGTATGCACACTCCCCAGATTTTCGAAGGACTCAGCAAGCGGCCGCACCCATCGTTCTTCATAAACACCAACCAGTTGCCATCCTGCACCAGCAGGATTGGTCAAAGGCCCCAACAGGTTGAAGATCGAGCGTACACCGATTTCCCGACGAGGCCCCACGGCATGTCGAGTGGCACCGTGATGTGTCGGCGCGAACATAAAGCCGATACCAACTGCATCGATCGTTCGACCAACGTTCTCAGGAGACAGTGCTATATTGACGCCAGCTGCTTCAAGCACATCAGCGCTGCCCGATTTGCCGGTCGCTGCCCGGTTACCATGCTTGGCCACGACAGCACCGCCCGCAGCCGCCACAAACGCAGCTGCAGTTGAAATATTGAACAGCCCAGCTGAATCTCCACCGGTACCCACCGTATCGACTACCTTGTCTACCGAGACTTCTACTTTCGCTGCATATTCACGCATCACCGTCGCGGCACCCGTTAATTCATCGACAGTCTCGCCTTTAATATGAAGCGCTACCAGAAACGCCCCGATCTGGGCAGGTGTCGCCGAACCATCCATGATAATCCGCATGACATCCTGCATCTCCACAGAATCCAGGTTCCGCGGCTGACAGGCCGCTCGTATGGCATCGTGCATATTCATGGTTTCACCCCCAACTGGCGCCAGTACAGCAGTCTGGGATAATTCAGGGAATCAGTACTGTGGCACCTGTGGTACGCCGACCTTCTAGCTCACGATGGGATTCTGCCGCATCGCCGAGTGTGTGCTCCTGATTGACCTCAACTTGTACAGCACCGGTAGAAACCACATCAAACAGTTCGAGTGCAGACTGAGTGAGACTCCCCTGTTCGGCAATGTAGTTAAATAACGACGGTCTCGTGAGAAACAGCGACCCTTTTGCCTGAAGCGGTGCCGGATCGATTGGGTCCGGTGTGCCGGACGAAGCTCCGAATAATACCATGGTGCCCAATGGCTGCAGGCAATCAAGCCCCTTAAGAAACGTATCCTTACCAACTGAATCATAAACCACGTTTACTCCCTTGCCATCCGTGATCTGATTCACTTGTTCTACGAAATCTTCCCGGGTATAGATAATAGTGTGATGGCAGCCATGTGCCCGGGCGAGGTCAGCTTTTTCTTCTGATCCTACCGTTCCGATGACCGTTGCGCCGAGATGACTCGCCCACTGACAGGCCATCAGACCAACACCCCCTGCAGCTGCATGAAAAAGAATGGTATCTCCGGCGCTGATGGCGTAAGTTCGCCTTAACAGATATTCGGTCGTCATTCCCTTGAGCATGATTGCGGCACCGACGCGGTCGGCTATTTCATCAGGCAACTTGACCACCCGGTCTGCTGCAATCAACCGTTCTTCAGCATAAGCACCAATAGGCGGTGCTGCATAGGCAATACGATCCCCTACGGACAAGTTGTTCACTCCATCTCCAACCGCCTCGACGACTCCTGCCGCCTCGAAGCCTGGCGTAAATGGGGTCTGCACTGGATAGGACCCGGTCCGAAAATAAACATCGATAAAGTTCAGTCCTATGGCTGTATGCCTGACATGGACCTCGCCAGCACCGGGTTGTCCGATCTCCACATCCTCAAGGATCATCACCTCAGGGCCACCGGTGTTGTGCACACGTATTGCTTTTGTCATTTCTTTCTCCTAAAGCTTCCGCAAATTATGTCCGTTATTGTAGCGCGACCAACAAACCCACAGCATGGAAGTCAGACCTGGATCACACCCCGTGGCATGTGATTAACCCGTTCACAGGCCCCTTCTGTAACGATTGCAGTCTCCCCCAGACACATACTCAGTCCAGTGCTGTCGTCGAGCAGTATCATATGCATAAAAAAGACCATTCCGGGTTCAAGCACCTGAGGATTGTCAGCCCAGATCATTGGCCAATCCATCCAGGTCGGAGGATAACTGATACCCACACTGTATCCACAGGCAGCGAGTGCCGCATTGGCGTAGCCACCACGTTCAAACGCATTCGCGTGGGCAGCATACAACTCGCCGACTGTATTTCCCGGGCGCAATAGGGCCTGACAACTCTCTAAGGCGTCAACACATGATTCATGCATTGCCTGCTGCCTGGGATTGGGGTCACCCGTAACAATGTTATACATCATGCAGGCATGGTAATGGCGGTAAGCAGCTGCAGGCTCAAATATGACCTGGTCGCTATCTTGAATGATTTCGTCACCCGTGTGATATCGACAAAACACCGCTGACTCCCCAGCACCCATCGGCCAACGGCTCGCCGATGGGTCACCGCCCCCCGCCATTAAGACCTGCATCATGGCGCCATACACAGACTTGACCGTATTGCCGGGTTGAGTGTACTCAATACTGACCTCAAGCATCTCATCACACAGCGCACCTGCTTGACGAACATAATCGAGTTCTAAATTACTTTTCACCAGTCTGGCAAGCCGAACAGTGTCTGATGCATCAACCAGCGTACAGAAGTCTTGAAGTGCTGCATTCACGACCAGAGCTCGCTGACCGGTCAGTCCATAAGCATGATATTCAATACCAATGGTCTGATTTTCACAGCCGTAGTCGCGCAGCAGTTCCCGCAACTCGTCGGCGGGAGATGCTTGTTCGTGGTCAGTCCAGATACGGATATCAGGAATAATCGATGTTGCCCGGGATTGAATACGATCAGCAGACCGAGTCAGGAGTGCCATACGGCCATCAGCGCCAAGGTACATGGCCTGAAACATGGTGTAACCACTGGTATCGTAACCACTCAAGTAGTACATGCTTTCCTGACGAAAGAGAACCACGCCGTGCAGACCCTGCTGACCCAGAGCCCGTACTGCAACAATCAAGCGACGGTCGTATTCGCTGCGTGGAAAATGAAGGTTTGTCATCGGTATACTCCGTATCCTCGCTGTTCCTCAACGTACCTGTCTTCAGATCACCTCTGACCAATCAATTCGACAGTGGGTCAAGACACAGACTGTTGGACGGATCACGAAATTCAATGAAGCGCCGATTGTGGCACAGGATGTCATCAACAATGTCCAATCCGTCTCAACAGAACCTTCGTGGTCTGGCGTCCACTCGAAACCTCCAAGGAATACTGGCAGTAGGACACCTCGCCAATGACTGGGCACCGGCTGCAATTTGGCTGCTGGCACCGGCAATCGGGCTTGCATTCGACCTGCAACCCTCCCAAATCGGCCTTCTGATCACGCTCCACTCGGTTGGCGCTGCATTGGCCTATCTGCCAGCCGGGATCCTCTCCGACCGGATGCAACGACCGGGTCGGCTATTGCTGTTCACGTTCTGGTGGGTCGGACTAGGCTACTTTCTAGCGTCCTTTGCCCCGGATTTCTGGATCCTCGCGACAATGCTTGCCATAGCCGGTATGGGTGATGCCACATGGCACCCCATCGCAACGGGTGTTCTGGCGCGTCGTTTCCCCGCTCGCAGAGGTCTGGCACTGGGAATTCATGCGCTGGGTGGCACCCTGGCGGAAGTCTTTTCGCCTCTGGTGGTGGGCATTCTGCTGTCGGTGATGGACTGGCGATCGGCGCTCCAACTTTCAATCTTGCCACCACTAATCATGGGGGTTGTGTTTTATAGATTTCGTAACACCATCCCAGTTTCGAGAACCAGCAGCATCAGTAGGGTTGATCTGGTGAGTCTTCTTTATAGCTGGACCACCCGGAAAGGACTCGCTCTGATCACCGCCATAACCACCTACAACATGGCGCTCATTGCATTGATGACGATTTCACCATTGTTTGTTCAGCGCGAGCTCGGGTACTCAACCAGCGAGACAGGTCTGTTTTTTGCACTGGCGATGCTGGTCGGTGCAACAGGACAGCCCCTGGTCGGCCGCTGGTCCGACCGGATCGGGCGGCAGCGGGTATTTGTCTGCGGCTTAACGATTGCAAGCGCGTGTGCCTTGCTGGCTGCAGTGTTTCCGTATCAAGGGTGGACGGCTGGCGTACTCATTGCAGCCATGGCAATACTCGTGGTTATCCGGTCCGGACTCCTCGCTATGGCTGTCGACTACTCTGGAAAGCGTGAAGCCACCACGTTGGGATTCGTTTTTGCTCTGATGGATGGTGTAGGTGCACTCGGTGCGCTCACGGCAGGCTTTGTTGGCGATTTTGAACTCCGTTATGGCTTCGCTCTGGCAGCGGGTTTTTCTCTTATCAGCATTGGAATCACTGCTGTAACATTAAATCGGACAAGCGGGCGCTGATCAGCCCGATTTTATCCGTACCCGACATAGTCTCCAGCTGTATCCCTCGACTGACAGCCGGATCATTCAGTATACTGTATATATATACAGTATACTGAATATCACGCCATGCTGGAATATGCCGAACTCCACTGCCTGTCTAACTTCACATTCCTTCGGGGGGCATCTCACCCTGAAGAACTGGTTAAAAGAGCTCAAGAACTCGGTTACCGCGCCCTCGCACTGACTGATGAATGCAGCCTGGCTGGTGTGGTCAGAGCCCATGTTGCTGCTCAGGAACACCACCTGTCCCTGATTATTGGTAGCGAATTTTCCCTCGCTAACGGGCCTAAGCTGGTTCTGCTCGCCGCCAACCGGCACGGCTATCGCTCACTGACCCGCCTGGTGACTCAGGCACGATCCATTGCCCCCAAAGGACAGTACCGACTTGTGGCAGATGACATGACCCGCGAAGCGCTTGCCGACTGTCTCGTCCTGATGCTGAGCAGTCCGGAATCAACACCCGGCCACACACCTGCTGAATATTACAGAACTCTTGAACAAAATACTGGCTGGTTGGGTGAGCTCCTGCCAAACCGCATATGGATCGGTGTAGAACAACTTATCAATGGCCAGGATTCCCGGCAACTTGAGCAGCTTCGAAAAATCTCAAAGAAAACCGGGGTACCGTTGGTTGCAAGCGGTGATGTCCATATGCATACCAGAACACGACAACGACTTCAGGACACGCTTAACGCTATCCGCCTGGGTATTACTGTGCCCCAAGCCGGACACCAACTTTACGCCAATGCTGAGCGTCACCTTCGCAGCCTGCAACTACTGGAACGAATGTACCCGACAGATATTCTGTCAGAAACTGCCGTTATTGCGGAACAGTGTGGTTTTTCTCTCGACGAGATACGCTATCAGTACCCGGATGAATTCTGTCCGGATCATCTCAACCCGACTGCATACCTTCGCCATCTGGTGGAAAAAGGCATGCGCCAGCGCTGGCCAGATGCTATTTCAGAAAAGATCAGGAAACAGATTCAGCACGAACTCTCATTGATTGAAGAGCTCAACTATGAAGCCTACTTCCTTACGGTATATGACATCGTACGCTTTGCTCGATCGCGCAATATCTTCTGCCAGGGGCGTGGGTCTGCTGCCAACTCTGTAGTCTGTTTCTGCCTGGGCATCACTGAAGTCGACCCCGCCCGAATGGAGATTCTATTTGAGCGATTCATATCGCGGGAACGCAATGAACCCCCCGATATCGATATCGACTTTGAGCACGAACGGCGTGAAGAAGTCATGCAGTATGTATACCGGAAATATGGCCGTGAACATGCTGCGTTGACTGCAGCTGTGGTGACCTACCGACCTCGCAGTGCCATTCGTGATGTAGGTAAAGCGCTTGGACTCAGTCTGGACCAGGTCGATCGGCTAGCACGAAATATCAGCTGGTGGGACGATGGGGAAATAACCCCTCAACGAGTGCATCAAGCTGGTTTCAACTCCAAAAATACTTTGATTTCCACTGCACTCGATCTGGCCAGCGAGATCATTGGATTTCCTCGCCATCTGTCACAACACACCGGGGGGTTTCTCATCTCCCGGGAACCTCTTTACAACCTTGTGCCGGTTGAGAACGCTGCTATGGCGAAGCGCACTGTAATTCAATGGGATAAAAATGACCTTGACGCGCTTGGGCTGCTGAAAGTTGATTGTCTTGCTCTGGGTATGCTGACTGCTATTCACCGCGCCTTCGATCTGATTCAAAAACACCAGAACATTGCGTTAACCATGTCATCGATTCCAGCAGAAGACCCTGCGGTCTACGACATGATCAGCCGTGCCGATACCGTCGGTGTATTCCAGATCGAATCTCGAGCACAGATGGCTATGTTGCCCAGACTTAGACCGGCCTGCTTTTATGATCTCGTTATCGAGGTTGCGATCGTCCGGCCAGGACCTATACAAGGCGACATGGTGCATCCCTATCTCAAGCGACGACGGGGTGAAGAACCGACCACCTATCCGAGTGAAGCGGTGCGTCAGGTACTTGAACGAACTCTGGGTGTGCCGATCTTCCAAGAGCAGGTTATAAAACTGGCGATGGTTGCTGCCGGCTTTACGCCCGGTGAAGCCGACGGACTGCGGCGATCCATGGCAGCCTGGCGCCGACAGGGCGGGCTTGAAAATTACGAACAGAAACTGATCAATGGCATGCAGAAACGTGGGTATGATGAGACTTTCGCTCGCAACATCTACCAACAGATTCTGGGCTTTGGCGAGTATGGTTTCCCCGAATCCCATGCTGCCAGTTTTGCACTACTGGTCTATATCTCTGCATGGCTGAAACATCATCATCCAGCGGCATTTACCTGCGCACTACTGAACAGCCAGCCGATGGGATTTTATGCTCCTGCGCAACTGGTACAGGATGCCCGTCGTCACAACGTTGTTATACAACCTGTAGATGTATTTTCCAGCAACTGGGACTGTACTCTAGAGAGAAAAAACGATCAGTTCGCTATAAGGCTGGGGCTTCGAATGGTAAAAGGATTCACCCGGTCAGGCGCACAACGACTGGTTCGACTCCGGAACCAGATATCTTTCCAGAACCTGCATGATCTTTCTCAACGAGGGGGGCTCAGTAAATCCGATCTCCAGGCACTGGCTGCAGCAAATGCTCTATCCAGCCTGGTAAATAGTCACCGCCGACGGGCATTCTGGGCAGTTTCAGGTCTGAAAGACCCTAACCCGATCTTTCAGAACATGCAGGTATCTGAAGGGTCCCCCCTGCTGCGCACACCGAGCACCGCTGAAGAGATTCAAGCGGACTATAGCAGTACCGGCCTCAGTCTGGGGCCACACCCACTGGTCCTGCTGCGTTCCGAACTGGACCAGCTGGGTATCTCCACAAGCGCTGAGATCTACCAGAAAACCAACGGCCAAAAAGCTCAGGTCGCTGGCCTGGTAATCACCCGACAACGCCCCGCCAGCGCCAACAGTGTGACATTCGTCACCCTTGAGGATGAGACTGGCAATATTAACTTGGTTGTGTGGAAACGCCTGGCTGAAAAACAGCGGCGGGAACTGCTTGGCGCACACCTACTCGGCGCGGTGGGAGAAGTTCAACGTGATGGTGATGTTTTACACCTGATTGCCTATCGACTACTTGATCACAGCAGTCTGCTGGCAAACCTTGCCAACCGGTCACGTAACTTCAGGTAGATCTCTATTCCACAGTGAAGTCGGCTCCATTTACCGCACAGGCTGCCTGAGCCGTATTGCGCAACAAACACGCAATCGTCATTGGTCCCACCCCACCGGGTACCGGTGTAATCGCGCCTGCCACAGCGCTGGCTGACACGAACTCCACATCTCCCACCAGCCGGGTTTTGCCGTTCTCGCCATCGATACGATTGATTCCCACATCAATTATCGTTGCACCCGGTTTTATCCAGTCCCCTTGTATCATCTCGGCTCTACCCACTGCTGCAATGAGTATATCCGCCTGCCGACAAACATCGATCAGATCTTTCGTACGTGAGTGCGCGACCGTCACAGTACAGTGTGCCGCAAGGAGCAGAGCAGCCATCGGCTTACCGACAATATTGGATCTACCGACAATCACCGCATTCTGACCCGACAAATCACCGGCATGCGCACGCAGCAGCATCATACAGCCCAACGGCGTACAGGGGACCAGTCCAGGCTCACCAGTCGCCAATCGTCCGACATTGACCAGGTGAAATCCGTCAACATCCTTGTCTGGATCGACCGCATTAATCACGGCATGGGCATCGATCTGAGCAGGCAGCGGCAACTGAACCAGAATCCCATGGACCGCTGGATCACCGTTAAGCTGCTCGATCAGCGCCAGGAGATCGCCCTCGGTCGTCTTATCAGGCAGGCGGTGTTCGAACGATGCCATGCCGACTTCGACCGTCTGTTTACCCTTGTTTCGGACATAAACCTCACTGGCAGGATCTTCACCGACCAACACCACGGCGAGCCCGGGTACCAACCCATGGCTTGATTTAAGACCGCTCACAACATTCGCAACGCGTGCTCTTAATTCTGCTGCGAACACCTTGCCATCAATGATTCCGGCCAATGCAGTCTCTCTTACTTTGTGGCGGCCAGATTAACCGCGCAGTATTTTACTTCCGCTATTTTCCCGACTGGGTCTAGGGCCGCATTGGTCAGTAGATTGGCTGCAGCCTCCTGGTAGCAGAACGGAATAAATATGGATTTAGGCTGCAGACCGTCGTCTGATCGACAGGGTGCGATGATCTCACCCCGCCGGGACGAAATCTTCACGAGGTCTCCGTCTTTCATCGCGAGCGCGTTTAAGTCATCCGGATGGATATAGAACACTGCTTCGGGCTCGATGGCATCGAGAACAGTCGCTCGTCGAGTCATCGCACCTGTGTGCCAGTGTTCCAACTGTCGGCCTGTGATCAATACAAAAGGGTAATCCTGGTCTGGCCTTTCATCGGCCCACCTGAGGCCAGCCGGCACAAATCGCCCACGGCCACTGGCTGTCGGGAAACTTTCTTCAAAAACCACACTCTGTCCCGGATCGGACTCCCCCTCACATGGATAGGTCACGCTGTGCTCGATTTCCAGTCGTTCCCAGGTCAGGCCGGAAATACTGGGCATTGCATCGCGCATTTCATTGAAAACTTCACGAACATCAGCATAGTGCCATTCCAGCCCCAGCCGTTTCGCGATCTGCTGAATGATCCAGAGATCCTGACGCGCATCGCCAGGTGGATCGAGCGCCTGTCGGCCCATTTGAACACGCCGGTCTGTGTTTGAAAATGTACCGGTTTTTTCCGGGAACGCCGAGGCCGGCAGAACCACATCCGCGAATGCTGCTGTTTCGGTCAGAAACAGATCCTGCAATACCAGATGTTCGAGCTTGGCCAGCGCGGCACGGGAATGGTTCAGGTCCGGGTCAGACATGGCTGGATTCTCGCCCATGATGTACATCCCCTTGATCTGACCGGAGAGCGCGGCATCAGTGATCTCGACGACAGTCAGGCCTGGGGCAGTATCGAGTTCGACACCCCAGTAATTCGAAAACCAAGCGGATGCTTCGGGATCGTCCACACGGCGATAGTCCGGGAACATCATGGGAATCAGACCGGCATCAGATGCACCCTGCACATTGTTCTGGCCGCGCAGAGGATGTAATCCTGTACCCGGGCGTCCGATATTGCCGGTCATCATAGACAACGCGATCAGGCAACGGGCGTTGTCTGTGCCGTGAACATGTTGTGATATGCCCATTCCCCAGAAGATCATGGCGCGTCTCGACTGACCATAGGCGCGAGCAACGCAGCGAATCTCCTCGGCATCTATGCCACAGATCTCGGCCATATGCTCAGGGCTGAAGTCCTTAACATTTTCACGTACCAGATCAAAATCCGTGGTGCGGTCAGCGATGAACTGCTTATCAACCAGGTCTTCGTCGATAATGGTATGGATCATCGCGTTCAATAACGCCACATCGGTGTCCGGACGAAACTGCAGGTAGTGAGTGGCATGGCGTGCCAGCTGGTTTCTACGCGGGTCCATAACAATCAAGGTGGCACCTTTTTGTGCGGCATTCTTCATGAATGTCGCCGCAACCGGATGGTTCTCAGTCGGATTGGCACCGATGACAATTATGACCTCTGCCTGCTCAACATCGGCCACCTGATTGGATACAGCACCAGACCCTATTCCTTCCAACAAGGCAGCAACGGACGATGCGTGACACAACCGCGTGCAATGATCGACATGATTACTGCTAAAACCAGTGCGAACCAGTTTCTGAAACAGATAAGCTTCTTCGTTGCTACCTTTGGCCGAACCCAATCCAGCGAGGGCATTTGGACCATTCTCTGACAATATGGTCTTGAACCCCTGAGCTGCAAAATCAAGCGCTTCATCCCAGCTAACCGGCCTGAAACTTTTCAGAGGATCAGTTGGATCAAACTGATCAGTCAGACCCTTTGCAACACCATCTCGTCGTATCAGCGGCTGAGTAATTCGGTCCGGGTGGCTGACATAGTCAAATCCATAACGCCCCTTAACACACAGCCTTCCATGATTGGCCGGTCCGTCACGACCCGTAACATACTTAATCTGTTTGTCTTTAATGTGATAAGTCAGCAGACACCCCACACCACAATAAGGGCACACTGAGTCCACGGTGGTGTCATCACTCTCCTGCGCGACGTTCCCCGATGGCATCAGAGCGCCTGTCGGGCAAGCCTGCACGCACTCACCACAGCCCACGCAAGAACTCTCGCCCAAACCGTCACCGAGGTCAAAAACAATCTCAGCGCGGGCACCCCGGTATGCCAGCCCAATTACGTCGTTGACCTGCACTTCACGACAGGCGCGCAGACAACGCGTGCATTGGATACAACTTTCAAGGTTGACAGCTATTGCGGGATGTGACTGGTCGGCGGGTGGCTGGGTTCGGCCACCAAATCGACTCTCAGACAGCCCACGACTCTCACACCAATACTCCAACTCCGAGACCGGGCTGTGGCGGGCGGGGCCCACTTCGCCCTTCAGCAGTTCCAGGACCAGCGACTGCGAGCGTAATGCTTTGTCGCTTGTCGACTGAACATTCATTCCCTCAGTCGGTTGCCGACAACATGCTGGCGCCAACACGCGTTCACCTTCAATTTCAACCATACAGGCCCGGCAGTTACCGTCAGCACGCAGTCCTTCCGAGTAGCACAGGTGGGGAATGTCAACACCACTCTTCTGTGCGACCTGGAGGATGGTTTCTTGTGGCTGGGCAGTGACCGAACGGCCGTCAAGTAAAAAGCTAATCGGCACCACTTGTTGATTCCCCGGTCTATTCATTCAGCACCCACATCCTCTGGGAAATACCGAATTACTGTACGTATTGGATTCGGCGCTGCCTGACCTAAGCCGCATATGGATGCATCTTCCATGACACAGGCCAATTCCTCAAGCAGGTCTGTATCCCACTTCGGCGACTCCATCAGGCGCTCTGCCCGATCGCAGCCTACACGACAGGGCGTACATTGACCACAGGATTCGCGCGAAAAGAATCGCATCGTATTCAGGGCCGCTTGCCTGGGACTATCCTGGTCGGACAAGATAATCACGGCAGCTGAACCGATAAAACTGCCGTGCGCCTGCAATGTATCAAAGTCGAGCGGCTCGTCACCCAGCGAAGCGGGAAGAATCCCTCCTGAAGCACCCCCGGGAAAGTAGGCACGAAATGTATGACCATCCAGCATGCCACCACAGAATTCGTCAATCAACTCTTTCACACTGATTCCGGCTGGAGCCAAGTGCACACCTGGATTATTGACACGGCCACTGACAGAAAAAGACCGTAGCCCGCGCCGGCCACGGCGGCCCTGGCCAGAAAACCAACTCGCACCACGCTCGAGTATGTCCCGAACCCAGTAGAGTGTTTCACAGTTGTGCTCAAGCGTCGGCCGACCGAAAAGACCGACTTCCGCAACGTATGGGGGCCGTAGACGTGGCATGCCGCGCTTGCCTTCGATCGACTCAATCATTGCTGATTCTTCACCGCAAATATACGCACCGGCCCCCCGCCGAAGATGGATCTCAGGCAAATTGCCATCGAGTATCGGACCCAACTCTTTAACCGCCTCCTCAAGTATCTGCAGCACGCCCGGATATTCATCACGCACATAGAGATAACAGCAGTCGATACCGATTACCTCAGCAGCGATCAGCATGCCTTCAATAAATCGATGTGGATCACGCTCAAGGTAGTATCGATCTTTGAATGTACCTGGCTCACCTTCATCGATATTGACGGCCATCAGTCGAGGCGCTGGCTGATCCTTCAGAATCCGCCACTTTTTCCCGGCCGGAAATCCGGCCCCACCCAGGCCACGCAGATCGGAACCGTCAAGTTCATCCAAAATATGATCGTGGCTCAGAGACCCAACTCGGCAGGCTTCATAAGTTCTATAACCGTCGCCACGCCTGTACTCCTCGACCCCGATCCAGTCAGGCTGTACTGCGATTGCCGTGCTGCCTTGCCGAATTGCATCTGATACTTGCGCGACAGTTGCCCTGGAAATAGGATTTTTCCCCACCACTGCCACGGGCGCCTCATCACAGCGGCCCACGCAGGGGACTCTCTGGACCCTGACATTATTCCCCAAATTCGCCTGAAGCGAGCTGATCAGCGCCTCTGACCCAAATAGCTCACAAGTCACTGAATCACACACTCTAACGGTCAGATCCGGCGGTATAGGCTCGCCATCGGTAACAATATCGAAATGATGGTAGAACGTGGCAACTTCGTATATTTCGGCAGGTGCAAGCTTCATCAGATCTGCCAAAGCGACGATCCGTCCGCCAGTGATATGGCCATAGCGATCCTGCAGTTGATGTAGATATTCAATCAGTAGATCGCGCTGAATCGGCATATCGCCAAGGGTCGCCAGAACGGACTGTCGATCGTCTGAATCGACCTGTCGGGTTCTGTTACGACCAAGGCGCTTTTTTCGCCGCGGGCCAGTTGCTGTCAATTTCTACAGTCACTCATAATGAGACAGCGTTCATTTCCTCTACGGCCATTTAAACAATCCAGGAATCGAGATGATAGTCTGGGTATTTCCGGCGATAATAGAGCCTGCTTCCTGTAAGGTATACCCGTATACAGGATTCCATTACCCCCCATCGGAATTCTAGATTATAAGGGTTACGCGGCAACCAATTGTGACCTTTGCGTCCGAGATTATGCATACCGACCGCGACTCATCTACCTGCTCCTGACCCATATACGGTTCCAGAATAATCCAAAGCATGATTCCAGCGATATCGATGGCTGACCTGAACATCCAGCGTGGTCCCGGCACGTGCTGACAGCCCACGACATCACGTGTGTTCGTGGACAGCGCACGCTGTTCACTCACCTGAATCTGTCTATTGATGGCGGAGAAATTCTACATATCGAGGGATCTAACGGATCTGGAAAGACCAGTCTGCTTCGAATCCTTTGTGGCACCACACAACCGGAAAATGGCACGGTATTTTGGCAATCGCAGGATATTCGCACCTGTCGTTTGGCTTATTACGAACAGCTCGCCTACGTGGGTCACAGCAACGGCATTAAACTCGAACTTAGTCCCGCTGAAAACCTGTTATGGCTAGCTGCTATCAAGGGTTTTGCTGTCGACTCCCACATCGATGAGGCCTTGAACCAAACTGGACTTTCCCTGGTTCGTGATATCCCCTGTATTCATCTTTCAGCAGGTCAACGCCGGCGAGTGGCAATTGGCTGGCTTTTCATCACCCAGGCATCGATCTGGATCCTGGATGAACCGCTGACCGCCATCGACCAAGATGGGATCGATACTGCCAAGTCCCGGTTTAACCGGCACCTGGATGACGGTGGGCTAATCGTGCTGACGGGTCATCAGCATCTACAGCTTGATGGCAGGCAGATCAAGACCCTGCACTTGTCCGCATGAATCGCACCGGGCTCTTTGCTCTTTTGGCAGCGGTCATCCGGCGCGACGTTATGATCGCAATTCGCAATCGGGTAGATGCGGCGAATTCCGTAGTGTTCTACGTCATCGTCTTCACACTGTTCCCACTTGCGATCGGTCAGGATCCAACACAGCTGCAGGCGCTTGCACCCGGGGTGATCTGGATCGCAGCTCTACTGGCTACATTACTCGGACTAGAGGGACTCTTCCGGTCGGATTTCGACGATGGCTCACTGGAACAGCTGGTTCTAACGACTGGGCCTGTCTCACTTCTGATTCTGGGTAAAATCCTGGCGCACTGGTGTGTTACCGGTCTCCCGCTACTGCTTGTCACCCCCCTGCTTGCACCGATGATGCAACTTAGCGGTCTTTCTACGGCAGTGCTGCTACTGACACTCTTGATCGGCACACCGATCTTAAGTCTAGTCGGCAGTGTTGGAACCGCACTGACTGTCGGTACGCGGCGCGGCGGTGTCCTATTGAGCCTGATTGTTCTGCCACTCTACGTACCTGTGTTGGTATTCGGCAGCACCGCAGTACAGAGCGCCGGACTTGGCCTACCCATTGCCGGGCAGATCTATTTATTAAGCGCGATGGCTGTTCTTGCACTGTGTCTTGCGCCAATCGCTGCGGCGGCGGCGATCAGAATCAGCCTGAACTGATTTTTTCCTGGTACTGGCGAAAGAATACTCCGAGACGCTATTCGTCGGTTACACAGCCCTCACTTGCTGTTTTGACGTTCTTGATGTACTTGTAGAGTGTGCCTCGAACCGCTTCATAAGGCGGCATTGTCCACTCTGATAATCGGCTGGCTAACTCTTCGGAACTTAAGTCAACATCGATTGCGTTTGCGACAGCATCAATGGTGATCACGTCACCATCACGCAACAAAGCTATAGGGCCGCCTTCCTGCGCTTCAGGAACCACGTGACCGATGATAAATCCATGGGAGCCACCGGAAAAGCGGCCATCGGTCATCAGGGCAACATCATCGCCCAGACCAGTTCCCATGATTGCAGATGTTGGTGTCAGCATTTCCGGCATACCCGGCCCGCCCTTGGGCCCCTCATAGCGGATAACAATGACATCACCCTTTTGTATACGGCCTTCTTCAAGGGCAGATAGCATGTCTTCCTCACAGTCAAACACACGGGCGGGACCACTGAACTGCTCACCTTCCTTACCGGTGATTTTAGCCACAGCACCACCCGGCGCCAGATTGCCTTTCAAGATTCTTATATGGCCGGTCTTTTTGATCGGTTTGGACAGCGAATGAAATATGGCCTGACCCGCTTGCAGATCCGGTACAGTCTCAAGGTTCTTGGCAATGGTATAACCAGTTACGGTCATACAGTCACCGCTGATAAGCCCCTCGCCGAGTAAATACTTCATCACACCCGGGATACCACCAGCGTGGTGCAGATCTTCCATCACGTAGCGCCCGCTTGGCTTCAGATCAGCGAGGAACGGTATCCGATCACTTACCGCCTGGAAATCGTCAAGCGTCAGATCAACGTCCACGGAACGGGCTATAGCAATCAAATGAAGCACAGCATTTGTTGACCCCCCCAACGCAGAAACGATAACCATAGCGTTTTCAAATGCATCTCGCGTCATAATATCGCGTGGCCTGAGATCGAGTTCCATCAATCTCCTGATAGCCGAACCCACTCTGAAGCATTCTTCAGTCTTACTGGAATCTACTGCCGGATTGGATGAACTGTAAGGCAGTGACATACCCATGACCTCAATCGCACTTGCCATGGTATTGGCGGTATACATGCCGCCACAGGCGCCAGCGCCTGGACAGGCATTTCTGACGATGGCCTCACGCTCAGCGTCAGTTATTTTCTCAGCGATAAACTCTCCGTAACTCTGAAACGCTGAGACGATATCAACAACTTGTTTACCGGCAATCCCGGGTTTGATCGTGCCTCCGTAGACCATCATTGAGGGCCTATTCACTCTACCCATTGCCATCATGACGCCTGGCATATTTTTGTCGCAACCAGGCACCGTAACCAGCGCGTCGTACCATTGCCCCCCCATTACAGTTTCTATGGAATCAGCGATGAGGTCCCGGGATTGGAGCGAATAACACATGCCCTCAGTACCCATCGAAATTCCATCGCTGACACCAATGGTATTGAAACGCATACCGATGAGGCCCGCTTCTTCTACACCACGTTTAATCTCCGCAGAGAGATCATTCAAATGCATATTGCAGGGATTGCCCTCCCACCAGACGCTGGCAATACCGACCTGGGCCTTGTCCATATCTTCACGCGACATGCCTATGGCATAGAGCATCGCCTGCGAAGCACCCTGGGAAGGCCGCTGCGTGATCCGAGCACTGACTTTATTGAGCTTTTCACCGCTCATAGCGTTCTCCATTCTAAGACCGAGGAAACCGGCGACCGTTGAGGAATCTGCCGGATATTCCGTTAAAGCATAACAGAAACAACGCTCACGCTTGCCTAATTATAGAGGCGCAGCTATAGATTCTATTCCGGGTCCAACACCTGTTGAAGGTTTGCAATCTGCCGTTCGAGTCGTTGGATCAGCGTTATCGTAGCCTGATCCGGTAACACGCTAGATGGCCGCGGTGAAACGCCGGTGAGCTCCTGTTCAATTTTGTATCGCACCAGTTCCTGAACGTCTAGAGTAATCTTGGGATCACCTACTGATCCTGTGATCTGAAACGGAATAACTGGAACACCCCCTAAACCGCTGTTCAGATCATCCTCAAGCGCAAGCAGAATTCTATAGTCCACAGCACCGACCGACACGGACAGTGATCCTTTACCCTCGATCCAGAATCCACGACCAGTGAGGCGTAAATCCGGGTTGTGGATGACACCGCGGTCGATTCGAATGGATGTCGAAGCCTGCTCGACGTTAAGCACAGGCAACTGTGCGCTGATCACTGCCACCAATTCGGTATCGAAATGTCCTAGAACTCGGTCGAACAGCTCTGCCGAGAGTTCTCCGTTCCGCAGGCTGACCCGGGCAGCCCCACGGGCGTTCTTAAGCAATTCAGCGCCAGTCCGCCCCTGCATCGCCAGGACAAAATTTAGATCGCCTGTTGCCTCAATTCCAGCTATGTCGTCTGCATCGCGCAGGAGTTTCCCCAGGTTGAAATCACCGACTGTTTGCCGAACAAGAATGAGTGGTGCGTCGGCACGACGATCCAGCCAAATAAATAGCTGGCCAGCGCCGCTGTAAAGCTGACCCGACAATGGAGCAATCGACAGTACTTTTCCTTTGGCGCGAATCGTCGCGATCACATGTTCTGCCTGTATCCGGTCAACCCACAGCTGCTCAACAGCGATACTTCCCGCTGCCGTCACATCTGCTGGAAGATCTGAAAGTCGTTCGACCAGTAAACCGACAAGCACACCCGCGGAGGTAATATGGAGGGAACCGTCTTCTGCTTTATCAGCCAGGAGAAGGCTGTCGGATTCCAGAGCAAACGTCCAGGCTGCTGGGTCTCCTCTGCGGTGCCTGAACCATCCCGTGACGACGGTATCGCCTGCCTTTACATTGAGATCGTCTAAAGTCAGTTGATTCTGCCGGAAACGCAACTTTCCATTCAGAGATATCGGACGAAGTCTGTTCGGCTCGAGACCCGTCAGCACAATGCCGGCGTTGTGCAAAATTGTCTGAACATTTACCGACGGTACATCAAAGTCAGCCAGAAGCTCTGGCTCTCCTCCGGCCCAGGCAGCTGACAAGTCTGCAAAGAGTTCTGCACCCAGCCAGCTCACGGCCAGTTTCGGCACAACAATGCGCTGGTTGGACAGATCGATGGTAATTGCATCAGCAGTAATACCAGGTGCGAATCGACCTATAAAACAGTCTGCGTCGAGCAGTGCTATCCTGATCTGTCGGGTGCGGGTGTCGATACTCAGATCGGCGATCTTCAGCGCGGCTTCAGCACCAGCGGCCCCGATACTCACCGCCGACTCCGCCACATGGATCCTGCCACGGTCTATGTCCACGCTAATCTCCGGCAGCCTCATACTCAACACCAATCCAGGCGTTGTCACATGACCGACAACCTCATTCAATACCACGCCTCGCGGTTGACTATGTGTAGAAGAAGACTTTGCCGATAGACGTACAGCTAAAGGCGCACGTAACTCTTCCGACAAGAGTTGAAATGAGACCTCCCGTGCGATTGTCGAGTCGGTCTCGGATCTGATCGAACGCCAAGACAGGTCAGCTAACGTCACGATCTGCTGGGTCATACGATCGTGCCAATGAACCCTGCCCGCGTATACATTCACTTGTTTAGCCGGTGCAACAGCAAGGACTCCGATATCTTGCCAGTTTGAACGTCCGTCAGTTAACCGAATAAGATCGAACCTGGGACGCTCGATCAGCAAACTCCGGACGTCAAGCTCTCCGGACAGTATCGACAACAGCCTGAATTCAAGTTCAAGCCATGGCGCGTGGAACAGGGGCTCAGCACTGAAATCAGGATTGTTGTAGACCACCACATCCTCTGCCTTCAGGGTCAGCAACAGCGAACCGGACCCACTGAACCCAAGACCTAACTCGACGTCACTCCCAATGGTGACGTTTCTTTCCGTCTGCTGCGTGATGTATGCGGCAAGGCCGCTGCGCAGCTGGTCGATATTCAGCACCAACGCTGTCAGCGCTATGGTAAGGGCCAGGAGCAACAGCAAAGCCGATACACCCAAAACGGGGATTTTCTTTTGTATCATGATCCAACCTGTACGGAGCTCGCGATGGAAACGACAGAACTCAACGTATCTATGCCACGTGCTGCATTTTCTGCTGAACTATACGTTCGGCCGCCTCGATGACCTCCAGGCCGGCACCGTATCGAACTGCATGCTCGCTCAGATACCGACGCCAGGCCCGGGCACCCGCCTGCCCCGAAAAAAGTCCCAGGATATGTCGGGACATGTGTTTAAGCTGAGTACCAGACTCAATTTCACGAGCTACATAGGATTTGTACTGGTCCAGCACCTGCCAGCGCGTCAGTGGCGGATTTGTTGTACCGAACAGCTGTCCATCAACATCGGCGAGTGAGAAAGGATTTTGATAGGCCTCTCGTCCGACCATTACACCGTCGACGTGCTTTAGATGAGAGTGAGCCGCTTCAATACTACAGATTCCGCCATTAACAATAATCTCAAGATCAGAATAGTTCTGCTTCAGCCGATACACCATGTTGTAGTGCAGCGGAGGCACTTCGCGGTTCTTTTTGGGACTCAGACCGGTCAGCCAGGCCTTACGGGCATGAACAATGAATGTACGGCAACCACCATCTACCAGTGTGGTAACAAACGATTCGAGATCATCATAACTGTCTCGGTCATCAATGCCTATGCGGCATTTGATGGTGACAGGAATGCGGACCGTTGACGCCATAGCACTGAAACAGTCACTCACCAGTTCTGGTTCCGCCATCAGGCATGCACCAAAACGGCCAGACTGGACACGCGGACTCGGACAGCCCACATTCATATTGATTTCATTGAACCCCGCTGCTTCACCGAACCGTGCACAAAGGGCCATCTCACGCGGATCGCTACCCCCCAGTTGCAACCCGAGCGGATACTCGGCAGCGCTGTGTACAAGTAAACGGTTGCGATCACCATGTAACAGCGCTGCTGCAGAGATCATCTCCGTATACAACATCGCTTGATGCGTTATCAAGCGCAGAAAATAACGTTCATGCCGGTCAGTCCAATCCATCATGGGTGCAACACTGTAACGGCGGGCTGCGACCACGTTCTGGCTGGCAGGGATTGAGCTCATTCGATTCATACAGTTCCGATCTGACCCTGGATAGTCAGAACCAAGCGACGTTTACGGCCTTTATACCGGTGCTCCCACAGATAAACACCTTGCCACACACCAAGACCCAGCCGGAACTCAAGCACTGGCAAAGTCAGGAAACTTCCGGTCAAAACCGAACGAAGATGGGCCGGCATGTCGTCAGGTCCTTCGCTGGTATGCCGGTAGGCCGGGTCGCCATCTGGAATGAGACGCTGCATAAAGTGCTCCAAGTCTACCTGTACCGCCGGGTCAGCATTTTCTGATAGCAACAAAGATGCACTGGTGTGCTGCAAGAAAATGTGGCATAACCCTGTCTGCATATCTGATCGGGCGACAGACTCGTCAATCAAACCTGTAAGGTCACGAATCTCCCGACCAACCGTATCGACCTCGACTGTCTCCTGATACCAGTCGCCAGGCTTCTGCCCCGGCTGTAATCGCTGCCCTGGATAAGATTCCATGACCCAAACGCTAACACGGACTCTGAGAAAGATCGAGCAGGCAGGTGCTGCCAACAGCCTGCTCAGCATGCGCCGAGGGCTGGAAAAAGAAAGTCTTCGCGTAAATCAGGGAGGCATCATTTCTCAGCGGCCACACCCATCTCACCTGGGCTCAGCCCTGACCCATCCTTACATTACTACGGATTACTCGGAGGCCTTGCTTGAACTCATTACCCCCCCACATCTGAACACGGAATCACTGCTGCAGGAAATGACCGACTTTCATCAATTTGCCTACCGTAATCTCGGAGATGAATTGTTATGGGTTAACAGTATGCCGTGCATACTGCATGGGGACGACAGTATTTCCATCGCCAATTACGGAACATCTAATGTCGGCCGCATGAAGACTATTTATCGAATCGGTCTGTCTCACCGTTATGGCAAGTTGATGCAGACCATTGCTGGCATTCATTTCAATTTCTCAATTGGCGATGATTTCTGGCGCAGCTGGCGGACAATGTGTGGCTCAACTGTGCCACTACGGGAATTCAAGTCCGAGGGCTACTTCGGTCTTGTACGCAACGTCTACCGCTATGGCTGGCTTATATCCTACCTGTTCGGTGCGTCACCCGCGGTCTGCCAAACATTCCTCGACGGCAGAGATCACCATCTGGAACTCTTGGGTGAGTCCAGTTATTACCTCCCATACGCAACCAGTCTGCGTTTGAGTGATCTTGGCTATCGGAGTGACGCTCAGGCGGCTATTAGAATTAACCTGGACAGCACAGATGCGTATATTGAGTCACTGATTCGGGCAACGACTGAGTCCTACCCCCCTTATGAGGAGATCGGCCTTCGGGTTGATGGTGAATACAGGCAACTGAACACCAACCTGCTACAGATTGAAAACGAATATTACGCATCGGTACGCCCCAAGCGAACCATTCAAACCGGTGAAAAACCAACTTATGCAATCAGGGAGCGCGGTGTTGAATATATTGAGCTGCGAAGTATAGACCTCAACCCTTTTCTGCCCATTGGCATTGACCATTCACAAATTCTCTTCCTCGATCTTTTTCTGCTTTATTGTTTGCTCTTAGATAGTCCACCAATGTCTAATACTGAACAGCAGGATTGCCATACCACCGTGAAACAAGTTGTCGAAAGAGGTCGTGATCCCGATCTCTCCCTGGCCATCGGGAATCAGAAACTAACCGAATTGGGTAGCAGCATTATGAGTCAATTTGAAATATTGGCTGAATTTCTCGACCAGCATGGCGGCCAGGGTTACAGCAATACGCTACGTAAACAGCAGGACAAATTCAACGACTCAAGCCTCACTCCTTCAGCCCAGGTTCTTGAAGCCATGCAGAAATACGACAATAACTTTTTCAATTTTGCACTGGCACAGGCTGGCAAGACCAGAGAACACTTTAAGAACCTGGACCTTCCCGCGAATCAACTCAACCAGATGTCACAGGATGCCATAGACTCTATCGACCGCCAGCGGGCAATGGAACAAGCAGACCGCATCGGATTTAACAAGTTTCTGGAGCACTATTTCAATCAATAACAGGGCAGCTGGTCGATTCAACTGGTTTAGGGTGTGGTAGGAGAAAATAGCTTTCGCTCAGTCGCCTTATTCGTGACTTCTCATGGATTTGGTCACGCCTCCCGTGCTTGTGCAGTAGCCAAAGCCCTGACCAATATTAGACCAGAAGTGCGCTTTGAAATCTTCTCCTCCATCCCTCCGTGGTATTTCTCCCGCACGCTCGATGACTTTCGATTTCATCAACTGAATTGCGATATCGGCTTGGTCCAACATGATGCACTGAGTACAGATATTCCCACTACTCTGAAAGCACTGGCCGACGAAATACCATTCAAGACCACGCAAATCACGGCTCTGGCCAACAAACTGGCCGATACACACTGTGAACTCGTCATCTGCGACATTGCACCGATTGGTATAGCAGCCGCACGGGCGGCTGGCCTACCCAGCGTTCTGATCGAGAACTTCACTTGGGATTGGATCTACAGATCACTTGCGGAGACGCATCCGGCATTCCTGACATACGCTGATGTACTGGAGCATGTCTTTGCCAATGCCCAGGTTCATATCCAAGCAGCACCGGTGTGTAATCCGGCGAGTAGCGCGATTCATGTTAACCCGATTGCCCGCTCCCCACGGCAGAACAGGGACAGTACCCGAAAGGCACTGGGACTACAAAGACAAACATCGATGGTGTTCCTGACTATGGGCGGTGTGCCTCAGGAATATCCTTTCACGAGTAGGCTCCACCAAGAGTTCGCTACTATAGACTTCGTGATTGCCGGCATTGGAGAAAAACAACAATGGGTGGCACCGAATATCCTTCTCCTTCCCGCCAACAGCGAACACTATCACCCCGATTTGATCAATGCTGCCGATGCTGTAATCGGCAAGGCAGGTTACAGCACCATCGCTGAGATCTACTACAACCAGGTGCGATTTGGCTATTTTGTGCGGCAAGATTATCCTGAAATGCAGGCACTGGTAAATTTTCTCCAGCACAACACGGACGGATTTGCGCTATCAGTACAAGACTACATGTCCGGCGACTGGCTCAGCGAACTGGAGAATTTGCTGGCTATCCGGCCTGTCTGTCGCCAACAGACTGTCAACGGCAGTTCACAGGTCGCTCAGCTGATTTCAGGGCAACTGTCGATCTGAATCGACACTACTCAAGTCGATAGGTCTCTAACAAGTCGGCGTAGAAACGACTCGCCCTGTGCCACCTGCTCGAGACTGATGAACTCATCAGGTTGATGGGCCTGGTCAATTGAGCCCGGCCCACACATTACCGTTGGAAACCCCGCGGCCTGAAACTGCCCAGCTTCAGCGACATAGGCAGCTCGACCGGTATCCTGAACTCCGGTAATGGCCTGCACCAATTCAAGCGCTGCAGATTCCTTTGGTAACAATTCCGGCGCACGTGCAATGACCTCTGTCTGAATAAAACACTCCGACCATCGCCGCCGCATCTCAGGCAACACCTCTTCCTTACAGTATTTTTCGAACTCCCCAATCAGAACATCTGGGTCATCTCCAGGAATATTACGGATATCCCAGACAAACTCGCAGTGCCGTGAAACGATATTCATCGCGGTGCCACCATTAATGACGCCCACATGGATACTGGTATGATGAGGGTCGAATCCGTTGTTCGACGGCGTATCACGCTCGAGACGCTCTGCCATTGCACTGAGATAACTGACGAGTCGGGCAGCGTTCATTACCGCGCTCACACCACGGTTGGTCTGACTGGAATGCGTCTCATAACCGCGGACGGTTGTCTTGAGTCCAACAATACCCTTATGTCCGGTGACTGCACCCATACCCGTAGGTTCCCCAACGATAACAGCTTTCGGTGCGGGTATGTCGGTCACCATCCGTTCAATCATGGCCGGTGCACCACGGCACCCTACTTCTTCATCATACGATAGCGCCAGGTGAATAGGACGCCGTAGTGATCTCATTTCCGGTACAAGTGATAAGGCAATCCCGATGAAACCTTTCATATCACAAGTTCCACGCCCATAAAGCCTGCCGTTGTCTTCAGTCAGTAGAAATGGGTCGGTGTGCCAGTCCTGGCCATCTACAGGTACCACATCGGTGTGCCCGGAAAGGACTACACCACCTTCCTCAACCGGCCCGATAGTGGCATAAAGATTCGATTTCTCACCGTCATCGCTGACGACACGGGTTGATGCGACACCGTGGTCATCCAGATAATTCTGAACGAACTCGATTAGAGATAGATTGCTGTCACGAGACACAGTGTTGAATCCAACCAGCTGCTCGATCATCTGTTTGCTGTTCATGGTCGGTACCATAGTTGCTGTCTAATGGACAGTGTATACCGGTGATTCCCTGAACGCAGCCGGCCATTGGTTTCGCCGCTGGTTTAGGTTAGCCTTGCGCCCCTTGTAGATATACCCGTGGATAAGAACAGGAGTATGCAAAATGAAAATCAGTAACATCGGGATAGTCGGCGCTGGCACAATGGGCAGCGGAATATCTCAGGTAGCTGCCCTCACCGACCATGACATCGTCATGCAGGATGTGTCAGAGGAAGCAACCCGTCGAGGCCTGGGTGCAATTAATAAAAGCCTGCAAAGACTGGTAGACCGCGAAAAGATTACTGCTGACGCGAAAGACACCGCAATTGGAAAGATCAAAACCACTACCGATCTATCGGACCTAGCTGACTGCGACCTTGTCATAGAAGCCGCTACAGAAAACATGGCCCTTAAACTCAGCCTGTTTGAGCAGATAGACAAGGTCTCCCGTCCGGAGACTATTATCGCTTCCAACACATCGTCGCTTTCACTGACAAAACTTGCCTCAGTCAGTGGCAGGCCAGACAAGGTAATCGGCATGCACTTCTTTAATCCAGTGCCAATGATGGCGTTGGTAGAGATCATAAGGGCATTGCAGACTTCAGATGACACCTTCACTCGAGTCGATGAGCTGACCCGAGAACTGGGCAAAACACCTGTAAGCGTAAAAGACAGCCCGGGTTTTGTGGTTAATCGCATGCTGGTTCCTATGATAAATGAAGCCGTGTTCATACTTTACGAGGGTCTCGCCAGTGCAGACGAGATCGACGCAGCAATGAAACTGGGTGCTGGCCACCCCATGGGACCTCTGGCACTCGCTGACATGATCGGTATCGATGTTTGTCTCTACGTCATGAACATTCTTCTGGAGGAGTTTGGAGATTCAAAATTCAGGCCGTGTCCACTCTTAAAACAAATGGTCGACGCAGGTTATCTGGGTAAAAAGAGTGGCAAGGGATTCTTCGACTACGGCCAGTAGTCCTATGGCTGAAGAGCCTGCTGGACAGACGCAGCTCCGTTTGGGTATTGATACCGGCGGGACCTATACAGATGCCGCGCTCGTCGATGCTGAGGACCACGTCGTAGCCAGTGGTAAGTCACTGACCACGCACAGCCAGCTCGAAATCGGGATCAGTGCTGTACTCAAAAAGCTTCCTTCAAACCTTCTTTCAAATGTTACGCTGACCTCGCTGTCGACCACGCTCGCAACCAATGCCGTTGTCGAAGGCCGTGGCACCCCCGTTTGCCTGCTGCTCCCGGGTTACACCGCCCGTCAGATAGAGCGGGCGAAACTCGAGCTTATCGTCCGTGGTGGAGCTTGCGTTACACTGGCGGGTAGTCATGACGCCGGCGGCCGAGAGAACTGTCCACTTGACTTGGATGCGGCGCGTCGCACCATCGAGAAGTACCGGAACCGAGTATCAGCGTTTGGTGTTTCGGGTATGTTCAGCGTTCGCAATCCCGCCCATGAGATTGCTCTACGCGAACTGATTCATTCTCTCTCAGATAAACCTGTGACCTGCGGCCATGAACTCGCCTCGTCACTGGATGCGCCGCGCAGGGCTGTCACTGTGGCCTTCAATGCCTCTTTGGTGTCCTATATCGACCGACTAATTCGCACGACACAGGCGCTTCTGTCAGATCATGGCGTCAGCGCACCACTCATGGTAGTCAAAGGCGACGGCTCCTTGATTACGGCAGAGATTGCTCTGACACGACCGGTAGAAACTGTGTTATCCGGTCCGGCTGCGAGCGTAGTTGGCGCCGCATTCCTCGCCCAGACTGAAAACTCCATTATTGCCGACATGGGGGGTACCACAACGGACGTTGCCATCGTAACCAATGGCTATCCCGCCTTCAGTGCAGATGCTACTGTGATTGGACAGTGGCGACCGATGATTGAGGCTACCCGGGTTTTTTCGGTAGGGCTCGGCGGTGACAGCGAAGCACGGTTCAGCGGCGGCGAAGGCCTGGGAATTGGACCCCGTCGGGTGGTACCGATGAGCCTGCTTGCAGGTGACCATGACTGGGTGATTGGGTGCCTGAAACGTCAGCTCGACGCTAAACCGACGCCTCGAAGTAACCGATTTCTTCTTCCGCTTTTCGCTGATAGTAGTCAAATTGCTCAGCTTACACCTGTTGAAAGGGAAGTGTGGAAGCGTCTGGCTGAACGCCCTCTCGAACTCGAGACCCTGCATCGCAGCGCACGCGAGCAAGCCCAGGCTGCGGCTGTAATGGTGCGCAAAGGGATGGTGATATACAGTGGCTTCACCCCCTCGGACGCAGCCCATGTGCTCGGTTTCAGTGATCACTGGTCGACCGAAGCGGCCCATCTTGCAGCAGTCATCTGGGCAAAACAGATGCGCCACGTATACGGCTGGGGCAGCTTTGATCCGAATGATTCTTCCGCCGTCAGTCAGGTTGTACATGACAAGGTCGTCAGCACCATTTGTGAAACAGTTATAAAAGCCTGCATGGCGACTGGTGGTTCCCGAAGTGAGACTGCGGTATTCGGCAAGATCAACCGATTATTCGCTGAATGGATCATGGGCAACGGTACGATCGACGGTGGGCTGTTTACTCTGAATTTTGATCCTGGCCGATCTCTGGTGGCCGTGGGTGCTCCCGCCCCGTTTTATTACCCTGCAGCGGGCCGCCTGCTCGGCATTGACTTGAAGATACCAAAGCACAACGATGTCGCAAATGCTATAGGTGCCGTTGTAGGCAGTGTCGTTCAACGTGAACACATCACGATTACTCAACCCAGCCAGGGAACATTTCGAGTCCACAGCCTGAAAGGTCCCGTCGATTTTCCGGATCGCTGCAGTGCGTTTGTATGGGCTGAGGCCATCGCATCAGAGCGTGCACAAAGCAAAGCTGTCAGGGCCGGTGCGACCACTATCGATACTGTTGTAAACCGTTATGAAAACACAGTGTCCCCCGACGACCTGACCGATGATATCTTCTTTGAGGGCCGCGTTACAGCCACTTCGACCGGCCGTCCGGTCTCATCTCCTGCTAATCAAGAGTCACACCGGTCAACGCACCTATAACCCCACATTTCCGGTGAAAAGGCATTAGCCATTCTGATTCCCCGGTAATATACCCGGGTGAGTCAATGAAACGACCGCCAGCTATTGCCTTTCAAACCGGTCAGCGTACAATTCCGCCCCGTCGAATCTTTTTACCGGTAAGTCTGGATTGAAGCAGATTCTTCCCAACCAACCCCGCCCTAACCCACCTGGTCACAGACCCGCGCTGTTCTGACCACTTTCTTTATCTAACGGCAACAGACACCGCAGCCGGCGCTTCAGTATATGAATATTGGTATCGCAAACGGATCTCGAAAGGAGATTAACGGCAAGCCGCACATCTTCTACGATGGCTACTGGATCCGTTATTACCCGCCCCCCATGGAAACCCTGTCGGCCAAACGCGACCTTCTTCTTGTTCTGACACGGCGGACGTTCCACCATACTGAAGCCGGTATCAATACACCTGGAAACAGAGTTGAGGCGGCCAGACAGGCCTACGAAAGTGAACGCAACCCCGAGCGGAAGCGTGTCAATGCGGCGATGCTTGCAGGCGGGCTGTTTAATCGGGCGACTGATCTTTTCACCAGTATTGTCGGCCTCGAGGACCGCGGCATTCATGTTGGGGCCGATAACCCGTTAATGACACAATGCAGTGATTGCTTTCAGGAAGCACTGGAACTGGGAAAACAGGTACGTCATTCAAGTGGGCATGAGGGGATAGATGAACTCTGGGGTGAACCGTTAAAAGTTTTCACCAAGTCGATCGCCGCATATTATGAAAGTCGATACGTCAAAATCGCACAGGTGATGAAAGCCATCGATAATATCGCCGAACACATGGTGTCCACCTTCAGGGCTATTCCTGGGTACGACAACGTCGAAGACGGAATTCTCGATTACGCACGGGCCGCACGCCAAGAAAGCGAAATCATGAAAAGCGATCCGGATTTCTTCTATAGCTGGCCGGAATTCGTCACTCTGGCAGCACGCGTAAAACAATACCAGCCATCTATCAATTCCGATAAAGCCAATCTTGGAGAGGTGTATAGTTGGGGCAAAAGACTGTTATCTGAAGGGGTTGATCTAATCTCCTATATGGCTGGTGTAAGAGTACCGATGCCAAAGAGTATTCTCCAATATCTGGACAGTTTGGATCAGTTTTCTGCCGCTTTGGCAAAACCACTTTCAGAACATTAGTTCAACAGACTTTACACCTTTGCGGACCAGACATCTTGGCAACGGGCTGCTGCTGCCATCAAAACCTGATCAAAAGCAGGCTCAACCCAGCAGCTGGCGCAGCACAAATTGCAGGATCCCGCCATGATTGAAATATTCCCATTCCTTGGGAGTATCGATTCTAACAATCACCGAAAATCGCTTTATTCCACCCTCCGAATCTGTCGCTGTTACACCGATTTCCCTCATACCAGACTCAAGATCATCCAGATCGTATAGTTCGTGCCCGGACAGTCCGAGAACTTCACTTCCCTCGCCTTCTTGAAACTGCAACGGAAGTACGCCCATACCGACCAGATTCGAACGATGAATTCTCTCGAAGCTTTCAACCAGAACAGCTTTCACACCTAACAATAAGGAGCCCTTGGCAGCCCAGTCCCGCGAAGACCCTGTGCCGTATTCTTTACCAGCAATTACCATCAGCGGCGTGCCTTCAGACCTATAGCGCATCGCTGCATCATAAATGGTCGCCTGCTCGCCACTTGGCTGATGGCAGGTCCATCCGCCTTCCGTACCGGGAGCCAGTTCATTGCGCAGGCGAATGTTGGCGAATGTGCCGCGTATCATCACCTCGTGATTTCCGCGACGCGATCCGTACGAATTAAAGTCGGCCTGGACTACATCGTGTGATCGAAGATAATCACCCGCCGGGCTGTCTGGACTGATTGCGCCGGCAGGGGAAATATGGTCGGTCGTGATACTGTCTCCAAGTTTGGCCAGAACACGGGCTCCGTGGACGCTCTGGATGCCAGGCACTTGCCGGGTCATGCCCTCGAAATACGGGGGATGCCGTACATAGGTTGACTCAGTGTCCCACTTAAACAGGCTTGAAGAATCAACCTTAATCCCTGACCAGCGGGCATCGCCAGTGAATACATCCGAATAACGCGCCTGAAATAGCTCTCGGGTCACGTTACTGCTGATGACCTGTTCTATTTCTGCCTGGCCAGGCCAGATATCGTGCAGATAAACGTCACGGCCATCGGCTGTGGTTCCGAGTGGATCTGTTTCAAAATCCACAGCCATAGTCCCTGCCAATGCATACGCGACTACCAAAGGTGGGGAGGCCAAAAAGTTCATTTTGACCTCAGCGTGTACTCTGCCTTCAAAGTTACGATTTCCCGAAAGCACTGAACAGACCACAAGATCACCTGCCTGTATGGCTTCACTCACTGGGACCGGCAAAGGACCCGAATTCCCGATACATGTGGTACAGCCGTAACCCACTACATCAAACCCTAGCTGAGAAAGTGCATCGAGCAAACCGGCTTTGGCCAGATAGTCCGTCACTACCTTTGAACCGGGTGCAAGCGATGTCTTTACCCAGGGCTTGACGTTAAGCCCGTGGGCCAGAGCATTTCTTGCTACTAGCCCGGCACTCACAATAACACCTGGGTTTGAGGTGTTTGTACAACTGGTGATCGCAGCGATAACAATATGCTGATCTTTGAGATCGACCTGTTGTCCCTCTAACACGATAGATTGTGGGAACCCGGACTTACCTGATGAGACATCAATACAGGCGTCAGCGATTCTACTCTTTGCTTCTGACAGGCTGATCCGGTCCTGGGGGCGCTTAGGACCCGCAATACTGGGTACAACAGAAGACAATTCAAGATAAACACTGTCTGTGTACTGTGCATAAGGCATGTACTCGTCTCTGAACATACCCTGCCGCCGGGCATAGGCTTCGACCAGCGCGATGTCCGATTCCGTTCGTCCGGTCAGCCTTAGGTAATTCAGTGTTCCCGAGTCAATCGGGAAAATGCCGCAGGTTGCCCCGTATTCAGGTGCCATGTTCGCAATTGTGGCCTGGTCAGCCAGGGACAAACAATCAAGCCCGGAGCCGTAGAATTCAACAAACTTACCCACCACACCGTGTTGGCGCAGTATTTCCACCACTGTCAGTACCAGATCAGTGGCCGTGGCGCCGTCGGCCAGTTCCCCATGCAGTTCAAACCCCACAACGTCAGGTATCAGCATACTGATGGGCTGACCCAACATGGCCGCTTCGGCCTCAATACCGCCGACCCCCCACCCCAGAACACCAAGCCCGTTGACCATGGTGGTATGCGAATCCGTCCCCACAACCGTGTCAGGATAGGCCTGAAGCACACCGTCCACCTTTCGACTGAATACCACGCGAGCCAGGTACTCGATGTTAACCTGGTGAACAATCCCTGTTGACGGTGGTACGACACTGAAGTTACTGAAAGCCTGCTGACCCCATCTCAGGAAAGAATACCGTTCGCGGTTACGGCTGTATTCAAGCTCCGCATTGAGATCCAGGGATTGGGCTGACCCGAAATGATCCACCATGACAGAGTGATCTATTACCATGTCAGCCGGCGACAAAGGATTGATGCGATCAGGATTACCACCAAGTTCCGTCATAGCCTCACGCATGGCAGCCAGATCTACCACTGAAGGCACGCCGGTTAAATCCTGCATCAATACTCTGGCAGGCGTATAAGCGATTTCAGATGCCGCACCTGCCTGGAGATCCCATCCGGCCAGCGTACGGATATCCTTTGCACTGACACTGGTATCGTCTTCGTTACGGAGCAGGTTTTCCAGCAGAATCTTCAGCGAGTAAGGCAACCGTGCAATATCATACTCATCATTAAGCGCATCGAGCGCCCGAATCTCGTAAGACTTGTCCCCGACCTCGAGCATTTCACGTGAACCGAACGTGTCTTTCATCACATCTCCTAACAATGGAGTTAACAATAGTGCGGCTCTGGCTGGGCCAGCCGCCCTTCGCACGATAACGATACAAGGCAGATTGTATCTTAGCGCTGAATCTCTTTTCCTAAAATAGGATTATTCAGATTCCTCCAATAACAGCAGGAATGCGATCTCGTCCAGAACCGGGATACCCAGTTCTTCCGCCTTGACCAGCTTCGAGCCCGGATCAGCACCGGCAACCAGAAAATCCGTCTTTCCTGAAACGCTTCCAGTAACCCGGGCACCTTGGTCAGTCAGGCGCTGTTTCGCATCGTCGCGGGTCAGTTGATCCAGAGTCCCGGTCAAGACAAATGTTTTGCCTGCGAGTTTGTCGCTGGGTACTGAAATCTGTTTGTCTGGCCAGATGACACCGGCTGCCAGCAGTCGATCAATAACCTGCTGATTATCAGTCTGAGAAAAAAACCGGATCACCCCTTCGGCCACGACAGGCCCCACATCCGATACTGCCTGGAGTTGCGACTGATCTGCAGCTCGAAGCCTATCAAGGGTGGCAAAGTGTTCGGCCAATGTATTGGCTGTTGCTTCACCAACTTGTGGTATCCCGAGTGCAAACAGGAATCTCCCTAAACTCGTATTTTGGCTATGATCTATCGCATCGAGCAAATTGCGGGCTGATTTTTCACCCATCCGCTCAAGGCTCAACAGGACCTCGAGATCCAGATCGAACAAATCAGCCACATCACGAACATGTCCTGTCTCAACAAGCTGGTCTACAAGTTTACTGCCAAGACCTTCTATGTCCATAGCCCGGCGGGATGCAAAGTGCTTGATAGACTCTTTCAACTGGGCACTGCAGAACAGACCGCCGCTACAGCGAAGGACTACCTGGTCGGCATCGCCAACAATATCTGAACCGCATATGGGACACCGCTTTGGGAAGCGAAATGCACGAGTGCCCCCTATACGACGGTCCAGCACGACCGAGACCACTTCAGGAATCACATCACCCGCCCGACGAATAATCACCGTGTCACCTACTCTGACATCTAGCCTCTTGATTTCAGAGGCATTGTGAAGGGTCGCATTTGAGACGGTTACACCGCCAACAAATACCGGCTGAAGGCGGGCCACTGGCGTAACTGCACCCGTTCGCCCAACCTGGACCTCAATACTTTGAATAACCGTAAGCTCCTCCTGTGCTGGGAACTTATGCGCCAGCGCCCAACGAGGTGCTCTGGCGATGAAGCCAAGTTGTTTCTGCGCTGCAAAACTGTCGACCTTGTAGACAACACCATCTATGTCATAAGCCAGCTTCTCTCTTATGGCAACAATTTTCTCGTAGTAGTCGATGCACCCCGCGGCCCCACTGACAACACTGACCTGTGGATTGACCCGGATACCCCAATGACGGAGGGAGTCCAGCATCTGGCTTTGTGATTCAGGAGATGCACGGGCATTGACCAGCCCAACACCATAACCGTAGAACGCCAAAGGGCGGCTGGCTGTAATTCTGGGATCCAACTGCCGTAAACTGCCAGCAGCCGCGTTCCGTGGATTAACATAGAGTTTACCGCCGCTACCACGTTGTGCTTCATTGAGTCGAGTAAAACCGGTGTGAGACATGTAGACCTCGCCACGGACTTCCAGTTGATCGGGATGATCCACGCCTACCAGGTGTAGTGGAATTGAACGAATTGTGCGGGCATTGTGCGTTACATCTTCACCTCGATTTCCGTCCCCTCGCGTCGCAGCACGCACCAGTCGGCCATTGTCATAATGAAGACTAACTGCTAATCCATCGAGTTTGGGCTCGGCAACATAACCCACAACATCCAATCCCAGAGCCTCTCGGCATCTGCGATCAAATTCAATGACGTCGTCTTTCGCAAACGCGTTGCTCAGGGAAAGCATGGGCATCGCATGCTGCACCTCATCGAGACCCTGAACAGGTGCACTGCCGACCCGTTTGGTCGGCGAATCGCTTGCAACCAGCTCGGGATTACGGGCCTCAAGCTCGATCAGTTTACGATACTGGCGATCATATTCAGCATCAGGTACTTCCGGGGCATCCAGAACATAGTAACAGTAGTCATGATGCCGAATCTGACCGTACAGCCTGTCCAACTCGGTTCTGGGACCTTTCTTCATATCAATCCTAGAACAGGCGCAATGCCTCCTCTCCACCCGGTGTCACACCCAGTCTTTTCATAGACTCCCCAACGCCATGAACCTGCCGCTGTATAAGCGCTAAATGTGCCGGTGACAACTGCCCGCTGTCAGGATCAGCCAGGCTGCCGTTGAGTTCACTGGCCAGGTATTCGGCTACTGACAGCATTTCGCCGAAGGACTTTGAAGGTTCGGTACAGCGTGGGATACTCATAAACATTGTCAATCCCCAGAATGAACCGTCAATCAGGTCTGTATGGGAAAAATACCCTGGCTGGTACCGGTTTGCCAAACTGAACTGGCTCCTTCCATTACGCGGATCGTAATAATGAAAGATGTTCTGGTCACCAAGCCGCATACCCGATCTCTGCATCACCCGTTCTGTATCCTTTCCCGAAAAACTGGTTTCACCGATTGGTTTTATGTTCAATATTGCAAGCATATCGTAGGCTTTGCAGAATCGATCCAGCCGTCGTGCCTGAGGAAGCGCGTCTTCAATTGAACTGTCGAGTTGGCAGCGTCTGTAAAGGCCTTCTGCAAGAGCAACTATAAGGCTGTTAAATCGTGTCAACTCGGTTTCTTCTACTGGACCGGAGTGATCTGCCAGCTGAAGGCTCACGACAAGATCTGTAAACAGTTCATCGCTGCCCGCCTGTTCAAGATCCAGCCAGATCCGTCCGGGGTGACTGCGACCATGCACCGCTCTTGGATGTTCAAGGTTAATTTCATACTCTCGAAACAGAGATAAGACGCTATCCCGATCAACTAATTCATCTCCTGAAAGTCGTGCCCAGTAGTCGATACGCAGTGGTCCTGAGCCGACACCATCCTCAGGTGGCAATCCAGCAATATCTCGGGTCTTGTGATACTCAGCTGCACGCTTTCGGTCTGACGCTTGTTGCCCGGATACAGGCGACGTATCGTGCCCCGCTACGGGTTGCTCTCCCAGTTCAAAGTCTGCCGCTGCCACCAGCGATGGTTCTCTCTGACCGATCTTAGTGTTCCGCCCGAGGTAAAATCGTGCTCTGAGAAGTTGGAAAATATTTGCCATCAGTAACACGAGCGTCCTTCCGAACGTCCTTATGGGGATCTTCAAGCTGGATACATCCGGCCGCCGCCGCAGGTACGACAGGCCCAATATCAGTATCAGTGCTACAACACCCAGAGTAAGCAGAGCCAGTCGCAGAGTCATGTCATTGTGCGACTATCTCTACAGCTTCTTCGATATCGACTGAAACGATGGAAGATACACCAGGTTCACCCATGGTTACACCAAGAAGCACATCTGAGGATTCCATTGTAATCTTGTTGTGCGTTATCACAATCAGCTGTGAGCGTTCCGAAAGGGTCCTTAGGGTCTGACAATATCGAACGACATTCGCATCATCAAGAGGCGCATCAACCTCATCAAGAATACAAAAAGGGGCCGGATTGAGGCGAAACAGTGCGAACAACAAGGCGACTGCTGCCAGTGCCTTCTCTCCGCCTGAAAGCAGGTGGATCGTACTGTTGCGCTTACCGGGAGGCCTGGCCATCACTGTAACACCAGCAGTCAGATAGTCTCCATCAGTAAGTTCGAGGACGGCCTTTCCTCCTCCAAACAATCGTGGGAAATATTCGGTGAATCCGATGTTCAAATTATCAAATGTCTGTTTAAATCTATGCCGGGTTTCTTTATCGATTTTTTTGATCGCATTCTCGAGCGTGTCAATAGCCTCAACAAGGTCAGCATGTTGTTTATCCAGATAGCTCTTGCGTTCAGATTGCTCGTCAAATTCTTCAATGGCTACAAGATTTACAGGCCCTATCCCGGAGATTTTTTCACCCAGCTGTTGAGATTTCTCCGTCCAGAGAGATTCTTCGGCGTCTTCCGGCAGTTCGGTCAGCAGTTCCTCAAGAACGTATTTGCTTGCTTCGATCTGCTCCCGCAGCGCATCAATCCGCACATCGAGTTCCTGCGCCTTTAATCGCTGCTCTTCCAATGCATCCCTGGTTACTGCGACCCTTTGTTCACATTCCGACACCAGTGCCTGTGTGTCTCGAAGATTTTCGTCAAACTGGGCGTAGTCATTTCTTGCAGCAGTCAACCTGTTTTCGACTTCGATCCTACTGTCGAGAAATTCGTCCAGCCGCTGTCTCAAAACCTGTTCTGGCTCGACACCAACACGTAACGTGTGTTCCAGCTCCCGATGACGGAAGGCAGTCTGTTGATGCTGCGTTGTCAGACGAGCCTGACCCACCTGAAGCGATTCAAGCGATGCCCGAACACCTTGAAGGTCGAGCTCGGCCCGATGCAGCTGATCTCGATTATCCTGTACTGCACGCCTAGCCTGAATCAGTACATCTGATACCTGCTGCTTTTCCTGCAGCAGGACTTCACGATCACTGTCAACCGAACCGGTCTCATTTTCTGCCAAAGCGAGATTCCGACGGGCCTCATCAAGCCCCTCTCCTGTTTTACTGAGATCAGTGATGAGTTCTTCCATTTCGCCGGCAAGCTGATGTCGTCTGGTTTCAATCTGAGCAAATCGTGCTTCCTTATCAGCCAGAGACTGGCGGTGTATATCTCGCGTGAGGCGCAAACCGTGCACTTCCTGTTGCTGGGTCTGCTGTTGCTGTTCCAGAAGGCGAAACCGTTCGCGAACAGTGAGAAGTTCATCTTCCAGTGCCTGGGTGGCGGGTACGAGACAGGAAACCTCCGCGCGCAGTCCGTCTATTTCATCCTCCCTGGACAGCAGGCCTGTCTCGTTATCAGGTGCGCGCGGTGCTCGAACCCAGTTCTTCCCCACCACGGTTCCACAACGCGTCACTACACATTCGTGCAGTTTGAGTGTAGTTCGCCTCTGCATCGCTTCCGGCAGTGTCTCAGCAATATAGACCCCAGCCAGCACCGACTGTAGATCATAGCGTGAACTGCGCACCTTGCTCGATAGGGTTTTGGAATCATCGCTAATTTCGAAAATTTGGCCGGACTCAATGAAAAACAAATTGCTGGCTGGCAGCGCAGTTTCATCGGCAATGGTATTTTCTATACTGCCAACACCCAGCCCAGCAAGTCGATTCCCTAACAGCGCATCAGCGGCAGCCTCCCATCCATCGGCAACTTTGACCTCCTCTGCGAGCCTGGGTGCGTGCGAAAGACCCCGGCGCACCAACCACTCCTGGTAACGATCGTCATGCTTCAGGGCCGACTCCTGCAGATCACTCAAACTCTCAAGACGACTGTTCGTCGCGTGCATGTTCTTCCGCCCCTCATCAACACGCTGAGCCAGGCTCTCTGCAGCCTGACGGCCATCCTCGATGCTTTGCGCGAGTCTCTGAAAATCAGCCCGCCTGTCCTCAACTTCCTGGTCATGTTGCTGAGAGACCGTTCTCGTTCCCTCCACATCAAGCTGCTCCTCTTCCTCAAGGAGTTTTAGACCTTCCTCATCTAGACGAGCCAGTCTCTCCTGTGTTTTTTTATCTACTGATTCGAGTTGTTCTATCCGCGTACGCTGCACCTCCTGATTCATGGCAGGTTCAGCCGCTTGCTGGGTAAAGTCGTGCCAGCGCTCCTGCCAGTCCTCGAATTGCTGCTCTGTATCCAGCAGATGCTGCTGAGTGGATTCGAGGGCTGATTCCCGACTGGTGCGCAGCCCTTCACTGCGAGACACCAGATCTTCCAGCTTCTGGCGTTCCAGTGAATCCTGCTCCAACTGTGTACCGATTGCTGCCAAGTCAGTGGTCAATCGATCCAGCTCAGCTCGCTGCTGCTGCTCAGTTTCGCGGGTGTGCTCTATCTTCTGTTCAATCGAGGCGACCTCAGCACCCAGCGTATAGAACTCTGCCTGAATGTCATTCACCAGTTTCTGGGCATCTGACTGCTGTGCGCGGATCTCTTCCACCGTGCTCTCAAGCGATCTCTGCTGAGCCAGTTCAGCTTCCACCTGATTTCTAGCCTGGGCCGTGCTCCTGTCTTGCTCTTCACTTCTCCGCTTCATCGTGGCATAACGCACAGCAAGTAACTGACCATTGACAACCCGTTCTTCATCGCGAAGCTTCTGATAGCGCCGGGCAGCCTGGGACTGGCGCTGTAGCCTGCGTAGCTGACTCGCGAGTTCACTTCGAATATCCTCGATCCGGTCAAGATTTTCTCGTGTGTGCCGAATGCGCGTCTCAGTTTCGCGGCGCCGGTCTTTGTAGCGGGTAATGCCAGCAGCTTCTTCAACGAAGCTGCGAAGTTCCTCAGGACGGGCCTCTACAATCCTTGAGACCATGCCCTGTTCGATGATGGAATAGGAACGGGCACCCAAACCGGTACCGCGAAAAAGATCCGTTATGTCCCTTCGGCGACAGCGCGCGCGATTTATCTGGTATTCAGAAGTACCGTCACGGGACAAGGTGCGCCTGACAGATATTTCAGCAAACGCAGAATATGCATCAGGCGCCGTGCCTTCACTGTTGTCAAACAGCAGTTCTACTGAAGCCTTGCCGACAGGCTTCCGGGTGGAAGAACCGTTAAATATGACATCTGACATGCTCTCACCGCGGAGGTTGCGGGCGGATGCCTCACCCATAACCCAGCGCACCGCATCAATGACATTAGACTTGCCACAGCCGTTCGGGCCAACTATTCCAGTAAAGTCAGCCGGAATGGTAATAGATGTAGCGTCTACAAAAGACTTAAACCCAGAAAGATTGAGTGTCTTAAGGCGCATTAACCCAGCTTATTTGTTTTACGGGCATCGGGAATATGTCGGGATCCATCACATGCGACTGCTCGCGGCTGGTGGTCAGCACCACAGCCATCGCAATAATACGCTGTTAGAATTATCTGATCTAAACTGGCATTACATTATATCTGAACTTGCCCGTTTCGCAGCCAGAACTTTGCTGTTTCCCGGCAGCTAGGGGGAGCGACGCCGCCACGTTGATTTCCCAGTGTCAAACCGTAGACCCAACCTGGCGTGAACAAAATTCAGTAGATATTTGCTGCCGTAGGTCCCAGTCAACAATAGTTGCACACCAGAGGTCACTCTGGTATAACGGCCCGCTTTCGAGAGAACGGCGCATCGAGCCCCGAGCTTGTATTTTTATCTCATTGGAGCAATTTTCTAGATGGCCACAACAAAAACCAAACCCGCAGAACTGGTCCATGGCATCAAGCCCTATCGTGCCAAAAAGCGGGAACAATACATGAACGACAGCCAGCAGGGGCACTTCAAGGCAATCCTAAGTGCCTGGCGACAGGAACTGATCGACGATACCGAAAGGACAGTGGTGACCATGCAGGATGAGTCGATTAACCTGCCCGATCCCAATGATCGCGCGACACAGGAGACCGACCGTTCATTTGAACTGAGAACCCGTGACCGTGAGCGCAAACTGATCAAGAAAATTGAAGAGTCCATCGGAATGATCGGCAGTGGCGACTACGGCTATTGTGACAGGTGTGGGGTACCCATCGGCATAAAACGACTGGAAGCACGCCCTACGGCCAATCAGTGCATCGACTGTAAGACTCTCGATGAAATCCGGGAAAAACAACTCGCCTGACATTGCGACTTCGTTATCGGTCAGCAGCAAAAACAGTTGTACAACACTGTCGCCTAGAAGGCTCTAGGCCGTACAATATACTGAGACGGCACACTACTCGGTCAGTATATGAGCAAGATGTTCGACCTCGTCATCAAAAACGCCCGAGTCGCACAACCAGACGGGTCTATCGTTAACTCTGATCTTGCCTGTAGAAACGGCAGGATCGACCGAATCGACCAGACAATTAGCGGCGCTGCCAGAGAAACTATTGACGCGTACGGTAATCTGCTGCTTCCCGGTGTAATCGATCCACAGGTCCACTTCCGTGAGCCGGGAGCCACCCACAAGGAAGACCTGGGGTCAGGTTCTCGTGCAGCCGTCAGAGGGGGTGTCACTAGCTTCCTGGAGATGCCGAACTGTAAACCCGCCACAATTGACCAGGCACAGCTGGATTGGAAATTGAACCGGGCCGCGGAAACCTGCGTTGCAAATTACGGTTTTTTTATCGGTGCCACTCGGGACAACCTGCAATCCCTAAACACCACGCACCCTGCATGTGGAATCAAGATTTTTATGGGGTCAAGCACAGGTGACCTGCTGGTCGATGATGATAAATCTCTTGACCGTATATTCTCCTCAGGTGAGCGCCTCATCGCGGTGCACGCCGAAGATGAAGAACGCATCAATCAACGCACAGCCGCTATCCTATCTGACTCCAGCGGATCAGTAACCCATCAGCTTCACTCTGAAATTCGTGACCCACAGACCGCCCTTATCGCCACGCAACGGGCGCTGGAACTGTCCGATAAATATGGGCGACGCCTCCACATTCTCCATCTGTCCACTGCAATCGAGGTCGAACACCTGCGTCAGCACAAGGCTGCCCAGGTGAGTTGTGAAGTTATTCCCAATCACCTGTTTCTGAATACTGATGATTATGTCCGGCTCGGTGCCCGGGTTCAGATGAACCCGCCGATTCGTGGCCCCAAAAACGCGGATTCTCTCTGGCGAGGCTTGAAAGACGGCATTATCGATTTCATCGCCACAGACCACGCGCCGCACACACTTGAGGAAAAATCTAGGCCCTATCCCGACTCTCCGGCCGGGATGCCGGGCGTGGAAACTTCGCTTCCGCTAATGCTGACTCAGTTTAAGGCTGGGAAATGCACACTAAAGCAGGTGCAGAACTGGATGAGTGTTGGACCTGCCATGACATACGGCATTCCGAACAAAGGCTGTATAGCTGAGGGCTTTGATGCTGACCTTGCGCTGGTCGATATGGATCGACGCCACCCGGTGAGGGACGAGGAAATGTTCAGCCGCGCAGGATGGAGTCCATACACCGGTCTGGAACTTACGGGATGGCCTGTCTATACCATTGTAGGCGGACAGGTGGTCTTTGAGTCCGGCAGAATCCGGCCCGGCGTCCATGGTAAACCACTCACCTTCAGGCGACCCGGAACCTGATTTTGCGAGTGGTGCCATGATGACCACCTCAATGAATTCAGGTAAGGGTGGGGAGGTCTGTCCTGTATTCAAACCAGCCTGGTGGTGCCGACACCCACACCAGCAGACGCTGTGGCCTATTTTTGCTCGCCGCCGACTCAAGGTCAATTATCATCGTCAACGTCTGGAACTCAAAGATGGGGACTTTCTTGATCTGGATTGGTCGGGCCCTGTTGATCATGACAGACCCGTAGTTCTGGTACTTCACGGCCTGGAAGGATCTTCACAATCGCACTACATACGCGGGTTATGCTCAGTCCTCAGCCAGCATCAGTTCCGCACTTGCGTAATGCACTTTCGGGGTTGCAGTGGAGAAAATAACCGACTCCCCAGGACCTATCACGCCGGCGAAACCAACGACCTAGATTACGTGATACGCTGGCTTCATCGACACAATCCGGACGTGCCCTTGTTTGCCGTAGGTTACTCTCTGGGCGGAAACATGCTCCTGAAACTGCTTGGACAGAAAGACCCGGAAATCCCCTTGGCAGCAGCTGCAGCAATTTCGGTTCCCTTCGAACTGTCACAGTGTGCATCACGATTGGAAAAGGGTCTCTCAAGGCTTTATCAACACTGGCTGGTCGGGTCAATGAAGAAAACCGCCATTAGGAAAGCCTATCAGCACAATACCGGTCTGAATATACCCGCTCTGCTTAAGACTCGAACTTTTCGCGAATTCGACAACCTGGGCACCGCACCCCTCCATGGATTCCGCGATGCTGAACACTACTATGCTACTGACAGCTGCCGACAGTATTTGCTGCGCATCACTACACCAACGTTAATCGTTCAAGCCAAAGATGATCCTTTCATGACCCAGGATCTATTACCTGAGGAGCACGAACTCGGTCCAGGTATCCGATTGGAGCTCAGTGACAGAGGCGGCCACACAGGTTTTGTTGAAGGACACTTTCCTGGTCGGTCACGATATTGGCTGGAAATTCGACTTGCACGTTTCTTGACTCAGGCTAACTCAACCCGGACCGCACGTCGATCAGAGAACGCCTGATTGAGGGTGTTGGCATCCATATATTCAAGTTCACCCCCTACTGGGACACCACGGGCCAGACGACTGATCTGGACTTCATATTTCGCCATGAGATCCGACAGGTAATCGGCTGTAGCTTCCCCTTCAATGGTCAGGTTGGTCGCCAGAATGACCTCTCGTACCGGATAGTCCGACAGAACTTTCAATAGATGCTGTACTGCGAGATCGTCTGGGCCGATACCATCAAGTGGTGAAAGGTGCCCCATCAGAACCAGGTAATAACCAGAGAAGGCGCCCGCCTGCTCTATAATGGCCAGGTCGGCCGGGGTCTCAACAACACACAACAGGCTCTCATCGCGTTTCCCAGATGTACATATTGCACACAGATCCTCTTCACTGAAATTGTTGCATCGTGCACAGTGCCTGACGGTGGACACTGCTTCGGTGAGGGCCTCAGCAAGTTGACTGGCACCATCCCGATCTCGCTCGAGAAGATAGAAAGCCATCCGCTGGGCTGTCTTGGGACCCACACCTGGCAGGCGCCGAAGCGCACGCTTCAGCTGTTCAATTGCGCGACCTTCCTTCATAGTCAACCGGGAATGTTCAGCCCGGGTATATTGAGCCCTGACGTCAACCCACTCATTTTATCCTGGCTTGCCTGCTCGACACGCCGTACTGCATCGTTCACTGCAGCTGCGACCAGATCTTCCAGTACTTCCTTGTCATCACTGATCAAACTATCATCAATCTTGATACGCCGGACATCGTGCCGACATGTCATGACCACCTCCACCAGCCCGCCACCAGACGTCCCAGTGACCTCAATCTGAGCCAGCTCTTCCTGTGCTTTCTTGAAGTTCTCCTGCATGGCTTGCGCCTGCTTCATAATATTTTCCAGCGGTCCTTTCATTTTCCAGCCTCTTTCGAATTAGCGGGCCTGACTGACTCCGGCACGACTGTTGCATCAAATCGTTTCATCATCTCCTGTACAGCCGGATCTTCGAGCATAGCCTGATAGGCCGCCTGCTTGGCCTCGTCCGCCTGGCGTTTCTCGGTTTGTACCGGTGTCGGTGAGGAAACTCGGTCTTCTATCGGCGCCACGAGTTTCAGTTTCAAAACGCCTTTCCGCTGGGCCGAAAGCGACTTCTCTAGAGTTTTTATTCGGGCTTCACTGGTCAGATGTTCGAGCGACTCAGTCAGAGATACCTCAAGCACACCCTGAACAAAACGCTGTGGTGCTAGATTCATGGCCAACTCGCGGGTGATGCCGGCGAGATCAGCAGTTGCAACCAGGTCAGCCCATATTTCCGGGTCCGCCGGATCCGCGTCAGCCGAGTTGTTGCCCTCGGTTGGGGCTGGCTTAGGTGATTCTGCACCGACCTCCCCACGCACATCAGTGCGGGTTCGGGCAGGTTTTTGTCTGACAGCCTTGGCTTTGCTGACGCTTTTTTTCTGTGTGCGTTCCGGGGGAGCCACGGAAGGCGCAGAATCTTCCGCCAGATCAGGGATGAAGGTCAGCATTCGGAGAAGTGCCATCTGGAAGCCAGACCCAGGTTCAGGTGCCAAATGCAGATCACGTTTTGCCAGCAGCGCAATCTGGTAATAAAGCTGAACATCCTCAGGTATCATCAAGTCGCCCAGTTCGGCGGTAAAAGCCGAAACCTCACCCTTGGCCGCATAGCCTTGAGGAGACACCTGATAGAGTGCGACATCCTGGAGGGCGAGAAGCAGATCATCCAGGACAGACATATAATCCAACGCCCGCTCAGCCATGTCGTCTGCTGCAGCCAGGACACTGGCACCATCGTGTGCGGCTAGGCCCCTGAGTATATGCTCGACGTGTCTTGTCTCGATCATTCCCAGCATGTCCCGCATTGAATCGACACTCACATGACCACTGCCAAAGGCAATGCCCTGATCAAGCAGACTCAGCGCATCCCGCATACTGCCCGAAGCAGCACGCGCAATAATAGCCAGCGCTTCGCTGTCATGCTGTATTTCTTCAGCTGTCAGAATCTTGTCCAGCTGTGCGGCTATCTGGTCAGGCGATAGAGCCCGCAGGTTGAACTGGAGACAACGGGAAATGATCGTGGCTGGCAGTTTTTTGGGGTCCGTAGTAGCCAGGAGGAACTTGACATGGTCAGGTGGTTCCTCAAGTGTTTTTAACAAGGCATTGAAACTATGGCCTGAGAGCATATGGACTTCGTCAATCAGGTAAACCTTGCAACGACCCTGAGTTGGGGTGTATTGAACGTTATCTAGAATCTCCCGCGTATCTTCAACTCGGGTCCTGGACGCAGCATCGACCTCAAGCAGGTCAATAAATCGTCCTTCATCCACACCCTGACATGCAGAACAAGACCCACAGGGCTGTGAACTGACACCCTGTTCGCAGTTCAGTGCTTTGGCCAGTAATCTTGCCAGGGTGGTTTTTCCGACACCACGGGTACCCGAGAACAGAAATGCGTGGTGAACCCGTTCATTGTCTAACGCACTGGTAAGCGCTGATACGACATGCTCCTGACCGACGACATCCTTGAAATGCCGAGGACGCCAGCGTCTTGCCAATGCCTGGTAGCTCATACAGTTCCTATTCTCGCTGAAACGGGGTATTGCCGCATATGGTCAATACCGGCTGAATGGTCACTGGAGACGGCGCCAGCCAGCCCGACCCCGGCACTCGAATCAATTGCTGCGGCTGCTTCCTTCCGGACCTGACCGGGTTCACAATTTATCGCCACCAGGGAGACCGACTGCCGCCGCCAGAAAACCGCCTGTAGCCACTCGACCACACCTTCTGCTGCGACCATTTTAGCACTCGCGCTAAACCCCAAGCACAATCAAAAACAACCTGGCTACAGGCGCCGAATGAGACAGAAACACCCGTCATTGGGAGCATTCTTGTAAAAAGCTTGTTCGTTCATGCGCTCCAGGTCAGCAACGCCCGACGCCATGAGTTCAGCAAATTTGTTCTCGAACCCTGCTGTTTGCCAGACCTCCCGATGAATCGTGCACGCAAAGTATCCACCGGGCTTCAGTACTCTGAGAATCTCATCCAGGGCATCTGCTTCAACATGGCCGTGGGTAAACGTCCCGCAGGAAATACCTGCGTCATAGGTCTGATCGGAGATGTCAAGCACGGTATTGAGGTCACCCTGTATCAGCGTCTGGTAAACCTGCTTGCTCCTGGCTTGGCTAAGCATTTCGGCAGAAAAATCCAGTCCATCGATTGCCGAATATCCATGACTGACCAGATACGCTCCCACAAGCCCCGTGCCACAGCCTACATCCAGGATCAAGGCAGTACGATCCGCCAATGCATTGGCCAAGAACTGCGCTATACCAGCCGGTGCGATGTAATGCAGTCCCTGCTCTAGGTGCTGATCGTATGACACCGCCCAATCGCGATAGAGTGTCTTGGCTTCGTCTGGAGTCTTAAGGGAATAAGCCCTCTCCAGAATCTTTTGTGATGCTGCTGATTGTGATCTGTTCTGATCTGCCATGATCGAATTCGCCGCTGAGCCGTGTTTGGAAACTGATCATGCAAACACAATGAGTGGTAGGAGAACATCGCTGATATGCCAAACGGCCTGCAAAACTGGGATACCCAAAAACGACAGCGCTATCAGTCCCAATAATGCGAAATTTCCGTACCGCTCGTTGTAATAACGATACTGCTGCGACAGTTGCCGCGGTAGAAAATAAGGCAGAATGTAGTGTCCGTCCAACGCACCGATAGGCAGCAGGTTAAACACCATTAACAACAGGTTGATCCGGGCAACAAACAGCATAGACTGCGGCAGCGTCTCGTGCGGACTGTACCAGCCAAAATGCAGACCCTGGACAAAGACATTTACAGTAATCACCGCCAACAGCAAGTTCATTGCCGGGCCGGCAGCAGCGACCAGCATCTCGGCATAACGGGATGTGAAACGCCGTGGATCGGTCGGCACCGGTTTCGCGTAGCCGAATCCAATAAACACCACCATCATCAAGCCCATTGGATCGATGTGAGATATCGGGTTGAGTGTAAGGCGGCCTGCCCGCTGAGCAGTGTCGTCACCGCAGCGCTTTGCGGCCCAGGCATGCCCAAACTCGTGAAACGACAGGGAAAGAAGAAGGGCCACCAGAATGACACAAAAAAGCAGCCACTGGCCCTGGTAAAGCAGTTGAATCATCACTTTTGCCTACAATTGGTTTTCCGTACCGAACAAACAGCCCACAGGTTTCCGGCGGGCCAGGATAGAATATCGAATAACGTCTGGGCGACAAGTCCTATTTTACGCCAGGCGTGCGACCTGCAACGAACCGACGTCACTCTGTCAGGCCAATACATCAGGGCACCCTCTATCTCCGGGAGGTTTTATGACAAAACTGACTACAATAGCCGCAGACCAACTGCAAAGCACGCAGGGAACAAAGCTTGGTATATCTCCCTGGATACGGCTATCACAATCAATGGTCAATCAGTTCGCCGATATTACGAACGATCATCAGTTCATACATATTGATCCGAAACGAGCAGGTACTGAATCGCCTTTTGGCGGAACAATTGCACATGGTTTCCTGACGCTGTCACAACTCACACAGATGGCCGAATCCACGCTGGCCGTCATCAAGGACGTACGAATGAGCATCAATTATGGGTTCGACCGGATCCGATTCATCACACCAGTGCGCTCTGATGCCCGGGTGCGTGCACACTTCACGCTTGAACTTGCTGAAGAGCGAACAACCGGTGAATGGACATTGCACCACGACATTACTGTCGAAATTGAGCACAATGAGCGCCCGGCCTTGTCCGCTATGTGGATCACCCGACAATATACCGGCTGATTATGCTTCAGATCTCCGCAATTTTCCGGTATCCACTGCGCCCTATAAAGCACAGTTCGCGCTGCTTGTGTCCCAAGATTAATCCCCTGTGGCTGTTGATTTTATTCCTGCTACCGGCGCAAGCGGATAGTGGCAGCGATATTGAACCGTTTTCGGCTGATTATGCGATCACTCGTTCCGGCCTTGCAGTTGAACGAAAAGTTGAACTGACCCGGTCCGGCCAACACTATCTCTTGACTGCACTGACTCAACTCAAGGGACTGGGGTCGCTCACAGGAATCGGTAAAGTGGTCGAGCAATCACATTTTCAACTGCGTTCAGGTCGGATCCAGCCCATTCTCTATACAGCAGACGATGGTAGCGAGGATAGTCACCGGGCTATTCGGATTGAATTCGACTGGCCATCTGGCACAAGCCACGTCCTCTATCGCGGCACCCAACTGACCATCCCACTGACACCCAACGTGCTGGATCCACTGTCGTTCGAACTCATGGCCCGGATTGACCTTCAGCAGGGTATGACCGAGCCACTTTACACAGTACACGAGGGCGATCAGATTCGTCCGTATAGGTTTGTACTGGAGCAAGCCGAATCAGTTATTATCTTAGAACAGCCCGTACAAAGCCTGCGCTACTTTATAGATCGGAAGTCCAGCCGACAGCTGTACTACTGGCTGTCTCCAAAACTGGGCTATCTAGTTGTGAAATTCAAACAGTTGCATAAAGGTAAAGTTAAAACAGAAGGTGTTCTGACCCGCAGTTCTATAAAGCCATAACCTGATTTTAAACACCCCGCTCTCCAAGGAGACTTAATGACCTTTGACCCCCTTGAAAATCGTCCAGACACCCAATCTAAACCCCATGAAAAACGATCAAGAACCTTCAGCAATCGCGTCTTCACCTGATGGTGATCCTTGGCTTTTCACACCCGGACCGCTCACGACATCACCCGCCGTAAAACGGGCGATGCTGCACGACTATGGCTCCCGTGACAGCCGCTTTATTGACATCAATAACCGCATTCGCCAACACTTGACCCAGATCGTCAATGGCCAAAACACGCATGTCTGCGTGCCGGTTCAGGGGAGCGGTACTTTTGGGGTAGAAGCAATGCTGATTACGTTCATACCCCGATCCGGAAAAGTGTTATTACTTGTCAACGGTGCATACGGTAAACGTATGATCGATATCTGTTCAATACATGAGCGAGCGTACACAATACTCGAAACAACCGAAGATCTGCCTGTAAATACTGACGAACTTGATCGGCGACTTGCCGCAGATCCCGACATTAGCCATGTTGCCGTAGTCCACTGTGAAACTACGTCAGGCATCTTGAATCCAATTGAAACAGTTGCCAAGGTCACGGCCGAGCATCGACGGTCTTTGCTGATCGATGCCATGAGTTCATTCGGTGTACTACCGCTTGATGCATGCGATTCTCCATTTGACGCGGTCGTTGCATCCAGCAACAAATGCCTGCAAGGATCTCCTGGAATAGGGTTTTGTATCTGCAATATCGAAACTCTCAAAAAATCCAGCGGCAATTCCGACACGCTGGTGCTGGATCTGTACAGTCAGTGGAAAGCCATGGAACGCAATGGCCAGTGGCGCTTTACACCACCAACCCACACGATATTGGCTCTGGGGCAGGCGCTGACGGAATTCGATGCCGAAGGTGGTGTAGCGGGACGGGGCCGCCGTTATCGACACAACTGTGAAACCCTGGTCTCGGGCATGCGCACACTGGGGTTCAAGACCCTGCTCCCAGATGAACTTCAATCGCCCATAATTGTAACGTTCCTGACACCTGCCGACCCTAATTTCCAGTTCGATAGATTTTATGAAGAGCTCCGAAAACGTGGCTACATTATTTATCCGGGCAAACTGACAGTAAGCGATTCGTTTCGGGTCGGTTGCATTGGACACATTTCCGAAGGCCAGGTTCGCGGACTGATTGACGCTATTCGCGACACGCTTGGGGTCATGAGTGTCAGCAACTGTGGTCCCTGACCTGTTGTATGCCATAACATCACCATGCGCTATGTGACCTGCAATAACCGGCAGTACCGCTGGCCCGACAGACCTGTCGTTGTGATCTGCCTGGACGGCAGTGAACCTGGCTACCCGCTGTCGGATGGTGGTGGTTATATTGACCGTGCCATTGAGAACGGTCATATGCCCTATCTGGCTTCGATCAGAAACCGCGGGTTGTTTCGAACCGCTGATGCCACGATTCCCAGTTTCACCAACCCCAACAACATTTCGATTGTGACTGGAACACCACCGGCCGTTCATGGCATATCAGGCAACTTTTTTTACGACCTTGAGTCCAACGCTGAAGTCATGATGAATGATCCTGTGTTTCTTCGCGTGGGTACGATTTTCAAAGCATTTCAGGATCAGGGCGCAAAAGTCGCTGTGATCACAGCTAAAGATAAACTCAGGCGGATGCTCGGTCATGAACTCGATTTTGATCAAGGCAGTGCAATCTGCTTTTCCGCCGAAAAATGCCAGCTGACCACACAGAGTGAAAACGGCATAGACGATGCCGGCCAGCTGACTGACCTGTCACCGCCGGATGTCTACAGCAGCGCATTGTCTGAGTATGTATTTTCCGCCGGCCTGAAACTTCTGGATACCTGGGCGCCTGACATACTCTACCTGTCGACCAGTGACTACATCCAGCACAAACACGGGCCTGGAACCGCGACAGCAGATGCGTTCTACAGCATGATTGATGATCACCTTCTAAAGATGCAAGCACACGATGCCATCATTGCCCTGACAGCCGATCATGGTATGAAAGCGAAACACGATTCAGTCGGGCAACCGAATATCGTCTATCTGAAGCCTCTCATCGACGAACTATTGCCTTCTGATAGATTCCGAATCATCCTGCCAATCACAGATCCGTACGTAGTACATCATGGTGCACTGGGTGGATTCGCCACAATCTACCTGGCCGACCCGGTCGATATACAACCCGTATGCCAGAAATTGTCGGCACAAAAAGGGATCGAGCTGGTACTTGAAGGCCCGATAGCCTGTGAGAGATTTTCCTTGCCCCTGGACCGGGTGGGTCATATCGTGGTGATTTCCAGCACTGAGTGGGTTTTAGGACATTCTCAACAGTATCATGACCTATCAGCGCTCTCCGAGCCTCTACGGTCGCATGGGGGGCTGTCCGAACAACGGGTACCGTTTATTCTGAACCGTCCGGCATCTCAACTGCTCGCCAGCACCAATTTACACAACTACGATATTTTCGACGCTGCCCTCAACCACGCGACTGTCTGACCGGATTCATCCATGCAGACCTCCTGCCCAGAAAGCAGAAGTCAGATAAAATACAATTCCGCAGCTCATCTGCCGATGTAGATTGTCCAGGAACCACGTCAAATTCACTGATTACCTACGACTCTTAAGGAGTTTCGATGACCATCCGACAAGACTTCGTCTATAACCGCAGCTACACAGGCCAAGTGAAAGGTCTGATTCTTGACTGGAGCGGCACCACAGCCGATGCGTATGTACTTGCCCCGGCTGTTGTATTTGTCCAAGTATTTCAAAAACACGGTGTCGAAGTCACGATGTCCGAGGCTCGTGGACCAATGGGACTGCGTAAAGATCTTCATATCAAAGCAATGACCGAGATTCCAGAAATTCGTGAGCGATGGCACGGCATTCACGGACAGTATCCTAATCAGGAAGATGTAGACCGGATGTTCGAAGATTTTGTACCCATGCAACTAGACTGCCTTCGTAATTACACAACGCTTCTGCCGCTGGTTGCCGAAACGACACAATCACTGCAGAAACAAGGCATTAAGATCGGCAGTACTACGGGGTTCCTGCGCAGCATGGTAGACATCCTCGAAGAGGATGCCCGCAAACAGGGCTATACACCTGACGCTTCTGTTGCTGGCGATGAAGTAATCAACGGCGCCCGTCCAAAACCTTTCATGGTCTACCGCAATCTAGACCTCATGGACGTTCACCCGATCCAGTCCGTAATCAAAGTCGATGACACTGTATCGGGAGTTGGAGAAGCCCTGGAAGCCGGCTGCTGGGGCGTAGGTATTGCACGCTATAGCAACTACATGGATATGGATACTCTCGAAGAAGCCGACAGCTTGTCGGAAGACGAAATCAAACGACGTTTGGTACACACGCGGACACTACTGCAAAAAGCAGGTGCGCACTACGTGATTGATACCTGGGAACAGATGCTGGACGTTATTGAGGATGTCAATATCAGGCTTGGTCGAGGCGAGAAACCTTAAACCGGTTTCCGGTGAACTTTCTTTGTTAGATGCCAATGGTGGTTGTCAGCTCTGAATTCTGACTGCCATTGGGATTCCAACGATAGTCTATTACCTGTCCTGGATCCCTTTGATCTTCAGGCGCCCGGTTTGTACGGTCTGATCCAGTAAGCCGACACAGGCATAAAGCGCCTTTAGTGTAGGCACCTCGACCTCTGTTAACGCCGCCAATTCAACCACCACTCCGAGCATACCTTCTATTTCCAGGGGCTTGCCTTGCTCGATATCCTGAAGCATTGATGTTTTATGCGAGCCTACAGCCTCTGCGCCGGCAATTCTTTTTTCCATCGGTACTCGAAAGTGGGCTCCAAGTCGCTCACCGACGGCCTAGGCACCGCGATTCCAGTAGAACCCTCCCTGATTACCTCTACCTTTTGTACGACTTTCCCAGAATGGAGACTTTGAAGATCTTCTGATATCCGGTTTACTACGCTGAGAGCATCAGTTTCTGCATCGTGATAAGGCGCACCGAACCCGGGAACAGACAAGATTTCATCACAACGTCGCAGGTTATTGCCCCGTCAATAGACGCGTAGAACAAATAATTTTAATCGGCGGCCCGCATTTCTACAGAAGTGCCGAAAGAATAAGCGACTGGATTCCATTCACTTCGAAAGATTGCACGGCGTGCGGAATGGAAATACGCAATCGCAAGATTGGCCTCATAGCGGACGTTTACAGAATTCTGGTAATCGGATTCAACGGCATCCCAGAGTGAAGACTCCTGTAAGGCCGCAGGGAATGAATTGAAAAGACGCTCGCTCAGGGCGTACATACTGGTACTGTAAAGTGCCAGTTTCTGCTCACTGATACGAATGGAAACCTGGTATTCGCGCTTTTCGAATGCAGTCTTAGCAGCTGCAGTTAACTGCTGGAACTCAAGATAAAACTCATCGAATTCAGACAACACCAATTCCGCGACCAAGGCGGCTGATTCAACCGTTGAACCCAACTGGACTTTTCGGCTAGAAAGTAAAGGTTCAGTCACGCCTAAGATGAGAGTCAAGCAGCACTGAACATAACTTCCGTGGAAACAGTGTTAACTTAAGTACTTAGCGTACTTTTCAATATGCTTGCTTAGACTCATCGCGTGCTCGCGCACCAGCCGCTCGGCCGTGTCCGCGTCGCGATGTTCCAATGCTTCAATGATGCGCATGTGATCAATTACTGATTGATCGGATCGATTATGTTCCTTCACCGCCTGAACACGTATTGATCGCATATGCAAAAATAGGTTACTGGCCATGGTCTGAATCAGACTGCACTTGCTAAGCGCCATAATAGTTCTATGAAACTCAATATTCGTATCGGAATATTCATTGATGTGTGCACGGGCCTCCTCCTTATCATCAAAGCTCGCAAACATCTTGCGCAGCTTGCTGATCTCTGTTCCGCTAGCATGCTGAGTGGCAAGCCGCGCCGCCATACTTTCCAGTGCAGCCCAGACACAGACTACTTCCAGGATTTCCTTCTTGGTCTTACGCACGATGTACGTACCGCGCCGGGGCACATTTTTGACCAACCCCTCCTGCTCCAGCCGTGACAAAGCCTCGCGTACCGGGGTACGGCTAACGCCAAGGTCTTCTGCCAACCTTCTTTCATCTAGCTTTGGTGGTTCGGGTGTGGAATAAATGTCCATCTTGGCAATCGCAACTTTCAGCATCGAATAGACCTGATCCTTGAGTGCCTGGGTTAGCCCGATTGGAGCCAGCTGGATATTACTCATATTTCACCGGTCCTTAGTTGATACCTATATCAAGCCTGATCTGTTTTGCCTTTATGCTGCCATAAGGCACAACTGCACCATATAGGGACCCTACCTTCTTGGTATTATCACGAATGGACTGCATATGCGCGCGCGGTGGATTCGGTCGGCACAAGCCTAGTGGTTTCAATAATGTTGTCATATGAGATAGCGGAACCGTCTATACGCCCAACTTCATATCAACCAGTAGGTTTCTATTGGTGGCGAACTCGTAAGCACTGACTTTCCCACTGCCCTCTGGTCTGACTTTCAGAATACGCATACCGCCTTCACCGGTAGCAACCACGACTCCCTCTTCACCAATACTGGAGATGGCGCCCGCTTCGCAGCTTACACTGGCAGATTTCTGACAATCAAATACCTTAACTTCCTCACCATTGATTGTGGTCCATGCCCCTGGCTGCGGGTTCGCACCACGTATCAGGTTGTGAATCTCATCGGCGGATTTATTCCAGTCAATCTCAACGTCCGCCTTGCGGCACCAGCCTTCATAGGTGCCTTCCTGAGGGTTCTGCTTGACTCTTGGCGCATTGCCATCCCGGACCAGATCAATGGATTCCAGCATGGCATCAACACCCATAGGAAATAGTTTGTTGAAGTAGATTGATCCCAACGTATCGTCGGGTTCGATATCCACTTTCTTTTGCAACAGAATAGGCCCAGTATCCAGTCCACTATCTGGCCAAAAAATGCTCAACCCAGTTTTCTCCTCTCCATTAATAATTGGCCAATTGATTGAACTGGGTCCTTTATGCATCGGCAACAACGAAGGGTGATACTGAATCGACCCGTACCTCGGCACATTCAACGCTTCCTCCGGCACGAGCAACAGCACATAGGCCATGACACACAAATCCGCACCATGACTACCGAGCTGCTCCCACACTGCCGGGTCTTTGTACGACACTGGCTGATACACCGATAGTCCTTTTTCAAGAGCACACTCTTTTAACGGGTCGAGAGGTCGGCCCTCCTTATCCGGCGCGCTATACACCGCGACCACTTCGTCGACAGACTTGTCCAGAACCGCCTCGAGGACGGCCTTACCAAACGCCTGCTGACCATGAACAATTAGTTTCATTTGTTACTCCAGTTCACCTCTGGGCGTATGGTGCACAGGGGCGTGCATTTAAACTGCGCCAGCTTCCTTGAAAGATGCAATATCCTCGTCACTGAATCCCAACACCTTGGACAACACTTCATCGGTATGCTCACCAAGTAGGGGCGAACGTGTTACTGTGAAAGCGTTATCCGAAAGCTTTACCGGGCATCCGACCGATAGGTAGGGCCCACGCTCAGGGTGATCACATTCGACGATAGTGCCAGTCGCACGCAATGATGGCTCTTCGGCAAGCTCCTTCATTGAAAGGATCGGCCCAACCGGGATATTCAGTGGATTACATATTTCCATGACTTCGTACTTAGTCTTGGTCACGGTCCAATCCTCAATCGCACAAAAGACTTCGTTCAGGTGTGGCAGACGCGCTAGCGGCGATGCATAGTCTGGGTGTTCCTTCCAGTCCGGTTTGCCAATAACATCGCAAATATTTTTCCAGACGGCAGCCTGGGTAATGAAGTAGGTGTAGGCATCCGGATCGGTCTCCCATCCCTTGCACTTCAGGATACGGCCTGGCTGTCCGCCGCCGGAGTCGTTGCCGGCACGCGGCGTGGCCTCACCAAATGGTACATTCTCGCCATGCTGCGAGTACTCCTTCAGGGGACCAGCCTTTAAGCGCTGCTGGTCACGCAACTTGACCCGGCATAGGTTAATCACCCCATCCTGCATCGCGGCAAGCACACGTTGCCCGCGGCCCGTTTTTTCCCGATGCAACAACGCGGCCAGGATACCGAAACCAAGATTCAAGCCGGTACCAGAATCGCCAATCTGAGCACCGGTGACCATAGGCAACCCATCGTGAAAGCCCGTGGTGGACGCGGACCCGCCCGCACACTGCGCAACATTTTCGTAAACCTTGCAGTCCTCGTAAGGTCCTGGCCCGAAACCCTTAACCGAAGCCATGATCATGCGGGGGTTAAGTTCCTGAATACGTTCCCAGCCAAATCCCATCCGATCAAGCGCACCTGGGGCAAAGTTTTCCACCAGCACATCACATTTTTGTACCAATCGCTCAAGCACTTCCTTGCCTGCTTCGTTTTTGGAATTGAGGGTCAGGGAACGTTTGTTGTGATTGAGCATGGTGAAATAGAGGCTGTCAGCCCCTTCCACATCCACGAGTTGCTTTCGTGTGGCATCACCAACACCCGGGCGCTCCACCTTGATCACGTCGGCGCCCATCCATGCGAGCAACTGGGTACAAGTAGGGCCAGACTGGACATGTGTGAAATCCAGAATTCTTATACCGTCGAGGGGTTGTGACATTGATTCTCTCTGCTTAATTAAGGTTATCAAAGTTATAAATGAAGTTTTACTTGTACATGGTCTGGGCTTTAGTGCCCGGCGCATACTCATTGGGATCGACCCAGACATTGACTACAGCGCATTTGCCGCTTTTTGCAATCGCTTCCCGTGCACGCTGCATTGCCGGCTGAATCTGGCTAGCCTCGGTAACCTCTTCGCCATAACCGCCAATCATGTCTCCGAACTTAGAGAAAGGCACATCGCCGAGCTTATTCCCGACATCACCACGTTCCTCGCCATACTTGGTGAGCTGTCCGTAACGAATCTGATTCATGGCTGAGTTGTTGCCGATCACCGCGAGATATGGCGCACCGAACCGTTGTGCGGTTTCCATGTCAAAGGCGGTCATGCCAAAGGCACCATCACCGTAGAGGCAGACCACCTCCTTATTTGGATGTGCGAGCTTGGCCGCCATGGAGAAACCGGTGCCGACGCCGAGCGAGCCAAGCGCGCCCGGATCCATCCACTGCCCCGGATTGCGCGGGCGTACCGCCTGAGCAGAAATAGTCACGATATCACCGCCATCGCCGATATAGATTGTGTCTTCGCCAAGAAACTCATTGATTTCATAGGCTAAACGGTAAGGATGAATCGGGTTCTGATCGGTAGTAAACATCGGCATCAGCTTCTCGAGCTTGGTTGCCTCAATCTCTCGCAGCTCGGCCATCCACTTCTGGCGTTGCTGACGCGCTCCATTATCGATACGGCCCGTTACTGCTTGCGACACCGCAGCAAGGATTACACCGGGATCGCCGGCCAAACCAAGACTGATATCCCGATTTTTACCAATCGTCGCATAACTCTGGTCAATCTGTACCAAAGTTGCCTCCTTGGAAATGCGTTTGCCATAACCCATGCGGAAATCGAACGGCGTTCCCACAATCAGGATTACGTCAGCATTCTTGAAGGCATCACTGCGAGTGCGATCGAAGTGATGCGGGTCGCTTTGCGGCAACATGCCGCGGCTGGCGCCATTCATATAGGCCGGGATATCCAGCGCGCGCACAAAGCTGATAGCCTCCTCGTGCGCCCGGGAGGACCAGACCTGTTGTCCCAGCAGTACCGCTGGGCGTTCTGCTTTCACGAGGATATCGGCGAGCTTTTCAATATCAGCTGGGTCGCCTATGGATTTTACTGAGGCACGATAGGAGCCAGGCTTTGGAATCACTGCACTGGCTGCTGGCACTTCAGCATCCAGAACATCTCGGGGAATTTCCAGATAAGAGGGGCCGTAGGCGCCTGAAAAACACTCGCGTGCCGCCATCGAGATCATGTCGGCGACACGCTCGGTGGAAAACACACCCGATGCGAACTTGGTAATCGGGGTCATCATGTCGACGTGAGGTAGATCCTGCAGTGATCCCATCCTGTGCTGAGTCAGTGAGCTTTGGCCGCCGATATGCAGAATTGGACTTTCTGATCGAAACGCGGTGGCAACTCCGGTAATAGCGTTAGTGCAACCTGGTCCAGCAGTGGTAACTACACAGCCTAATCGGCCGGTTTGGCGTGCATAACCATCTGCAGCGTGGGCCGCCGTCTGTTCGTGTCGGACATCTATGATTCGTATGCCTTCATCAAGGCACCCGTCGTAGATATCAATAATGTGACCACCGCATAGTGTAAATATCGTGTCGACACCCTCGTTTTTGAGGGCTTTAGCGACAAGGTGACCGCCGGAAATTACGTCGCCGGCTGTGCTTTTCTTGGCGAGAGTGTCACTCGCCGTGCGTGAAACCTCACCTGTAAATTTGCTGTCACTCATATGCTAGCTCTCATAGTTAATTCGTCTGTTGTAGTTGTGGGCAAACCTCATAGGTCCAGTCCCTAAATTGACAAATTCAAAAGTCTGGATTCGCTATAACAAATATTTCAATTGTTTTTTCTCGCGATTGATGATCGGTAGATCTTAGCCGCTGGTAACACAAACAGTACTATGGCTATCCCCATAATCGTTCCCGATATAGGTCTTTCAAAGAAAATCATGAGACTGCCGTCACTCATAATTAATGCCTGGCGCATCGAAGTCTCTGCCAAGGGACCGAGCACAATCGCCAATACCGCCGGCGCCAAAGGATAGTCCAATTTACGCATTAAGTAGCCCACCACCCCAAAAATTAGCATCAACCAGATATCATGCAAACTCTGTGTGGGCGCATAGCCACCAACCAGGCACAGTACAAAAATAATGGGCGCCAGAATAGTGAACGGCGTACGCAGTATCGCAATAAATGCTGGAATAAACGCAAGGTTGATCAACATCGCCGCCAGGTTGGCGACGTACAGGCTTGCGATCAAAGCCCATACAAAGTCTTGATGCTCGACGAACAGCATCGGCCCCGGCTCCAGTCCCCAGATAACCATTCCGCCAAGAAGAATTGCCGTAGTCGGTGATCCTGGAATACCCAACGTGAGCATGGGCAACATCGACCCAGTACTTGCCGCATTGTTGGCTGATTCAGGTGCTGCGACACCCTCGATGTTTCCCTTACCAAAAGAATCGGGGTCTTTAGACATGGTCTTTGCCATGCCATAGGCCATTATCGATCCGGGGGTAGCACCCGCTGCAGGCAATATGCCGACGAAATAGCCGAGCAAAGAACCCATTAGAGTCGTTTTCAGTGTGTTCTTTAAGCCCTTCAGGTGCAGAACAATACGCCCGACACCAAATGAGGCTTGGGAGACTTTCACTCCATCACTGCTGGACTCAATTGTCCACAGCATCTCGCCGATTCCATAGATTCCGATCGCGAGCACTAGAAAGTTGATACCATGAAAAAATCCCGGCAGTCCACCAAAGATCAGTCGTGGCTCACCGCTGATGATATCCAGCCCCACAGCACTCAACACCAGCCCAATGCAAATTGAAAAAAGCGTCTTAGGGATATCGTCCCCACCCAACCCAATGAAGGTCGCAAACGCGAGCATCATCAGTGCAAATTCCTCGGCCGAACCAAACGCCAGTGCTACTTCGGCCAGCGGCGGAGCAAACAACGTGAACAAAACTACCGACACAGTGCCACCAATGAATGATGCACCGGCGGCAGTTATCAATGCTTGATCGGCTTTGCCGGCAAGCGCCAACGGCCGGCCATCAAATGTGGTGGCCACCGCAGTCGAAGCACCCGGAATTCCAAGCATGATCGAAGATATAGCGCCACCATACATGGCACCGTAATAAATGGCTGCGAGGAAAATAATGGCGCCTGTAGGCGGCACCAGAAAGGTCATGGGCAGCAAAATTGCCACACCGTTAACCGAACCCAACCCTGGCATGGCACCGATAAAAAGGCCCAGTGCGCAACCAAAAATCACAAGTGCGAGATTCAGTGGTTCCAGCGCAATGCCAAAACCCAGCATTAACAGATCAAGTGTTTCCACGGTGTCTTACAGGAAAATATCGTACAACGGGTAAAAAAGCGGTTCGCTGTAACCCTTGGGCAATGTAATGTGTAGGGCAATTTCAAAGAAGAAGAAACTGATCACTGGTGCACTGATCGATACCCCTAAACTGAGTAACCAGTTATGGCGACCTATAACCCGCACGTAGTACAGCAGAAAAAGCGGTATCGCAAAATAAATACCAATGATATGGATCGAGCCGATCATCAGCGTCAGCGCGATAATCACTATCATGACCGTGCCACGTGCCGCAGGATTGAAGTACAACTCGGCAGACCGCGACACCGGGCTTTGCCGTAAAACCCAGCGCAGCACGATAAAAACACAGCAGACGAGCATGCCAGCCGATAACCAAAAGGGGAAAGCCCCACCGCCTGGTCCTTCACGAGGAATCCAGCCGATGGGGAGTTCCGCACTCTTAACCATCAAGTAAGCCGACAAAACCCCCAAAGCCAGGGCCATTACAAGCTCGGCTCTACGCATTGCAGTTACCTGCCCTAATCGGATAACAACGCAATCAAATCTCGCCGATATCCTTCAATATAACCTCGTGGATCGCTTTCTCACGGGCCCAGTAGGACTTGAGCTTGGCGCCAGTCAAGAAACCGCCCATCAGGCTCTTCTTCGTCATATAAGCCTGCCACTCGTCCGTTGCATATACTCGGGCAAACACGTCACGATAGTAAGCAGCCGCCTCATCGCTCATACCCGGCGCGCCCACCACGCTGCGCTGCATAAAGTAAACGTAATCTTTGCCCAACTCACGAAAGGTCGGCGCATCGGGAAACAATGGCAAACGATTGGGTGTAAAGGACGCGATTGGTCGTGTTTTACCAGCTTCATAGAAACCCAATTGCTCAGAGGGATTATTCACCGTAGAGTTGCAGTGATTACCGGCAAGTTCCTTAGCTACGCGGCCACCGCCTTTAAACGGCACATACTTGATCTGAAGGCCATAAGCCTTGTTGAGAAACGTCGTCAACAGTTGGTCTTCCTGACCCTTACCTGTACCGGCCATGAGCCAGTCACTACCCGCTGCTTTGGCCGCGGCGACAAACTGATCGATGTTCTCGATACCAGAGTCGACGTTCACCCACAACAAAAACGTATCCTCAGCCATCCGCCCTACTGGCGTAAAGGTCGAGATATCCACCCCCAAACCAGGCTGGCGCAATGGCGTCGTATAGAAACTGTTCAACGTCACCATAACCGTATGGTTATCGCCTTTCTTACTTTTAAGGTGCAGCAATGCTTCGGCTCCGGAACCGCCCGGCTTGTTGATCGGTACAAATGGCTTGGACGACAATCCATGCTTCTCAATTACGCTTTGCATCAAACGCGCCATCTTGTCAGCTCCTCCCCCTTTACCCGCCATAATGACAAAATCAATCGGCTTCTTAGGTGACCATTCGGCTACTGCGCTGGTGGAAAAGGTCAACGTGGAGGCTACCGCCACTGCGACAGGAATCACCATGTTTCTTAGTTTCTTCGAAACGATACTCATCTTACGTCCTCCTAATGCTATTAATTTAGTTTGTAGTCAATCACCGGTTACTTTGCAGCCAATCACTCGAATTGGGTTCTGAATCAAACAAACTTCAGCATGTTGGCACCCATTTCAACCGTTGATTCACCCCTGTAGATATTCGGGTTAGCGCTCGGCTTTCCCAAACATCAGAAATACTGTATACCACGTACCACGAAAATGTAAAGCGACAAAACAGAACACAATCAAGAATCAATTCAAGGCATCTTTTTGGTTTTTTTTTAAAAACAATCTCGTGTTGCGATTGTTTAATTTAGATGTGTTTTTGTAGAAAATTTGGATGGTCAGTGAAAACACTTAATAAAAAACTGACCTTGCCAGGATCTGAGAATTCACTTCGATAGAGTTTCGAGCATCAATTTTCCGATGTCCGATGGGTTTCGCGTCACACTGACACCAGCCGCCTCAAGCGCTGCGATTTTCTCGTCTGCAGTGCCCTTGCCACCGGCAATAATGGCGCCGGCATGACCCATGCGCTTGCCAGGAGGCGCGGTAACCCCCGCAATAAATCCGACCACCGGTTTAGTCATATTGTCAGCTATCCATTCAGCGCAGGCTTCCTCATCGGTACCACCAATTTCGCCGCACATGACAACACCATCCGTATCGGAATCGTCGTTGAACATCTTCATGACATCAATATGCTTTAAACCATTTACAGGATCCCCGCCAATGCCCACACAGGTCGATTGCCCCATGCCCAGTTTGCTCAACTGATCCACAACTTCATAGGTCAGCGTCCCCGACCGGGAAACCACCCCGATACGCCCTTTCTTGTGTATATAACCGGGCATGATGCCGATCTTAAGCTCTTCGGGAGTAATAACACCGGGACAGTTGGGACCTACCAGAATCGTGTTGGATCCACGCATCCGGTCACGGGTGCGAATCATATCCTTGACCGGAATGCCTTCGGTAATACAGATCACGACTTCTATTTCCGCATCAACAGCCTCGTCTATAGCAGCGGCGGCGAATGGCGGAGGCACGTAGATAACCGCAACATTGCAACCGGTGGCCTGCTTAGCCTCGGCGACAGTATTGTAAACAGGCACCCCCTCTACTTCCTGCCCGCCTTTCTTAGGCGTAACGCCGGCAACATAACAATCCTTGCCACTTGCATAGGCGATGGAATGATGAGTATGAAACATGCCAGATTTCCCGGTAATACCTTGGGTAACAACCCGCGAATCTTTATTGATAAGAATGGACATACTTTTATACACCTGCTGCGGCGGCCACTTTTCCAGCAGCGTCGGCCATGGTGGTGACGCTAATCACTTCAATACCTGAATGGGCCAGAATTTCTCTGCCCTTTTCCACGTTGGTACCTTCCAGACGTACCACCAACGGCACCGATAGGTCTACTTCCTTGGCCGCATTCACCAGACCCTCAGCAATGACATCGCAACGCATGATGCCGCCAAAAATATTCACCAGAATAGCCTTAAGGCATTCATTCTTGAGCATAATCTTGAACGCCTCGGTAACCTGTTCGGCTGTGGCGCCACCACCTACATCAAGGAAATTTGCCGGCGATGCGCCGTACAGCTTGATGATATCCATAGTGGCCATCGCCAGGCCGGCGCCATTTACCAGACAACCAATGGTGCCATCCAGAGAAATATAGTTAAGACCAAACTTGGAGGCTTCGATCTCATCCTCATCCTCCTCATCCAGGTCGCGCAATTCCTGCAGATCTGGATGACGGTACATAGCGTTCTCATCAAAATTAATCTTGGCGTCCAACGCCATGACGCGCGAATCCTTAGTTACAATTAGAGGATTGATCTCAGCGAGCAAGGCGTCCTTGTCCCAAAAGGCCTGATACAGCGCCTGAAATATTTTCCCGCTTTCTGCATGCAACGTATCCGGGATCCCGATAGCGCCGGCTAGGAATTGGGCCTCGTCCATGGTCAGGCCTGTACTCGGCTCCACCACAACCTTGTGAATTTTTTCAGGTGTCTTGGCAGCCACACTTTCTATTTCCGTTCCACCTTCGGAACTGGCCATGAACACCACCTTTTGCGAAGCACGATCGACCACCAAACCGACGTACAGTTCATCCTTGATCGGCACCCCTTCTTCGACCAGCAAACGTTTCACCTCGGTGCCCTCTGCCCCAGTCTGATGAGTCACTAGGGTCATGCCCAAAATGGCATCCGCGTGGACACGAACCTCGGCAATACTGTCAGCCAACTTGACCCCACCCCCTTTGCCACGGCCACCGGCGTGGATCTGAGCTTTGACAACCCACTGGCTTCCTCCAAGTTGCTCCGCGACGGCAACGGCCTCCTCAACACTAAAACAGGCACGGCCTTTTGGGAGCGCCACACCGTACTGCCGCAAAATATCTTTGGCTTGATATTCATGGATTTTCATTGTTTACGTACTCTAATACTTATATCTGGTATATTGAATACCATCATTTTCAACGATAGTGTGCCCCATACTTCTGGGCCGTACGGGTAGGTGGGTTTTGAGAATTGCTAAAGGAGTTGAGTACTGCAACCAGGCACGCCATGATATTAGGGGGTAGCTTATCTTGCATTCGCGGTCACATAGAAGAATACAGAGATCGTGAAAATAATAAAGTGTAGTCTTTTAGAGACGCATATGAGTGCACGTGAAAGACGTCTTCTCTCAGCAATATCTCAACATCTGAACGTCAGGTTACGCCGTAAACATAGCCTTTTGAGACAGAGTGAGGTGTTAATGTCTCAACAGCTTAATACCTTTACCCTTTCAACTTCGCATAGCGCAACTTCCCTGATGCTTGCGCCTGATTAGAGCTGTAATCCAGATTCAGATCGTCAGTAATAAAGTCTGCCAGCTGTGTAAGCGTAGATTCCACGCCGTGAACCCAAGAAACCGCGGCTCTTTGGCGGAGAGGGAGGGATTCGAACCCTCGATACGCTATTAACGTATACACACTTTCCAGGCGTGCGCCTTCAACCGCTCGGCCACCTCTCCTTCGCAGGGAAAGCGTATACCACTTAATGGCTCCCTGCAAACTGACCGGACTCTCAAGCCGATCAAATTAACTGACCGAGGCCGTCGACAAGCCTGCCCATACCGTTGAGCACATCGTCGGTACGCAATGCGCCGTAAGAGACCCGCAGACTACAGCGATCTGAGATGCCAAATGCTTGGCCTGGGACAACCGCCACCTGGAATTCCTCGATCAATCGGCGGGCCAGGGCCATATCACTTAGTGCAGTGTTAGGCACCTCAATAAGCACATAAAATGCACCCGTCGGCTCAACCACTCGAATACGGTCACCCAGAAATGACAGCACCTCCAGAACTGACAACCGGACCGCAGCCATCTCTTTGACATAAGGCTGACAATAATCCCTACCGGACATGAGTGCAGCTAGCGCCGCATGCTGACTGATCATAGCCGGGCAAATGACATTGGTATCCTGAATCTTTTTGAGTGATTCGAGCAAATGTGTCGGGAAAGCCATATACCCGATACGCCAGCCGGCAAAGCCATAAGCCTTGCTCAACGAATACAAACTAATGGTGTGGCCACCGCTCTGTGTTCCCGACCCTGGCGAGTAATGTCGACTCGAGCCATATACAAAGTACTCATAGGCCTCGTCACTGATGTGATAAATCCCATGTCGACTGCATATCCGGTTCAACTCATCGAGCAAGGAATCCGGATACACCACACCGGTCGGGTTGTTCGGTGATATGGTGACGATAGCCCGTGTCCTGAGACTGATAGCACTTTCGACCAGCCCTGGATCAGGCAAATAGAACTGATCAACTGGCACGGTGACGGGTCGGCAACCTGCCGTGAGAACCGCCATCTCCTGATTAAAATAGAACGGGCTTGGAATGATGATCTCATCACCAGGTTCAGTTATGGCAAGGATGGCATTGAAAAAGGCCATATTGCTGCCGGCCGTGACAACAATCGCCAGATCATCCGTTTGTAATCTATTTTCCAGTCGAAGCTTGTCTGCAATTTGCAGCCGAAGACTCTCATTCCCTTCGATCGGTCCGTACTGATGGTTAACAGGGTCCTTCCAGAAAGCCTTCACTGCCTCGAGTACATCAGCCGGTGGTCCAAAGTGGACCACGCCCTGACCCAGTGAAATCGTACCGGGGTTCTGATCAATTAATTCGCTGATTAGCGGGATTATGGGCGGCTGAATGTGCACCATACGAGTCTGAGTGTTATCGGGCATACCCGGCTCCATCAATTCAGAGATCCACGGGACTGTGCGCGCATCTTTAAATCAGGGCTAATCGCACAAACCATAAGAAAACCACTTACCAGTATTCTCAATCGGTGAATATATCGTTATCATACAGAACCAAGCGGCAGTTGCAGCTCACGGTGTCAGGACCTCCATCGGTCGAAGTCGGTAGGTGCCTTTCACTATAACAATAATGGCTTTTGTTGAGATCGGTCACCGCTTGAGAACAAGAAACAAGCAATTGGCCAGCGCAGCAGATTGGCGCCAATGGCCTAGCAACGGACAACGGATGCGTTGCCCGGTGTCATCTTTCCCTCTGAAAACAGCTGTCGGCCGTACCGCAACATGACGATCAAGCCACACCCACCGGCACGAGACCGGGAGCCCGATGCTTCCAGTAAGGATGAATCTCTCTCACCCGCCCCACTTCCCCCTGGTGCTCGATTAGGGAATTTTCAAGTTAACCGCCTGTTGGCCTCGACCGACAGCGGTTACACCTACTCTTCCAACAACGGGTCCGCCATTGTTCAGGAGTTCTTTCCGAAACAACTCGCTGTCCGGGACAAAGATGGCCTCTCGCTACTCCTGTTGGACGCTTCACTCAATGCGGACTATGAACAGGGACTGAAGGATTTTCTGTTACTCGGCAGAGTACTCAGCCAGATTGACCACGCAGGTCGTGTCGTCCACTACTCAGAGGACAATGACAGTGCCTACTATGCGATCAAGTTCAGTCCATTGGCTTCAGTGAGAGATTTACTCAAAGCCGGCAAACCATTGCCGGAGGATGCCTTAAAGGCAATGTTGTATTCAGCACTGACTTATCTGGAGGCAGCACATAAAGCAGGACTGATCCATCTGGAGATTGCGCCTGAGAATATTTTTGTTTCTGACAACGACCAACTGGCAATCTGCGGATTCAATACGGATCGGTTCCATTATCCACCGGCAGATGAGTCATTGCCATCAGATTATCGCGCCCCGGAATTATCCACGGCCAGAGGTCGAATTGGCCCATGGACAGATTTCTACGCCATGGGCTCAGTACTCTATGAATGCGCAACCTGCACACCTCCGGTCCCATCGTCGACCCGCATGGATGCTATTGATCGCGGTGTACCCGATCCGGTTGTCTCGGCAGTAGAGGCGGGTGCCGGTTATTTCTCTGCTAACTTTTTGGAGATTATCAACTGGCTTATTGCCCTCAGAACTGCCGAACGACCCCAGGATACAAAGGTCATATTCGACTGGCTGGATCCCGATGCCAGAAAATCGGCTGACGACGATGACACATTTTCTGATCCTCTGGAACTTGATCTTGAACAGAATACAAAGGTCGCCCACAGTGCAAATCGCCCTTTGGAAACAAAGTCCAATATAAAACAGCAAACGCCTACAGCACCGCGCATTCCCCTTAGTCGTAGTGACAGTTTTTCCGGACGACAGGGCAGAATCAAAAAACAAAGCGAAACTGCTCGTGCAACCTTAGCGACAAACAGCCCGGGCGAAAGAGTTAGGACCTCAGGTGGCGCAACAGCAATCGCTCTGGCCGCACTGAAAAAGTCCGCCGCAAATCTAGCGCCAGATTCTAAGCGTAACGCTGCTAAACGTACGGAATCTCCACACAACGTATTTGCTGCCAGGTCAACCCAGCCCCGGGATCTGACAGTAACAGGCAACGCTCCGGCGCAGGGCGCTGAACCGTTACGTGCGCCAAGTCGCGCAGGCAACCCAGCAGCGGAGCAAGACAGAGCTTTTGAGAAAAATTTCGACCTGTCTGTCGACCAAACTGTTGCCCACGAACATCGGAGCACTGGTGAGGGTCTGTCCGGTGCTAATTTCACACCGGTTGATGCGGATGACAGACCACGCAACTCGGGTCCGCCCAACAAGAGAAACATACTGGGCCTGATCGCCGCTGGTGTTCTGGTGCTGATCATTGCCTATTGGTGGCTAAGTCCGCAAAACGTAAATAAAGCACCCAGCGCCACGCCCGCACAAATAGAAATCAACACAACATCCGACACGGCCAGCACGGGTAGAACCCCATCACAACAGAACTCGAACACCCCGAGTGATGATGGCACTACCGTGATCACTCGTTCTGCTGATTTACCAAGGGCGGAAAAATTTCGTGAACTAACCGAAATAGCCGCGCTGACTGACCCCCACCTCAAGGCAGCTCGAATACACCATCGTGCCGGCCGTTTATTTGAACCACAATCGGGTAATGCCTTGCAGGAATTCACCGAAGTGTTGCTGCTGGATCCAGATAATCCAGAAGCAACTCAAGGCATAAAGGATCTGATTGGCGAGTCGATCAGCAGCATTGAAGCTCTCATCGATGCCGGTGATCTTGGAGCAGCCCGCGACAAGGTCGCGTCACTGGCAATGATCAGTCAGGCATCACACGCAGTAATTGACGTTCAACAAAAACTTGACCGGATCGAAAGAAGACGGCTTGAACAGGAAGCTGCGGCAGCAAGATCCCGCGCAATCGCTGAAGCAAACCGCCAGCAACAGACGCGCGACCGGCGCCGCCGCATTGAACAACTGCTCGCCAGGGCCTCGAATGCGTTCGAGAACAACCGGTTCGTTGCACCCCAGGGTGAGAACGCCTTGACCCTCTACAGGGCAGTGCTCGATCTCAACCCCAATAATCAACGTGCCCGAAATGGTATCGGCAGCATCAGTGAGCATTTTCTCCGTCAGGCCAGGAGAGAACTTGCTGCCGGTGAATATGGTATTGCCGAGCAAAATCTGCGCATTGCCGCGGCTATCGAACCACAGAATCAGACAATACTGCAACTGCAGCAACAGCTTCAGAAACGTCGTCAACTCGCCGAAAAGCAGCAACGACTCCAGGCGGAAGCGGACGCTAAAAAGGCAGAAGCAGACGACCTAGCTTCTCAACAAGACCTTCTGGATCTTCGGAACGGGCTTACAGCGTACTACGAGGGCGCGTACAGTGAGGCCTACAGCTTTCTCGCCCCTCTGGCGACCCAGGGGGACCCTAGGGCTCAGGTTCGTGTTGCCCGCATGTTGATTAAAGCCCATGGCGTACAGCGTGATGAAGGAAAAGCCATCAGACTTTTCTCACTTGCCCTGCAGCCGGTTCAACTTTCGGCCAGTGAAGGTCAGGCCTGGGCCCAGTCCGACCTGGGTGACTACTTTCATGACGGGTGGGTCATAGATAAAGATTACCGCAATGCTGTCTACTGGTACCGTCGTGCCGCTGAACAAGGATATGCCCCGGCGCAGAACACCCTCGGATGGCTTTATATGCATGGCCATGGGGTAAACCCTGACGAAAATCTGGCCATCAAATGGTTTCGACGCGCTGCTGAACAGGGTGACGTGACAGCGCTCGATAATCTGAAAGTACTGGGTAAGGTGAGTGTGAATAGCGGCAGCTAGTGTCACCTATTAAAGTTCCTCCCATTCGTCAGGTTTTCGGAAGAAATCTCTGCTGGCCAATCGTCCCAACCCAACTACACCAGCGACAAGGACCACATACATCAGAGTAAATATTCCTACGACGGTCGGCTGTGCCATGCCAGCAGCATCGATGCCGCCATACGCGGTCAGTCCGATTCCAATGAGAAGATGCAGAAGGACCAGATTCACGATGACCGGTCGAACCCCCAGAATTCGTGCTAGCTTGAAAGAAAGATAAGCGAACATGATTTCTTAAATCCGATTTCTGTCCATACCACCCAAAGGCCCCTCTCCAATCCGCTTTATCAGGTTCTCGTAATAAGCCCAAATCCCATTAAAAACATTTTCTAGATCGGCAGGTGGCCCCCAAATTTTGTCGATTTCCAAATGAGTCAGCTTCCACCCAAACCTGGGTAGCGCCACAAAGTAACTTTCCTTTTTCGAATAGAAATAGTCCTTAAATCTCCTGGCTGCATCTTCCAATGAAGTGCCTTCCATCTCGTATTCACCCGATCTGACGTCGCTTTTTTTGTCCCCGTCAAAAGAGTAATAGTGAAAATGGACAGAATACTTAACGAGGTACTTTTTCACAGGTTCCGTTTCACCCGCTCCAGAAAAATAGCCCACTGGTCTTATTTCGCAACCCTTTGGTTCTTAAATAACTGGCGGAGAGGGTGGGATTCGAACCCACGGTACCTTGCGGTACGCCGCATTTCGAGTGCGGTACATTCGACCGGACTCTGCCACCTCTCCGAACAAGGTTCTGAACCACCTTCTAAACGAATTATAAGAGATTAGTCCTGCTGACTATCTAAAAAAAGGAAAAGGGCAAGCGTGATTTGGATGTCCTTTCTCAGCATGAAATTGATATTCTGGAGTTCGCCTTCTCATTGAGCGGTGTTTTCACGCTTACTGTGCCTATCCTAGCTCTCAAACAACGCGACCAAACCAATGCCTAGAATCAGAACTACAATAATATCAAAACCAGAACGATGTAACTGATTACCAACCCGGCGAGAGCCATCCCAGATCCTGTTTCGGACACCCCAACGACAGATCTCGCACCTCTCCTTTACTGGAGTTATGGCATTTGCCATCACTTGAAGTGACCGATGTTTCGCTTACATCAAAGGATTCAAGATCGACCCTTGGGTTTTTTAGGCTTTTTCTTTTCTTTCCTGTGTTTTTTCCTTTCATTTCCCATCTAAGTTCTCCTCCGACCACACGTCGAGCTTTTCCCCTTCACAGTGGTTCTGCAGGTGTACTGTGCCGAAAAGACAGCAGCTCACGTATTCACCCCATTTATCAACCGGGTGCGTTATCTTATCACCAGCTTGGGCCTGGGACTGTATAAGCCTCTGCCAGATAATCGGTATACTGAATCCTCACGGTCGGCTGAAACCCAGCATCCTGAACAACAATCGAAAGGAAAGAACTGTCTGGCGTCAGTGCTTTTGGGACAAACTGAGTAGATTTGATAAAGGGTTGTATCTGGCTCATCGTAATCACTGAGGAGTGATTAGTGATGAAAAAGAAAACCCGGTTACGAGGCAAATCGTCCGAGAAGATCGTCAAGGATATCCGTCGTGCCACACGCAGACGCCGTTCTCCTGAAGAAAAGATCCGTATTGTGCTGGATGGTTTGCGCGGCGAGGAAAGCATCGCAGGACTGTGTCGCCGGGAAGAAGCGGCTTGCCGGGGACACCTCGCGTGCTGCCACAGCAGATGAAGTGAAGGACCTGCGTCGGGAAGCCCGCGACCTGAAGGTGATTGGCTGGGGTTGGATGTATCTGTCCACGATTCTTGATGACGACTCACGCTATATCATTGCCTGGAAACTGTGTACGTCGATGAAGGCTGAGGATGTCAGTGAGACACTGGAACTTGCCCTGAAAGCCTCTGGCTGTGATCTGACAACGGTGCCAGCTACATCTCCGGTGATCTGGCTGATGGGCTGGAGGACAAGGGCATGAGCCATGTCAGGGGCGCACCTTATCACCCCCAGACCCAGGGCAAGATTGAACGATGGCACCACCGCATCCTGCTGGAAAACTACTTCTTCCCCGGAGATCTTGAGGCCAGCATTGAAGCCTTCGTGGATCACTACAACCCCCACCGCTATCACGAGAGCATCAATAATCTGACCCCTGCCGATGTCTACTTCGGACGGGGACAGGCCACGCTTGCATCACCGCAAGGTCGCCGCATAACATGACAAACCAAATGAGCCAGACCCTCCTGTAGATCAGCCTACCAGTGATGCCAAATCATTTGATGACGGACAATTAGTCCTATACACCGGTTAATCGAGTTGGGAAAATGGAAGAAACGATGGCGGAGATGAACGTAGGAAAACAGCAGCTTCTCGACTCGATCGAGGAAGACAGGGACCAGTTAGTTCAATTCTTTAGCGATTTTGTAGCCTCACCCTCACCTAATCCACCGGGCGACACTACAGTCGCGGTCAAACACATCACTGAATTCCTCGACCGTGAGGAATTGCCATATCGACTCATTGACCCACAACCCACTATGGCCAACGTCGTGGGGACATTCGAGGGTGCCAACCCTGGGCGACACCTAGTCCTAAATGGGCATATTGATTGCTTCCCCGTGGACGAGACAGACGATCGCTGGAGTCATGGACCGTGGAGTGGCGAAGTAGCAGATGGGAAGGTATGGGGCCGCGGCAGTTCTGATATGAAGTGCGGAACCACAGCTTCGATCTTTACTTTCCGTTATCTGCACCGTTATCGGGAGAAACTGCACGGCCGCCTCACTCTCACTTGCGTCTCCGACGAGGAGACCTTTGGCCCTTGGGGCGCACGCTATCTTCACGAGCACCACCCTGAGGTTCACGGTGACTGTTGTCTCAATGGTGAGCCGTCAAGCCCCTACACCATCCGCTTCGGTGAGAAGGGGCCCTTGTGGCTCGCGTTCGAGATTCGAACCAAAGGTGCCCATGGTGCCTACACCCATCAGACCGAGAGCGCGTCCAAAATTGCTGCTGCACTGATCCAAGACCTAGAAGCCGTAACCAAGATCGAGCCCAGCATGCCGGACAGTGTAGGTCTTGTACTAGATCAGGGGCGTGAGGAGATGGACCGTGCCATGGGTAAAGGTGCTGCTGACATCGTGCCACGAGTCACACTCAATATTGGTGTGGTCAAAGGTGGACTCAAAGTCAATATGGTGCCCAATCTTGTTCGTGTCGAGGCCGATATTCGCTTGCCAGTGGGTGTAGAAAAGGAGCAGGTCATGTCCGTGGTGAAACAAGTGTTAGAGGGTTACCCTCAGGCGAAGATGAGCGAGATCAATTCGAGTCCGCCGAGCTGGTGCGAGCCCAATCACGAGATGGTTGAGCACCTGCAAAAAAACGCGAATGCACTGGGTGGCTACCAACCTGCACCAATCGTCAGCTTAGGCGGCACCGATGCGCGCCTGTGGCGCTATCGAAATGTACCCGCCTATGTCTACGGCCCGCCGCCGACAGGGATGGGCACCTACAATGAGTACGTCGAAATCGAGACCTTTCTTCATGTCGTACGTTGTCACGTCTTGAGCGCTTACGATTATCTGAGTCATGCGGGCAGCTAGTTATTCGGTTTCGTCCAATCCCATCCAACCAAAGCCAGCACTTTCGACGGTAGCTTTGACGGTAACAATACGGCGGTTACAAGATTACATAAACCATTTCAATTTCTTACAGATTTGTTCGATCCCTGCACGGCCCACCAATAAATCAACGACTTACAGTTAATTTTCAAAACCCCACTGTTCCAATCAATCGCGATTGCCCCAATCAGAACACCGAAAGGTGGTTCACAACGGTGTGATGAGTCGTTGAAGGGTGCGTATTCTCTCTGGTGAGGCACTGCAAGGGGTCGCAGTGCAACAGAGGGCTAATACCCTGTAGTCCTTAGGTAATCAATACCAACAAACTCGGGAAAAGATGTATCGGTATTGGTGAACGGGCAGTAGACTCTCCGCTTTCTTAAGTTGCGTGTACCAGCAACTTAGTTGTTTCCTAGCACTGAGCTAGATAACTTTCCGAACGCAGTCTTCAGTGTTTCGGACCAGAACAAGTCACATGCTTGAAAGCAATCGGAAAGGCATATTTCTCGTCATCATTGGGATGACAATATTTTCTGTTCAGGATGTTTTGATAAAACTCCTATCAGATGAACTCGCGCTTTTCCAGATTCTGTTTTTTCGATCAACGGTTGGAATAGTCATAATCATTGCGTACCAAAAAATTATCCACGAACCCGTAAGACTAACCACTGCTTATCCACTGTTAACTGTTTGTCGCGGTCTTATGTTCTTTTTCGGTTATTCGGCTTTCTATTTTGCCCAATCGAAAATGCCTATTGCCACTGCTACAGTATTATTTATGATAAGCCCTATCTTCATAACCGTAACATCTATCTACTTTTTCAAGAGTCAGGTGGGCTATCGTCGCTGGTTATCAATTCTGATAGCCTTTGTTGGTGTGGTTCTAATATGTCAGCCGGAGACTGGGCAGTTCAATATTTACTATTTGTTTCCAATTTGTGTCGCACTAAGTTATGCATTTTCTATAATCATTATAAAGAAGACCTCTGATAAAGATACGCTCAATCAGCAGATGCTATTTAGCTATCTGATTACGGGCCTACTCAGTGGCATGACGGGATTGCTGTTTGGAGATGGCAGATTTGATAGCGCTGCGAATTCTGAAATCGCATTTATCACTCGTAGCTGGCAATTTGTTGATATCAAGAGCATTTCCATTTTGGCCACGATTTCTGTGATCGGAGTTGCTGGAATATTGACATTGATGGGTGCTTATCGGGTTGCTGATCCAGCTGTGATTAGTCCATACGAATATATCCTTGTAATCTGGATGATCCTATTGGGTTACCTAGTTTGGGGGGATGTGCCATCGTTCAATATAGCTATTGGAATGGTGCTGATCGTCGGTTCGGGCATCTATATATTTTATAGAGAGCGGATTAGAGGTGAGTCTGTCGCCAGTGAAGCAAGTTTGAGGTAGTTCAAAAGCTCGGA
>JYMV01023151.1_pt1 | contig 81334 bp, 74 predicted proteins | sample 338911 | NCBI WGS metagenome assembly JYMV01 (sample SAMN03354496, study PRJNA234377) | hydrothermal vent metagenome | biome: Deep sea; feature: Hydrothermal plumes at the Eastern Lau Spreading Center, Western Pacific Ocean; material: Seawater | place: Tonga | collected 2009 | depth 2000 m m | reverse complement strand
CTACATCTGACCTTCTATTGTTCCTATCTGTCTTCGGATCGACTTGTAACTAATATTAGGTATTAAAATATTGAAAGGCCATCCTTCGGGGTGGCCTTTTTTTTGGCATAAAATTTGCCCTAAGAAAAGATAATTGTTTTGTATCTTTATGCTCCAACTTTTAATGAGCGAAAACTAACATCATTATGAAAAATATTTTTTCAGTATTTATTCTAGCATTTGGTCTGATTGCATTTGCTTCTGCACAAGAAGTTGCAAACGGTCCTATCATTTCTCTTGACAAAACGACACATGATTACGGGACGATTACTCAAGGAGGAAATGGAGCTTGTGAATTCACGGTTACAAATACAGGAACTGAGCCTTTGATTATTTCTCGCTGTAAAGGTTCTTGTGGTTGCACTGTGCCTAAATGTGATAAAGATCCCATTATGCCAGGAGCGACTTCTGCAATAAGCGTGAAGTATGACACTAAGCGTATCGGACCGATTAACAAGTCTGTAACTATCACTTCTAACGCATCTAATGAGCCGACAAAGGTTATTCGTATAAAGGGAAGAGTTCAGGCAGCTGATTTAGGCGCTCCAAGTGGTGTCCCTGTAAAGCAGCCAGCAATGGGCGCACCTACTAATAACTAAGTTTAGTCGTAAATAGTTTATAAAACGATATTTCAAAGCCGTCCTTCGGGGCGGCTTTGTTATTTCCTGAAGTATTTTTGGCACTATGGAAATTCCTGCACAATATGATCCTCGGACCACAGAGGATAAATGGTATAGTTACTGGTTAGAAAACGGTTACTTTAAATCGACTCCAGACGAAAGGGAGCCATATACAATTGTCATTCCTCCACCCAATGTGACGGGCGTATTGCACATGGGACATATGCTGAATAACACGATTCAGGATGTATTGGTTAGACGTGCTAGGATGCTGGGGAAGAATGCGTGCTGGGTTCCGGGAACGGACCATGCTTCGATTGCAACGGAAGCGAAGGTTGTGCGCAAGCTGCGTGAGACTGGAGTAAAGAAGAGCGATCTGAGTCGAGATGAGTTTTTAGAGCATGCTTGGGATTGGACTCATGAGCATGGGGGGATTATTCTAGACCAATTGAAGAAGCTAGGGGCGAGTTGTGATTGGGATAGGACGAGATTTACAATGGACGAAGGTTATTACGAGGGAGTAATAGACACGTTCATTCATTTTTATAATGAAGGATTTATTTATCGAGGGGTTAGGATGGTGAACTGGGATCCAGTTGCGCTCACTGCCCTCAGTGATGAGGAGGTTATTCATAAGGAGGAGAACGGACATTTATATCATGTGAGGTATAAGATCTTGGGAACGGAAGATGAGTGGATTACAGTTGCTACGACTAGACCGGAAACGATATTAGGTGATACAGCTATTTGTGTGCACCCTGATGATGATAGGTACACTCATCTTCACGGAAAAAAGGCGATTATACCGATTTGTAATAGGGAGGTGCCGATTATTCAGGATGATTATATAGATATAGAGTTTGGTACTGGATGTTTGAAAGTGACTCCAGCGCATGATGTTAACGATTATGACCTAGGTAAGAAGCATGATTTAGAGGTGATTAACACAATCGCTGCTGATGGGACGATGAGTGATGAGGCGGGTGCGTATGAGGGGATGGATAGGTTTGTGGTGCGGAAGCAGATTGCTGCGGATTTAAAGGAGCTAGGGAATTTAGTGAAGATTGAGGATTACACGAATAAGGTGGGGAGGAGTGAGAGGACTGATGCGGTGATTGAGCCGAGACTTTCGCTTCAGTGGTTTATGTCTATGGGTGATCTTGCCAAACCTGCTTTAGAACATGTCATGGACGGAACGATAGAGTTTCATCCAGCTAAGTTTAAGAATAGCTACCGTCATTGGATGGAGAATATCAAGGATTGGTGTGTGAGTCGCCAACTTTGGTGGGGGCACAGAATCCCAGCTTGGTATTACGGTGAGGGTGAGGATGATTTCGTGGTTGCTAAGACCGAGGCGGAAGCTGTTGCAGCGGCTGTAAAGAAGTCGGGAAGAGAGCTTACTGCTGGAGATTTAAGTCAGGATGAAGACGTAATGGATACGTGGTTTAGCTCATGGATTTGGCCTATACAGGTGTTCGACGGATTACACAAGGAAGAAGAGGTGGAGTACTACTACCCGACAAACGACCTCGTGACGGCACCGGAAATCATGTTCTTCTGGGTAGCAAGAATGATTATGAGCGGTTACCATTACAGAGGGTTGCCACCATTTAAGAATGTGTACTTCACGGGAATTGTTAGAGATGAGCTGGGGAGGAAGATGTCGAAGAGCTTGGGGAATAGCCCCGATCCTATCGAACTCATGGAGAAATACGGTGCTGATGGAGTAAGAGTAGGTATGTTGCTCACTTCTCCGGCCGGTAATGATTTGCCTTTCGATGAAAAGTTATGTGAGACGGGAAGAAATTTCTCAAATAAGATTTGGAATGCATTCAGGCTAATCAAAGGTTGGGAAATTGATGAGTCTAAAGCCCAGCCAGAACACGCAGCATTTGCTGTGGAATGGATGGAGAGTAGAACTAACGCTGCTCTAATTGATCTTGAGGGGCAGTTTGCTGAATTTAGATTGAGTGAGGCATTGATGACTTCGTACAGACTTGTTTGGGAGGAATTCTGCAGCTGGTATTTAGAACTTGTTAAGCCACCATATGGTGAGCCCATAGATAGGACGACTTTAGATGCCACTTTCGCTCAATTTGAGCGCATTGTAAAGATTCTACACCCGTTTATGCCTTTCTTGACTGAAGAGCTTTGGCATTGGTTAGGGGAGAGGAAGACGCCGGAAGAAGCATTGATAATTGCTCAATGGCCTGAAGCTGGCAAAGTTGATGATGAGATCATTAAAGACGTCGAGCTGCTCAAGGAGATGGTAGGCGGGGTCAGGAATATCCGTAAAGACAACGGTATCCCTAATAGAGATAAGCTAGAATTATTAGTTCATAGAGCTGATGAATATCCGACTAGACTAGAGTCTTCGATAGCGCATCTGACGAATCTACAGAGTATTTCTGAGGTGTCTGAAAAAGTTGAAGGCGCGTTCGGATTCATGGTGGGAAGACATAGATTCTACATTCCTTTCAGTGAAACTTTCGATATTGAAGCTGAGATAGCAAAGATTCAGAAGGATCTTGAATACCAAACCGGTTTCTTAACCATAGTCCGCAAAAAACTCACGAACGAACGTTTCGTTAGTGGAGCTCCAGATGCGGTTGTTGCAAACGAGAAGAGTAAGGAAAGCGATGCACTCGCAAAAATCGCTATTCTCGAAGAAAAGCTAGCAGATTTAGGATAAGCACTAGTACATGGAGGAACCAAGAGAACTACTGCACTATGAAATAAAGGGGCAAGCCGAAGGCGCTCCTTGGTTGGTTTTCGTACATGGAGCTGGCGGGTCAATTCGCACATGGAAATTCCAAGAGGAGGATTTATCTAAACAATTTCGACTTCTATTAATAGATCTGCGTGATCACGGATTTTCGAAAAACATTACTCCTGAGTACGATGCCTATGATTTCGAAATCATTGCAGGCGATATACTTAAGGTGGTGGATTCTTTAGAGATTAAAAAAGCCCACTTCTTATCGTTGAGCATAGGCTCGGTGGTATTGCAGAAAATCGATATGATGCGTCCTGGCCTCGTAGACCGCATGGTTATGGCGGGAGCGATATTTGATGGGAGCTGGTTTATGCACGTGTTCGTTCATTCGGGTAAACTCTTGACATACGTACTACCGTTCAGGGCGTTCTACTCGATATTTAGCTTTATCGTCCTTCCTCGTAAGAATCACCGTTTAAGTCGGTACATCTTTAAGCGTCAAAGTATGAGGATGAATGTTAAAGAATACTTGAAATGGGTTGAACTTTATAAGCCCTTCTTTAAGTTGATTAAGGAATATGTGGGTAGGGCTATTGAGCCTAAGTGCCTCGTCGTTATGGGCGATCAAGACCACATTTTCTTCTCTGCAGCTCAGAAATTCACCGACTCTCAAAAGAACGCTCAGCTCGCGACAATAAAAGGCTGCGGTCACGTCGTAAGCATAGAAAGCCCGAAACTATTCAATGAATTAGCTTCGGACTTCCTCGTTGGTAAGTCTGTTCCGGAATCAGTCCAAGCTGAGCCGGTGCCTTATAAGTGGTCTGAACTTAGAGCCCTTAAAGGTTAGTTAGATATCCAGCGACTCCGTCGTCTGTAGCTTGCATAGCATCTTTCCCTTTATTCCAGTTAGCAGGACAAACCTCACCTTCTGTTTCTACGTGGATAAGGGCATCAAGCATACGAACAGCCTCGTCTACATTACGTCCTAATGGAAGGTTGTTTACTAGTTGGTGCTGAACGACTCCATCTTTGTCTATTAAGAATAGCCCGCGATAAGCGATAAGCTCGTTGTCGCTGATTAGGTTTCCTTCATCATCGTAGTCGTACATGCCTGTAAGTACGTCGAAATTTGTAGATATAGTCTTCGCTGTATCTGCAACTAGTGGGTATGTGATGCCTTGGATGCCGCCTTGGTTTTTAGGCATACGAAGGTATGCTGCGTGACTTTCAGCGGTGTCTGTTGAACATCCAACAATAGCACATCCTCTCGACTCAAATTCGCCTAGTTTGTCCTGGAAAGCATGAAGCTCTGTAGGACAAACAAAAGTGAAGTCCTTAGGGTAAAAAAACAAGATTACATACTTGTTATCAATGTACTGCTCTAATGAGAAGTTGTCTACTATTTCAGAACCGTTTAACACTGCTGCTGCAGAAAATTTAGGTGCTTGTTGTCCGACTAAAACTGCCATGATTTATATAGGTATTTATTTATGCCCCAAAGATAGCTGAACCTTATCTTCGAAGTATTGATTCTAGCCATGAAGTTTGCAGCAATAGATATCGGAACTAACGCAGTTCGTCTTCTTATCAAAGAGATACAAGTAATTGACGGTAAATATGACGTTAGGAAGGTGAGTTTTACTCGGGTTCCATTGAGGTTAGGTGAGGATGTTTTTGAGACGGGGGATATATCGGAGGGGAAAGCTAAGAACTTGGTGAAGGTGATGAGGGCGTTTTGGTACTTAATGGATGTATACGGAATAGAGTGGTTTAGGGCTTGTGCAACTAGTGCGATGCGTGAAGCGACAAACGTGGAAAAGGTAAGGGAGCTAGTCAAGAGGGAAGCTAATATTGACATCGATATAATAGATGGAGATGAGGAAGCGGATCTTATTTTCAGGAATTTTAGTGTCGCGTCATTAAAAACTAACTCTGACTATTTGTATATGGATGTTGGTGGAGGCTCATTAGAGTTGACTTTGATAAGAGATGGAAAAAGATTAAGAGGGAAGTCGTTTAAAATAGGTACTCTTAGAAGTTTGAAGGGAATGACTTTCGATGGAGAGTGGGAAGCAGTAGAGGAGTTTATTAAACATGTTTCAGAAAACGATGAGAAGCTAGTAGCCATAGGTACAGGGGGTAATATTAATAGACTACAACGTCTAATACGCAACCCGAAAAACACACCAATATCTGTTTCTAAGTTGGTGGCTGTAAATGCTAAGCTGAAGTCATTAACTTATGAGGAAAGAGTGCGAGAATTGGCACTAAAACCGGACAGAGCAGACGTTATTATTCTTGCAGCAGATATCTATATCAAGGTTATGAAGTTAGCTGGGGCAGAAGAAATAATAGTACCCAAAGTGGGGCTAAGTGACGGAATAATTCTTAAAATAAACGAAGAGTACCGAGCGTTTAAGGCTGAAAAATCAGCAAAAAACAAGTAAGGTTTTACTTCATATTCCGAGTCAAGAACGCGTCCACTTCGAAGATGCGCTTGGGTTTGAGTACGATTTCACCCTTGTTGTCTAGAAGGAAGTACGTAGGGGTAGACGTGATTTTGTAATCCTTGACAATAGGACTGTCCCACCCTTGTAATTGGCTTACGTTAAGATATTGCATGCCTCTACCTTCAATTACGTCTGCCCAGCTTTTACGAGAAGCGTCAATAGAAACTCCTATCGCTTCGAATCCTTTGTTGCCGTACCTAGCATATAACGGGATTAAAACGGGAATTTCCTGTTCGCACTTGTGACACCATGAAGCCCAAAACATTACTAGTGTGTATTGATTCTCTGCCGCAGTTTTCATTAGGTTAACCTTTCCCCCACTGAATGCTTCGATGTTAAAGTTGGGTGGAGTTTTACCTACCTGAAGGTTAATGATACCTTGCGCACGTTGTCTAATAACGTCACTTAAATCAGCGCCACAATCTTCATCGAAGATGTAGTTGTCGAGAATATATTGGCAGATATCTTCCTTACCGGTGTTGTAAAACCCATCAAGCATAGCGTATAGAGCGCTCTCGAGAGTTTTAGGGTTTGGCTCAAAGTGAGCCTTGATAATATCAATGCATGCAAGGAAGCCACTATCCTCACCCTTACTGAACTTCACCATCATGCCCTGGATTCGGTCGCTGATAGCCAAAGTGTGGATCAAACTGTTATCAAGCGGGTTCATATCCTCGAAATACTTTCCTTGAGAAGATGGGTACATTGGGTTTTTCCAAGAAAGGACCTTAGCAAAATATGAACCAGCGTACTGATCCATCATATCGTGCTGAGTTTGTACTAATTCAAGCTCCTTCCCCCTAATTTGCTCTTCTATTCTAGCTCTGTATGGGCTGTCCTTTAGACCTTTTCTTAAGTTCTGGATTTCGTTTTTATTCTTGTTCTCTAACTTGATGTAATTAAACCAAGCAGTATTCTCTCTCGATTTAGGTGCAAGTTTATTACCAGTTAAACGAGGAGACTTAAACTCTAAGTAAACGTCACTCTCATCTGGGTTTAAGATGATTTGCGTGTTGTTATTAGCTTTTCCGTTCAATACTAGTTCGTAAAAACCACGCCCTACCTCGAGGTTAGGGAAGTTGAAAATTCCGCCTTCAACCTCGGCGCTATCAAGTAAAGCCTTGTTTCTTGCCTCCGTAACGTATAGATACATCATTGAGCCAGGAGCTACAGCAATGTTTCCATGAAGCCTCACAGATCCTGTCTTGTCGCCCTTGTTTTGGTCGTTAGTTCCGTTTTTATACCTAGGAGAAACTCGATTGGTTTGGTCTCCAGTAGCAGCAACAGATGTTTCAGAAATAGCAGCTTTAGATTTTTCAACCTTAGCAGATGTAGGAGCAGGAGCGCTATCGTTACAAGCAGATAGCACTATTAATAAAGTGCTTGCAATCCAAGTCATAGTTTTCATGTATGAAATTTTATCAATACCAAATTCAGGTCGCCACAAGATACAAACTACTATTTAACTATCTGTTAAAAGAATCTATCTATTAAATGAGCTGCCTTTAGGCTTCGATCCGGTAGAACCGGCTGAGCCGCCACCTTTAAACTTACTTTTCTTAAATCCGCCTTTTTTGTAGCCTTCGCTTTTAAAGCCGCTTCCGCCTCCACGATTGTCTCCGCGATTATCGCTTCGATTGTCGCTTCTACCACGGTCGTCACGTGAATAGCTTCCGCCACCTCCACGGTTGTCGTTTCCACCACGGTTATCGTTTCCACCTCGGCTATCACGAGAGTATCCTCCGCCACCGCTACGGTTGTCGTTTCCGCCTCGGTTATCGCGAGAGTATCCTCCGCCACCACCTCGGTTATCGTTTCCGCCTCGGTTATCGCGAGAGTATCCTCCGCCACCGCCACGGTTGTCGTTTCCGCCACGGTTATCGCGAGAGTATCCTCCTCCGCCGCCACGGTTGTCGTTTCCGCCACGGTTATCGTTTCCGCCTCGGTTATCGCGAGAGTATCCTCCACCACCTCCACGGTTGTCGTTTCCACCACGGTTATCGCTAGAGTATCCTCCACCACCTCCACGGTTTGATGAAGAACGTTCTCTTGGAGGCCCAAATGAAGACCCCTGGTATCCAGAATTACTTCTTCCAGAATCACTTCTTCCAGAATCGCCTCTTCCATATTCAGCAGCAGCGGATTTATTTCCGTAACCTCTAGAAGAGCTACCGTCTCTTGAGCCACCACCGCTTCCACGGTTATCACGATCGAATCGTCTTGAAGATCCTCCACCTCCTCTTCCACCTCTTGAATCTGATGAATTGTATGAAGAACGGCTTGAGTTGCGTGACCCGCCACCGTATCCTCCACCATATCCTCCACCGCGATTACGACTCTTATTCTTTCCGCCACCACCACCTTTAGGCATAACCATACCTACAGGGTCCATGGGCATATTAAAAGGCTGGTCTGTAATTAGATCAATTTCTTTTCCGAGTAGCTTTTGAATTCCTCTTAGGTGGTTTCTCTCTTCACCTTCGTTACAGAATGAAATAGCTGTACCCTCTCTGCCCGCACGACCGGTTCTTCCGATACGGTGAACATAGCTTTCAGCTAGGTTAGGTAGCTCAAAATTGATTACGTGGGACAGCTCATCAACGTCAATTCCACGTGAAGCAATATCAGTTGCTACTAGGACGCGAACTCGCCCTTTACGGAATTTATTAAGAGCCCTCTCCCTTGCCGGTTGAGATTTATTTCCGTGAATGGCTTCAGCTGCGATATTGTTCTGTTGTAGATGTCTTACAACCTTATCAGCGCCGAACTTTGTACGTGTGAAAACAAGAGCGTTAGAAATATCATCTGACTCTAGTATGTGCACTAAAAGATCCTTTTTATCTGATTGACGAACATAGTACGTCTGTTGATCTACAGTTTCAGCGGCAGAGCTGACAGCTGCGATTTGGACTCTAATAGGGTCAGTAAGAATTGACGATGAAAGATCCTGAATATTGCTAGGCATAGTAGCCGAGAAGAAAAGTGTCTGCCTATCTTCAGGACATTGCTTGATGATTTTTTTGATGTCATGGATGAAACCCATATCAAGCATCGTGTCAGCTTCGTCAAGAACCAGAAATTCAACGTCTTGTAGACGGATGTGTCCTTGATTGCAAAGGTCGAGTAGTCTACCAGGAGTAGCGACGAGGATGTCTACACCACGACGTAGTGCATCGACTTGTCTTCTTTGAGGAATTCCTCCAAAGACAACGGTTGATTTTAAATTAGAATTCGCGCTGTAATTACGAACGTTATCATCAATTTGTGATGCTAATTCTCTTGTAGGAGTAAGGATTAAAGCACGTATAGGCTTAGATCTCCCTTGAGATTTAGATGGTCTAGACCCTAGAACGTGAATCATAGGAAGTGTGAAGGCGGCAGTTTTCCCGGTACCTGTTTGGGCACTTCCTAAAATGTCGCGTCCTTCCAGAACGTGAGGTATTGACTGTTCCTGAATAGGGGTCGGCTTTTCATAGCCAAGTGGTTGAATTGCCTTTAATACCGGCTCACTCAATCCTAGATCTTTAAAAGACATAGATAAAATCATATGTTCGCACGAAAACGTGTGCGATTAACGTACCGAGTCTGTTGATGGCGCGTGCCGACAACGGCTGAAGCACGCATGCGTTTTATCTAACGCGGCGCAAAAGTACGAAATAATTTTTAAATGTCGACTGTGAAATTAAATTACTACAGTTTCAGGCACTTTTCTTCCCAAATTCTTAAGTGTGACCGTGTGTAATCTGAGAGCATCTTTAAAAGTCATATCAGCTCTATACGGCAATTCAAATTCATTTGCAGTCTTCTTTACTATCTCAGAAATAGCTTTATAGTGGACGTGACAAATGTTTGGAAATAAATGGTGTTCAATTTGGAAATTCAATCCTCCACATAGGTACGATAGGATTTTATTGTTGACTCCGAAATTAGCTGATGACTGTAGTTGATGCTCTAATCTTGTTGAGTCTAATTGAAGTCCACCCTCTCCTTCTATTTGAGGGAAAGAATTATGCTCCATAACGTGAGCAGGTTGGAAAATTATAGCCATCAGGAACCCTGCTACTGCATGCATAACCATCCATCCAAAAACAATGACATACCAAGATAGATCGCTGAATACTAATGGTAGGACTAGTGCGTAAGTAAAGTAAAATGACTTTGTCCAAAGCATATGGAAGAAGAGTCCCTTGGTCGTTCTGCCAGTGGTTTTAATTAAATCCTTCTTGTGATAACGAGCTAAAGCCATCCAATCTTTAGGAAGCATCCAAAAAATAGTCATCATTGAGTAGAAAAACCAAGCGTATATATGTTGGAATCGGTGAATTTTGTAAAGAGGCTTGTTTGGATTAAATCTTAGAATTGGAGCTGGAGCAATATCCTCATCTAATCCATCAATATTAGTAAACGTGTGATGAAGAACATTATGCTGAATCATCCACATTTCAGCATTACCACCCACGAGGTCTACAGTGCGGCCCATAAGTTTATTAACCCATGATTTATTGCTGTAAGCATTGTGATTCCCATCATGCATTATGTTTAAGCCTATTCCGGCTAAGCCAAATCCCATTGCAATTTCAGCTACCCAAAACCATCCGCCTTCTAGCCCTGCGAATGTGAATAGTGCCCACGGGACGAAGTAAAGAACCAGCATAATAGTGGTCTTTAGATACATTTTAAACCCTCCAGATTTATTCTTACCGGTTTCATTAAAATACGCCTCTACTCTTTCTCGCAGCACTTTCCCAAATCCGGAATTATCTCTAGCAAATCGTACAATAGGTAGCTTCATTGTTTCATATTTGAGGCATAATCAAAGACAAATCTACGCTTAGCAGTACCTTCAATGTCTGTTCTATGTCACAAAATGCCCCAAAGAAGTGTTAATAACAGTAAAATCGTAGGCGTTACGCCCTTCCTAATGCTACAATAGGGTCTAATAGAGATGCTTTTCTTGCAGGATAATAGCCACTAGCGAGGCTTGTTATTATGCATAAGGTCATTCCTATTCCTATCCATCCCCAAGGAATGATAAATGGCGTTTCGAAATATGAAGCCAAAATATTTCCGAGTCCTAATCCTAAGGCTATCCCTACACATCCCCCCAGTTGGCCTATAATAATCACTTCTACTAGGAATTGAGTCCGTATAGCTCTAGCGCTTGCTCCTAATGATTTACGTGTTCCAATTTCACGAGTTCGTTCCGAAACAGAAACGAGCATGATATTCATTAGTCCGATTCCTGCTCCAAATAATGTAATTATCCCTATTACAGTTGCCGCAATAGAAATTCCGGAAGTTGCTTCAAGTAATGTTTCTACAAGTGCATTACTTTTACTTAGCTCGAAAGAGTTGTCATTTCCGGGAATATCGCCTCTAACCATTCTAAAAACTCCGGTTGCTAGATCAGACGATTCACTCAGTTTATCGGGGGTGTCTACTACACATGTTATGGTGTAATTTCTATTGTTATTTGAGAATTGTTTTCGTACTGAAGGAATAGTGATAAGGCATTGGTTATCCTGAGACATGCCGAAGCTTGCTCCTCTAGATTCTAATACCCCTATTACTATATATCTTGTACCTGAAAGTAAAATATTCGACCCAACGACGTCTTCCCATGGCTCAAACAGTTTATTTTCGATATTAGCCCCTATAATTATGAGTGAAGCGCCTTCGTCACTTTCGGTAATCGTAAATCCACGCCCTTTCGATATGGGGATGTTCGATACCTTAAGGTAGTTTCCATCTACTCCGAGGATTTGAATATTCGGGTCTGTTCGTACTGAACCTCGACTTATTATCGATGAACCTGAAGCGAAAACGGCGGCGGTGACTGTCAATTCAGAACTAACTATTTTAGAAAACCGTTTCGTTTCGCGATAAGTAATAGGTTCGGTCGGTGCAGCACGCTTGCCTTTGAAAAAACCCCCTTGACGTTTGGCCTTAATGGTAAAAGAATTAGTTCCTAGAGAGGAGAATTCAATACGAATGTTTTCCTTGAGTGATTCTGTAGCAGTAACCATAGCGATGAGCGCCATGATACCCATTCCGATTATTCCCACTGTTAAAGAGGTCCTGAGCGCTTGTCCTCGGATGGACCCGATGGCAACTTTTATTTGTTCGATTAAAACTGACTTAGACATCCTCATGCCCCGAAGGTACTGCCCTATCTTTGCACCCTGAAACAAAAATCACAGAACATGACTTTTGATATTGATATGATTAAAAAAGTATACGCAGGGTTTCCTGAGCGTATAGAGACGGCGAGAGAATTAGCTGGAAGGCCTTTGACCTTAGCAGAGAAGATTTTGAATGCCCACCTTTGGGATGGGACCCCTAACCAGGTGTATCAGCGTGGGATTGATTACGTGGACTTTGCACCGGACCGTGTAGCTATGCAAGATGCGACAGCTCAAATGGCATTGCTACAGTTCATGCAAGCTGGTAAAAATAAGGTAGGAGTACCTTCAACTGTGCATTGCGATCACCTTATACAAGCTAAGGTTGAGGCGACCTCTGACTTGCAGAATGCTATAAACCAAAACAATGAGGTCTTCAATTTCCTAGAGTCTGTATCAGATAAGTACGGAATCGGGTTTTGGAAGCCGGGAGCGGGGATTATACACCAAGTGGTACTTGAGAACTACGCTTTCCCTGGAGGAATGATGATAGGAACTGATTCGCACACTGTGAACGCAGGTGGACTAGGAATGGTCGCTGTAGGAGTAGGTGGTGCTGATGCTGTTGATGTTATGGCGGGTCTTCCTTGGGAATTGAAATTCCCTAAGCTTATCGGAATTAAGCTAACTGGAAAATTAAGCGGTTGGTTAAGTGCGAAAGACGTTATTCTAAAAGTTGCCGGTATCCTTACTGTAAAAGGGGGAACTGGCGCTATCGTTGAGTATTTCGGCGATGGAGCGATAGGCCTTTCTTGTACTGGAAAAGGTACTATTTGCAATATGGGAGCGGAGATAGGTGCGACAACATCTTTATTCGGATACGACGACAGTATGGGGCGTTACTTACGCTCTACAAGCAGAGCTGACGTTGCTGATGCAGCAGACGTAATTGCGACACACCTAACTGGTGACCCTGAGGTTTACGCAGACCCTGAGCGTTACTTCGACGAAGTAATTGAAATAAATTTAAACGAGTTAGAGCCGCACCTTAACGGGCCTTTTACTCCAGATTTAGCTACTCCTGTAAGCCAAATGAAAGAGGCAGCCGCTACTAACGGTTGGCCTACTTCTATCGAGTACGGTCTTATAGGTTCATGCACGAACTCTAGCTACGAGGATATAAGTAGAGCAGCTTCTATTGCTCGTCAAGCAGTTGATATAGGGGTAGAGTCGAAAGGAGTATTAAATATCACTCCAGGTTCGGAGCTTGTGCGCTACACTATCGAGCGCGACGGAATGATTAGCACATTTAAGGAGCTTGGAGCAAACGTTTTCGCAAACGCTTGTGGTCCTTGCATCGGTCAGTGGGCACGTGCTGGAGCAGAGAAGAAAGAGAAGAACTCTATCGTTCATTCATTCAACAGGAATTTTTCAATGCGTGCTGACGGTAACCCGAACACCCACGCATTTGTAGGTTCTCCTGAGTTAGTCACAGCTATCACTATTGCGGGTGATCTAACATTTAATCCTATCACCGATGCACTTTACACAAAGGACGGTAAGCAGGTGATGTTAACTGAGCCAGTAGGACAAGAGCTTCCAAGTAAAGGCTTCGCTGTTGAGGATGCAGGATATCTTGCTCCAGCCGAAGATGGTTCAGGTATAGAGGTGAAAGTAGATCCGAAGTCTGAGCGTCTTCAGTTGTTAGATCCATTCTCTGAGTGGGACGGCAGCAATCTTATGGGGGCCAAACTCCTTATCAAAGCCGACGGCAAGTGTACCACCGACCATATATCTATGGCAGGCCCGTGGTTAAGGTTCCGCGGTCACCTCGATAACATCGCAAACAACACTTTAACAGGAGCAGTAAACGCTTTCGGCGGAGCTACGAATAAAGTGAAAAGCCAAATCGATGGTTCTTTCGGTGAAGTACCCGACGTTGCTAGAGCATACAAAGCGGCAGGCATCGCTTCTATCGTAGTGGGAGATTCTAACTACGGTGAAGGAAGTTCTCGTGAGCACGCAGCTATGCAGCCTCGCCACCTTGGAGTTTACGCTGTGATTGTAAATTCATTCGCCCGTATCCACGAGACAAACCTTAAAAAACAAGGAATGCTCGGACTTACATTCATGAATGAAAACGATTACAATCTCATCCAGGAAGACGACACTTTCAATTTCGTAGACCTTGAAGACTTCGCTCCGGGCAAGCCTTTAACTATCGAAGTAGTTCACGCCGATGGTTCGATGGACGTAGTAATGACGAAGCACACTTATAACGAGCAACAAATTGCTTGGTATCGTGCGGGATCAGCTCTAAACATGATTAAGGCCGAGAACGCTAAATAATCGAAGGTTACACACAAAAAAAGAAAGCTCCTCGCGGGGCTTTCTTTTTGCACATACTTTTAAATCGGTGGTACGTTTTCCTTAGAGAACGATAGTTAGCTCGGCATCAATAGAACCACCATTTCCGCTAGAACCAGCAGATACGTTTGAGAACGTTAATGTGTGGATAGAGTCTGTTTTTAGAACTTTAATAAGTCCACCAGAAACACTCCAGTCCACATCGAGTGTTGGAGCTTCGAGTTCGTTTGCAATCAAAACATCCACTGCATTTGCGGTAGTTGAAGGACCATCTGTTGTTACTTCTATAGTAAATGCGATGTCGTGACTCGCGTTATGGTGAGCAACTTCATCTGCAGTTCTGAGGTCTGCCACTACGTGGTAGCGATATAAGTTAGGCGAGTCGTTGCTAGGAACGAAACCTTCTGCGAGTCTAACAACCAATTCACGTCCGTCTAGTGACATAGTGCCGCATTCGCAGTCGAACTCAACGTTAACGAAGGGTTCGTGCTTAGTGCATCCCGTTAGAATGAAAAGGGAAGCAAGAACTGTAAAAAGGGCAGAAGAAATAGTTTTCATGGTTGCGAAGATAGTTAGTTTTCACGTCTCTGAATCGGGTAGAGTAGGTAGGTCGCTCTAGATTTCTTGAATTCGATGATGTCTTTAGCCCAAACCGCTTTTAATTCATCCATCCCTTCGCCTTCTTCGAGGGCAAGTCGGAGTTTATCGGTTCCAGCCAATTTATCGAAGAAGCCCTTCGATGTAAAGAAGCCCGAAATTTCGGAATTCTCGTCTCGGAACGTATTCGCGTATCCTTCTAGGATTGAAAGATTCCAGCTCGGACCTTCATTCCACCAACGAAGCCCGGTCGATCTAAAGTTCTCCCCGATACATAGTACGTTTTCGTGTTTAGGGTGGGGTGCCGCTCCTGGAGTGGGGACTGGGGTGAAGGTTATGGTGTCGTACTGTGACGGAAGGTGCTGGAAATTTGAGGGGAGTAACTTCGATGGGATGCCTGCTATCTCAAATGGGGTGGGGGTGCCGCGCCCTATGCTAACGGATGTGGGTTCGAGAAAACAGAGGGAGGGGTAGAGCTCGATAGATATATACGTGGGTAGGTTAGGGGAGGGGGCGATCGGTAGGATGTAACGATCTGAGTGGTAGTATCCCTCGCACTGAATAACTGAGAGTCTAGGAGCTGCTGAGTTTTCAAGCCATCTCTCGGCATTCGCCATTAGAGCTATTTCCCCGAAAGTCATACCGTGGATTACAGGAACGGGCGCCCAACCGACAAATGACTTGAAGGCGGGATCGAGCATGGGACCGGCGACGTGATGTCCATGGGGGTTTGGTCTATCAAGGACGATAACTTCAACATTATTTTCAGCTGAAGCCTCCATGACGAGAAGTAAAGTGCTCAAATAAGTGTAGAATCGAGCACCAACGTCTTGGATGTCGAATATTATGACATCGATGTCTGCGAGAGATTCACTAGAGGGTTTACGGAATTTACCGTGAAGGGATAGGATAGGTAGAGATGTTTTCGGGTCGATATCGTCGTAGATATGGTCACCGTTTGCCATATCACCACGGAATCCGTGCTCGGGAGCGAAAACCTTAATGACATCGACATTTCGGGAAAGTAACGTGTCCACTAAATGGACAGGAGAGCTATCGATATCGGCAAATAAAACAGAAGTATGGTTCCCCACTATTCCTACACTTTTACCCTGAGTTAGATTAACTATATCATCGATATGCTCGTTTCCTAGGGCGATTCGAGTGGGTGGGGAGGTGCGGGTGAGTGAGGTTTGGGCTGAAAGAAGAGCCGGAAGAGTGCGAGTGGATTCCATAGCGGGCATCATTTGATTCTTAACGCGGTAGATGGTTGAATTCGTGTGCTGTACCACGCTGGGAGTAGCATGGCGATGATGCAGGCTACAAATGCGACACCTTCGATTAGAGCTATTCGTGATAAATCGATTAAAATGGGAACCTCAGAAACGTAATATGCGGCAGGGTCGAGGGTGATTACACCTGTTTTTACTTGGATAAAGCAAATCGCAAATCCGATAATATTTCCCACAATAAATCCTCCCCCGATTATTCTTGCAGCATAGTGAACGAAAAGTTGAATCACGGTTGAATCGCGCATTCCTAGGGCTTTAAGCAGTCCCACTTGTGATCGCCTTTCGAGGATGACGATAAGTAGCGCACTCACCATATTTATGATGCTGATAAGAACCATCAGACCGATAATCACGATTACATTAAGGTCGAGCATGCCGAGCCAGCTGAAAATCTCCGGACTTTGCCTAACGACGTTATGCGTAGTTAAAGTGTATGGAATAGTATTCAGAACTAGCAGCTCTGTATATGCCAAATCCCGGTATTCCTCAATAAAGATCTCATACCCTTCCCCAAACACCCCCCACGAACCATTCCCGGCTTCGGCGTTCCATTTCCCATCTTGGAAATAAAGACGAGCCGTATCTGAATTCGGATTACCACTTTCTCCTACTATCCAGGAATAAGATGTTAGAGTGTCCTGAAGTTCAAGGGATATTGTTTGGTCTAATTCGGGTTCCCATCGACCCTCAGGTTTTTCGTTCTCTAGAGTTTTTCCGAATGATCCTCCTCTAATCTTTTCGTCCAAATAAATTACGGCTTGAACTCCTCTATTTGAGACCTCTTGAAGTAAGATGCTGTTTACGAAAACGAATCGTTCGTCGTATTCGAGAAGGCCTGTTTCGTAAATTCCGCAAACTCGAACTACGCGTGGCTTTACTTCTTCGTTTTTTATGACCAAATAAAGGGAGATGCGGTCATTCGTGTCCAGTTCTAATTTCGAAGCGAGAGGAGCCGATATCAAAATCTCCGACTTATCTAGAGGAAGTTTCCCATAGAGAAGTGAACTTGAAATTATCGTTGTATCACTTTGATTTAGTGAGAGCCCTTTTACCGTAACGCCCTTTAGCGAGTTCTTCGTTTCGAGTAAACCCGGTCTTAAGTGCAAGGGGGCGACAGATTTAACGCCTTTAATATCTGCTATCTCACTCAGTAAACTCTCGTTTAAGATCAGCCCGTCATTATCTGGGTCGTTTGGTACTATTTGCAAGTGCGAGCCGAATCCTATTACGAGTTCCCGGATTTCACTCTGAAACCCTTGAACTATAGCGGTAGAAACGATTATTAAGGCAAGCCCTAGAGCTACTCCGGCGGTGGCGATTCTAACAACGGGTCGAGCCCAAGAGGACGAAGAGCCTTTAGGACTACTCATTCTTTTTGAAATTCGCCTTGTAATTTTGCCCGATGCGCTCATTGGGATGAAAGGTAAGACGAGCAGCACTGAATATCCCCTCAGGAGTACTTACTTTTGCAGCATGGAAAAAGGAAAAAACGTTCATGAGAATATTTTAGGTGCTATCGGTAATACACCACTTATTAAGCTTAATAAAATAGTTGAAGATTTCCCGTGTGACGTGTATGCGAAGGTTGAGTATTTCAACCCTGGGCACAGCGTAAAGGATAGAATGGCACTCCAAATGATAGAGGACGCTGAGGCTGCCGGCGATTTGAAGCCTGGCGGAACGATTATTGAGTGTACTTCTGGAAATACGGGCATGGGGCTTGCTCTTGCTGCAATAGTCAAGGGATACAAGCTCATTTGTACTACAAACTGCAAGCAGAGTAAAGAAAAGGCGGATATGTTGAGAGCGCTGGGTGCGGAAGTTCATATTTGCCCTACGGCTGTGGCTCCGGATCATCCTGAGAGTTATTACAGCATCGCGGAGAAGTTGAATAAGGAAATCGAGGGAAGTTTTTGGTGTAATCAATACGATAACTTGAGCAATGGTAAGGCTCATTACCTTTCTACAGGCCCAGAAATTTGGGCCCAAACCGAAGGCCGCATCACCCACTTCATCGTCGGTGTCGGAACCGGAGGTACAATTTCAGGAGTTGCAAAATACCTAAAGGAGCAGAACCCAGATATTAAGATTTGGGGTGTTGATTCTTATGGTTCCGTATTCAAAAAGTATCTCGAAACGGGAGAATTTGATGAAAAGGAGATTTACAGTTACTTGACGGAGGGCATAGGCGAGGATATCCTACCTGCAAACGTAAACTTCGATATCATTGACAAGTTCGAGAAAGTAACAGACAAAGCCGCTGCCCTCGCCGCTCGCGAGCTCGCCCTTAAAGAAGGTCTTTTCCTCGGATACTCTAGCGGTTCCGCGATAGAAGGTCTACGCCAACTCAAGTCCGAGCTAAAGCCAGGAGATCTTCCAGTCGTCCTCTTCCACGACCACGGCTCCCGCTACGTCGGCAAAATCTATAACGACAACTGGATGCGCGAGCAGGGATTTATTGACTAACTAGCTTTACTTTCCGAACTCCATAAACGTCTTGCGGATAATTGCGAGGCAATCTACGAGTTGCTCTGACGTGATTACGAGGGGAGGAGCGAAGCGGATGATATTTCCGTGGGTAGGCTTAGCAAGTAGGCCGTTATCTTTCATGGCGACGCATAAATCCCAGGCCGTTGTAGAGTCTGGAGTGTCGTTGATGATGACGGCGTTAAGTAAGCCACGGCCTCGAACTAGTTTGATGAGGTCGCAATCGGCAGCGATGGCCTCGATTCCGGCGCGGAATTGATTTCCTAAAGTGCGGGCGTTTAATGCGAGGTCTTCATCGCGAACCACAGAAAGAGCTGCTATGGCGACTTCTGCCGCAACAGGATTTCCACCGAACGTAGAACCGTGTTGGCCAGGGTGGATAACCGACATTACAGAGTCGTCAGCAAGAACCACAGATACAGGGTAGGCACCTCCACTGAGGGCTTTACCGAGAATTAGGAGGTCAGCCTTAATGAAAGTGGGTTGACGTTCGCAAGAGCCAGAACAGGTGCAGTTTCCGCATGTTGCGAGGAGAGCTCCGGTACGGGCGATTCCGGTTTGGACTTCATCAGCCATAAAGAGGACGTTTGCCTCCTTACATATCGCGTGAGCTTCGCGGATGTAATCGTCAGCAGGGACGTTTACTCCAGCTTCACCTTGTATGGGCTCGACTAAGAATCCGGCTACGTTAGGATCAGATACGGCAGCCCGTAAAGCGTCAATATCGTTGTAAGGGATTACTTCGAAACCAGGGGTATATGGGCCGAATCCGCCTGTAGCGTCGTCGTCAGTAGAGAAAGAAACGATGGTAGTAGTACGACCGTGGAAGTTCTCCGAGCAAGTGATGATTTTCGCTGCGTTCGCAGGTACTCCCTTTACGTCGTAAGCCCATTTACGAGCGATTTTAATGGCGGTCTCTACCGCTTCGGCTCCCGTATTCATAGGAAGAACCTTGTCGTATCCGAAATACTCAGTAATAAACTGCTCGTACTTTCCTAGGTTAGAAGAGTAAAATGCTCGAGACGTTAACGTGAGTTTTGCGGTCTGAGCCTGCATTGCTTTTACGATAGCAGGATGACAATGACCTTGGTTTACAGCGCTGTATGCACTCAAGAAGTCGAAGTATTCCTTACCCTCGATATCCCAAACCAATACTCCTTCTCCTCTATCTAAAACTACCGGAAGTGGGTGGTAGTTGTGTGCTCCATGGCGGTTCTCTAGATCCATAGCCTCAGCAGAGGTGCTAGGACCGGCAATCATATTAGCGTTTAGTTCCATACCCCAAAGATATCATAAAGACATTACTTCGGGTTGTTCCAATCTAAGTAGTTGCGTATTATTTGAGGAAGGGTAGAATTGTTCTTTTTAATAATATCCCTGAAATTACTTCTAACCGTATTTATCGTAATCCCCATCGTTTCAGAAATTTCTTTCTGAGTTTTACCACTGATAATCAAGCGCAGCATTTCCTCCTCTCTATCTCCAATTTTAAGGCGTTTCATCGGTTTAGAAGATGTAGTTTTCTGCTTCTTCAGTGTTACAGGACATCTGTAGTTATCAAGATTCTTGAAGTTTTGTATCGCATAAATAATATGGTCCAGCTGCCCTAATTTGCATACGAATCCGGCCACCATCAGCTCATTCGCTTTATCCGTCAGGGTTTTATTATAATAGAGAGAATATATAATACATGGAGTGTCATTCTTTTTTGCCTCATCTGCAACTGTAAATCGTTTCCCTTCTTCAAAGTCCAAATCAGAAATCACCAAGTCAAATTTCTTTTTCTTCAGATAGCTGATAGCTTTTGCAGTAGTTAACGATGTGCTTACCACTGCATTAGGGTAAATATCCTTGATGATCTTTTCAAGGGTTATTATAATAGGTGGCTGATCTTCAGCTATTAGAATTTTCATAAACAGGTAATGTGAAGTTAAATTCCTCAGTAGCAAATCCGTCCTCAAGTAGTAATGTTCTTTTGCCTCCTACGAAAGAAAGTCTTTCAGTTAAAATTCGCTGTCCTCTATGTCCTGTCTTAGAAATTCGTTGCGTCCCTTTTATTTCATTAGAAGGATACATGAGTACAATATTCAGAGCCTCATGATTGTCGCTTGTTACCATGACCTGAATGTAAGTAGGGACAGAGTGTTTTACAGCGTTAACGATTGATTCTTGAATAATCCGGAAAATGTGAATACTACAGATTTCTGTCAAAGGGATTCTTTCTTCGATGGTAATTCCCACGAAACACGTGCTTGAAGTAAAAGTAGAGGAAAGAGATTCCAAGGACTCATATAAGTCAGACTCTTGAAGTACTACAGGGTAAATCTTCGAGTTTGTGAAAGTCATCTCATTCTGATATTTTTCAATCAGATCTATCCAAAGCTCCCTAACATCTTTTGATTCGAACGAGGCGCCATCATGAATCATTTGTTTAAGTGGTACGAGAAAACCTCCCAGTGTGTCGTGAATCTCACTCGCGATTGCTCGCCTCTCTTCCTCAAGTTCTTTGAAAAAGTCATTGCGAATAATATTCTCTTTCCTCTTTTTTCGTTCATATATCGAGTAAATCCAAATAACTCCTATAGCAAATAGTATACTCAGTGGTAGGTACGTAGTTATTATGTTGCTTGAGTGTTCCAATAGTGCTATTTCCTTAGACTGGCACAAATTACTTATTTCTTAACATCTAAACACCCCTTAAATTAGGGGGCTTTGCGGAAAACTCAGTGAGAGCAAGGGATTAGGGGGTGATGTTTGTGTCTTTATTTAGTAACATGAAATTGTTAAAATGAAAAAAGTAGAATCCGCGATAGGGCGAATTCTACTTTTAAGTACTGATTGTGTTAGCAGGAAGTGGCATTTAAGCCTCCATACGTACTTTCAGATCGTTGTCGATTGCAGAAAGGAATTCTTCAGTTGTGAGCCAGTGCTCAGTCGTCATATCCTTTTCGTGGATGAGAAGAGCTAGGTCTTTCGTCATGCGTCCACTTTGTACAACGTCGATGCAAACTTGTTCTAGTGTGTCAGCGAACTTGCGTAGCTCGTTGTTTCCGTCGAGCTTACCACGGAAGTTTAGACCACGTGTCCAAGCGAATATCGAAGCGATAGGGTTTGTTGAAGTCTTATTGCCCTTTTGGTGCTCGCGGTAGTGACGAGTCACTGTTCCGTGTGCCGCCTCGGCCTCCATAGTTCCTCCGTCGGGAGTTACTAGAACAGACGTCATAAGTCCGAGTGATCCGTAACCTTGAGCTACTGTGTCAGACTGAACGTCTCCGTCGTAGTTCTTACATGCCCAAACAAATCCACCACTCCACTTCATCGCTGCAGCTACCATATCGTCAATGAGACGGTGCTCATAAGTGATTCCAACTTCAGCAAATCTTGCAGCGAATTTTGCATCAAAAACCTCTTGAAAGATGTCTTTGAAACGTCCGTCGTACGCTTTTAGAATTGTGTTTTTCGTAGATAAGTAAAGAGGCCATTTCTTAGTAAGGGCTTGATTCATACAGCTATGAGCGAAACCGTAAATGCTTTCGTCAGTGTTGTACATACTCATTGCAACTCCTCCTTCCCCTTCGAAATTGTAAACGGTCCACTCTTGAGTCTCGCGACCGTCCTCAGGAATGAAAGACATCTTAAGAGTTCCTTTACCTTTAATTCTAGTGTCGGTAGCTTTATACTGATCTCCGAATGCATGACGTCCTATACAAATAGGTTTTGTCCATCCCGGAACGAGACGAGGAATGTTATTCATAATGATAGGCTCACGGAATACTGTACCTCCTATAATGTTACGCAACGTACCGTTAGGAGATTGCCACATTTTCTTTAGACCGAACTCCTCAACTCTTGCTTCGTCCGGAGTAATAGTAGCACACTTTATACCTACGTGGTACTTCTTTATGGCTTCTGCGGCGTCGATTGTGATTTGGTCTAAAGTCTCGTCACGCTTCTCGATACCGAGGTCAAAATACAACAACTCAATATCTAGGTACGGGAGGATTAACTTGTCCTTTATGAACTGCCAAATGATGCGAGTCATCTCGTCGCCATCAATTTCAACTACCGGGTTTGCAACTTTAATCTTCTCCATAATCTAAATCTTCTAAATGGGCTTATGCTTCTTCGCGTTCGCTGAAGTAGAAACGTCCTTCGATTGCAGCGTTCTCATCAGAATCAGATCCGTGAACTGCGTTAGCGGCGATACTTTTAGCGAAATCAGCACGGATAGTTCCTGGTGCAGCTTCAGCTGGGTTTGTAGATCCGATTAACTCTCTGAATGAAGCTACTGCGTCATCCTTTTCGAGGATTGCAGCAACGATAGGGCCAGAAGTCATGTACTCAACAAGCTCTCCGTAGAAAGGACGCTCTGAATGCACCTCGTAAAAAGATTCAGCCTGAGCCTGAGAAAGCTGAGTCCACTTCATTGCTTTAATCGTAAAACCTGCCTGAATAATACGGTCAATAATCTTTCCAGTGTTACCAGCAGTGGTAGCATCTGGCTTGAGCATTGTAAATGTGCGATTTGTCGCCATAGTAAAATTGTTTAAATGGTGGGCGAAAATACGTCTTTTCATTCAATTTACCTCTTACCTTTAGACCAAATGCACTTCTTTCATGGCCTATTCACCCCCACTTCGTAGAAAACGCGCCGGTAGTAAAATTGCCGGTGTCTGTAATGGTTTGGCTCAACACTTCGATTTGCCTGTAAGAAATGTTAGATGGGCGTTCGTTTTTCTCGGATTATTGGGTGTCGGTTTAAGTTTCGCGATATACTTCGTTCTTTGGATTTTACTCCCGGAAAAATAAACATAATATGTTGAGGTTTCTACTTTTTAACGCCTTTCTTGCTTTTAGCGCCTGTGTTAGTGCCCAAAACTTTACATCTTGGTCAGTCGGTTCTTCGACATCAATAGATGTGGATCCTGAACCAGGGATTGTTTTAATGGGAGGAGCCGGGGAAATGCCAGAAGCAATGGTTTGGTTCTTAGAGAAGGCAAACGGAGGGGATATTCTCGTGCTTCGTGCTTCAGGATCAGATGCGTATAATGATTATTTGTTTTCTGAGTTAGGTGTTAATGTGAATAGAGTTGAGACCATTCGTTGTAATAATCCTAACTGTGCTAATGAACCTTATATCTTAGAAAGGATTGCTGAAGCTGAAGCGGTTTGGATAGCTGGAGGAGACCAACACAATTACGTTCAGTTTTGGAAGGATACAGCAATAGAAGATGCACTTCATTCTTTAGTTAATGGTCGAGGTGGTGCAATTGGTGGAATTTCTGCAGGACTCGCAATACTTGGATTCGGGTATTTTGCAGCTTCTAACGGCACGGTTTATTCTGGGGCTGCATTATCTAACCCTTATAACGAGGATATGGATGTTCGTTATGGTGATTTCCTTCGACTGCCGTTCATGAATAATGTAATAAACGACTCTCATTATGATGACCCGGATAGAAAGGGGAGACATGTTTCATTTATGGCTAGACTTATTACAGATCATTCAATTCCAGCTTTAGGAATAGGTTGTAATGAGTACACAGCTGTCTGTATAGGTCAAGATGGTTTCGCTCATTGTTATGGGGAGTATCCTCAATATCAGGAACAAGTATACTTTATTCGCCCTGCCTGTTTAGATACTGACGCTCCGGTTTGTATTCCTGACACACCACTTGATTGGGGTTTTGAGGGTGGTGCTATAAATGTATTCGTTGTAAATGCCACAATTCAGGGTGATAGAGGGTTAGACTTAAATGATTGGACTACTGGAGATGGAGGCTATTGGGAGAATTGGTGGGTTGAATCAGGAGAATTACTGACTTCTCCAATGGATAAAGCTCCTGCTTGTCCAGTATCTTCAGTAAACCAAATTAACACGCCACCTGCATCATCTTATTTAGCTTCGGGGCAGTCGATTTTTGCAGTGAAGTCTAGTGATGGGAATCTGATGATTACCATACCGTCTGAAGGAGAATTTATGATATCGGATATGTCCGGGAGAATGTTAAACTACATAGGAGAATTGCAAAGAGGTACTCATTCAATCCACTTTCCGATAGATTCGAGTTGCATTATTATCAACGACATAAATAAATTGCTGAAATCAGCAGTCATTTGTCAATAGCAAAGAATTTGTCGTCGAAATTTAAAAGGAATAGCTCCTTTTCTGCTCGAGTGAAAGCAGTGTATAGCCATCGCAGCCATTCTTTATCAAGCATTTCTTCGGTTAAATATCCTTGATCTAAAATAACGGCTGGCCATTGTCCCCCTTGCGCTTTGTGACATGTCAAGGCGTAAGCAAATTTCACTTGTAGAGCTTGGTAGCATGGGTCAGCCATTATTGCTTTATGAATGGCTGATTTGGAGGTCAAATCTGAATAATCCTCTGCGATAGCGTGGTACAAAGCCTTTGATTCCGCTTGTGGAAGGGATGGGCGAGGGTCGTTTAATATGCTCAGAAGAATGGTGAGGGTGAAGGCGGGATAGTCTGGGAAGTCGGAAAGTATTACATCAATTTCTGCGAATTCATGTCCGTATCTCACGAATCGGGAGCTAATTCTAACTACTTCTAGAGCATCCCCATTTGCTATTAAATCTATGGGTAAGTCTTCGTGTTCTTTAAGCCAAAAATAATTATTCCTCACCACCATCAACCTGTCCCCGGCATTAATGTCATCTTCCTGCCAAAGTATTCGAGTTCGGATCTGTTGATTGAAGAGCATGGCTCTTTTATTAGATCTCGTAACTACGATAACGCCGTCTGCTCCGTATTTGCCGTGAAGTGTTTCAAGAACGTCTTGAAGTTCTAGGCCGGGGAGGCGAGATACGTCCGGGCCCGCTCCGAGGTCGATGTCAGGAAAGTCCATACTCTTCGAAGCCTCTGCATTTGCGATTCGGAGTCGTAAAGCATGGGCATTAGCTAGAATGCTACTGTCGATTTCTTGACGAACAACGTCAGTTAACTCGACCGTAGCGATGGTGAGTCCGTGCGAAGCTCGAATCCGCCCTTCATTAAGCGCCGGACTACTATCACAACCCACAGGCGGAAGTTGCGCGTTATCACCCACTAGCACTAACCTACAATTAGCTCCGGAAAACACATATTCGAGCAAGTCGTCGAGTAAGCTTTCTACTAAGCCGCCCGATTCCCCTATCATCGACGCCTCGTCAACAATGAAAGTGGTTTTCTTATATAGATTTGGAGAGAGTTTAAATCCGTCCGAACCATCAGGTCGTTTCGCCACGACGTAAATCCTACGATGTATTGTCGAGGCGTTAATCCCACTATACGATGCCATTACTTTCGCAGCTCGACCCGTAGGAGCGAGTAAAACCGTTGTCATCTTCATTTCACGTAGCGTTCGAACTATCGCTCCGATTGAAGTCGTCTTACCTGTCCCGGCATATCCTTTAATTACAAGAGTACAACGAGGTTTTTTCGAAAGCGCGAACTTCGAAAAGGCATAAATTAACCTCTCCTGGCCTGTTGTAGGCGTGTGTGGGAACTGCGACCGAAGTCTCGTTGCTAGTTCTTTTTCAGGAGAGTTTGTCATGCGCTTCGAAGTTACGCGCGCCGAGTTAATGGAATGAGGGTAGTATGTTGTAGTTTCGTACCTCGAAATAATATTTTGATGGCAAACTATAAAAAAGACTACGGCAAATACGTGATTTCTGCATTTTTACTAATAGCAGGGATTGTACCAATTGTAAAGTATTTACAGGGAGACTCTCTTGAAAGTCAACCCCTCGCAATGTTATTTGCCGGTATTGCTTTGATGTTTGTCGGTGTTATAGCCTTACCTGAGGTGCTGGATAAAATTGATAGTAAAGCGTATAAAAATCTTCTGATTGTGGGTGTCCTAGGTTCGTTAGGCCTGTCGTATTCAGTTGTCACCTCTGTGAGTGATGAGATTGAGTTTCAGAAAACCAAACTTTCAGTTGAAAAAGTCACCATCCAAAGACTAAAGGACATCAGAGAGACTCAACTAGCTCACAAGTCGGTTTATGGTACTTATGCTCCTGATTTTGATAGCTTGGAATTGTTTATTAATGCTGTAGTGATGCCCGTTACTTATAACATGGGATCATTCCACGATACATTAAACGAGGGGTCGAGTTTGAGAATGGGGTATGTAGTTAAGCTGATGCATCTTGATAGTTTGGCATTAATGCTTGAGATAGAGAGAGATGAACTTTATCAAAGAATAGAGGAAGATAATAGTCCTTATAAAATTCGAGACACTACTTACACTAGCTATTTTGCTGAGAATTTGACTGCAAGTGCTCGTACTCATTCTAAGCTTCCTTCCTTCAGCCTGAAGGAGATGTCGTTTAACCCTAATTCTGGCGAACGTTTCAAAATGAAACTCGGAGTTGTTGAAACTGGGGGATTATGGCAGCCGACCATTTATGTTCAAGATCCAACTCCTTTCGGGAGAGAAAAAGTTAAAAAGGACACTCTTAGCTTTGGATCTACAGCCGAAGCTCACACAGATGGAAACTGGCGTAACTGATATCCCGTCGGTTAAGGTCAATCCTACGGGGCTTTTATTGCGTTGGGATGAACGTGAGGTGCAGTGGGCGTGGGTTGTAAAAAACTCTTCTGATTCTGAATCTGGAAATGCATTTTCCTTCGGATCACGTAAAGTAAATAATATTTCTATGTTGCCCGAAGTTGTGCGAGCACTCAAAGGGCGGTATAAGTCAGTAAATCAAGTTGTTTATTCGAAAAGATTTGCTCCGTCAACTATCGTTCCGGCCATTGTTATTGATAATGATGCAAACGCCGCAGTTAAGTGGTTCAAGTTCCATCATGCCTCGGCGGGAGATGTGGTGACTCGAGTTTCGCATTTGGATTCTGTTGATGGGGAGCCCGTATTTGTGGAGGGGATTGACGAGGTTTGGGATAAAGCTGTTTTGGGAGCGTTTCCTCAAGCGATGGCGGTCATTCAATCAGCTGCACTTATGGATATTGCGGTGGGGATTTCAAGGCAGAATACTGAGTTTTGGGTAGTGGTGGTCGATGCTGGTGAGAATGGAGCGGATCTTGTGGCGGCAAGTGGCGGCAAGGGTGTGTGGAACTCAGTTGCAGCAGGGGGAGATGTGGACGGAGTGCTGTACTCAGTCGTAAATGCTATGCATAGAGCCGATATTAAGCCGGAAAATGTGATGGTTATGCTGTCGGGCGAGGGTTTGGATGGTTTGGAAAAAACATTTAAGAGGTTCTTTAATACTGTTGAAAATTTAGGCCAAACCCCTATGGAGGGACTCAAAATTCTTGCGTAATGAGGTTAACTGGAGGAGTGTGGCGCGGGAGAAGGCTCAAGCCTATGAAGGGATTTAAGGGGAGGCCTACCACTGATTTCGGGCGAGAGGGCTTGTTTAACTTGCTCAGAACCCGGGTTGATTTGAACGGGGCGGACGTTCTCGATTTATTCGCTGGAACGGGAATGGTGGGGATGGAATGTGCGAGTCGTGGCGCAGCCTCGATTACTTCGATCGAGAAGCAACATAGTGCCTGTCGATATATTAAAGATCAATTTGCGATTCTTGAATTTGACCGTGTTTCCGTTTTGTGTATCGATACCTTAAAGTTTATTCAAAGAGCTTCGACTCAATATGATTTGGTTTTTGCAGACCCGCCATATGATTTAGATGGTTTTGCGAAAATTCCGGGTTTAGTAAAAAAGTCGGGACTAATAGCTGAAGGAGGGCTTTTCGTGCTAGAACACGGTGAAAACATCGCTTTTTCGGGGGAGGAGGGGTTTATTGAAAGTAGAAAGTTTGGTCATGTACACTTTAGTTTCTTTAACTTCGAAACATGAAACGAGCAGTTTTCCCTGGATCTTTCGATCCCATAACTTTGGGTCACGAGAATATTATCAGACGAGCATTACCTATGTTCGATGAGATAATCGTAGCTATAGGCGTTAACGGCGCTAAGCAAACACGCTTTACTTTAGAGGAAAGGATGGAGATGTTGAGGATAGTATTTGCTGATGCCCCGAAGGTGCGTGTTGAATCTTTCAAAGGTCTTACGTTCGAGTTTTGTTCTGAAATTGGAGCTGAGTGGATGCTTAGAGGTGTGAGGAATGGTGGGGATTTTGAATATGAGAGGACTATAGCCCAAATGACGAAAAAACTCAACCCCTCTCTCGAAACAGTAATCCTGTTTACAGACCCTGAATTTGCACCTATTAGCTCGACTGTTGTACGAGATATTTTAGTTAATGGTGGGGACATTAGTGGCTTCGTTCCTAAAGCGGTTTTGGACTTTGTTTAAAACGAATCTAGTGAGAGGATTATTCCTCCTGTTTGCCTTTATTACGGCCTTTACATCGGCAAGTTCCCAGGAAATATTGAATGGGGAGTTGGTAGGTTGGGGACCGGATATTTCGGAACTCCCTTCTTTTTTATTCCTGTATAAAGAGGTTGATGCACTGACAAATACGGTTGAGTTCGTCGATGTTCTTACCGTCGATGTAAATGGCAATTTTTCCTTCGTGAGTCCCGAGTCAAGAACGGAAGTGTATGAATTTGAAGCTCCGCCATGGAGTTGGAGAGTTTTAGTTAGACCGGGAGCAGTGGAGTTGGATACTTTGAAGTTGTTAAAGTCGAGTTCTGGTCCTACGAGGGTTAGAGGTGTGATGGCAAAATCGGTATGGCATAGTGAGGGTGTTTCGGAAATGCACCCCTCGATAAAGTACGACAGCTTAAGAATGCTTGCTTCGACATTAGATGCTCTTGTGCTCTTCGATAGAATGGCTCAGTCGGGAGCCGTGGGGAGTAGTGCTAAACTCGTGGATGTTCAGTATATGGATTCCATAAACTCAGTTTTTGAGGATGCTTGCTCTAAACTATTGCTCGATGAAGATATCCAAGAATCTATATTTTACCGAGATTTAATTAAGTCGCGTATTTGGCAATGGAGGAGTGATTCGGGTATGTCGAAAGGCGAGATGAGGAGGGTTTGGTATGAGGAAGAATCAAGGGACGCAACGAGAAGCGTGTCGGAGAAAATAACCTCGCCAGGGTGGTGCGCTTCATGGGTGGAGGTGAACGCCTCATGGTTCGTGGAAGCCGATGAAGACGGAGAGTTAAAGTCTTGGGTAGAAGACGGAAATACTGATTCTATCGCAATATTTATAGGAGGAGGGGTGAGTGAAATGGAACTTGCTATGTGGTGGTGGGATAGGGCTAAGCCGAATTCAACAGCATCTTTATGGATACAGAAAAACGGCTTAGCTGAATTGTCTATTTTGAATAGAACTGTGGTCGAAAAGGTTTGGTGTTCTTCAGACTTATTGAGCAAAACATGGACTAATCCATCTATTGATTTAGTGCCACTAGACGAGCTTTATGGAAAGTGGTCTGTTTTGTTAATCTTAAAATCAGGAAGCTTCTCGTGTATTCGAGAGTGGGAAGCTTTACATGCGGTCGAGGAGTTAATGAAAAACGGACGCCTTGACTTTCGTTTCATTGCTGTAAGCATAGACGGAACTCAATCAAAATGGGAAGATTTAATCAGCCAACGATCTTCATCAAACCAAACCCTACGCTGGGTAGGAGCCGACCCAAGGTGGATGGATGGTCTAGCTATTTCTTCAGTTCCGCAAATTGTGGTACTTAGCCCTGAACTTGAAGTTTATTCGTATTCGGCTCCGATTCCAAGTCGAGGACTAGGGAAATATCTACAGAAAATTAAGTAAGCTCTTTTACTGATTCGTTTATAACAATGCGAATACTACCATATGTGGATTCCCATATTTTCTTAGGGATAGGAGCTCCGATCCATTGCACGTCCGTAATTCCTTCAATGGCTTGAGGAGTGCCCTTTGTGTCTCCTCCTTTATGTATCATAGAAAACCAAAAAGTGGTTTTTAAATGCACCACCCCGTCAATTTCGAAGGTGTGATATGTAGTAGCTAGATCCCCAGTAATTCTCAAGTTTCCTATTCCCGTCTCCTCATGAACTTCTCTCATCGCAGCAGTTTCAAGACTCTCCCCGGGCTCAACTTTACCTTTAGGAAGATCCCAATGATTATTTCTATTAATCCAGAGCATTTTATTATTCGAATTGACGACCAAACCGCCAGCCGAAACCACTTCGAAGTAATTCATACAGAAACGCATCCAAAGCTTCTCAACATCATCGCTATATAAATTGATTTCTTCTAGTTCTAAATGAGAACGCAGGAAAACAGGCAGGTCTTTTAATGTCTTTTTATCTGGATTAAAAATAGACAAAGAAGCCCCGTTTTGCGGGGCAGCACCGGTGTCGGATTGTGTAAAACAAACCCGACGGTTCAGCATAAATACAACGTACATTTGTGTCATGTCGAATAGAAATGAGAATCAACGAAAGGTAGCTGAATTTCTGCTACAAATCCAAGCGGTTCAACTATCACCCTCACAGCCTTTTACGTGGGCAAGTGGAAGGCGTTCTCCTATATATTGTGACAATAGAAGGATATTGAGTTTTCCGGAAATAAGAACTACCATTCGAAAGATAGCAACCGAAGCTATTGTCGAAAGATACGGAAAGCCAGAAGCTATTGCCGGAGTTGCGACAGGCGGAATAGCCATAGGAGCACTCATTGCAGAAGAATTAGGCATACCATTTATTTACGTTAGGGCTTCCGCAAAAGCTCACGGAACGGGACAAAGAATCGAAGGTGCTTACAGTGATTTAAGTAGTGTTTTCGTAATAGAAGATTTAATTTCTACTGGTAAAAGTTCGCTATCTGCAGTAGACGCGATTCGTGAGGCAGGGCTTGAGGTAAGTGGTCTAATGGCGTTTTTCACATACGGATTCAGCGATGCGGTTGCACGATTCGAGGAGAAGAATTGTTCGTTCTTCACCCTCACAGATTATCCGACGATGTTAGAAGTTGCGGTGAAGTCGAATTACATTACTGAAGACCAAAAATCTGAGCTTGACGGCTGGTCAAACGATCCAGTTTCTTGGAGCGATAAATTTCAAACGGTATGATTGCATTTGAAGGTCCAGAAGTTCATATAGGAATTTCTAAAGAAGAACTAAAGTCTGAAGTTCAAGACTTATCGAATATTGGTAAACTCCTCCCTGAAGGGGCGGTAAAAGATTTTACTTCGGAAGGAGATAAATGTTCGTTCAAAGTGAAAGGTGGTGTTTCGATTCATCTCGAAAAAGACCTTAACAATCTTTCCGAAAACGTTCTTGTACGTATGCACACTGTTGCACCAACTCCCGTTAAGTTTTCGCTCGAGGTAATCGCGACAGAAACAGCTGAGGGTTGCAAATGCAATGTTCGAAGTGATGCCGATCTTAATCCATTCACTCGAATGATGGTCGAGCCCGCTCTCAAAAGTCTATTCGAGGAAATGTCGGAAGGCATGAAAAAACGATTCCCGGTTTAATCCCAACACCAAACTACTTCGGACGAATGTAAATATGTGGTTTCGTCGTTGTCTTCCCAATCTATCATCGCGCGTCCGTCCTTTTCTACCCTGAGCAGGGTTCCTGATCGTGATTTTCCGTTGATTTTAAACTTTCGTGGCTGATTTAAGCCAAACAACTCCGAGTTGAAGTCCCTGACCGTTTTTTGAATACCATTTTCGCTATTTAACGTTCGAATTCGTTTCTGGAGAGCTTCTAGAATAGGAAGTTCGAGCTCAGAAGGTTGCGGGGCGATTTCGGTAAGCGAGGCTAAGCTTATGGGAGGAAGATTGAAATCGATAATTTCGTTGTTCGTTTTAGAGTTTTCGGCTACGAGCTTTTCATCGAAACCGACATTTACTCCGATTCCTACTATCGCAGCGGTCCAGGACTCGCCTCGCCAGTGATTTTCTATTAAAATTCCTGCAAGTTTTTTCGAGTTACCGGAATTGTGATCTCCTGAAGAATGTAGAATGTCATTCGGCCATTTTATTGAAAGTCGTGATAAGCTAGGGTCGATTTTTCGTATCCCTTCGAGCAGGGCTAGAGCTGCGGCCATATTAAATATCGTGGGGTACTCGGGCGGGTTTTTCAATACCCAGCTCATGCATAAGTCCCGGCCGGGGATTGAAAGCCAGTGTCTACCTCTTTGGCCTTTACCTTCAGACTGAATATTAGCAACTACCAAACTCTCCAAAGATGTGTTTTCATTGCGTAACATTTTCATCGCATAATCATTCGTACTACCAATAGATGGTAGGTAAATGCGAGTCACTGTACCTATGCTCGTGATGATTTGGCTAATATTAGCATTCATATCCGATTAAGTATAGTGTTTGTGGGTGTCATCGTTCACAAAAGTAGTAACTTCGTGCGTTCAATTTAATGCATGAAGAAATCAACTGTAACTCCCTCTGATATACTGCTAGACGCAGTCGTAAAAGGACTGGATGATGTTAAAGGCCATGACATTACTATTATCGACCTAAGTAATGTTAATACATCTATTGCCTCACATTTTATTGTGGCTCATGGTAATAGTCATACTCAAGTAGATGCATTGGCTGCCTCGGTAGAGAAAGTGGTGTACGAAGCTTTAGGTGAAAAGCCTATGAGTGTTCAAGGACTCAGGAATGGGGAGTGGGCAATTTTGGACTATTTTGATATTATTGTGCATGTTTTTCATCAGGAAGCAAGGGTTAGATATGCATTAGAAGAATTATGGGGAGATGCTTTAATTACAAAATTTGAGTCAACTCATATTGAAGAATCTGAAGAAGTATGAGCGAGAAGAATCAAGACACTCCTAAGAAGCCCGCCTCTAAAACGACTAAGGCTAAGCCAAAGAAGTCTGCATCAAAGAAGTCTGCATCAAAGAAGTCTGCATCTAAGAGAACCGTAGGGTCAGGTGCGTCAGGCGCGAAGAAAGGCAGTGCCGGAAATTCGGGTAAGAATATGAATTTTTACTGGATTTACGCTGTTGTAGGGGTGATGCTATTAGGAATGATTATGCTCAATTCTGATGGTGGAGGAAAAGAGATTCAATTTTCAGAGTTTAAAACCTACGTTCAGGAAGGAGATGTTGATCATGTAATTCATGACGGTAGTGTTTACAAGGTGTTCTTGACAGAAAATGCTAGAGAGGCGAACTCTGATGATAGAAGCGATTCAAAATCTGTCATGAAGGGGCTATATGCAGGACCAGATGTTTGGTTCTCAATGCCTCCGGGAGATAGCTATACAGAGGATTACAAAAAACTTGCGGATGAGAATCACATAGATTCTAAATACGAGCCGGTAAATGAGTGGGGGCAACAGATGTTCTCATGGATAATATTCCTGGTGATAATGATAGTCGTTTGGATGTTCATTATCAAGCGAGTAGGTGGCGGCGGTGCAGGTGGGAATCAGATTTTTAATATTGGAAAGTCTAAGGCCAAACTGCACGAAAAAGGAGATGATTCTCAAGTCACCTTTGCCGATGTCGCAGGGGTAGACGAAGCAAAGGAAGAGTTAGAGGAAATCGTAGATTTCTTGATGAAACCAGACAAGTACACTAAGCTTGGAGCAAAGATTCCTAAAGGAGCCTTACTCGTAGGTTCTCCCGGAACAGGAAAGACGCTTCTTGCAAAAGCCGTAGCAGGAGAAGCTCAAGTACCTTTCTTTAGCTTGAGTGGTTCTGATTTCGTGGAGATGTTTGTGGGAGTAGGAGCTTCGAGAGTTCGAGATCTTTTCAAGCAAGCGAAAGAAAAAGCTCCGTCTATCATCTTTATTGATGAGATTGATGCTATCGGACGTGCTCGTGGTAAGAACGCGAATTTTAGTTCAAACGACGAACGTGAAAACACATTGAACCAACTCCTCACTGAGATGGATGGTTTCGAGTCGAATAGTGGTGTGATAATTCTGGCAGCGACTAACAGAGCTGACGTGCTTGATAATGCTCTACTTCGTGCCGGGCGTTTCGATAGGCAGATCTATGTTGACATGCCTGATGTGAATGAGCGTAACGCGATTTTCAAAGTTCACCTTCGTCCGATCAAGTCAGATAAGTCAGTTGATATCGATCTGCTTTCTAAGCAGACTCCGGGTTTCAGTGGTGCTGATATTGCTAATGTTTGTAACGAAGCAGCTCTCTTCGCTGCTCGAAAGAACAAAAATTTCGTAAGTCATTCAGATTTTAACGAGGCAATAGATAGGATAGTTGGTGGGTTAGAAAAGCGCTCTAGGGTTATTTCTCCTGAGGAAAAGAAAACCATCGCCTTCCACGAAGCTGGCCACGCCACTGTAAGTTGGTTACTTGAGTATGCATCTCCTTTAGTTAAGGTGAGTATCATTCCCCGTGGAAAGAGTCTAGGTGCAGCTTGGTATCTTCCTCATGAACGCCAAATCACGACTACTGAGCAAATCTTTGACGAGATGTGCGCCGCTTTAGGTGGTAGGGCAGCTGAGAAAATAATTTTCGGAAAGATCTCTACTGGAGCACTAAGTGATTTGGAAAAGGTCACAAAGCAAGCTCATGCTATGGTTTCGGTTTACGGTCTTAACGATAGGATTGGAAACGTCAGTTACTACGATAGCCAAAGAGATTCAACATTTACGAAGCCATTTTCTGAAGAGACTGCTCGTATCATTGATGAAGAAGTAAGTAAGGTTATCGAACAAGCTTACGATAAGGCTTTGGAAATTCTTTCACAAAATAAGGACAAGCTTATTGAAGTTGCTGAAGCTCTATTAAAGCATGAGGTAATCTTTAAGGTTGATGTTGAAAGAATTTTAGGTCCCCGTCCTTTCGAGAAACAGGAAGAACCGAAGGTTATCGATGAAGCGCCGAAGGAGTTAACTTCAGAAAGTTCATCTCCAGAGTCTGAATAATGACAGGTTGGGTAGTCGTTTTTAAGGACACATCCGTTGCATCTGTTGAAATGCGAAAGGCCGTTCTAGAAGAAGCAGGAATTCCATGTGTTGTTTTAAATCGTCAGGATAGTAGTTATATCGGAGTGGGATTTGCCAATGTTGGAATTGAGCTTCTAGTTCCTGAGGAATACTTAGACCGTGCAACGACGTTGTTATGAACGAACTAGTTAAGAGGTCCATAACAGGAATATTACTTGTACTAGTAGTTGTGTATTGCTCTACTTATAGTTTGTGGAGCGCGACGGTTTTATGGGGCTCGGTTTTGGTTTTGGGTTTGATTGAATTTTTCAAGTTGAAGTCGAAGGAGGGGGAGCGAGGTGGTAGTGTGAGTGGGGCTTGGATGGGAGTAGGGGTAATCGTGATTGCAGGGGTGTCAGTTTGGGGATTGGGTCGCCCAATTGATGTGATCTTAGGAATTAAAAGCTCTTATTCGGGTATGGAAGTGGTGGCGTTTTTAACGTGGATTTGGGCTAATGATACATTTGCATATATAGGAGGTAGGTTGTTAGGTAGAAGGTTAATTTATAAGGGGTTAGCTCCAGTTATTTCACCAAAGAAGTCTTGGGAAGGGGCAGTGATAGGAGCGGTAGGAGCTGCAGTTGCAGGATGGTTTTGGATGGGAGAAGTTGGAGTATTATTAGGAGCTTTAACGGGGGTGCTTTCTACATGTGGAGATCTAATTGAAAGCGCTGCTAAAAGGAGGGCAGGAGTGAAGGATAGTGGTTCATTGTTGCCAGGGCATGGAGGGATTCTTGATAGGTTCGATGGGCTAGTTCTGGCTGCTCCAGTTGTTTTAATTATTAAATCGTTATTAGTATGACTTTACATAGGGAAGGGTTCGTGCCAGTAGGTGGAGTTGTGGTTACTACGTCTTTGATTTTAGGGTTGTTAGAATATTTCGGAGCGCCGGATCTTATATTTTGGATAGGAGCTAGTTGTTGCGCTATTGTCTTTGTGTTGTTTGCTCAGTTTTTCAGAATTCCCAAGAGATCTCCTAAAGGAAGTGGTCCTCAAGTAATCGCTCCTAGTGACGGTAAGGTCGTGGTGATAGAGAAGGTTTTCGAGGGAGAGTATTTCAAGGATGAGAGAGTGCAAGTCAGTATTTTTATGAGCCCTCTTAACGTACACTGTCAATGGACGCCCATCCCCGGGATTGTCAAATACGCAGTTTACCACGCTGGGAAATACCTCGTGGCATGGCATCCAAAGAGCAGTACGGAAAATGAACGAACAACTTTAGTTATTGAGGGCGAACATGGTGAGGTGCTTTTCCGCCAAATCGCCGGTGCCGTAGCGAGGAGGATTCGATACTACATCACCCCAGGATTAAAGATCGAGTGGGGTGACGAAGTGGGCTTCATTAAGTTCGGCTCCAGAATCGATTTATTCCTTCCTTTAGACGCTGTGATTAATGTTCAATTAGATCAAAAAGTCACTGGAAAAGAGACTTTAATAGCTACTATGAAGTGATTTATCTGGTGTAAAATACCGCTGGTACGCAAGAATTGATTAGTTTGGTGTTTCAAAATAAAAATTAATTCAATTTCTATGAAACAATCAATACCATTTGTGTCTCTATTATTGCTTCTAATCGCAGGACTTCAGTCTCCGATTTACGCTCAACAAGACGTAATTCAGCCTTCATTTTCATTAAGTGACATCCCTCAAGTAGATGTTGAAGCTAGGGTGGCGAAACCAATGCCGACTAAATCGGTAGATGGATTTACAGAAAGCCCACAGATGCCCTTCAGTATTGAAGGCACAAGCGGTGTGGAGCATATCCAAACAAGGGCTCTTGTAGTTGAGCGTCAAATTATAGGACTTACTCAATATGACCTTCAAACAAATGCTTCTATCGATGATAGACTTGTCGGAGGTGGAGATGCGTTAAGTGCAGGGTGGATCATGAGTTTAGAACTGACACCGTTTTCGGATAGAGGAACAGGATATAATTTTAATAATGGTTCTCTGTGGGGTGAGCAGCCTTATGAGAGGATTGAAAGTGTACGTGTGGGATGGCCTTCTTTAGTTCATACTGAATCGGGGCTAGAAGTTAGTGTTACACACCCAGGAATTGACACGCCACTTTGGATGGCATCACGTGAGATTGGATCAGACGGTGCATGGGCAGAAATGGAAATTCCTTCAGATGGTCCATTTGGAAATCTTTGGCCTAGAATTGCCGTAGGAGGTCCAGACGGGAATACTCTTCACGTAATATGTGTATCTACACCCGTAGGAAACGGAGGAGAGCTTTACCAAGGGCAGGATGGAGCCATGCTATACTATCGCTCTATGGACGCCGGTTCGACATGGGAGCAAGCTTCTTTTCCGCAACTCGACACAACTAGTTTCACTGGATTTGATGGAGATACATACGCAATTCACGCTCGTGATGGAGTAGTTGCTTTTGCTGTATTCAATGATTTCATGGACACTTTCGTGATGATTTCAGAAGATAATGGAGATAATTGGGAGTATGTGCCTGTTATTGATTTCCCTGTAGACAACTACATGGTGGACGATGGCTTGCCTATTGACGGTGGAGAAGATTTCGATGGTGATGGGATTTTCCAAGAGTACCTCAATTCAGATGGTAGTGGCGATGTCCATGTTGATCAATATGGTCAAGTGCACGTTGTGTTCGGAGGGATGTACTACATGGATGCTGATACTACGGATGGAACTACAAGTTACTTTCCCGGCACAAACGGTCTTGAATATTGGAACCAAAGTTTCGATGTAGATAGTTCTCTTACAATTGCTTACGCATATGATATTGACGGAAGTGGCACTTTAGATCTTGAGGATGATATTGCAGCTTACTTTGTGAGTTTGGCAGGTATTCCGAGCATTGCTTCAAGTGACAATGCGGATTTATTCGTTACCTATTCAGCAATTCGTGAAGATTACACAACAGGGTCTCAGAATTACCGTCACCTTTATGTAGTAAACTCAAATGATAATGGAAGTACTTGGAATACAGATGATGCTTGTGACTTAACTCCAGATCTTGATTTCGATGGCTATGAATCGGTTTTCGCTTCTCTTTCACCTGATGTGTCAGATTATTTAGACATTATATACCAAAGAGACTTCGAGCCAGGACTCCACGTACGTGGAGACCTAGATCCGGTTGATTTGAATGATATAGTTCACTTGAGGTTAGCTGTAGCTGATCTAGGAGATTGTGCTGATATTGAATTCGAGGATTGGGTGGGAATTGCTGAGCCGTTTTCTGATGGAGACGTTGTAATTTACCCTAACCCGGCTTCTTCTTCTATCGAAATAGTTATCGATAGAGCGGGTTCTCACAATGTGAGAATCTTAGATCTCAACGGACGTATTATTCGTGAATGGGCGACAAGTTCGATGGTCGAAAGAGTTAACATTACCGATTTCGCCTCAGGAGTTTACATTGTAGAGGTGTCTCAAGGAGATGCGCACTCGGTTTACCGTCTCGCAGTTGACTAAGTATAAAAGCTATACGATCGGCACAGCCGAAAGTTGTACGGGCGGAGCTATCGCAAAAGCGATTAGCTCCGTTCCTGGTTCTAGCTCGTATTTCCGGGGTTCTATTGTGGCTTATGCAGAAGATGTTAAAACCTCACTTTTAGGTGTAAGTCCCGAAATCATTGAGAAATACGGGGTAGTAAGCGAAGAGGTGGTTGAGGAGATGGCAAAAGGATGTAGAAACACTCTTTCGGTTGATTTCGCTGTTTCTACATCTGGTATAGCAGGACCAGGAGGAGGTACTATTGAAACTCCTGTAGGAACGGTTTGTATTTCAGTAGCTGGGCCAGGCTTTTGCGAAGCTTGGACACGTTGTTTTGAAGGAGGAAGGTCGGAGGTTGTGGAGGCGGCGATGAGTGCAGGTTTGGACTATTTAGAAGAAAGTATAAATAGACATGCGCTAAGTGTTGGTTGAATACGATAAAAGTCGTTTCTTTGCACTCCTAAATTTAGAGTCATGAGCCGTATTTGTCAGATAACAGGAAAGAAAGTGATGGTTGGAAACAACGTGAGTCACTCTAAAGCAAGAACTAAGCGTCGTTTTTACCCTAACCTACAACGTAAGCGTTTCTACATCGTTGAAGAAGATAGATGGGTAACACTACGTGTTTCTGTGGCAGCAATGCGCACGATTAATAAAATCGGTCTTCTTAATGCGATGAATCGCGCTAAGGCTGATGGCATCTTAGTAGAGAAGTAAGATATACTTATAGAGATACACTAGTTTATCTCAAAAACGAATATAAAAAAAGGTCAGCTAACTAGCTGACCTTTTTTAGTGCGGTAAAGTATATTTTCTAGTTTCCTCCGAGTATTAGAGGTAGTCCACTATCGCCAGACCCGATGACAACAACCTTAGCGTTGTTACTATGAGCTAGTTCGGTTGTGGCTTCAATTCCCTTCCACTTAAGAAGGTCGTCATTTATACTTTGCGAGACAATGTTTTGGAAATCACGGATACCCTCAGCCTCGATTCTTTTTCTTTGGGCTTCTTTAGAAGCTTTTTCTATGCGGAACTCATACTCTAATGACTCCTGCTCTTGTTGAAGCTTTCGCTCAATCGCTTGCTCAAGAGTTAAAGGAAGTTCTATGTTACGTATAAGTACATCGTTTAGCTGAATGTAGTTCTCTGCAAGCTTTTTAGATAAACGATTTTCGATTTCAAGTTGAATCTCTTCGCGCTTAGTAGTGTTGAACTCCTCGGGAAGGTATTTTGAAATCACCTCTCGAGATACAGCTCTCATGGCAGGTTGAATGACCTTAGATTCATAACGATTTCCACGCTCTGTCTCTAGGTACCCGAGTTTGTTATATGTCGGCTGATAGAAAACGGTCATGTCCATTCTAATCTTAAGCAGGTTTGATGAAAGAACTTCAAGGTTCTCAAAGATCTCTTGCTGACGGACTTCATATTCGTAAATTTTGTCCCAAGGAGCTTTCAAGTGAAATCCACTTGTCATTGCTGGAGCGTCCGGATTGACTCCGTTTCCGAAAGTATGGAAAATTAATCCTGCATGACCTGAGGCAATTGTGACTGTTAATGAACTCCAAAGCAATACTACAGGTAGTATGACCATTGCTGCAATAACTATAAGTTTAATTCTCTTCTTTTCGTCTTCGTATTGTGTAGACATGATATTTTATTTAAAGATTTATAAGTTTTTATTCTTGATTAGGATGTCACTAATAACCGCCTTGCCTTCTTCTAACTACCCATTCTAGGGTAAATGCGCCGAGCAGAATCCATAGGATTAATTCATAGCGTATTAAATCTAGACGTTCAGTAAACTCGTGCAAGATGTCTCTTTTTCGGACATTTGCAAAAACTAAATCACTCCATTTTTCAGAATTAACATCTATTGAGCTTAAAGGTCCTAAGTATTGACCTCCATTTTTGTCACTTAAGCGCATAAGAAGTGAATGGTTTGCCGGGATAGAGCTCATCTCTATTTTAAGTGCTTTGATTATTATGTCTCCACTCTCTTCATATAGTTTACCGTCGAGGATGCAATTCGATATCCAAGAGTATTCTCCGGGATAAAGTCGCCCGCAGTTAAGGGTGTAGTGGTGTGACGTTGTAGAGAAAGAGTAGTCGAACTCTTTACGGTCTTTATCGAATAGTGTGAGCGATATCTCTACGTCTGTAGTAGGGTTGAGGGAAGCGTCATAAACTTGAGCTGAGAATTTTAGACGTTCATCTTCATCTAAAATCGTAGGTGCCGAAATTCTAAATCGTCTTACATCATCACGACTTGACAGGTATTGAATAGAGTTATTAATCATACCATCAAAGACGTCGAAGTTATCGTTACGTAAATAGTCTTCCATCCTCCATCTCCAAAGCCCGTCTCCTAAAATAACACCGCTCCGCCTTCCCGACGCATCTCTATTAAATGCCCAAAGTGGCCATTCAGTTTTGAGAGAAATGAGTCTTTGGTATAGCATTACCTCCAACGAATTAGAAGCCCTTACTTTACCTAATGCCGTAGAAAGAGGAGGGAGGCTCATTAACAATGGTTCCATTGCATCAGGTGTTTTGAATAGCGAAAAACCAGTGTTTAAGGATGCTTCTACAGATTCTTGTAGGTTACTTTGCTCTGAAATAATCCCTGTTCTTTCGATAGGAAGTTGAGCAAAGTCGGTTTCAGCTCCACCGATAAACAGTATGGGAGTATTCGAGGCAATCTTTTCAGCGACTAGCCCTGGTAGAGGCGAATCTGCTTTTGGAAGGTTGTGAAGTATCAGGATTTCGTGAGTGGGAAGTATATCTCTATCAATGTCATTAGCCCAAACCACTTCTACTACCTGATGCTTATTCGATAAAATAGCATTTTTGAGAGCTGCAATATCAGGGTGAGGTGAATCTGCTACAATTAATATGCGCCTTTTGCTTTCGAGGATTTCGACATAAACGATTTTAGAATTATTAGAGAGCGTGGCTTCTGAGGCTTGGTTTTCTCTGGCCGTTTCACCGACTAATCGGCTAACGATCTTGATTTTCTCAGTTCCCGCCTTGTTCGCAGGGACTTGGAATCTGATCTTCTCGGCGTCTAATTCAGAATTCACAGACCAAACTACCTCATCCACTAATTCTCCATTCACATACAAAGATGTTTTTACTGAGCTCCCTTTGAATCCTCTAGCTTTTATTATTGTTTCTATTGGGAAGTCGTTGCCTAAGTATGCTACTTCGTTATAGAGAATTTGGTCTACAAGTACATCCCTGATGGAAGTAGTATCTCCTGTGCCCACAAAGAAATGAGGAACCTCTAGAAATTGTGTGCCGAATTCAGGATCTAAGCCTCGATTGCTCAGTCCGTCCGTTGTGAAAATGACCCCAGCGATATTTCTGTGCGAAAACTTATCGTTTAGCTCTTCTATTGCCGCACCGATATCAGTTCTAGGCAAGTTCATGGTTACGGTCGAAGTCCCCGATGTCGTACTACCATCTACTTCAGTCCGTAAACTTTCTGTATGATCTAGGCTACTCAACTGCGTTCCGAAGATGAAACTTTCGATTTCGTATCCGTTCTCAATAAATACGTCTGGAGCATGCAATGCCCATTCAGTAAGAGCTAACCTTCGAGCCGTACTATCCTCGCCCACCCATTGAGAAGAGGTGCCATCATGTACGAACAGCATAGTAGATCGTTCCACCTCTTGTGTTAACGTCCTTAGAATTGGCTCGAGAAGTAAAAAACAGAGAACCCCCAAAACGAAAAGACGAACTATACCTAATCCCCATCTCAGCCAAACTTTTCTCGGTCCATCAGTCCCAACAGCGTATCGCAATAAAGTAAAACCCACGGCAAATGCGCCAGCTACTCCCCATGTCCATATAGGAGCATCAACAATTAAATCTGATAGAATCGAAAGCAAAGTCATTTATGCTGTAATCATACCACCACAGACATTCAAGGTTTGGCCTGTAATGTAAGAACTCAAATCGCTAGCTAGGAAAACACATGCGTTTGCTATATCCTTGGGAGTTCCGCCACGCTTCAATGGAATAGCATCACGCCAGCCCTGAACCGTGTTTTCATCGAGCTTTGCAGTCATATCAGTCTCAATGAACCCAGGTGCGATAGCGTTGCTACGGATGTTTCTAGAGCCTAACTCGAGAGCGACAGACTTTGTGAAGCCGAGAATTCCAGCCTTCGAAGCTGCGTAGTTTGCTTGGCCTGCATTTCCTTGAACTCCTACAACAGAACTGATGTTGATGATAGAGCCAGAACGAGCTTTGAGCATTGTTCTCAGAACAGACTTAGTAAGATTGAAGCAACTTTTCAGGTTAACATTAATTACGCTATCCCACTGCTCCTCAGACATGCGCATAAGTAGCGTGTCGTTAGTTATTCCAGCATTATTCACTACTATGTCGATGGCTCCATATTCTTCGAGAACTTCTTCTATAAGTAATTCTGCATCGGACATTTTAGAAGCGTCAGACCTGAATCCTTTCGCTGTTCCACCGTCTGCGGTAAGCTCACCTTCAAGTTTTTGAGCTATCTCATCAGAACATATATATGTGAAAGCCACTGTTGCTCCTTGTGCGATAAAGGTTTTGGCAATTTCAGTTCCTATTCCTCTTGATGCGCCAGTGATAATGGCAACCTTTCCTTTTAATAACATATAATACTAATTTAAGTTTATTATTCTGGTAAAATATTAGCAGCTGTAGCTATCATTTCAGCAATATCTTTTACGTCAATAGAGCCAGTCTTTTCTGCACTTTTCACGCCGTCAGTCATCATCGTGTTGCAGAAAGGACATCCTGTTGCAACAATCGTAGCTGAGGTTGCTATTGCATCTTCGGTACGCTTATCGTTTATTTCCTTGTCTCCTTTTTCAGCCTCCTTAAACATCTGCGCACCTCCAGCTCCGCAACACAACCCTTTCGACTTGCAATTACGCATTTCTACAAGTTCTGCATCTAGAGCTTCAATCACGGAGCGTGGAGCTTCGTATTCGCCATTTCCTCGCCCTAAGTAGCAAGGGTCGTGGAATGTGATGCGACGTCCTTTGAACGGGTGGTCGTCAGCAAGAGTTAGCTTTCCTTCTGAAATGAGAGATGCGATGAATTGACTGTGATGCATCACTTTGTAATCGCCACCTAGCTCGGGGTACTCATTCTTCATAACGTTGAAGCAATGGGGGCACCCGGTTACGATTTTCTTAATTCCGTAGCCATTGAGAACCGCTATGTTTTGGGCTGCTTGCATCTGAAACAGAAATTCATTACCAGCTCTCTTAGCAGGGTCCCCAGTACAACTTTCTTCCGCTCCTAATACAGCAAAATCTACCTTTGCATGGTGCAAAATCCTTGCAATAGCTTTAGTAATGCTCTTAGCTCTGTCGTCAAAACTGCCAGCGCATCCGACCCAGAATAATACCTCAGGACTCTTTCCTTCAGCGGTCATTTCCGCCATAGTAGGCACTTTAAATGTATTCATTTTAATGTCTTTCTTTAGGACTGTCTTACTAATCTCTTATCCAATCTCCTCTACTCGCAGCTGGGAATGCCCATGGTGCGCCGTTATTTTCGATGTTGTTAAACATGGTGGTTATGGGGTCAGGCGATTTGCTATCCTCCATAATTAAGCTGCGTCGCATATCTAGGATAATCCCCATAGGGTTAATGTTTATCGGGCAGGCTTCCACACATGCTTGGCATGAGGTACAAGCCCAAATCTCTTCTTCGCTCACATAGTCACCAACTAACATCTTTCCATCATCTTTAAACTCACCTCCGTTAGAATCGCGATTCTCACCGATATCATCCATCCTGTCTCTACAGTCCATCATAATCTTTCTCGGTGAAAGAACCTTCCCGGTTAAATTAGCAGGGCAAACCGATGTACATCTACCACACTCTGTGCATGAGTATGATTCCATTATCTGTTTCCACGTAAGATCGGCTCCGTCTTTTACTCCGAAGCACGGAGGCGCTTCCGGCTCGCCACCATCAGCACTTGGAGGAGGAGTAGCATAAGGATCCGCCGTAGGATCCATCATTAAATCAACTTCTTTTTTAACGGCGGCCATATTATCTAATCTACCACTCTCATCAAGATTTGAATAATAGGTATTCGGGAAGGCAAGTAAAATATGGAAGTGCTTAGAATAAGGAATATAAACCAAAAATGCGAGTACTCCAGCTATGTGGAACCACCAAAAACCTCGTTCCGCAAAAATCAATCCTACATCATTCAACCCAGAATATAATAGGACAAAGTACTGACTAATGGGGAAGGCACCTTCAAGATTCGCCATACCCATATAATGCTCTAGCTCTCTAGAAATTGCTATTGAATCCGCAGCATTCATGCTCAGGAAGGCAAACATCAGCAAAATCTCGGTCACGAGAATAATGTTCGCATCGAGCGAGGGCCATCCACCCATCTCCTTCGACTTAAACCTCGCAAGTCCTATCAAATTTCGCCTCAGTAAAAACACGACGCAGGCAACAAGCACGCCTAACGCCAAAAATTCGAACGCGGCAATCAAGATTCCATATATCGGTCCTATAGACGAGAAGATCCGATGCGTGCCCAGAAACCCATCGATAACGATCTCCATCATCTCCAAGTTTATTATCACGAACCCGACGTAAACTAGAATATGCAGGATGCCGGCAACGGGGCGGGTGACCATTTTACTTTGGCCTACAGCAACACGAGCCATAGTTTTCCAACGCTCTGCCTTGCGGTCCGACAAGTCAATATCTCGCCCCATATTGATGTTTCGGCGGATAAAAGCTACACGTTTAGAGAAAAAGAAAATCCCAGTGCCGAACATTACGGCGAATATTAATTGTGCGATCATTATTTACTCTGTTTGTCCATCTCCTCTTTAATCATCTTCTCCATACGTTTAATATCCCCCTTAGACATCTTAGCTGTCTGCTTACGACCAAACAAACTCACTCTCACATATTTCCAAGGGTTTAGTTGTATATCGTCAAGCAGCTCTTGAACTTCTGTATTCGAAGCTAATAAGTCAAAATAAAGAGAGTCATCAGTCAATAGTTTCCCTAGTGTACCCTCTCCTTTGTTAAGTTTATCAGTAATTCTTGAAATATCAAGAAGTGCCTTGTCAGCATTTGAAATAGTTGAAGAAATATTTACTCCAACAAGAGAATCACTCAAGTCAGAGAAATTATTAATTATGTTATTTATCTGTTTATTATTGTCATTCAAGTTTTCTGCGATTGCATCAACGTTCGACATAACGTTCTTAAAAACCACACGATTTTCCTCAACCAAACCATCAAAATTTGCTACGGTATTCTCCAAAGTCCTCACCGATCTATGCAGGCTTGCGAAAGCTGAAGGAAGCCCCAGTGTAGCATCATCTTCAAAAACAGCTTTCATATTAACAAGAATATCATCTACCCCTTTAATCAATTCTTCCGTCTTTAACCGAAGCGGCTCCAACTCCTTTCTCACCGCCGTGGTAATATCCATCTCGACCGCGGAAAGCAGTGTGTCACCTGGTTGAGCATACGATTTGGTGATTCCAGGCTCTATTTTTATCGCTTTAGTACCAAATAGATCTGAAGAATAAATCTTTGCCTGTGAATCAATAGGAACTTTCAACTTTGATTCTTCGATGGTGAACTCAACTAATAGAGATCCATCTCCTTTAGAAGAGAAAGTCACATTTGAGACTTGCCCGACTTTAAATCCATTTACAAGCACCGGATTTGAAACTGCAAGGCCCTCAATTCTATCATAAACCGCGTAAAGATGAATCTGTTTACTAAAAGGATTCATGCCTTTTAAGTAGTTAATACCTAAAAACAGAAGCACCACACCTAAGATCATTAGGGTGCCGATTTTGAATTCTTGCGAAATCATCGTCTGTTTTACTTCCTTACTCATTCGTCGAATTTTCACTAGAAACACTAGACATTGGGACTCGTTTCCCATCAATAAATGCGGCTACAAATGCACCTTTAAACCCTTGCTTTCGCAATTCGTTTTTCCTTGCATGTGCTTCCTCTGCTATTCCAAACAATCCCGTTGTGTATTTGAATTGACCGCTACTAAGGTACATGTCTACGTTTTGCAGACCTCTAAAAATAGGATCGGTTTTTGCAAGTTCTGTTGGGGAAGTTGCTATTTGTATTCTAAACATCACATTTTCAGACGATTGTGATGTTTTAGGCTCTAGGTTTTCTTTTGCATTCCCTTCTTCATTAATTACATTTGGCCTATGTTCTGGAGTTTGAAGGTCTCGGTAGTCACGGAATGCTCGAAATAGAGCGGATGCCATGTAATCTCGTCCTTTTTCACCATGTAAGAAATCCTCTTCTTCGGGATTAGTTAGAAATCCTAGCTCTACGAGTACACTAGGCATTGAGGTAAACGAAATCACATAATAGCCGGCCTGTCTTACACCTCTGTCTTTCCTCCCCACTCTTTCGCGGAATTGATTTTGAATCATCGATCCAAGTTGGAGGGAATTGTCGAGGAAAACGTTTTGGCGTAGAGATAAAGCTATGTATGTGTCAGGGTCATTAGGGTCAAACCCGGCGTAATCTTCCTCATAATTATCCTCCTTGTAAATACTCGCGTTCTCACGCATAGCACTATTCAGGCTCTGCTCAGATTTGTGCATCCCCATTACATAAGTACCGCAACCGCTTGCGCTAGCAGTGGCGAATGCGTCACAGTGAATTGAGATAAAAACGTCAGCTTCTGCGTTGTTCGCAATTTTTACGCGAGAAGAGAGTTTAGGGAATGAATCATCTTTCCTTGTGAGAATGACCTTAACATCGGGCATTTTCTCGCGGATATACGCAGCTAATTTGTTAGAAACGTCGAGAGTAACGTCCTTTTCAGTGAGTGAATATCTTCCTGTGCCCAAATTTCCAGGGTCTTTTCCTCCGTGCCCAGCATCGATAACCACAACCATAGCGGGTTCTAGAGGGGTAAAAGACGCTGATGCGAAAACTGCAATAATTGCTAGTGCAAGAACGGCGGGTTTAAGTAGCTTTGAATGTTGTTTCAGGTCCTTCATGTATATCACCGAAATTAAAGAAAATATTAGAGGAATTAAGGTGCTTCTCACCTTCCTTTTCCTGATGCTTCTGTTGAAAAACGAGGCAATTCAGGCACAGGACGAAGCGCTGAGTTATACTGCTTCGGACAGTATAGTTTTGGTACCCGATAGCAGTCTTGTCTTCCTTTATGGGAACGTGAAAGTACTGAGTGGCGAAATAGAACTTACTGCGCATAGGGTAGTGTATAATACAGATTTAAAGGAAGCATGTGCTTATGGAACGCAAGACTCACTGGGAAATTGGGTAGGACGTCCGGTTTTTAAACAAGGGGCCTCAATTTTCACTCAGGATCAACTTTGCTATAACTTCAATACTCAAAAGGGATTTAGCCATCATGCTGTTACCTCTGAGGGTGAGCTAGTTTTCCATGCTGCAACGTCTAAGCGTCTTCCCGGAGACCAAATCCATGTTCTCAACGGTAAGTTCACCACTTGCGATGCAGATAATCCGCATTTCCACTTCCACTTAACGAAAGCGATTCTTTACCCAGACGATAAAGTCGTAGCTGGGCCTTTGTATATGAAGTTCCGCAAGATCCCAACTCCGCTAGCACTCCCGTTCGCATGGTTTCCGTTAAATCAAGAAAAACGCTCCCATGGAATCTTACTTCCAAGTTATGGAGATGGTGGAAGCTTGGGCTTTTTCTTGAAGGATTTGGGATATTACTTACCCATTGGGGAAAACCTTGATACTCGGCTTTTATTCGATATTTATTCTGGAGGAAGCTGGGCGTTAAAAAACATTTCTCAGTACAATTACAGGTATCGTTCGAACGGAAATTTCACCCTGAGTTACAACAGGAGAGTTAACGGTTTTCCTGGAATGCCAGGCTTCGGTGCCGAAAATAATTTCTTTGTACGTTGGGCTCATACTCAAGACGTTAGATATAGGCCAAACAGAAGATTTAGTGCCTCCCTAAACTTCGGCTCAACGGATATTTTCCAAGAGAACTTGAACTCTAGTATGGAAGATTATTTATCGAACACCTTCCAATCGAGTGTACAATGGAGCTATACTTCTCCTAGATCGCCTTTCTCGCTAACTACTAGTGCTAGACATTCCCAAAACTCGCTCACTGGAAATGTCAGCCTAACTCTTCCTTCGGCAACTCTTACTATGGGAAGACGTACCGTAAGTGATCTTTTCGGACTAGAAAAGGGTAGGAGTAATGTCCTTGATGGGATTTCTGTTAGTTATGTCTCGCGCTTCGAAAATGTTGCGGAAATATCGGATTCGGCTTTGGCCGCACTCGATTTCGCAGAGCTCGATATTAAAAACGGACTTAAGCATACTGTTTCTGCGTCTTCTAGCGGTTCCCTCGGGTTTATTACGTTTGCACCTTCGTTCCAGTATGATGAATTCATGGCGTTTTCAAGCCTTGAGAAATCTCTAGGCTACGACCTTGATGGTAATATTGTAGAGCTCACAGACACGGTCGGCGGATTCGTTTCCGACAGAAACTTGCGAGCTTCTGTAAGCGCGAATTCGAGATTCTACGGTCTATACTCCTTCAAAAACAGCAACCGTATCAAGGCGATTCGCCACGTCCTGTCGCCAAGTGTTTCTCTAAGTTACACGCCGGAGCGCACTCGTAATCAAACCCATATATTAGATGAGGAATCCATCACATGGAACCCTTGGGAGCTAGGTCGTTTTAAACCAGTAGATCTTCGTGAGTCTGGAGCTTTGAACTTTTCTTTAGGCCAAAACCTAGAAGCGAAAATCCTCGATCCCACCACCGGCAACCTTCGTAAAATTAAAATAATCGATAGCTTTAGTTCGTCTGCTAGCTATAACTTTTTGGCCGATTCTTTACAGCTTTCGGATATAAATTCTCGCGGGTTTACTAATCTATTCAACCGAGTTAATTTAAACGTTACAGCCACCCATAGTGCGTATGCAAGAGATACTTCGGGGTACTCAATATCTTCGTTTTTGGTAAGTCAAGGGAGCGGGCAGGTCATTAGATTAAAGAGAGCAACGGCATCAGTCGGAACTACTTTCAAAGGTGGGGCCGAGGGAGGATATCCATGGAATGCTAGAGTCGATTACACCATGAATCTAAGCCGAGTATTCGATACCGAGTTGCAGTCCGACACTTCAGCTCTAAGGCATGGCATAGCTATGAAAGGAGGCGTCAAGCTTTTCTCTAAATGGGACATTGATATCCAAACGGGTTACGATATCATACTACGAGAATTTACTCCGACCGCAGTAAATATTCATTGGGATTTACATTGTTGGGAGCTCACATTTAACTGGATCCCCTTTGGAACTCGTCAGAGCTTCGCTCTGAGGCTCAACATCAAGTCTTCACTCCTCAAGGACATCAAAATCGAAGCACGAGGCGCCAACGGAAACTTCTTGTTCTAAATCAGGTCTATCGTGACTTTGCGATCACAGAAATTTCAACTCGTGCCCCTTTAGGAAGACCAGCTACAAAGATCGCTTCTCGAGCGGGATAAGGTTTAAGTAGAGTAGAGGCATAGACTTTGTCCATACCTGAATAGTCCTGGGTATTTATCATAAAAACCGAAGCCTTAACGATATCCTCAAGTCCTAATCCGGCCCCTACTAGAATATTCCTGACGTTATCTAAGCATTGGGCAGTAGCATTCTCAATAGAATCCTCAACAAGCTCTCCCGTCTTTGGATTTAAAGGAATGCACCCACTTACAAACACCAAACCGCCAGCTTTCACCGCTTGTGAGTAGGAAGCAACTGGCTTTGCTGCATCGTCTGTATGAAGGTGTTGTGTCATAAGGGATATATTTGCGGCTAATTTGGGGCCAAATCCCTTTACATGCATATACTTCTCTTCGATAATCACGATTCATTCACCTGGAATCTCGCACATGACCTTGAGCGAGCTGGAGCAGAAGTGAGCGTGTTTAGGGCGGGAGACGTGAGTCGAAGCGTGTATTCATCTAATACGAACCTTCGTGATTTCATTTCCGGGTTTGATGGCGTAGTGTTATCTCCTGGGCCGGGAATGCCTTCAGAAGCGCCAATGTTAATGGAGATTCTGGGGACAGCAATTGACCAGAAGAAGCCTATTCTAGGTGTGTGTCTAGGTTTACAGGCTATTGTAGAACACTTCGGAGGGGAGTTGAGTAATATGGACGAAGTGAAGCACGGGAGAGTGACTAAAGTGGTTTGGTCTGAAGATGGAGACGAGGGGAAGGGCCTATTCAAAGACTTGAAATCTCCATTCGACGTGGGGCTATACCACAGCTGGGTTACGCTAGAAGAAGAATTGCCGGAAGTTTTAAAGATCGAAGCCCGATCTGAACAGGGTTTTATCATGGCTTTACGACACGATTCCCTGCCCATATCGGGCCTCCAATTCCATCCTGAGTCTATACTCACCCCGGATGGGAGGGTGATCTTGAGTAATTGGCTTAGCGAACTAGCTTAGCGAATGAGGCTAGTGAAGCTTATTCATCTCAGCCTCGAAAGTCTCTTTGAAATTTTCATAGTTGTACTCAGCCATTATTCGCTCGTCCTTCGCAAGGCGTTCGTTATAGGCTTGGGCTACTTCTTCACCAGAAAGTTCAATCGCGATATAGCTTACAAATGAACCGTCTGGTTTTTGAGTTAGCTTCTCACACATGATGATTGCACCACGTAATTCTTGGTCTACAACCGTTCTTGCCAAATCGTTGAATGTCTCAGTAACCTCTTCTTTGTTGTTGAACTTCGTTGAATTCACGTAGTTGTCTGTTACTACAGCAAGTGTAGCAGAGATGGTTCTCGCAAGGCGGTTTTCTGCATTCGAACGAGACATCTTCTTCGCGGTTTCGCGGCTCAAACTTTCGCCAGTAGCGGTAGCTCTAAAGTGCTTACTATCACTGTTGAATTCAGAACCAGTACAGTACTCAATGATTTCAATTTCACCGTTTTGCGAAGGTGTAATTGCTTGCGAGCCCTTACAGCCTGCAAGTCCTATGGTGATTGCAAAAACTGCTATTCCAAGGGTTTGAATTTTATTATTCGTTTTCATGATTAATGAATTTATTTCAAATGTTAATAGGCACAGACTGTGCCAAACTACAATTATTTATAAAGCGCCTTCATAAAATTATCGATAAATCTTCCTTTTATCTCTGTACGTGCTTTTCTATATGCCTCATCTCCAGCCTTTCTTCTGTCTAGCTGAACACCTTTAATGCGTTCAAGATTCTTCTGAAGGATTAGTTTCCCCTCAGAATCTTTTAATTCGATGGTTGCGTTTAGGTAAGCGGTGTAAAACCCTGCTCCTTCTCCGCCCGCCTTAGTGTCTGAAAAAACAGTAAGACTAATTACGTCTGGTGAGTCAGTGTTTACAACGTCAACAATCTCCACGCCCTTTTCAATTAGAGCCGCTCTCAAGGCAGAAATCAATACCCCATCCTGCATTGTGCGGCCGAACATCTTTTCCTCACCGACCACATAAACTTGAGGTGCTTCAAGCGTAATAGGTAAAATAAGAGGAGTTGAACTAAGATTCTTTACCAGTGGAGCAAGTGGACTCATAGGGCTCAGAACTTGTGCCAAACTAGAGATATTTACCTCGACCTTGATTTCACTCCTCGTAGTTCCCGGATCGAATCCGTTTAATGGGATAATTGCTTTTCCGTTGCCTGAAGTTGAGGTGCGCCCACGATTAATGATTTCACCTCTGCTGTAGGAGTATTTAAGAGGCATTCCAGAAATAAAATCTACGGATTTGACATCAACGACAAGTTCGCCTGCATAACCGTCATTAAGAGTGAGTATGATTTCAGATGACGCCGAAATTTCAATACCAGCAATTCCATCAGAAACTCCGTTTAACAAAGCTCTGTCCAAATCAAACTCGATTCCATCATCTCCCGTATATGGGTTCAGCTCGCCTAAATACTTAGACATCACATCAAGCCCCATCAAATACCTTTCTATAGCTATAGAAATTGCACCTTCTGATTTTTTGCGTTCAGCATCTAAAAAATGTCCATATGCAATACCCAAAGTGACGCGTTTTCTTTCGGCTAATATCCTTGCGTATTCCGATTTCGAAAGTCTGAAGTAAACAAACACCTCGTTTTCGTTCTCGAATTGGTCTACTAAAGTAAAGCCCTCAAGATCTTCACTTACCGCCGTCTCGATATTAGAAGCGAAGCTCTCCTCAACCCATTTGTTCACCTGCAGTGTCGAAAGCACGGATGAAGATGAGACCTTAACTCTTATCTCCCTAGCGAGTGAATTGAGGGCGTTTTCTTTTGCTACTTCTACAGCAGTGTATGGAAAATCCACTTTTGAAACTCCTGCAATTCCGATGTAATATGATGAGTCTATAGGTCTTTCATAAGTCCAAACAGGTATTATCTCGCCCCCTCCCTTATTCACAGCACACCCACTACCTATCGTAATTACGAATAGAAGTAGAAACGCCCTAGAGAATGAAAGATGTAATAATATTCGTCTCATTTTAACCGATTTACTTTACTCTATCTCTTAGGATAGATTCTATTTCTAGTAAAACTTTAGATGAAATACTTAACGTTACTATGTCGGCCAAAACATTATCGTTTTTCAGATCCCTTCGTTCCCCCATTAAAGCCATTAATTCGTTATGAAGCCTACCCGATGTGTTTACCGACCCGTTTGTATGGGCTCCGTATAGTTTTCGGGCGTTACCACTATATTTCACATAACGAACATCATCGGCAGAGTTAGCTCGCATAGTTTTACTAGAAAGTATCGCCCCGGTCTCCATCGAAATGAGCTTTAGAGTAAATGACATCGACACCTCAGCTGACTGATAGTACTCGGTATATCCGACCGATCTATATTTTACTTCGTAGTGCTTTTTCCCTTCGGAATCAACTGTTTCGATTTGGTATTTTTCGTATCCTCTCTTATTATCGTGTCTAAGTGGTGTTGTAGAAACGCTACATTGAGTGACGGTTCCTTTTAAGATCGCTTTAGCGCCTAAAAGCGATCCGATCTCTAGTTCAGACCCAGAAGTAAGCCCGCTCAGTTCGAGATGTTGTTCCTGAAGTATTAACTCGAGCGACTCTCTATCGACTACGGTCAAAAATGGATCGGTCGATCCTAATAGCGCCTGTTCTACGTACGAGCTAAGCTTCGTATGAACGTTTCTTCGATTCGAGCCATTTTTAAAAGTCATCAAAGCGATAGTGTAACGCCCTGTAACTAGCGCTTCTTCGCGCCTCTCCTCAGCATCTTCGAACGATGAATCTCGGGTCACCACATCATTGTATAATTCGTAAGCTGTTCGAAATAACTCCTCCGACATCGCCTCGTTACCAGACTCGTACTTGGGTTTGCAATACGAATAATCACCAAGTTGTTCGGCATCCTTATAGCCAGGTACTAACGATGTTATTTCTTCGAAAAGATTTAAAGCCTTAGAGTAGTTTCTGCTTTCTAGATGTTCGTTCGCAACGTTATATAGCTCTTCTACGTGAGCGTTTTTCACGTTTTCATATAAAGCTCGTTTCGCTTCAGGGAACGCAAGAACTACCCCGCGAGATTCAACTTTTTTGTAAAAGCTGTCTGCAGATTTGAAGCTAGAGATTGCAGATTCTCTATCCTTTCGGGTAAGGGCCTCGTCGAAAGCGGCGAGATGGCGTGCAAGAATGATTTGGCCTGTACGCTTCAAGCCACTCAATGCATCAGTGTTCTCAGGCTTTTTCGACAAAGCTGTGAAATAATAATCAGCGGCCTGATCCATCATGCCAGCAGCCTCCATCTGAGCGCCTTTCTTTACGTAAGCCTTAGCCCCATTACATCCGGTGATAAAAATGCTTAATGTGAAAGCAGAGAATAATAAAGCGAGAAATGATAATTTTATTTTCATAATGTTCTAATTCGTTGGCAAGATATGCTTTGTAGCTTTTGTTAAGAAAACAATATGTGTGCCATAGTTGAATGTGCAGTGTGAAATGTATCTTGCTGAGTTATATAACGAGAAAAATTTCTTAAATGAAGTCTATTTTAGTTTTAGGTGCAGGAAGGTCGTGTAGCACGCTGATTAAGAGGCTGTTGTCGAGGGCTGATGAATGTGGGTGGAAGGTTGTGGTGGGGGATATCGACCTCGATGTAGCTGTTCAAAAAATTGCAGGTCATCCTATGGGAGAAGCCTTTCAGCTTTCAGCAACCGACAATGAAGAACGCGATAAAAGAATTGCAGTATCCGATATTGTAATGTCTATGGTTCCGCCATTTCTTCACGCTAGCGTTGCTAAAGTTGCGATTGCTGCTGGAGTGCCTGTTATTACACCGAGCTATTTAAGCCCAGAAATGGATGCATTAGATGAGGCAGCGAAAGAGGCGGGTGTTCTCGTTCTTAACGAAATCGGTCTCGATCCTGGCATAGATCACATGAGTGCGATGCAGGTAATTGACGAGATAAAAGCTGATGGTGGTAAAATGATAGGATTTGAATCTTATTGTGGAGGGCTTGTTGCTACAGAGTCTGATAATAACCCGTGGCACTATAAAATTTCATGGAATCCTAGAAACATAGTTCTTGCAGGTCAAGGAGGGTCTGCAACTTTTAAGGATAATGGTAGAATTAAACTCGAGCCACCTCATAGAGTATTTCGTCGTTTAAGACCCGTAGATATTGATGGGTGTCTATATAAAGGGTATCCTAACCGTGACTCTTTGGCTTATGAAGATATCTACAATCTTAAGGACGTTAAAACTTTAATAAGAGGTACGCTAAGAGTCGATGGGTTTTGTAGGTCGTGGGATATTTTAGTTCAGTTGGGAATGGTTCGAGATGATGTGCATCTGGTTTGGGACGAGGGGATTTCTTGGAGCGAGTGGACGAGATCTTTCCTTCCAGCTTCGACAGCTTCTATGACCGTGTCGGATGCGATAAACTCGACTGTTGTGAGCGATCACGAAACGAACGAACGTCTAGAGTGGCTCGGGCTATTCGATTTGGAATGTGGCCCTTCTATAACAAGTGGCACACCAGCCCAAATCATTGAAGCGCTACTCGTGGATAAATGGGTTTTAGATGATGGCGACAGAGATATGGTCGTTATGTGGCATAGATTCGAGTTCGAAAAAGACGGAAAAAGATTTGAGAAAACCTCTCAGTTCTCGTTAGAAGGCACGGACTCAATTTACACTGCAATGTCTGATACTGTGGGTCTTCCTATGGCTCTTGCTGCGGAGCATATGCTTGTTGGAGGAGGGTTTGGTCGCGTAGGAGTAGAAATTCCCGTATCTTCGGTTTACTATGAGCCTTTACTACCAAAGCTAAAAGAGCTTGGAATTGTATTTAAAGAAAATTTACGAGAAATAGAGTAAAAAAATGATTTTCTCAGCAACATCCCTTGTGCCGTGGTGGTGTTTTGTATGCATCATTTGTGGTAGTGTGCCTGAATGGCCAGAGGGGGGAGTTGCTAATCGTGATTGGGTGGTCGAAGCATTAGAGTGGAGACTAGATAGAGGAGTAGGGAGGTGTAAGGACGTTATGCCCGTCATCGATGCGTGGACTTTAGAGTGGATCGCTAATAGTTCGGAGATTCGAGTGGAGATTCAAACTGAGAAATGGCCGGTTTTTACAGCGGAGCCGAAATTACAAGGGCCTTTAATCCAAATCATGGCTCTTGAAGAATTAAAAGGTCGAGACTACAACGCAGAGCGAATTTTGAGGAAACTAAGGAGATTTGCAAGGAAGAGCGATGGGGTTTGGTCTGAAGAATTGAAAGAAAAATTCGAGGAAACAAAGAATTTAGGTAAGTAAAGAGGGGACCGAAGCCCCCTCTTATTTTAGATCCCCTCTAATCCATTCAAGGTTTGCAAGTGTGTACATAAATACGGGCCAAGATGGAGAAGGTTACATAAAGTGTGATTATTTTTTTAAGAAAACTCTAATAAATTAAACTTAATTTCGCGGTATGCGCAGTTTCGATATTCCAGATCACTTTAAGAGCCCCATCATCAGTAGGGTCAAGGCACACCGTAAAGCTATGGATGCCAGAAAGTTGGACTTTTCGCCGTCTGTTCTTGATTTCGGTGCTGTTAAGATTCAACTCGCGAGGCATTTCGGGTTCTGTTTCGGTGTAGAAAATGCAATTGAGATTTCATATAAAGCGATTTTCGAGAATCCAGGCAAGCATATTTTTCTTCTAAGCCAAATGATTCACAACCCCGAGGTGAACGAAGATCTATTGAGCCGAGGGGTGAAGTTCTTGATGGATACTGGGGGGAACGAAATTACTCCGATGAGTGAAGTGCAAAGTGAAGACGTAGTTATTATACCGGCTTTCGGGACGACGTTAGAAACTGAGGCACTTCTTAAGGAAATCGGAGTTGATATTAAAAAGTACGATACGACTTGCCCGTTCGTAGAGCGAGTGTGGAAACGATCTTCGAAACTTGGGGGCGATGATTTTACTGTTGTAATTCACGGGAAGCCGACTCACGAAGAGACGAGGGCTACATTTTCGCACGCTTCGAATGCCGGCCCCGCTTTAATAGTGTCTGATCGTGAGGAGGCCGTGATTCTAGCTGAAATTATCAAAGGAACGAGGCCGAGGTCCGATTTTGATCCGATTTTCAAGGGTAGAACAAGCGATGGGTTTGATTTGGTCAAAGACTTGGAAAAAATCGGCGTTGTGAACCAAACAACAATGATTGCATCCGAAACTCAAGAAATTGCAGATATTTTGAAAGCTGCAGCTTCAGATTTTGCAAACACAAAGGATACTCTTTGCTATGCTACGAACGATAATCAGAAAGCGACCTTGGGAGCTTTAGAAGAGGGCGGTGCTGATTTAGTTGTCGTGGTAGGTGGGTATAATAGCTCTAATACGACTCATATTGTAGAAATTTGTGAGAAGCATAAGCCTACATTTTTTATTCGAAACGAGTTAGAATGGGAAGAAAATGGTTCGTTAAATCACTTTAATATTGTGACCAAGAAACGAGAGAACTATCCGAACTTTCTTCGTGGAGAACCATCGCAAATGCCCGAAATTCCTACGATTTTAATTACGAGCGGAGCTTCTTGTCCCGACGCATCTATGGAAAGGGTGCTGCTTAAAATTCTCGAAAAATTTCCCGAGTCAAAAGATGTTGAATCAGTGTTGACTATTTGGGAGTCATAACTTCTCTTTACCCCGTCTCTACTCGTACATTCGTTACATGCAAGCACCTAAGCTTAAAGGAATGTTCCGCAATGTCAGAACTACTCCTCGTTCATTCGTTTTTAAGTCGCGTCATCTCTCTGATGATCGACCTGATTGGGATGAAAGAAAGCGAAGGATAGAACAAGAGATTGCAAAACAGAATGGGGATGTGTCGCCTGATATAGACGGCCCGTCTAAAATACGATTTAGCAGAAATTCTCGTTCTAATTCAATTAAAACAAGTGCTCGCAAAGCTAACTTAAGGGTCGTCTTAATCGGAGTAGTGTTATTGTTTGTGACATACAGAATCTTGGTTTGGGCTGAGGAGACAGAATTTGGTAAAATGTTAGAATTTATAAGAGATAATGGCTGATTCAATTATTCAATTGTCTAATCATGTAGCAAACCAAATCGCAGCTGGTGAGGTTGTCGCGCGTCCGGCTTCTGTGGTTAAAGAGTTGGTAGAGAATTCTGTAGACGCAGGAGCTGTAACGGTGACTGTGTTAGTGAAGGATGCTGGTCGAACATTAATTCAGGTGATAGACGACGGAAAGGGGATGAGTGAGGAAGATGCCAAGATGTGTTTCTCTCGACATGCCACATCGAAAATTTCGTCTGCTGATGATTTGTTGTCGCTTGTTACGAAGGGCTTTAGAGGGGAGGCGTTGTCATCGATATCAGCGATCTCTCAAGTGGAACTAAAGACGCGTGAGGAGGGCGCTGAGATGGGGGTTAAAGTCCAAATAAGTGGCGAAGAATTCAAAGAAAACGAGCCGATTTCTTGCTCAGTGGGCACTTCGTTTGCAGTAAAAAACCTATTCTTTAACGTTCCAGCACGTAGAAATTTTCTCAAATCAGACCAAGTAGAGTTAAGGCATATCGTTGATGAGTTTCAAAGGGTTGCGATGGCTCATCCGAATATAAGTTTTCGATTGAATAGTAATGGTAACGACCTTTTCAATCTGAAGCCTGGATCTTTGAGAAAACGAGTAGTAGCTATTTTCGGAGCTAAATACGATGAGAGGCTAGTTCCTGTAGACGAAGAAACCGACGTTGTAAAGATTTCGGGCTTTGTAGGGAAGCCGGCTTTCGCGAGGCGTACTAGGGGAGAGCAGTTTTTATTTGTGAATGGGAGGTTTATTAAACACCCCCTCATGCATAGAGCGATTATGATTGCTTTTGAAGGGGTACTTACTCCTGGAAGTTTCCCGCTTTATACTGTTTTTCTCGAAGTTGATCCTTCGAAAATCGATGTGAATATTCACCCGACGAAGGTGGAGGCGAAGTTTGAGGAGGATCAAATCATATTCGCGATGTTACGATCCGCCATTAAGCGCGGTTTAGGAAAGCACAACGTAGCTCCCTCTTTGAACTTCGAGCAAGAGTTGAGTATTTCGATTCCTTTAATTTCCGAAGGGGCAATATTAACGGAGCCGAAAGTGAATGTAAATAAGGATTACAATCCGTTCGAAACGTCAATGTCACCAAAGTCCTCTGGATTTAGTGGATTCAGCACATTTAGCAAGGGCAGTGACAAGGAGCTAGATGACCTTTACGGGATGCTTGACAATAAGATGTCTGAGCCCAGTCAGAGCCTCGAGGTAAGTTTAGGAGAAGAGTTGGAAGGCGGTTTGGAATTAACAACAGACAAAGTATTTCAGGTAAATAGTAGACTTATTGCGGTTGTGCGGAATGAAGGCGTGGTGGTGGTTAACGTAAAAAGAGCTCATGAGAGAATTCTTTATGAGGGATATATTCTTGCCGGAAGGGGAGGAGGAACGATCGTGTCGCAACGACTTCTTTTTCCGGAGTCAGTTAACCTTGCTAAGGCAGACACTAATTTATTGCTTGAAGCATCTGATATTCTGGAACTCTTCGGGCTTGAGCTATCTGAATCAGAAAGTGGCGAAGTAGAGGTGCTAGCTGTGCCTAGTGGTTTAGCAGGGCGTTTGCAAGATTGTTTGGATTCGGTGCTTTCTGCCTTACAGGATGGGACATGGGCTGATGAAGAGGGTAAACGAGAACAATTAGCAAAGGTTTGGGCTGAGGCAGGGGCAGTGAATAGATCGGTAGCCATGACTCCTGAAGAGATGGTGGACTTGGTACAACGTTTGTTTTCTTGCGAGTTGCCCGCCGTAGATGCTTCAGGAAGAGTTGCTTACACTGTGTTTTCATCGGATTTCATTGAAACTAAATTCAAATAATGTTTAATAACGCGACGACGATTGTAAAAAATATCATTATCATTAATGTTATCGTTTTTTTAGGGCAAGGTGCGTTTCCTGAAATGGAGTTTTGGTGTATGGGGCATTATCCAATTTCGCCTGATTTTAGGCCTTGGCAGATCGTCACTCATATGTTTATGCACGGAGGGTTTACTCACTTGCTGTTCAACATGTTCGCTCTATTTGTTTTCGGAAGTGCTCTTGAAAGGGCGTGGGGGCCGAAGCGATTTCTAACCTATTACCTACTGTGCGGAATTGGAGCTTTCTTTTTATATCAATTCACTATAGGTCTTGATATTTATAACCAAATTGGTACGTTCAATCCAGGTCGCGATTTGGGTTGGGTACTAGGGGCGAGTGGTAGTGTTTTCGGATTGTTACTTGGGTTTGGGATGCTTTTTCCAAACACTCAACTTATGCTACTTTTCCCTCCTATTCCGATTAAAGCTAAGTACTTCGTGATAGGATATGGTGTTATAGAATTATTGATGGCATTTAGAAATAGTTCGGGAGATAATGTTGCCCATTTCGCCCACCTTGGAGGAATGTTAATAGGATATATCCTTATCAAAAAGTGGCAGGGTAATCGAAAAACCTTTTATTGATTATGTGGGAAGACATTAAACGAAGTTGGTCTAATGGCGGGATGCTATATAGACTGATCTGGGTAAACGTAGTCGTTTTCATTATTGTCAACGCCACCATCATTCTAACCAAGCTTGGAAGCGTAGAGTTATCGGTGGGGATTAATGATGGATTCGGGCTAGCTACGACTTCTAATACGGCAAAGTTGCTATCGCGACCTTGGTCTGTGGTGACACATATGTTTGTACATATTGATGTGTTCCATCTTCTCATAAATATGATACTTCTTTGGTGGATGGGCCAAATCTACCATGCTGAGGTCGGCTCTCGCCGGCTATTGAGCACATACTTAATGGGAGGATTCGCTGGATTTTTAGTTTATTTCTTTGCTTTCAATTTTCTTCCCGGTCTACAAAATGTTCTTCCTGAAGATACTGTGTCCTATGCTTTAGGAGCGTCTGCTGCAGTAATGTCGATTTTTACCGCTACCGCTACTCTTACTCCGAATCGTAAAATTAGAGTTTTTCTTTTCGGATCGGTAGAGCTTAAGTATATCGCGATGGCGTATGTTCTTTTCGATTATTTCGGGATAAGTCAAGGGGACGGGGTAGATGCCGGCGGGAAGATTGCCCATTTAGGAGGTGCGTTGTTTGGGTATCTTCTCATCACATTAGATAAGCGGGGAATCAATTTAGTGCGTTTTCTTGAGAGTATTATAGACTTGATAATGTCTATTCTGCCCACGAAATCGAAGAGTTTCAGAGGAAACAAAGGGGGGCGAAGTACGGGAAAAACAAATTTAAAGTTTTGGCGAAATTTGAATTTTCGTAAAAAACCTCTGCCGAAAACTAGATCGAACTCTACGAAAAGCGATGAGCAGTTTAATTTAGAGAAGAAGGATAGAGAAAAGCGTTTGGACGTAATCCTCGATAAAATTTCAAGACACGGATATGATCATTTAACGAAGGAGGAGAAGAGGTTTCTGTTTACAGAATCGAAAAAGGATTAATAGCTCATGGCGAAGTGGGATGAAAAGAAAAACAAGCGATTTCGTTTAGATAGACTTCTCGTAGCTCCTGCAGGGGCATTGCTCGTGGGAGCGAAACTAGCGGAGGTGATTTCGCCTGAAGTCGTGTCTATTTTTGCGGTTTTCGGGCTGGTTTTTCCGATTGTTTTGCTTGTCTTTTTTGTGGGTATAGCTATGCGGATGCTGAGGGGAGGGATAAAAGAATTGGTTTGGCCTGTGATTTTATTGATATGGATACAACCAAACATTTCTTCTACAATAGGAGGATGGGGGACGTCACCTGATTTTTCTCAGAGCTTACAAGAATTATCAATCGCTACATATAACGTTAGGCGCATGGATGAGTACGAGTGGCTAGAGGGAGATAAGACGAGAGATGAAATTCTCGAGTGGTTAGGCGATAATAGATTCGATGTAATGTGCTTTCAGGAGTTCCCGCCGGCAATGAAAAATAAGGTTTCAAAAGCCATAGGCGGAGCTGAGGTAATGATGGTGGGGTCAGGGGCTGGGCCGGCTACGGCTACGTCTTTGACGGTGTTGAACGTAGAAAAGTGGGTTGCGCCGGGTGAAACTCACCCGCGAGGAATTATTACGGACGTTATTTCCGCGGTCGGACATGATACGATTCGGATTTTCAATGTTCACTTACAATCAGTGGGGTTTGCTAGAAATGATTACGATGCGGTTCGAGAAGGACCCGATGCCGAGCAAAGTAAAAAGCTTTGGGCTAGACTTTCTACAGCATACTCGAAAAGAGCAAGCCAAGCAAAAGCCGTTCGTGAAACTGTCGAAAAGAGTCCTTTCCCAATAGTATTGCTAGGGGATTTCAACGATACCCCAGTTTCATTCACTCTTTCTAAGCTATGTGCTTCTGGCGCAAGCGAATTAACCGATTCATACACATCTGCAGGAGAAGGGTTGGGCGCTACATACGTGGGAGATATTCCTTGGCTAAGAATAGATTATATTCTTAACTCCAATAATTTTAAGACCAAATCTTTCACAACCCATCAAGTCAAATTAAGCGATCATAGGCCTATTTCGGCAACATTAGTTTATTAAAACTAAGCTTTCTCCCCAGTTTGCCACTCAACGACTTTCTGCACACTGGCTTTGAACCAATGGGTGTATTTCTCAGGATGAGATTGCAAGTCTAGGAGTAATTCTTCTACGGCTACGTATTGAAAATCTGCCACTTCGGTGGGGTTGATTTTAGGTACAGAGTCTGAATTTCCAACTAAAACGTGATCGTACTCCCACTCAGTTATATCACCGTCTAAGTGCGCTTTATATTCGAAGCAGAAGATTTCTTGAACCGCACATTGCATTCCCATTTCTTCCATCAATCTTCTACTCCCAGCTTGATAGATGTCTTCCCCAGGGCGAGGATGACTGCAACATGTGTTTGTCAAAAGTCCTCCGCTGTGATATTTCGAAAGCGCCCTCCTTTGAAGAAGCATATCTCCGGTAGAGTTGAAGATAAATATCGAGAATGCTCTATGTAGAGTCCCACCATTTCTATGAGCCTCCATCTTCTCCATAGTGCCCAATTCTCGGTTCGAGTGGTCAACTAGGATTACTTTTTCCTCATTAGAATTCATTGCGGTGCAAAGGTAGAACTAACTTAGCGGTATGGGAAATCAAAGATTCGATGTTTTGGCTTTCGGGGCACATCCCGATGATGTAGAACTTAGTGCTGGTGGAACTATTGCAAAGATGGTGTCCGAGGGACTTAAAGTATGCCTTGTAGATCTTACTCAGGGAGAACTAGGAACTCGTGGGAGTGCTGATTTGAGGATGAGTGAGGCTGAAGAAGCAGCAAAAATATTAGGAGTGGATGAAAGAATTAATTTAGGCCTCAAGGACGGATTTTTTCAATGCGATGAAGCTTCTTTATTAGAAGTGGTGAGGGTTATAAGGAAGTACAGACCTAAAGTAGTCCTTGCAAACGCCCTCGACGATAGGCACCCCGATCATGGGAAAGGTGCCGAACTCGTCTATCAAGCGTGTTTTCTTTCAGGTTTGGTTAAATGCGAATTAAAAGGTGAAGACTCCTCATTAGAAGTGCACAGACCCGATGCGGTTTATCACTACATCCAAGATTACCAAAGGGTAGCGGATATCGTTGTCGATATTTCAGGATTTGAGGAAGTGAAAATGAATTCTATTCTCGCCTATAAATCGCAATTTTTCGATCCGAACTCTAAGGCTCCTCAAACACCAATCTCCTCGCCAGAATTCCTCGCCCACATAACCGGGCGTAGTAGTAGCATGGGCAGAGAGTGTGGATTCGAGGCAGGTGAGGGCTTCGAAATTAGGCGTCCTGTGGGGGTGAGGTCTCTCCTCGATTTGCTTTAAGCCAAACCGCGATTAATCCCAACGCCTGCACGCAATAGGCACTCGAAGCTGCAAAGGCCGCTCCTAAAACACCGTACTCTGGAATAGTATTCCAGCCTATGATTATCAAAGTAACGAGCCCTAAAGCGGACGTTCTAGCGTTCCATTTATGAAGTCCTATAGCGCTCATGTGATGTGCGATTATGCTCGACGTGGCGCCGGCTAGCATTCCCGGAACGAGGATTCGAAGGGGTAGAGCTATGCCGTCGATTCCGAAAATTAGGGCGTAAATTGATTCTGGAACGAGCGCGGAAAGAAGAGCGAGGGGTAGGGTCATCAGTAAGGTGCGACGTAGGTACGAGATCGTGATAGAATGTCTTTCGAGGTGCGAGGCGGCGGCGGCAACTTCGGTATTTACCATAGGAGCAAGCGCCCTCGCAATAGTCCAAACTGCTTCTACGCCATAGTACACCACAGAATACACTCCTGCGCCTGCACTTCCTATAAAATGGTCGAGCAGAGAAAGGTTAGCTCGATTCGTGAGGAGTTGTAAGATGGACCCGGTAGATCCCTGCGAACCGTAGCGAAATAGGAGAGGAGTGGCCGAGTTTTTATCGGCTATTCCCGATGTAGGTGCCTCCCCCCAATTACCTCTGAGAGATACAAGAGAGAAAATCAGGGATATCCCCAATGCGATAGATAATGCCCACATAAACCCAGTGGGAGTAGTAAATTCGAAGAGGAAATACGCGAGTGAAACGGTGAGGAGAAGAAAAGAGGTTTGGACTATTTGAAGGTGGTTATTCGCACGAATTTTACCCGATGCTATGAGTAGCTGCGAATGGAAAACGACCAAACTCTGTATTAACCCGAGACCAGCCGCGGCATATAACCATTCCTGAGGAATGATTCCGAGCAACACCCCACCTCCGGATGCTACAAAAGCCGAGAATACACACCACAAATAAGCCGCCTTCCTGATGTCGGCCGCACGATGGGAGCGCCTCACATAAACGACCGCGCCAGCAGCCACAAACCCCGCCATCCCAGTGACTAGCAGAACCCCGAATTGTAATAACGCCACCTCCCCCAAACCCGATTCCCCAAGAAAATGACTATTCAGGAGCACCGTTCCAAGAGTAGCAACAAGAAGCAAAAGCCTCGAGCCTATCGAATGAGAGATATCAGAGAAAAGCTTCACGGTAGACCTTGTCATATTCTGAAGCGACAGCTTCGACGCTGAAATTATCTATGGCATACTTTCTAATTTTCTCTTTATCGAACCCTGCCTCGCTCCCCATTTCTAAAACAGCTCCCCGAAGATGGCTTTCGTCATCCGCATTAATCAATACCCCTCGTCCGCACCCCTCAGGAATATGTTCGGCTATTCCACCTACGTCAGTAGTAATTACCGGTATTCCAGACGCCCACGCTTCCGCAATTACGCACGGGAAGTTTTCTTTACGGCTGAACAAGATTAAAGCATCCGCCTGCTTCATGTTCTCGGCGACTTCCTCTAATGGAAGGGGTCCAGAAAATGTTATGCAAGGCTCAGAAAGCCCTAGCGAAGCAGCGTAAGTGCGAAGCTTAGAAAGCCTCTCAGTATTACTCCCTCCGATAAACTTCATGCAGAACTTAAAGTCTGGGTGAGAAGTACGTAATGTGGCGAGAGAATGGAGAATTCCTGTAATGTTTTTTTGGGCTTCATCAAGTGAGCTAACGTGTAAAAGCCTCACCCCCTTATCCGCAGATATGGCATTGGTAGAAGGTGTGAAAAGATCAGTGTCCACGACGTTCGGTACAGTCTTGTAATTACTCTCTCCCTTTAAATTCAGCATCTTAAACTCCCTCATCTTCATCCCCAATTGGTCAGTAACAGGACAAAAAGTCGTCGCCTGAGACGCCGTCCTCCTCATTGAAATCCTCCTCCAAAGTGGGATATGCTGCGAGTCATGGTAAGCCGTCCAATGTTCAGTAATCACTAACGGTACATCCCAACGCTCTGCTAAAATTCTTGCCGCCCTCCCCGCAGGAAATGCCACATGTAAGTGCACGATATCGGGCATTGCAATCTCCTCTCCTGGAGCAAGTTTAAGCAACGCTCTGGTGATAGCTCTCACCCCAGGTTTCGTTGCCCGAGGGTATGTTTTCCTCTCCAAAAATCCGTCTCCCTCTAAAACTTCTTTCGTTCCCATCAATGGATTCCCATCAGATACGGGAGATGCGTACCAAACCTCACAATGATGTTTCGTCGCGATAGCCGCAATATGCCTCTTAATAAAGTTCCCCAAAGAATCGTGCACCTTACTTGGATACCAACTCGCGATGTGAAGAACCCTTAAACTATCGGATTTATTGTGAGGTTTTTCCATGACACAAATGTGGGGCATTTACTTGCTCTATCAAAACTCCTGACTATCTTTGCAGTCCCTTCGGGGATATGGTGGGTATAGCTCAGTTGGTTAGAGCACTGGTTTGTGGTACCAGGGGTCGTGGGTTCAAATCCCATTATCCACCCAAAAAATACCTAAAGGTCTCGCGAAAGCGAGGCCTTTTTTTATGAGCGATAGTGTAGCAAGCGAAGCTTGTTTAAGCTATTGAGAAATAAAAAAGTGCACTGATCGAAGATCATTGCGGCTTTAGGTGTTTTTTGAAGGCCCGACAGATAATACTGGGATCACGAGCGAAGCGAGTAATCCCTTGAACTAAGATTAGCTCTTCGAATCGTAAATGTTCCGGTAATTCCGACATAACCCGTCCATATCGAAGCCATATCCCACGAACCACTCTTCGCCCATATCGGGGAAGCAAGTGAAATCAACATCATAAGTTCCAGACTTTCTATCGACTAGAGTTACGACTTTCACTACAGCAGGAACTCCTTTTGCGTTCTGATTCCCTCCAGAATTCACCTTCTCCCTCACAGCATCCATAGTCTTTCCAGTATCGACCATATCGTCGACGATGTAAACTCTCTTCCCAGTCAAGTCAATCTCTAGATTCTTCGTAAAGGTCACGCCACCAGAATTATCGGTACCCACATAAGATCGCGCCCGAATAAAATCCACTTCTATTTCTATCCCCATATCCTTCACTAGATCCGAGAAAAACATAAATGCTCCGTTCAGAACGCAAATCATCACAGGCGGCTTATCACTCCCCGACGCCCTGTGATCCTCCGAAAGCTTATGCGCCATGGCCCTCACCCTCCTCTCAATTTTATACTCCGCGATAATTATTTCCATGGAGGGAAGGTAGGGTTTAGTTCTTTAAACAAACTTGATTTGTGTTAGTTGGGTTAGTACTCCCTCTTGAGCTCAACCATTGCGATGCGGACTTTGAAATTGAAGTGCCAATCGGAGCGGCCTTTCGAGCGGGGGAGTTGGAGATATGGCCGTCGGAAGAACTTCGAGCGGACTCGACGCCGAGATGGCCCAGAGAGTCTTTTACTAAGTCGTTCATCTATTTCGATATGTCGGAGTAACCTTGGTCGTCCTCCGATCTGCAAGAAGTGAAAATGACCACGTATTTATTACTGAGGTGGTGGGGTGAAAGCGAGCATGTAGGTTATTGGTTAAATGGCGATTATGAATATAAGCTTAGTAATATATCAATAAATTTATGTATATTGCCTTTTATACAAAAAATAAAACCAAAATATTTTATTGCTATGAGTAACTATTCCAAATTTTTCTTGTCTTTCATATTTCTTTTCAGCTATGTTTTAGTAGGCTATGCTCAATCTGATTTCTCACAGACTTCTCTCGATAATTTCAACTCTACCACAACTACTGAGACCATACTTACTCAAGTAGAAAATGGTTTGGGACTAGGACTAACGGTAACAGGAGATGATGACGATGATTGTGAGGGTTTTTCCTTTTGTGGAGATGGTACTATGTGGGATCCAGAAACAAGCACCTGTGTCGCCTCATCTTGTTTAGGAGATTTGAATGAAGATGGTCATATTCAATTAAATGATTTATTAGACTTACTAAGCATTTATGGGACGTTTTGCGACTAAAATGCATATTATGATTCCCTTTTCTTTAAAAAGGTATTAAGAATTACAGACCCTAGTATTAAAAAGGCTCCGAGATAGAAGCGGGTCGACATCACCTCTTCCTCGCCAAAGATTAAGACTGCGAGGATGATGGCGTAGATGGGCTCGAGATTTACTGCGACCGAGGTGGTGAAAGGGGTTAGAACTTTCATTACTGAAGTGAACGCTATGAAAGCGAACGAAGTGGCGATGATAGCGAGGATAGCGATTAGGAGCCAATCTTGAGACGAGATGACGAAAAAGGAAGAGGTAATGTCGCCACGAAATAGTAGGAAGATGAAAATAACGGTAGCGGCTGAGATAAGTTCTACGAGTGAGATGTTACTGGCGTCATGAGATTTAATGAGAACGCCATTGAGAGTGGCGAACAATGAGGCGAAAAAAGCGGAGATGATACCAAGGATTATCCCTTCGTGGTAGGTAGTGTCGAAACTGAAAATGGTCGCTACCCCTAAAAGGACGATAAAGGCAACTAGGAGCTCGCGCCAGTCGAGCTTACGTCTGAAGATAAGTGGCTCTAGGAAGCCCACGAACATAGGGCTGAGGGCTAGCATCGTAAGAGCGACACTGACATTGCTGGCCTTTATGGAAGCGAAAAAGGTGGACCAGTGAATGGCGACGAGGAGGCCGACGAAGGAGATTTGGGCTAATTCCTTGAAAGACTTCTTGGAAACTTTGCCCCGTAATTTGAGCCAAATATAAATCGCCACACCGCCGATGAGCGTGCGCCAGAAAACTAAAGGGATCGCGTTGAGGGTGATGAGCTTGCCCAAGATGCCAGTGAAACCGAAGATTATCACCACGAAATGCATTAAGAAGAGGTTCTTCGTGAGTGTTGAAAATTTGTGGGAGGACATATGGCGAAGATATTACGATTCGATTTGTATCTTTTGGCAAAATAATAATATATGTGTTCGATAACAGCGTTGTTAGATCTTGAGGGGAAGGGCAGTGAAAGCGAGATTCGAGGGGTCGCACTAGAAATTTCTAAACGTCAGAGGCATAGAGGACCGGACTGGTCTGGGGTGTTTCAGCACGAAAATGCTGTGCTGGTTCACGAGAGGTTAGCAATCGTCGATGTAAGTAGCGGGGCTCAACCGCTGATAGATAGGGAGACCGGGAGTGCGCTTGCTGTAAATGGGGAGATTTACAATCATAAAAACTTGAGGGCGAAGGGCAAGTCGGGGTCTAAGTCGGGGTCGTATTCTTATCAAACAGGTAGCGATTGTGAGGTGATTTTAGCGCTGTATCGTGAGTTGGGGAGGGATTTGGTGCACGAACTTGAAGGGATGTACGCCTTCGTGTTGTACGACCCGAAAGCGGACTTTTGGTTAGTGGGACGGGACCCGATAGGGATAATACCACTTTATTACGGACATGATAAGGAGGGAAGGTTGATAGTAGCGTCGGAGATGAAAGCTCTGTCAGATGTTTGTGACGATGTTTCGGAATTCCCGCCGGGATGTACATTCCAGAAGGGAGATGAAGAGCCCGTAAAGTATTTTAAGGAGGATTGGATGGAGTACGACGATCTACCTATGGTTGAGTATAAACCCGAGGAAATGAAAGCCCAACTCGAGAAGGCAGTGAAATCTCATCTCATGGGCGATGTTCCATACGGTTTGCTGATAAGTGGTGGTTTAGATTCAAGTGTGATTGCGGCTATTGCGCAGCAGTATTCATCTAAAAGGGTGGACGATGATGGTGCTTCGGACGCTTGGTGGCCGAGCATTCATAGTTTCAGCATAGGACTTGAGGGGTCGCCCGACCTTGCGGCTGCGAAGAAGGTCGCGGACGATATAGGAACGGTTCATCACTCTCTAATATTCACAATTCAAGAGGGACTCGACGCTCTCGACGAGGTGGTGAGGCACATAGAGACTTACGATGTGACGACCATCAGAGCGTCCACACCGATGTATTTGATGGCTCGTCAGATCAAGGCGATGGGTATTAAAATGGTCCTTTCCGGGGAGGGGGCTGATGAGCTTCTGGGGGGGTATTTATATTTCCATTTGGCACCAAACCCTAAAGAGTTCCATGAAGAAACAGTCCGCAAAGTGCTGGCACTTAGTAAGTACGATTGCTCTAGAGCGAACAAGTCTATGATGGCTTGGGGGATAGAGGCGAGAGTGCCTTTCTTGGATAAGCCATTCGTAGATTATGCTATGCGATTAGATCCTAAAGTAAAAATGGGGGGTGAAGGGAGGATAGAAAAACACATTCTTAGGGAAGCTTTTCAAGGAGATTTACCAGAAGAAATACTATGGCGCCAAAAGGAGCAATTTTCTGATGGAGTAGGGTATGGGTGGATAGATGGTTTAAAAGATTACGCAGAAAAAATGGTCTCTGATAGCGAGTTAGAGAGAGCGTCCGTTAGATTTCCGATTAATACTCCAGACTCGAAAGAGGGCTATTTCTACAGAACCATTTTCGAAAAACATTATCCCTCAGCGGCTTGTGCTGCGATAATTCCGGGTGGGAAAACAGTAGCGTGTAGTACAGAGAAAGCTTTAGAATGGAGTGAGTCCTTAAGCAACTTGAACGATCCTTCTGGACGTGCCGTGAAGTCCGTTCATAAAGATGGCTACTAAGTGAATGCTAGTAGCTAGTACTAGTCGCTAGTCGCTAGTCTTTCGTGCGAATTCCGTTGACGTATTTGGCGATGACTTTTATCGAGTCGGTCTCCTGAGCACCCTTAAAATCAGTCAAGTCCTGCGTCGTAATTAACTCGTTGTAAGCCCTTAGCATCGGCTCCGAAGTAGGCAAGTAAGACCAGTGCCATTTCTCTTCGTTGTAGCCAGTTCGGGCTTTATGTCCCGAAGTTGATTCCTTCGAGGTGTAAACTTGCTTAAAACCAAACTCGCTTGCGCATCGGTCTAGGAATTCATAAACTTCGTACCCTTCGGCCGATTCGAAATATGAATTTTCGAGGGAGTTGAAGTCTATATCGGTGCCCCAATGATGGCGCGAAGTGCCGGGCATAGAACTGTACGTAAGGATATCGACAGCTTTATCAAATTCGTCCCACCCCATATAACGAGGGCGTTCCCACTTGCGTTCCCAAATAGATCTTTGGTGCGAAAATGTCCTAGTTCCACTCAAAATAACAAGCTCGATACCTTCATCTAAAGCTGCCTCCCTCAATTTTTCGAATGCGACCAAAACCTCGCTTCTCAAATAAATCCCCGCCCGTGAAGAGAACTCTTCTGGGACTAAAGAAAATGCCGGATGGGAAGACGGTGTGATTTGGCCTAAAAGCTCCTCCTTAGGATACTCAGGCGACTGCGCCAAAAAACTTAAAGTAATAACGAGTTGAACGCAAAAAATGAGCGCCAACTTCGCGGACTTCATCATCTAGTGAACTCCTTTCGCAGCTAGGTAACGCTCCGCATCGAGTGCAGCCATACATCCAGATCCAGCAGCTGTAACCGCTTGCTTGTAAACCTTGTCTGCACAATCTCCACTCCAAAACACTCCTTCTACATTTGTAAGTGATGTTCCAGGAGTTGCTTGGACTATATATCCTTGATCGTCAAGATTTAGGTAGTTTGCGAAAATGCTTGTGTTAGGGGTGTGGCCGATAGCTACGAAGAATCCGGTAATAGCTAATTCCTCTTCTTTTCCTGTAATGTTATTGCGAAATCTTACTCCCTCAACTCCTTCAACTCCAAGAACTTCCACGGTTTCAGTATTGTAACGAATGTCGATATTGTCAATAGCTTTTACTCGGTTTTGCATCGCCTTAGAAGCGCGCATCTCTTCTTTTCTAACTAACATCGTGACTTTATTACAAAGCTTAGCGAGGTAACTAGCTTCCTCACATGCCGAATCACCAGCTCCTACAAGTACTACATCTTGACCTCTATAGAAAAACCCATCACAAACAGCGCAAGCACTTACTCCACCACCGATATCGCGCAGTCTAAGTTCACTCTCAAGCCCTAGCCATTTTGCAGAAGCTCCAGTTGAAATAATTACAATGTTTGCGTGAATCTCATGAGCATCCTTTCCTTCTCCAACCCAAACCTTATGAATTTCTCCTTCGCCAGAAAAATCAACATTAGTTACCCAACCTGATCTTACATCAGTATCGAAACGCTTCGCTTGAGATTCTAAGTCTATCATCATCTGTGGACCGTTCACACCATCAGCGTACCCAGGGAAATTGTCTACTTCGGTAGTTTCCATGAGTTGGCCTCCAGGCTGAGATCCTTGGTATAAAACAGGCTTCATATCTGCACGTGCTGCGTATATAGCGGCAGTAAATCCTGCTGGCCCTGATCCGATGATTAAACAGTTTACTTTTTCTGGAGTATTCATGTTCTAGCTTTAGTTGAATTTCTTCTTTCTTGGAAGCCCAAATTTACACTTTCTTTTACCTATAACAAGTAACATTTGTTACTTCCTACTAAGTCTTAGGTCTAGGGCGACAAATTCATCCCAGAGCGGGTCGTCTTGCGGAGGAGCGATGATGGTAACGGCCTCGTGTTTTACTGGGTGAACGAAGTCGATACGGCGTGCGTGTAGATGCACTGAAGCGTTATCGTTAGTGTTTCGAGCCCCGTACTTGACGTCGCCCTTTATAGGGGACCCTAGTGATGCTAGGGTTACTCGGATTTGGTGGTGTCGTCCCGATTTAGGTAAGACCTCAACGAACGTGTAATGGTCGCTTTCGCCTAGTACGTTGTACATGAGCTCGGCTTCACGTCTGTCTTCACCGGGCTTAGAGTGGGCGAAGCTTTTATTTTGCTTGGAGTTTTTCTTGAGAAAGTTTACTATATGCCCGCTGGGAGGGTGAATAGTAGGTTTTACGACAGCCCAGTAAGTTTTTTGGACTTCTCTATGTCGGAACATAGTAGTAAGTCTTGAGAGTGCTTTTGAAGTTTTTGCGTACAAGATCACTCCACTTACTGGTCGGTCTAGTCGATGGACAGTTCCTATAAATGCTTTCCCGGGCTTATTGTACTTCTTTGCTACGTATTCCGCCACTACTTCGCATAAGCTCTTGTCGCCTTTTCCGTCGCCCTGGATAATGTCGCTTGAGCGCTTATTTATCGCAATGATGTGATTATCCTCGTAAAGAACTTGAAGAGTAGAAGCCTTACTCATTATGATAGGCTTTTTAGGTTGCTTCACGAACTTTCGGGAGGCGTCGGACTTATTTGAGTCGAAACTATCTTGTTTGAGGCGGCTCATTTTTCGAAACTTAGTACTGCTCGTCTTTAGAAGGGAAATCTCGAGAACGTACGTCGCTAACGTAGTTTTGGATGGCGCTTAGCATTTGGTCTCCCATATCAAGGTAACGACGGAGAAAACGAGGAGAGAATTCCTGAGTGATTCCGAGCATATCGTGTAGTACGAGGACCTGACCATCGCAATCCGCACCCGCTCCAATTCCTATTGTGGGACATTCTACCGAGGCAGTAACTTCCCTGGCTAAATTAGCTGGGATTTTTTCGAATACGATAGCGAAACATCCTATGTCGTTGAGCATTTGAGCGTCTTCGCGAAGGTGGATTGCCTCCTGCTCTTCTTTAGCACGGACAGTGTAAGTACCGAATTTGTATATAGATTGTGGAGTCAAACCGAGGTGTCCCATTACCGGAATCCCTGCGGATAAAATCCTCTCGATAGATTCGCGAACCTCACGACCTCCCTCTAATTTCACTGCGTGGGCGCCACTTTCTTTCATAATCCGAATCGCACTATTAAGAGCTTCCTTAGAATTACCTTGGTAAGTTCCGAACGGTAAATCCACTACCACTAAAGCTCTCTTTGCACCGCGAACGACGGAAGAGGCGTGATAGATCATTTGGTCTAAAGTGATGGGAAGGGTGGTTTCATGACCAGCCATAACGTTTGATGCACTATCACCGACGAGTATGATGTCAATGCCCGCCTGGTCTACCAAACGAGTCATGGAGTAATCGTAAGCAGTCAACATGGCGATGCGCTCGCCGTTCTGCTTCATCTTGTGTAACACTTGCGTCGTAATGCGCTTAGCTTCTTTATGGACACTCATTATTGACTTGTGAGTTAATTCATTAATGTTATTGCGAAGTTAATCTTCTATTCTAAACCCACAACAATCCATCTAACTTTACACTAGTGCTTGCCAAATATATATGGCATAACAGGTCAAATAAATTGCCCCGTGCAATCTGCTTATCTTCTTGCCTATTTTAAGGATAGGGTAGAGTAGGGCAGTGGTGCCAAGCATCCACCAGAAATCGCCTGCTATCATGTTCGGGTCTACGCTGATATCTACAATTACAGATGACGCTCCTAAAACTAAAAGGATATTCATAATGTTTGACCCGATGATGTTTCCAATACCTAAATCCGATTGGCCTTTTAATGCCGCGGTAACTGAAGCAACAATCTCGGGAACGCTTGTTCCGAATGCGACTACAGTCACACCTATTATATGCTCGCTAATCCCAAATCTATGCGCCATTTCCGAGGCTCCCTCAACGAAGAGTCCCGCGCCGTAGTACAGAAGAATGCACCCAATTACAATCCACAACATAAGTAAGCCGTAGTTCCTCTTTGCGTATTGATTAAGCTCCTCTCCTCCAGGGGAGTCGGGTTCGGAATTCTCTTCAAGACTTTCCTTCTCCATTTTACTTTTCATTTTCCGGCTCCTCATCACTTGAACGACCATATAAAAAGTCATCCCCGATAAAAATATAACGCCGTCAAGTCTAGAGTAAACACCATCTAATGAGAGTGAAACGAAAAGAAGAGTCACTACCATTAATATCGGCCAATCCATTTTCAATAACTGCTTATCGATTTTCAGAGGTCTTACTAAAGCAGTCAGCCCTAAAGCAAGCCCCAGGTTAGCGATATTAGACCCCACAACATTCCCGACCGCTATCCCCACCGATCCACTCCAAGCTGCTTGCATCGAAGCGAAAAGTTCGGGAGATGACGTTCCTATCGCTACAACAGTGAGTCCCACAATCAAAGGCGGAATGTTCGCTCTAATAGCAAGCCCGGACGAATTTCGAACTAGTGTTTCCCCTCCTAAAACAAGGAGCGCTAATCCGATTACAAGTAACGCATAAGGGCTGTTTACAATAGCCTCGAAAGAAGCGATCATTTGTGTGTGTCTTTTTCGGTGGACTCGTTATTTGAGGCTGACTTTTTGTTTTCCCCTGAGTCGCCTTCATTCACTTTGCTTGAATGCTTTGCCGAGCTACTAGGTTGCGATCTTAAATCTGTCGCCTTTTTAAAGTCCGACTTTATATCGTTAGTTCCTTTCAAAATCTCCCTCTGAATATCATCTGTAGCACTCCTGAAATGTCTTATTCCTTCACCCATAGTCTTAGCAAGAGACGGTATTCCCTTCGCCCCGAAGAGCAAGAGATAAATCACGAAGATGAATATAATTTCAGTCGATCCCATTTAGAACTATGTAGGTCGTAAAAGTACTCACGAAAACTCCCTTACCCAACTAAATAAAGAAGGGCCCCACGAAAAATTTGGTGGAGCCCTTAATAGCATTGGTTTTGGTTAACACATGCTAAATCTTATTGTTAAATCAACCTGGGTAAAGAGCTCCCCAAGCAAGTAGGAAGTCAAGTAGATCCTGCACCTGAATGTGTCCGTCACCATTGAAGTCAGGACAAGGGGTGTATTTACAAGTACCATCCTCAACGTTCGAAATAGGGTTGAAGTTGAGAGCTTCAGAGTCGGTACATCCAGAGAACACACAGAAACCTCCGTCTGTTGTAGCTGTCGCGTCGAAGTTGAGAGCTAATGGATACATACATCCTTCGCCTGGGTAGCAAGCTGCGGCGGCATCTCCCTCAGCGAATCCAGTTCCTTCTAAGAGTACTGAGTTATCGAATGGTGTGATGTCACATGCTTCTTGAGCCCAAACTTGACCATTGTAATCTGGAGCATAAGATCCAAACACAATCAACAGCTCGAGAAGGTCTTGAAGTTGAACAGTTCCATCTCCGTTGAAGTCAGCATTGAACGGAACGTCTGTACAAATTGCGTCTCCTGATTCGTTCGCGTATGGATTATAGCTAGTGAATTCGTTATCGGTACAACCTTCGAATAGACAACTTCCATCTTCAAGACTTGCTGTCGAATCGAAGTTGATCGCAGTACTGTATGTACAACCGCTACAACCATCGTAGAAACAACTTCCGTTGTCGTCAGTTGCTGAGGCGTCGTAGTTACAAGCGCATACGTCGGTACATCCAGCGACCTCATCGTCATCACAAATACCATCGCCATCTGCATCGGCCAAACAATTTCCGTCACAATCGTACCCATCCTCAGCGAAGTAACAACTTCCATCATCGAAGTTAGCGGCAGCGTCGTAGTTACAAGCTCCTGCGTCAGTACAACCTGTAAAAATACAAGATGTGAATTCACAAGATCCGTCATCTATAGTAGCGGTAGCATCGTAGTTACATGCTTGAGGTATAGTACAACCGTAGCAATCGTAGGTACAAGAACCATCGTCGTCAGTTGCTCCTGAACTGAAGTTACATGCCTCAGGATCAGTACAACCGTCTATTTCATATTCATCACATATTCCGTCACCATCAGCATCGTTCACGCAATCACCGTTACAATCGTATGGTGCATTTGCAAACACACAACTTCCGTCATCGTAATCAGCTGTTGCGTCGTAGTTACAAGCATTAACATCTGTACAACCTAAATTCAAGCATGAAACAAAATCACATGACCCGTCATCTATAGTTGCCTCAGGATTATAGTTGCAAGCAAACGAAATCGTACAACCGGCACAGACGCCACTCACACAAATTCCATCACAATCGTAACCTCCCTCAGGGAAAATACAATCACCTGGGTAAATTGCAGTAGGATCGTAGTTACAACCTGTTAGACTCATACATCCCGCACAACTATCAAATTCACAAGAACCGTCATCTGAATTCGCAGCCCCATCGTAGTTACAAGCGGTAGGGTCCGTACATCCATCAACCGGAAGTAAACAAGATCCGTTATCATCTGTCGCTGACGGGTCATAGTTTATAGCAGTAGCATCCGTACATCCCGCAATCTCAAATGGATCACAAACTCCATCACCATCCGCATCATCAAGACAAGCACCGTCACAATCATAACCAGGGTTTGGCCATGTGCAATCACCAGGGTAAAGAGCTCCGGCATCATAGTTACAAGCTGCTGGGGCCAAACAACCCGCGCAACTCACAAACTCACACGACCCATCATCCTCATTTGCATTCGGGTTATAGTTGCAAGCAGTCAAGTTCGTACAGCCACCTAATGCGTATTCACATGAACCATCTTCATCAGTGGCGCTAGAATCATAATTCAACGCATTAACATCAGTACATCCTCCCACTTCATCTTCATCACAAATTCCGTCTCCGTCTACATCGCTAACACATCCGCCCTCACATGTCAATCCCGGTTCTGGGAATGTGCATGAGCCCGCATATATTGCTGTAGGATCGTAGTCGCATGCTGCAGGGTTTAAACAACCGATACAGCTCGTAAAGTCACAACTTCCGTCATTAGTATTTGCCGTCGAATCAAAGTTACAAGCTCCGAATATTGTACAACCACCATATTCACAAGACCCAGCAATTGTCGCTTCAGGATCATAGTTGTCCGCCCCAACTTCCATACAGCCTAAGCAACTTGTGTAGTCATAACATGCTCCGGTAATTGTAGCAGTCGGGTCGAAATCACAAGCGTTTGGATTCATACAACCAGTACATGTCAAGTATTCACAAGAACCATCATTATAGCTTGCATCTGGATCGAAATTACATGCTCCTGGAGAATTACAACCTCCTTGTGCACACAAGTCACCGTTTTCATCGAAATAAACACAAGCCTCAGGAGCACCGAAGTTACATGCCAAGACGTCCAAACAAGCTCCACCACCCATAGGCATTGCACCTAAACAGCTGAAGTCACACGACCCAGGCAAGTAGTAATCCGCGTTTGGATCGTAGTTACAAGCGAATGTTAAAGTACATCCACCAACCTCAGGATAAACACAAGTACCGTTATCCTCAGTAGCGTCAACATTATAGTTAACAGCTGTAGAATCAGTACAACCGTATATCTCGAAGACATCGCAAACACCATCACCGTCAGTGTCAACTATGCAATCACCATTACAGTCAACGAATTGGTTAACTGGGTAAACACAAAGGTCACCATTTGATAACACTGCATTCGGGTTGTAGTTACAAGCCTCGGCATCCATACAGTCAGCACAACTTGTGAAATCACACAAAGAAGGATCTAAGAAATCCGCATTTGGATCATAGTTACATGCAACAGGTATAATACATCCACCCACTAAACAACTTCCATCGTCTTCAGTAGCCCATGGATTAAATCCAGGATTTGTCGGGTCAGTACAACCTAGCACCTCGTCTCCATCACAAACCCCATCACCGTCAGTATCAATTACACAAGTTCCATCACAGTTGTAACCATCTTCTGGGTATACACAAGATCCATCATCAAGACTTGAGCCCAAATCGTAATTACAGGCTGTCTCATCAGTACAACCTTGACACGATACAAAGTCACACTCTGTAAATATCATGTAATCCGCATTCGGATCATAGTTACAAGCAAACGATAATGTACATCCACCTACTAAACAACTTCCGTCATCGTCTGTAGCCCATGGATTAAACCCAGGGTTCGTAGGGTCGGTACATCCCAACACTTCATACTCGTCACAAACTCCATCTCCGTCAGCATCATTCAAGCAATTGCCATCACAATCGTATCCAAGTTGTGGATAAGAACAAACCCCGTTATCTTGGGTTGCAGTCGCATCGTAGTTACAAGCTAAAGGATCAGTACAACCTACGCAGCTAGTAAAGTCACAACTACCAGGGATTTGGTAATCTGCCCCTGCCTCGTAGTTACATGCCGTAGGGAATACACAACCTCCAACTAAACAACTTCCATCATCATCTGTTGCGTTTGGATTGTATCCTGGGTTTGTCGGATCAGTACATCCTGACACCTCTAATTCATCACATACCCCATCACCGTCAGTATCATTTATACAGTTACCATCACAATCATAACTGAAGTCAGGATAAATACAAGAACCATTTTCTTGAGTCGCGAGTATGTCGTAGTTACATGCATCTACATCTGTACAACCAAAGATTTCTTCATCATCACAAATGCCGTCCCCATCTGAATCGGCCACACAATCACCACCACAAACTCCAAGTGCATCTAGCTGATTTCCATTACAATCACAGTCCCCCTCAGGAACACTTGCGTTAACTGTAATAATTTGAGTTGCAGTCCCCACATTTCCACATTCATCAGTAGCAGTAAACACTCTTTCAATAGTATAGCTTCCTACTGTAGATCCAGGAATTTCAGTTTCCGTTAATTCAATAATTATATCTGAACTGCAGTTGTCCGTAGCAGTCGCTCCCTCAAGAACGATATCTAAATCACACTCTGCTGTGTAATCAGCAGGTATGCTAAGTACTGGAGCGGTAGTATCAACAATAGTAATCGTCTGAGTAGCCGACGCTTGGTTTCCGCAGTCATCAGTAGCTGTGAACGTACGAGTGATCGTGTAGTCTCCTGCACAAGCTCCCGCTGTAGTAACCTCTACTAAGTCGATAGTTACCTCTCCACAGTTATCAGTAGCTGAGGCTGCATCCATAGGGTGAGCGTCAGAACACTCTGCTGTGTAATCAGCAGGGATGCTAAGTACTGGAGCAGTAGTATCGATAATAGTAATCGTCTGAGTAGCAGCTGTCGCGTTTCCGCAGTCATCAGTAGCTGTGAACGTACGAGTGATCGTGTAGTCTCCTGCACAAGCTCCCGCTGTAGTAACCTCGACAACGTCAGAACACTCTGCTGTGTAATCAGCTGGGATGCTAAGTACTGGAGCAGTAGTATCGATAATAGTAATCGTCTGAGTAGCCGATGTAGCGTTTCCGCAGTCATCAGTAGCTGTGAACGTACGTGTGATCGTGTAGTCGCCTGCACAAGCGCCCGCAATAGTAGCTTCGACAACGTCGATAGTTAATGCTGAACAGTCAACTGTTTGATCGAAACTTATGTCAGCACGAACATCATTAACCTGATCACCATTAGGGAATACCTGAGTACGGAATGAACCGCCTATAATACCATCTGTTGTCAATTGTGCAACTAATACACGATTGTCAGATCCAGCCAAACCATTTGAAGCTATTGGAGGAACAATATACCAACCACTTCCAATACCATCATTTACAGTAAAGCTGTTTCCTGACTCAAAGGCGGTAGACCACGCGCCAGGTATAAGTTCTACTGTACCCTCTCCTGCTTCTGGAGCTTGAGTAAGACCTACAGTAACCCATGAATCAAAAGCAAGGTCAGGAACAAGTGTCAAAGCGCCAGAAGTAATACCACTTGGAGTAACGCCTCCTAAAGCATTCTGATAGAAAGAAGTACTTGTCGTTAGTGATAATGGGAACTCATCGTTTCCAGTGAAGCTTGTCACTTGATCCGCTCCTGAAGGTACTGTTAAGTATAGACGGTAAGTCGTCATACCAGATAAAGAACCTGAAGTATGCTCTACAACTGTCTCAACATCTAAACCATAACCAGCAACACTAGAAGTGAAATTAGAAAGGGTATTGCATGTAGAACAGTTATCAGTAGCTGTTGCCTCATCAAATGTTAACGCTTCATCACACTCTGCTGTGTAATCAGCTGGGATGCTAAGTACTGGAGCAGTAGTATCGATAATAGTAATCGTCTGAGTAGCCGATGTAGCGTTGCCG
>JYMV01043445.1_pt1 | contig 83145 bp, 65 predicted proteins | sample 338911 | NCBI WGS metagenome assembly JYMV01 (sample SAMN03354496, study PRJNA234377) | hydrothermal vent metagenome | biome: Deep sea; feature: Hydrothermal plumes at the Eastern Lau Spreading Center, Western Pacific Ocean; material: Seawater | place: Tonga | collected 2009 | depth 2000 m m | reverse complement strand
GCCCACAAGCATACGTTCTAACACGTGTCTTCACAGCAACTGATCTTTGTGGAAACACAACTTCGGCTACTCAAACGATTACCGTTGTTGATACGACAGCTCCTGAGTTCACGCTATTCCCTGCTGACCAAACTAACCAGTGTGAAGAAGCTGCTTACTCTATTGAGGCCGCTGACAACTGTGGTTTGGTATTAATTGAAGAGAGTAGAACTACTATCTCTGAGGATGAGTGTGGAAACTATGAGCACCTAGTGTCGGTTACTGCTACTGATGAGTGTGGAAACGCGACTAGCGGGTCATTCACTATCGTAGTTGCTGATAACGAAGCGCCACAGATTACTGACTCTGAGGGTCTTGATAATGGTGAAATCGTTGAAGTATGCTGGGATGATGTTTGGGGTAATGCAACTGTCCCTGCTGCAGCTCAGTTAAGCTTCGTAGATAACTGTGATGACGCTCCTGTCCTTGACTTCGTAGAAGAGACAGCAGGTGAATACGCTCCTTCAGGAGATGTGTTCGGATACTGCACTATTTCAACTCCTCAAGCAATGGAAGATGGTGAGACATGTGATAACTACTCACCTCATAGTGTACGTATGTTCAACTTCCCTGGAGATGAGTTCTACACAACTATTGACGGTATGGTTACTACATATCTTGATGGAACACGTCATGTTGAGATGACTACTGTCGCCTCTTCGAACCCTAATGCGGGTTGGACTGTTATCGCTGACTTCTCTGCTGATATGACATGGACCGAGTGGGATGGCCAAGCTGGTTACCATAGCTTCAAGTCTGACTGTGGATTAGGTGATCACACGCTTTGGCATTACTCAATCCTTCAAGCATCAAGCCAACTAATCGGTTGGGGAGATTACGCAGGAAGCGAATTGAGCATGAGCCATCAGCCGAGTAACCAGTACTTCGGATTCCAATTAGGAGAAGGAGCTAACAACAAGAACGGTGAGTTCGGATTTAGTGGATGGTTCTACTACAACGGGACATTCAACGGTGAGACTATTATGGGATCAGGTGACTTGTTCGGAGATCTGAACTGCTGCCTACCTTACGAAATCACTCGTGACTACACTATTACTGATTGTTCAGGCAACCAGGAAACATTCGGATACACGATTGATATCTCTGGAGAAGGATGTGTCGTTGGAGATGGTGGATTACAAGGCGAAAGCGGCGACAGCTCTAATGCTGAAAACACTATGGCTAGGGATTACATTTCTATAGAAGGTTTGGCACCAAACCCTACAAACGGTACTGCAATGCTCACCTTCACTATTCAGGAGGCAGCAACAGTTACTGTTCAAGTGACTATGATGGACGGAGCAGTGGTACTTGAGCCTTATCAGGCTATGGTACTGCCAGACTGGCCACAAACTATACTGATTGGTACTGCAGGTTTAGACGCCGGAATGTACCAGGTCAGACTCACAGCACGTGGGTTTATGACCTCTAAGAAGTTACTCGTTATAGAGTAACTTTGGTTAACCAAATCAGCTTTGAAAGCCGTCCTATTATCAGGACGGCTTTCTTTTTAACTTTTTATGTTGTATCTTATGTATATGTCTTTATATCAACAACTTACCTTGTCTATAGCTTTTGTCGTGTTTTCTACACTTTCTGGCATAGCTCAAACCTCAAATAATTCACTCCTGCCCTACAATCCCGACGTGGATGGTAATGGAACGATTGAAGTTGCTGATCTTATGGGATTTCTACCTCTATTCAGTAGTCCTTTTATTGCCGAAGGGACTCTACCTATAGCGAACGGAGGAACTGGAGCAGCCAATGTCGATGCAGCTAGACTTGCATTAACGATTTCCGTATTCTCGGACATTGTCCCCCTCGGAGATCTAGCCCCCTCGGGATTAGTATCCGGCGACCTTGTAATTTCGGGAACACTCAGCCAGGGAGCAGGATCATCGGCCACGGGAGTGGACGCTGTTGCAACAGGCAATAGCAGTGCTGCAATAGGTGATAATAGTCACGCATCTAATAAGAATTCTGTTGCAACTGGAGCTTGTTCTAACGCTCAAGGAGAGTCAACTACAGCAACTGAATTAGCGTCCCATTCTGAGGGAATGTTAACCTATTCATCTGGTTTGGCCTCACATTCTGAGGGAATGCAAACCTTAGCTCAAGGAGATTACAGCCACGCCGAAGGATTCCAATCGGAAGCTACGAACATCTCTGCTCACGCGGAGGGTTACGGTACTACCGCAAGCGGACTTTACTCACACGCTGAAAACAGATTTAGTGTCGCGACTGCTACATGTGCACACGCTGAGGGAGAAAGCACGTCAGCCCTTGCAGATGCCGCTCACTCAGAAGGGTTAGGAACCACCGCTAGCGGGTTTGCTTCCCACGCCCAGGGCTACAACGCTATCGCTTCGGGAAGTTATAGTCATGCCGGGGGTAGAGCCTCAAATGCATCTGCTACAGGGTCATTCGCCACCGGACACACCATTATCGCAGACCAACAATACTCTGCCGTAGTCGGCAAATTCAACCTTGAAAACCGCACAGGAACACTATTCGCAGTGGGGTCTGGATCTAGCACTATTAACCGTGCGAACACGTTCGAAGTAAGTAGCGGTTCTGCATTAGTAAATGGTACTCTATCGGTTACAGGTCCAGTTATGCAGAATGGTATCGACCTAGGAACAGAGTTGCAAAATGCTCAGCAAACTATATTGATTCTTCAGGGGTTAATTGCTGATATGCAAGCCCAAATTGATCTCTTGCAACCGTAAAGCATTACTCTTTCTTCTTTTTTCCAGGAATACCTCCCTCGCTACGCTTGGTCGGTGGACCTGGTTTTAACTCAAAGGGAACAAATTCAGCAGCACTAATCGTGCTTTTACAGCATCAAAAAACCCACAACATGAAGTAAACTTCAGTTGTGGGTTTCCTTTACTGTTATGACTTCGTCATTGCTGAATTTGTCATTTCGTTGCCCCACCAGGACTCGAACCTGAAATGTCTGGACCAAAACCAGGTGTGTTACCATTACACCATGGGGCAAAAACGTGTGCAAAGATAACAAACTCAAGGTAATTTTCGTGGTAAATTGCGTGCATATATGAAAGTACTAAATCTCATTAACGGAGTTTTATCTCCCGCATCCTCGAGTCAGTGGTTAGACCTGACTAACCCTAGCGAAGGAAAAACCTACGGGCATCTCCCTCGTTCAGGCTCAGCCGACGTGGAATTAGCTGTTTCTGCAGCGAACTCAGCTTTTAAATCGTGGGCAGCCACGCCCGCAGGTGAAAGAGCGGCGTGCATGAGTCGCCTAGCCGATCTTGTTCGGGATAACGCCGATATGCTAGCCGAAGCGGAGTCGCGAGATAACGGGAAGCCGGTATCTCTCGCGGGCACGGTAGACATTCCCAGGGCGGAGAAAAATCTTCGATTTTACGCTTCTGCAATCCAGCATTTCGCTTCGGAATCCCACGTAATGGAAGGCGTAGCATTGAACTACACATTGAGGAAACCCCTCGGAGTCGTAGCGTGTATTTCCCCTTGGAATCTCCCACTATACCTCTTCACTTGGAAAGTAGCTCCAGCCTTGGTTTCCGGGAATTGCGTAGTAGCCAAGCCCTCGGAAATAACCCCCGTAACCGCGTATTTACTCAGCACGTGGGTAAAAGAGGCCGGTTTTCCTGACGGCGTATTCAATATTATTCACGGATTAGGATCGGAAGTTGGCGACGCCCTAATTCGTCACCCGAAAGTAACCGCTATTAGCTTTACGGGAGGGACCGCTACCGGAGCACACATCGCCTCGGTTACCGCTCCGAAATTCAAGAAACTAAGCCTCGAACTTGGTGGCAAGAACGCCGCTATCATATTCGATGACTGTGATTTCGACGATGCCCTCGCGACTACCCTCCGCTCGTCATTCGCAAATCAAGGCCAAATCTGTTTATGTGGATCCCGCATACTCGTCGAGAAATCACTCTACCCTCGATTCAGAGACGCTTTAGTTGCTAAGGCTAAGAAAATGAAGGTCGGTGACCCCATGGATCCCTCTACGAAAATGGGCGCAGTAGTTTCTAAAGATCACAGAGATAAAATTCTAGCATCGATAGAACTTGCTAAGACCGAAGGAGGTAAAATCCTATGCGGAGGAGAGAAAACGTCCCCTGAAGGTTTACCTCATCTTCAAAACGGCTACTACGTTCAACCCACGATTATCGAAGGCCTTTCCCCAAATTGCCGAGTCAACCAAGAAGAAATTTTCGGTCCTGTAGTCACGATACAACCCTTCGAGAACGAAGAAGAGGCACTAGAAATGGCGAACAATAGCGAGTACGGCTTGGCAGCTACGGTTTGGACTAATGACTTAAAACAGGCCCACAGAGTATCCTCGGAACTCGAGACGGGCATAGTCTGGGTCAATTGCTGGCTACTCCGCGACCTACGCACACCGTTCGGCGGCGTAAAAAATTCTGGCGTGGGACGAGAAGGCGGTTTCGAAGCACTTCAGTTCTTCACCGAACCACAAAACGTTTGCATCAAACTCTAACGAGCCCTGAAGCTACAGAGTGCTAATCCTCCAATAGATCGAATAACGCGTCTAATTTAGGGGCTAGAATGACTTCGATTCGGCGATTGCGCGATTTGTCAGACTCATCAACGGGGTGGAATTCACCTCGACCAGACGCAGTTAAAATCGATGGATTAACGCCCGGCACGTCGCGAATTATTTCGAGTACCGAAGTCGCACGGAGTACCGATAACTCCCAGTTATTATGAGGGAAATTCGGAGAAACGAGCTTATCGGAATCCGTATGACCCTCGATAATTATTTCGAGGTCTTGCTGCTCGGCGATTACCATACCTAATTGAGCTAAAAGCTCGCGCCCTTTCTCATCGACAATCGCTGATCCCGATGGGAATAAGAGCTCTGCCTCGAGGCTCACGTAAACCTTTCCGTTACGCTGTTCAACTTTCAGACCTCGACCTTCAAATCCGAGAAGTGCCCGCTCGAGACGACTACGCAAAGCCTCTGCGGCACGTTCGCGAGAAGCTAACAGATCCTCTAATTCTTGAACTCTGGCGCTACGAGATGCTAGATCCTCACTTCTTTTTACCAAATCCTTTTCTAACTCTAATAGTGCGTCTTCTCGGTCTTGTAATTCCCTTCTAATTCGCCCGACATCTTCTAAAAGCGCACGGTTTTCTGCGTTGAGGGTGGAGAGACGGCCACCGCTTTGGTCTGTAAGCGCATCATTCAAATCTCTCAGACGACGGATCTCATCGCGAGAATCCGCAACAAACCTGCCCATACGTGCAGTATCCGCAGCTAACTCAGACTGGACATCCGTTAAAGTTGCTACCTGTCCACGCAGCTCGATAACTTCAATTTCTACATCTTGACTATTCAGACGAAGCTCCGTGTTTTCCTGATCTATCTCATCACATCTTCCCTGTAAATCTTCAAATTGTTTCGCGGTAACACAACCCGAAAGGATAGTGATTAAAGCAAAAACTGTTGCGAAAGAAGTGACTAACCCAGACCTATTTGAAGGCGTAATCGAGGTTGCTTTTTTGGAAGAAAATGTATTGCGTTGCATAACTACGCAAGTTCAGAAGGTTAGACGAGTGTTTTTACGTTTTAACACATGTCTTGTTCACACTAGAATGTTGTTCGTTAGCGTTCTAAACTAGTTAATCGGAATAGCGAAAGCGCCTTGAGAAATCGTTACTCCTGCCCCGGCTGTGCTTTGCATGTTTCCACTAAAAGTTCCCGTAACGTAACCGCCTGCTCCGGCAACAACGTAGGTGAGTTCCATGGTCATGTTACCTCCATTTGAAGTCGCGTAAGTCTCAGCTCCTCCGATTGCTTCGTAAGCTCCAGCAGTTCCTGGTGCTGTTGCGATATTCATAGGAATCACTGTACCGTTAGCCCAACCAGTTGCTGGTTCAGCAATGATAAATCCTATCTGAGCTGTCGTTATAGAAACTCCTGCAATTGCAATGCTTGTTCCGTCCATTGTAGCAGTAGCTGATCCGTCTCCGTAAAACTGTTGTCCGTTCGCTTTCCAAGCGATAGAACCCTCACAAACCGGGCAAGAAGATCCTCCACAATCAATGTAAAGTTCGTCACCGTCTTGTAGTCCGTTAGTGCAATCGCCCGTAGTAGGACAAGGATCACATTCAGTTCCACCACAGTCAACTCCAATTTCACTGCCGTTCATTTCGCCATCAGTACACGTAGGGCAAGGATCACAGTTAGGTCCGCCACAATCAACGCCTTCCTCAAATCCGTTTGGTAAACCATCACCACATAGTTCAGGACAAGCAGGACAACCGTCACATCCACAATCGATACCTAGCTCGCCTGGATCTAATTGACCGTTGAAAGAAGGATCACATGGACCACACTCTCCACCACAATCTACCCACTGCTCACCTAATAGAGCATCCCAAATATCATTTTCACAAGGATCGCAAGGATCGCAAATAGTTCCTCCGCAATCGATGAGCTCTTCGCCGTTGTTAAGTATACCGTCGTAACAATTTTCACCGATGAGATTATCGTCGTTTAGACAGCCTTTGCAAGAGACTAATAAAGTCACTGCAAAGAGAAAAGCTATAAAACTTTTGAAAGAAGATATGTACGGTTTCATTGTAGGTATTTTCTGTGCGTATTTTAGACGTGCTAAAGTTAATACAAATTACTAAAGACAAGCTCGAAGCATAAAGTAGATGGATATTCTAAAATGGACAGCCGCAAAACCACCTAAATCAGGTGCCGTGAATTCTCTTTGTAAGGAAACTGGGCTGACAGAAATGGTAGCTCAAATCCTTGTACAACGGGGTGTAGAGAATATAGAGCAGGCAGAAAACTTCCTTAGACCTAAGCTAGAAGACCTACACGATCCTGAAACCATGATGAATATGGATAAGGCGGTTACGAGGTTAAATAAAGCTATTTTAAAGCACGAGCGCATAATGGTTTACGGCGATTATGACGTTGATGGCACCACTTCGGTAGCTATGGTTTCGTCTTTTCTCGAGGGTCTCGACGTACAAATCGTCCCTTACATCCCTATGAGGTATCAGGAGGGGTACGGGGTTTCTCGGGACGGAGTAGATCGCGCTCGTAAATCGGGCTGCACAATTTTAATTACCCTAGACTGTGGTACAAAGGACTTCGACGCGCTAGAGTACGCTGCGAGTTTCGGTATTGATACTATCGTTTGCGATCACCATTTACCCGATGATAAGCTTCCTAATTGTTACGCTCTTCTTAATCCCAAACAGCCCGGTTGCTCCTACCCCTTCAAAGAATTGTCCGGTGCGGGCGTTGCTTTTAAAATGTTATCTGCCCTTGTACCTCACATAGGACTTACTATGGATTCTGTTTACGACCATTTAGATCTTCTCGCGCTTAGTATCGGGGCAGATTTAGTTGATATTACTGGCGAAAATAGAATTCTTGCATACCATGGAATGCGGAATCTTAGCGATGCAATGAGACCCGGAATTAAGGCGATGTTGCAAGTTGCGGGGATAGAAGAAGCTCCGAAAACGGTTAGGGACATAAGCTTTACGTTGGGCCCTCGAATTAACGCAGCGGGGCGGGTGGGGCACGCATTAACAGCGGCAAAACTTCTTATGGCGAACGACGAGAGCGAAGCTTTGTTGCTTGCAAATCAACTCGAGACCATGAATCAGGCCCGAAGAGATCTTGACGAAGATCTTACGGTGGAAGCTATAGCCCAAATGGCAGAGCAGCCACCAGGCCGAGCATGTACTATCGTCACTGGCGAGGGTTGGCATAGAGGAGTTCTCGGAATTGTAGCGAGTCGTCTTGTAGAGCAGAGGTATTGTCCAGCCATCGTTCTTTCCGAAGAAAATGAAGTTCTTACTGGAAGCGCCAGAAGCGTAAAGGGAATAGACATACATGCTGCGTTCGAAGAATGTCGACACCTCATTGAACAATTCGGGGGACACCCTATGGCAGCCGGGCTTACCATACGTCGTGAAAACATGGCCGAGTTTACTAAAAAACTCAACGAATCAATCACAAAACAAACATCTGGAAATCGACCTCAACCCACAGTCGCATATCACATGCCTATAAGTCTTAACGACTTAAACCCCATTATGTACAAGGAGTTTGAACGTCTAGGACCTTTCGGCCCCTGTAACGAAGTCCCCGTATTTATGACTGAAGGAGTCATAACCTCAATACCCCCAAGAACAGTCGGCCACGGAGGGCGACATCTGAAGCTCGTAGTTCAATCATCAAATAACCCTCAAAGCAGGTTCGAAGCTATCGGATTCGGAATGGGAGAGCGGATTGATGAGGTAAGAGCATGGCGCTCCTTTGACATCGTTTTCACACTAGCAAGAAACACGTTCAGAGGAAAATCTACCCTCAACCTTCACCTAAGAGATATCCGGGTCCACAAATTTGTGTAAATGCACATCCCTTTGAGGAAATGGTATGGTTATCTGGTTATCCCTAAACGCTTTATCTATACCAAACCTAATATCACTTTCTATCCTCTTCCTTTCCCAAGGAGACTTTATCCAAGCTCGTATTTCGAAATCTAAAGAGGACTCTCCGAAATTCGAGAAAATGACTTGGGGGATAGGCTTACGTACAATTTCCGGTTGGGCTTTTGCAGCATTTAATAGCAGTTCCCTCACAAGTTGTACGTCACTCCCGTATGCTACACCGACCTCAATACTTATTCGAGTTGCAGACAACCCTTGAGTCAAGTTCCTTACCGAGTTCCCCGCTATTTTCGAGTTAGGCATAACGACCAAATCCCCACTAACCGTCTCTACACTAGTCGCCCGTAAAGCAATATTCTTCACTTTTACTAAAGTGCCATCGACTTCAAGCTCGTCTCCGACTCTAATTCCACCTTCAAATAGTAAAACGAAACCAGAAATAACATCGTTAAAGAACCCTTGCAATCCTATACCCACACCTACCATTAAAGCGGCAGATCCAGCCCATATAACTGTTAGATTAAATCCTAGAATTTCTATTACGATAAAGAACGTTATCACATAAACAACCGTTCTCAACAATCTAAAAATCAAGAACCTGCGCCCTTCATCAAGAGGCTTCACCTTTTTCGCACGGCCTAAACCCCACTGTGCAGCATATATAATTCCTTGCCCTAACAACAGAGCTAGAATCACCTCTAGAGCTTGTTCCATTGTAAGAACCCTAGTTCCGAACTGGATACTTTTAGAAAGAAAATCGTTAATCATTTAGGTAAAATTACAACACCTAGTGATGAATTAAGATCGATTACCATCCTGTCTAATGAGATTTTTTCGCGGAGCAATCTAACCACCTCCTCGTCGGTAACACCCTTTTTCGCAAGGGCTTTAATTACTGTGTCAATATTCTTCTGTACATCGAAGATCATTAATCTAGTTGTCGCTGCAGAAAGAGCTTTCTCAAGAATGTCCTCTTCCTTAATAGCAAAAATATGATGTTTCTGTGCCCAATTTTCGCTAAGACTATGCTTGTTCACGAGCATTTGTGCCGCTCTAGATTGGACTTCTGGTGATGTTTCCTCAAAAAAGGATTCAGTAGAAGGGAGTACCCCTTCATCAAGACTGTTTTTGTACTTCTCTAAAATAAAATTCGAAGATTCATTTTCTAAGCCTAAATTATAAGTCTCAATTCTATGAACTAATAGTTCCGCAAATGTCACTTCTGTAAAAACTCCTTCGTCATCATCCTTATCGTCTTCAGATTCTATATCAATCTCAATCTCAACATTTACCATTACCTCCCCATGCTCGAGAAGTAATCGAATTAGGTTATCCTCCAGAACTTCTCGTTCCGTTCTAATTCGGGCTGGTATTCCCGGTGCCAAATCTTCCGAAATTTCTGTAGGAGCAAACTCGAAACCAGGCAGTGGTGCAGAAGGTGGTGGGCCGTGTTGATCTCCGGAATCGTAATATCCTGCAGATCCACGATTACCACTAAATTTCGATTTTCTCGATTCGAGCTTGAGTCGTTTTTGTAACTCCTTCGCGACTTCTGCCTGGAGAAGTTCTTCTGGGAGCTTGAGTCGGGCAGCTGTGGTTTGGACATAAACAGACCTTTGAATCGCATCCGGAACGCAGGCTATAGTCTCAACAATACTGTGGATTAGCTCAGAGCGCTTGAGGGGATCGTCTCCCGCATCAGAACTCAGGAAATCTGACTTAAATGCCAAAAAATCTAGGGCGTCTTCCTTGATATATTTCTGTAACTCCTCAGAACTAACCTTCTTAGAATAGCTATCTGGATCGTCACCATCTGGGAAGGTTACCACCTTCACGTTCATGCCTTCCTTTAGAAGAATATCTATTCCTCTAAGGGCGGCGGCCATACCGGCTCTGTCACCGTCGAAAAGAACGGTAACGTTTTTCGTTATGCGGCGAATGATATGGATTTGGCCTTTTGTAAGAGCCGTACCACTTGAAGACACCACATTCTCAACTCCGCTCTGGTGCATTGCCATAACGTCCGTGTAGCCCTCAACTAAGAAGCACATGTCCTGCTTTAGAATGCTGGGTTTCGCAAGGTAAACACCGTAAAGTGCGTTCGATTTGTCGTAGAGAAGGCTTTCAGAACTGTTGAAGTACTTGGCGATTTTCTTCTCCGTCTTGAGAGTTCTTCCACCAAACCCTATGACCTTTCCCGTAACATCTCGGATAGGGAACATCACCCTTCCGTGGAAGAAGTCGAAAAGCTTCCCGTCGCTCTGCTTCGCTTTACTCAAACCCGTTGCGACGAGTCTTTCTTTAGTGTAACCCGCGTCTATTGCGGCATTAGTCATTACTTCCCACCCCTCTGGGCAGAATCCGACTAGGAATTTTTCTAAAACATCATCCCTGAATCCTCGATTCTTTAAATAACTCAGTCCTATCGCCTTCCCTTCGTCCGTATTTTGAAGTTGGTCCGTCAACCATTTCTGAGCCCAGCTCGTAACTGCGGCCAAACTTTCTTTCTCCGTAACCGCCGCTATCTCTTCCGGCGTCTGTTCTCTCTCTTGTATCTCGATATTATATCGGCGAGCCATTATCCTCAAGGCTTCGGGATAGCTAGCTTTCTCGTGCTCCATTAAAAACGTAGCAAGAGATCCTCCCTTCCCTGAGCTAAAGCATTTGAAAATACCCTTGCTAGGAACTACGTAAAAAGAAGGAGTTTTTTCGTTCGTAAAGGGGCTTAACCCTCTATAGTTGCTCCCGTTTTTTTTGAGTTCTACGTAATCGCCGATGACGTCTTCGATGACGGCGGTTTGGTGTATTAGCTCAACTGTTTCTTTAGGAATCACAATAGCGAAGTTAATCCTCAATTTGTTAATCCTTTTTAAAATATCACGGAGATTCGATATTTTATCTTTTTGCTGATGGTTCCTACGTAATTTGCATCAATGCAAGGATCTAGAATCTCATGGTTGATGGGGGTGATTGCCCTGGCCGTTTTAGGTGTGGGCTTCATTCAGGTGAAGTGGCTACGTACATCTTTAGAGTTACAGCAGCAAGTTTTTGACTCGACTGTAGAGCAGTCCCTCAACACGATTTCTCATTGGATTCTAGTGGAAGCTGATGAGGTGTCTGTTGCTATTGACACTGTTTCCTCTTCTCAGGGCCAAACCTTTATCGCCGACGGCCTTCAGAGAAAATCGCGCTCTGTGATACTTAGGATGGAGTCTCTACCTATGGATTCCTTACTTTTTCTAGCCCTGCAAGAAAATGGAATTTCGGCAAAAGCTATGTTCGGAGCGTTCGATCGCTATGGACAGCCCTCGTATCTTGAGGGCGAAAGTGAGCAATATCGAGAGCTTTTAATAGAACAAGGGTACAGTGTAGCTCTCGGCCCTCTTCAATTTCGCGTCTACTTCCCTGATCTTAAAAAACACCTACTAAAATCTCAACTCGGAGCTTTTATCTTATCTGGAGTAATGATTTTGGTAATTGTGGTCGGTCTCATTTACGTAATGCGGTCGGTCTTAAAATCGAAAAAGCTTGTTCGAATCCGTAGAGATCTAATGAATAACCTAACTCACGAACTCAAGACTCCTATTTCGACCATAGGATTGGCGAGTGAGGCTTTGGGCGATAGCGATTTGACCTTAGATGAAGAGCAAGAAAAGTACTACATCACTATGATTAGGGCGGAAAATAAGCGGCTAGGGGTACTCGTGGAAAAGGTTCTTCAGGCGAGTCTTACAGATTCAAAGACATTGTCTATATTCATTCAGCAACTTAATGTGCACGATATAATTAAGGAGGTGGTGAAGAACGTTGCTATGCAGGTGCGTCGTCATGGAGGGAAAATAGACCTTCATCTAAATGCCACAAACCCTATCGTTCACGCTGATAAAATCCATATCACAAACGTGATTTTCAACCTAGTAGATAACGCCCTCAAGTATTCTCCCGAAAATGCAATAATCGAAATTTATAGCTCTCAAACCCCTGACGGCATTGAATTACGCGTGAAAGACAATGGTCTGGGAATACCTAAGGAATACCTTGGCAAGGTATTTGAAAGGTTATTTAGAGTTCCTACTGGTAACGTTCACGACGTAAAAGGGTTTGGCCTTGGATTGAGTTATGTGAAAACTGTAATCGAAAGGCATAACGCTGACATTTACGTCGAGAGTGAGCTGGGAAAAGGGACTACTTTTATTATGAATTTGAAAATTGATCCTGCGCTATCATGAATACATCTCCATTACGAATTCTCCTTTGTGAGGACGATCCGAATCTCGGAAAACTTCTTTCCGATTACCTAAATGCAAAAGGTTTTACAACAACTTGGGCTCAAGATGGTGCAGAGGGGGTGAAACAATATCACCGTTCCACTTTCGATTTCGTAATTCTAGATGTCATGATGCCTCGTAAGGACGGGTTCGAAGTTGCTACGGAGATCCGAAAAGAAAGCAAACAAATCCCTATCCTTTTCCTATCTGCTCGTGGAATGAAAGAGGACACTCTCGAAGGTTTTAAGGTCGGCGCCGATGATTACATGACCAAACCCTTCAGCATGGAGGAGCTCCTCGTTCGTATTAAAGCAATTCTAAGACGTACCGCATCTTTACCACAAGAGGGCGAAGAAGTGACGCAACATACTATTGGAAAATACGCATTCGACTACAATATCCAGCAATTAAGCTTGAACGGAGATAAACACCGACTCACCACAAAAGAGAATGAGTTACTATTCCTACTCGTCCGTCATAAAAACGGATTACTGGAGAGAAATCACGCATTATCAGCTATTTGGGGCGACGCAAACTACTTCAACGGTCGTTCTATGGACGTCTATATCGCTAAACTCCGCAAGCATCTAAACGAAGACGAACGAATTGAAATTCTAAACGTTCACGGTAAAGGCTTCAAACTCATAGCTCCCGAGGATTAATCGAACTTAGTTTATCGTATATTTGCGCCCTCAAAACAGGTGGCTCATGTCTGATATGATTAAAATTCTTGCTGGTTCAACTTCCCTCGACTTCGGGGAACGTGTTGCTGCGGCATATGGCTCTGAGCTTGTCCCTTCTACAACAACACGATTTTCAGACGGAGAATTCGCTGTAAGTATTGAAGAGACTGTACGTGGTAAAGAGGTGGTCATTGTGCAATCAACATTCCCCCCTTCGGATAATCTTTTTGAGCTTCTCTTATTAATCGACGCTGCGAAACGCGCTAGTGCTAAGAGAATAATTGCCGTTATGCCGTATTTCGGCCTTGCTCGTCAAGACAGAAAAGACAAACCCCGCGTGGCTATCGGAGCGAAGCTCGTTGCGAACATGCTTATGGCTGCTGGGGTTGATAGAGTTATCACTATGGATCTTCATGCAGACCAAATCCAGGGATTCTTCGAGGTACCCGTGGATCATCTGTTTGGCTCTACTATATTCCTAAAGCACATTAAGGAGAATCTAAATCTAGACAACCTCTGCATCGCGACACCAGACACTGGTGGTACGAAACGTGCTAACACTTACGCTAAACACTTAGGTGTCGATATGGCCATTTGCTACAAGCAACGCAAGGTTGCAAACGAAGTAGCAGAGATGACGGTTATAGGAGATGTAAAAGGCAAAAACGTTATCATAGTAGACGACATGTGCGACACCGCTGGTACGCTTACTAAAGCAGCCGGCTTAATGATGGAGCACGGAGCTCTGTCAGTTCGCGCTATTTGCACTCACGCTGTACTAAGCGGTCCAGCTTACGAGCGCATTCAAGATAGTGTCCTTACCGAGTTAATTGTTACAGACACCATTCCTCTTAAGGAAGGTGCTATAAGAGAAAAAATTGTGGTCTTGCCTGTGCATGACCTTTTCGCTCAGGTACTTAAGTGCCTTATGAGCGATCAAAGTATTAGTTCACATTTTATTATTTAATTAAATAAACAGTTATGAAAACTGCATCATTGAGCGGTTCTCTTCGTGAGAACGTAGGAAAGAAAGATGCTTCCACAGCACGTAAATCTGGTTCTGTACCAGGTGTGCTTTACGGAGGCCAAACACAAACCCACTTTACCGTGGATGAAGTAAAGCTTAGTAAGCTTGTTATTAACCCTGAAGTTTTCGCTATCGAACTTGATACCGACGGCAAGAAGGTGCTGTGCATTATTCAGGAGGTTCAGTTCCACCCTGTAACTGATCGCATCGTTCACGTCGATTTTCTAGAGGTAATCCCTGGAAAACCAGTTCGAGTAAACTTACCTGTTCGTGCTGAAGGAACAGCGTTGGGTGTAATCAACGGTGGACGTATGGAAATTCTCTTCCGTCGCCTACCAGTTATGGGTCTTTTCGAGAATCTTCCTGATGCTCTTAGTGCTGACGTAAGTCATCTAAAAATAGGTGATAGCATACGTATAGGCGATATAAACCTCGAGGGATGTCGCATCCTTTTAAACGATGATGTACTCCTATTTGCTTGTAAGCGTACTCGTCTTGCCTTGGTTGAAGAGACTGAGCTTGGTGAAGGAGAGGAAGGTGAAGAAATGGCTGAAGGAGCTGAAGGAGCTGAAGGTTCTGAAGGAACTGAAGGCGAGGCTGGTTCATCTGACGGTGGAGACTCTTAAAGAGAATTAATCGTAATGAAGTTTCTCATAATCGGTCTTGGGAATCCCGGAGCGGAGTATGAGCACACCCGGCATAATGTCGGTTTTAGAGTGGTGGACACCATCGCTGAGGCACACGGAGGATCTTTTTCCACCGAACGTCACGGCGCGGTGTCCACCGTTCGTTTTAAGGGTAAAAGTTTGATTCTTCTTAAGCCATCAACCTATATGAACCTTAGCGGTAAGGCTGTTCGGTATTGGATGGAGGCCGAGAAAATTTCCGTCGATAGAATCCTTGTCATAACCGATGATTTGAACCTTCCGTTAGAAAGCATACGATTACGCGCTAAGGGAAGTGATGGAGGTCATAACGGGCTAAAGGATATTCAAAACGTTCTGGGTAGTAATGTGTACCCTCGTCTAAGAGTGGGTGTAGGTGACGATTTCGGAAGAGGAAGACAAGTCGAGTACGTTCTGGGAGAATGGACTAACGATGAAAATCTAGTCCTTCAAGAAATCCTTGTTAAATCTTCTAAGGCAGTTGAAAGTTTCTGTTCTATAGGCCTCGAAAGAGCTATGAATTCGATGAATTCTTAACTACACACCCGCTAGACTAACTCGTATAGGTGATTATTTCCTATATATGAAATTACCGGATCTGTAAGCAGGTATTGAATATCTTGCTTTTGTAAAATCGCATCCCTAATATAAGTGGAAGAAATAGCTATCATCGGAGCTTCGGTGAATAATACGACGGCCCCTGGATTTGCATTTTCCAAATTGCTATTCTCTTTAATTTGATCTTGAGAAGTGTACATTTTTGATTTACGCCTAGGATAAACAAGTAGTCTGTGATTCGACAGGATATCCTCATAATTTTTCCATTTGTGAAGGTTTTCGTAGTTGTCCTCACCTAGTATTACAGAAAAATCTATGTTCGGGTATTTATCCCTTAGATGTTTTAACGTATCGGATGTGAAGTTTGGCCTATCGAGCTTAAACTCTACATCCGAAGCGAAAATTACTGTATTCTCAACGACAGCTAGTTTCACCATCTGCAATCTGTGGTGCTCGAGAATAACCTCGTCTTCTAGTTTAAACGGACTAGATGGAGTAACTACCATCCAAACCTGATCTAATCCGGCTCTGTGAACCATATGATTAGCTATGACTAAGTGTCCCATGTGAATGGGATTGAATGAACCGAAGTAAAGACCTACTTTACCTTTTGATGCTAAGCCCGTCATTTATTCAAAAATTCAATTACAACTCGTTCTGTTTCGGCTTTTGCGAGCCTTAAGTCATCATTAATGATTTTCACATCGAAATTCTTGACTTCTTGCAACTCTTTGCCTGCCTTAGCCAGTCTTCTAAGAACATTATTTTCGTTTTCAGTACCCCTTCCCCTAAGTCTTTGTTCTAAAATGTCTAATGAAGGTGGCATAACGAAAATCGAGAGGGCTGAATCTCCAAAAACCGCTTTTAATGTCTTCCCTCCGATAACATCTACATCGAAAACGGGTGTCAATCCCCTCGACCACATGCTTTCAACTTCACTACAAAGTGTACCGTAACAAAGCCCCGGATATACTTCCTCCCACTCAACAAATTCATCGTTTTCCACTCTCTTATTAAATGCCTCTTTAGATAAATAATAATATGCAGCACCATCTACTTCGTCACCTCGGATAGGTCTAGTCGTAGCACTTATGCTAAACCCTAAGGATAACCTTGGTGATTCCATAAGACTTTTAACCATGGTTGTCTTTCCTGCTCCTGAAGGTGCAGAAAAAATAATAGCAAGGCCATTGCCTTTAGGTCGTGTTCCCGCTGGCATCTTACAATACGTTTAGGACTTGTTCTTTTATTTTTTCTAGCTCGTCTTTCATTATCACAACTAATCGCTGGATATCGGCATCATTCGCTTTCGAACCCAAGGTATTAATCTCTCTTCCAATTTCTTGTGCAATGAATCCCAATTTCTTCCCCTGCCCTATTCCATCAGCTAAGATTTCATCGAAGTGATCACAATGAGCTGCTAATCTAGACCTCTCCTCTGACACGTCCGTTTTCTCGATATAAAAAAGCACCTCTTGTTCAAACCTATTGACGTCGATTTTTGACTTATCGATAACTTCTTCTAGATTCGAGCTAATGCGACTTCGAATTCTTTCTAGTCTGGTTACAAGTAGCGGGTCGAGATTCTCTGATTTATCTCGAATAATGGAAATTCTATTATTGAAATCTTCTAAAGTCGCCGCCCCTTCTATCTCTCTAAAGGAATCAAATGCGTCTAGCGCTTGTTGTACCAATTTCTCCACCCCTTCCCAAACCTCTTCATCAAGATCTTCTTTCGGTGATTGAAGAGCGTCTGGCATTCTAATTGCCATCGAGAGAAGGTCCCCACCTTCTACTCCAGCATTTTGTGCTAAAGAATCAAGCTGTGAGATATAAGATTGAACTAAAGGCGCGTTAATTTCATGCTTCACCTCTGTCGGATCTGCTTCGTAATTAAGAAAGAAATCACATTTTCCTCTTATCACACGATGCCTTAGTAGCTTCCTTAATTCCATTTCCTTTTCGCGGAAAACCCCTGGCAACCTAGCGTTTAGGTCGAATTGCTTGCTGTTTAGCGAGCGCACTTCTACTCTGTACTTGCGGCTACCGACAACTCCTTCAGCTTTTCCATAGCCTGTCATGGATCTTATCATAGGCCAAAGATAAGCGGGTACACCCCCCTCAACAGCGCTCTTGCGTACCTTTGTCCGATATGCCGTGCATAAAAGAAATCCAAGCCCCCGTATCCGAAGAGATGAAGGCCTTTTCTGGTCATTTCCGTGAGGTTTTACGATCAGATGTTGCCCTTTTGGATACTATTATGCGCTATATAGTTAAACGTAAGGGCAAGCAAATGCGCCCGCTTTTTGTCTTTCTCACCGCACGACTTCATGGAGGGTGCAGCGAAAAAACCTATACCGCAGCGTCATTAATCGAACTTCTACATACGGCTACTCTCGTTCACGACGACGTGGTTGACGAAAGTGATAAACGACGTGGCTTCTTCTCGATTCAGGCATTATGGAAGAAGAAAGTTGCTGTGCTAGTAGGGGATTATTTATTGTCGAAAGGCTTACTTACTGCAGTAGACGCTGAGGCGTTTGATCTGTTGAAACTAACTTCTAGGGCAGTTAGAGAGATGAGTGAAGGAGAGTTGTTGCAATTAGAAAAAGCGCGAAGGTTAGATATCACTGAGGACGTTTATTTTGAGATAATTCGAAGAAAAACCGCATCATTAATCGCGGCTTGCTGTGCTTGTGGAGCGGCTTCTGCAGGGGCTTCTAAGGATAAAATCGATGCGATGTGGAGATTTGGAGAGAAAACTGGTTTGGCCTTTCAGATAAAAGATGATTTGTTGGATCTAGGTGATGGGAAAAGGACCGGGAAGCCTACGGGACAAGATATTCGAGAGAAGAAATTGACTCTTCCTCTTATTTTTACACTTCAAACTGCGGATATGGCGACTCGAAATAGATTACTGAGGCTCGTTAAGCGAGCTCCGAAAGATCCCGACGCGGTTAGGGAAGTTATGGACGCTGTTTTAAACGGGCCCGGGATTGAGTACGCTCGAGAAAAAATGAGGGTATTGAGGAATGAAGCAGTAGCGATGTTAAATGGATTCGAAGATGAGGAGTCGAAGAGAGCATTAATCGATATGCTAGATTTTACAATTGAAAGAAATAGATGAGTTTATGAAAATAGTAGGATATATTACCATAATGATAGGGGTGGCTTTTTCTTGGGGTTGTGGAGAGGCAGATGAAAAAAGAGGAACCGTTGAAATAGTTTCGAAGTGGGGAAACGGGAATGTAAAGGTTGAGCGTATTCAAATGAAAGGAGATACCGTTAAGGTAATTTCATATCATGAGAATTTCAAGATAAACACTATAGGGAGGGTTAGAGTTGTAGATGGAGAGGATGTGAAAGAAGGGGTTTGGGAGGCTTTCTATACTAATGGAAAACCATGGTCAAACAATAATTTCAAGAGTGGAATAAACGATGGTGAGTACAAGACTTGGCACCCAAATGGAGCGCAAAATATTCTGGGTTTCTACAGCAATGGAGTTGAAACTGGTTTGTGGCAATTTATGGACACGCTAGGAGTGGTAGTGAGGCAATTCGACGTTACTCCAGGATTGTAAATACGGTTTTCCACATTTTCACGTTGAGTATAAAACGGGAACTAGGTCGAAGATAATTATTGTGTTTTTAGCTTGCAGCTAACGCATTACGCGTCCGATTGCTTCTGATTTATTAGAAAAACCCTCTCGATATGTCATTATTTCATTCATCCTCTATCAGGAATTTAGTCTTAATTCTTAATTGCACAGCTTTCTGCGCAATTAATGGTTTTGCTAGTGGGAATGGGAATGTCACGGCTGAGGATTACATAGATAAATGGAAGTCCGAGGCCGTAAACCAAATGGAGATTTATAAAATCCCGGCTAGTATCACTTTGGCGCAGGGGATTCTCGAAAGTGGAAATGGGGTAAGTGATCTCGCTTTGAAATCAAACAATCATTTTGGTATAAAATGTCATGCTGATTGGGAAGGAGGTAGAACCTATCACGATGATGACGAAAAGGGTGAGTGTTTTAGGGTTTATGATCACCCGCGAGATAGCTATGAAGATCATAGTAAGTTTTTGCTTAGGAATAGGTATTCGGCGCTTTTCGATTTGGATTTAGAAGATTATAAAGGATGGGCAAAGGGCTTGAAAAAGTGTGGTTATGCAACAAATCCGCAGTATGCTGATAAACTCATTACATTAATTGAAAGGCACAATTTAAACGTGCTCGACTCTGATGGGAATGCGGCGCTTGCTCATGTAGGGAGGCGTGAGACTCAAGCTAACCCTTCCTCCCAAACTGATGTTAGAGAACAGCAGGTTCTTGCCGATAGGTTAGGGTCTGATTCTGAGGTTCGTGCTGCTAGACAATCTTCTGGAAACAGATCTGGTGAAAGAAGGATTCGGACTACCGAGCATGGAGTTCAGTTCACCTTCGCACATATTGGAGATACACAGAAAAGTTTGGGTAATGAGCTGGACATGATGCCTTGGCAGTTCCGTAGGTACAATAATATCAAGAAAAACCACGAATTTAGGGTGGGAGATAAAATTTATTTGCAGCCTAAGAAAAATTATGCGGCATACGAATGGCATACAGTGAATAATGGTGAGACTCTTTGGGATATCTCACAGAAATACGGAATTAAGATTTCCGCTTTAATACGAAAAAATAATATCAAATACGACACGCCATTAAAGCCGGGGATGAAGTTGAGTATGCTATGGCCACTTAATAAAAACGGAGAGTTACCGTGGTTTGCTAAGATGCTCAGCTCGAAAGAAAGATAAATTCTCTGACCTACCTTAGCGGGGTATCTAATAAAGAGAAAAAATGCCTTTTTATCAGCATCTAGGGGATACCCCTAAAAAGCGTCACACTCAATTCCGTAAGCCAGACGGTTCCTTATATCGCGAGCAAGTTTTCGGTACTGCGGGTTTTGTGGGCATTACTTCCATTCTATATCACTACAATAGCCCTACTATGGTGAAAGAGGTGAGGGGAAGTATAGATGTAAATCCGAAAATCGCAGTTGAGTGTAATCTTCATTCTCGTAAACTAGAAGGGTTTAATGTTAAGCCCGGCAAGGACTTTCTCGATTCTAGAGTGCCTATATTGTTTAACTCGGATCTTACGATTGAATTAGCTGCACCTCCCAAAGTTGAGGAAGAGACGTACTACAAGAATTCAGACCAAGACGAGGTGATTTTCGTTCATCACGGCGAGGGGGTTCTCGAAACAATGTTTGGGAACATCGTTTTCCGAAAAGGGGATTATCTAGTAATTCCGAAGGGGATAATTTATCGTATTAATTTTTCTGCTGAAGAAAATCGATTGCTTATCATTTCATCTTCTTCACCCGTATTTACCCCGAAGCGATATCGCAATAACTTCGGCCAACTTCTTGAGCACAGTCCGTTCTGTGAGCGCGATTTCCGTACTCCTAGTGAGCTTGTGGTAAACAAAGAGCTCGGTGAATATTTGGTCCGTATCCGCAAGAATGGTCATCTCCACGACTATATCTATGCAGCTAGCCCTTTTGATGTTGTGGGCTGGGACGGTTACCTGTTCCCATATGCATTCAATATTGATGATTTCGAGCCTATCACCGGCCGTATTCATCTCCCTCCTCCTACACACCAAACCTTTGAATCATCCGGTTTCGTAATCTGTAGTTTCGTTCCTCGACTTTATGATTACCACCCAGATTCTATACCCGCTCCATATAACCACAGCAACATAGATTCTGATGAGCTTCTTTACTATGTCGATGGAGACTTTATGAGCCGAATCGGTGTACAACCAGGCCAACTCACTTTACATCCCGCTGGAATTGTTCACGGACCGCATCCTGGAACAATTGAGGAGAGTATTGGAGAGACAGAAACGCCCGAAACTGCTGTAATGGTAGATACATTCAAGCCGTTACACTTAACTCAACAAGCATTAGATTTAGAAGACCCTGATTACTATAAATCTTGGATCGAAAAATAATATCCTATGTCAGATAATACTATCCCTCAATTAGATAAAATCATTCAAGAAGCGGCTGATTTTCTACCTCTTCTAGGCACTGATCATGTTGAGTTTATCGTCGGTAATGCAAAGCAAAGTGCATTTTACTACATGACCGCTTGGGGATTCCAACCCCATGCTTATAAGGGATTAGAGACCGGTTCTAAAGACTCTGTTTCGTATGTGCTAAAGCAAGATAAAATCATTCTCGTTCTGACCACCCCCCTTCACTCCGACGGAGATCTAAACAAACACTTGAACGATCACGGAGATGGCGTAAAGAGTATTGCTCTTTGGGTTCAAGATGCTAGAAAAAGTTGGGAAGAAACCACAAAACGAGGGGCGAAGAGTGCTTTCGAACCTGAGGTGCGAACTGATGAGAATGGAGAAGTAGTATTAAGCGCTATTCACACTTACGGAGAGACGATACACGTTTTCGTAGAAAGACATAATTATGAGGGTGTTTTCATGCCTGGTTACAAGGCGTGGAATCCTGAGTACAAGCCCGAGGAAACTGGCTTAAAGTTTATAGATCATATGGTGGGGAATGTGGATTGGGGTCAGATGAATACTTGGGTTAAGTTTTATGATGAGGTGATGGGCTTTGCCCAAATCATTTCCTTCGATGATAAGGATATTTCGACCGAGTACACTGCTTTGATGTCGAAGGTGATGAGTAACGGAAACGGACGAATTAAGTTTCCGATTAACGAGCCCGCGAAAGGCCGTAAGAAGTCTCAAATCGAAGAATACATCGACTATTACGAGGGAGCTGGATGTCAGCACATCGCTGTAGCAACGGACGACATTGTAAAGACCGTTACCGCTCTTAAAGCGAGGGGAGTTGACTTCCTATACGTTCCCGAAACCTATTACGACGACATTCTAGATCGAGTGGGCGAAATCGAAGAAGACCTCGAACCATTAAAGAAGCTGGGGATATTAATCGATAGAGACGAGGATGGATACTTACTCCAGTTATTTACAAAGCCCCTTCTAGATCGACCGACCATGTTCTTCGAAATAATCCAAAGAAACGGCGCTACGTCATTCGGTAAAGGGAATTTTAAAGCGTTGTTCGAAGCGATCGAGCGCGAACAAGAAAGTAGAGGAACACTTTAGTTTATGCCTCAAACGAAACCTGTCCTGCAAGTAAATGATTTGGTTATCGCCTTTGACGAGGTCGTAGTTGCAGGAGTCAGTTTCGATGTTTTCCCGGGAAAGACTACTGCGATCGTAGGCGAGTCCGGCTCGGGAAAGACGGTTACTTCGACCGCCATTATGGGGCTTCTCCCATCGAGTGGGCGAGTCGTAAGTGGTGAAGTACGAGGTGTAAATGGCGAGGTGTGGATCGATGCCGATGGGGCCCCTCGAACTCCGATGGGACGAGACATTAGCATGGTTTTTCAAGATCCCATGTCCTCATTGAACCCATCGATGAAGGTCGGAAAGCAGGTGGCGGAACCGCTTCAGATTCACTTGGGGATGAGCAAGATGGAGGCCCGTAAAAAGGTGATCGAGTTATTTAAAGAGGTCGAATTACCTGAACCTGAGACTTCGATTGATAAGTATCCTCATGAATTGAGTGGAGGCCAAAAACAGAGGGTTATGATTGCCATGGCTTTGGCCTGCAATCCTAAAATTCTAGTTGCAGACGAACCGACAACGGCATTAGACGTTACAGTACAAGCTACAGTATTACAACTACTGCGGAGGTTACAGAAAGAACGAAATTTAGGCATTCTTTTTATTACTCACGACTTGGATGTGGTGCGGGATATTGCCGATTTTATTGTGGTAATGAGAAAGGGGGAGGTCGTGGAAAGGGGTGATTGCCCTGAAGTTCTTGATAGTCCTGAAAACGCTTACACTAAGGAGTTGATTGCGTCAAGGCCTCAAAGAATTGGCAAGGAAGTTGAGGTGAAGGACGATGTTATTTCTGAGGGGAGAGACCTAGTATTGAAGTACGCTGTAAAGCAAAATTTGTTTGGGAAAGTCGTCAGTGAATTTGTGGCGGTAAATCGAGTGAATTTGAAAATCAGGAATGGTGAAAGAGTGGGGCTTGTGGGGGAAAGCGGATGTGGAAAATCCACGTTAGGGAGATTGATGCTAGGCCTTGAAAGTCCAACGGAAGGTGTGGTGCTTTGGAAGGGGGAGGAATTAGATTTGGGAGATAGGCAAGGCATGAAAGCCTTTCGAAGGGGGGCGCAACCAGTATTTCAAGATCCTTTTAGTGCTTTGAACCCAAGAATGACCATTGGAAATGCCTTATCCGAAGCAATCGGAATGTCGGCTGATGGTTCCAAACTTACGAGGGCTGCTAAAACAAAAATAGCAGGCGAATTACTTGAGGAGGTGGGGTTAATGGCAAGTGATTTGAGTCGTTATCCTGGTGCTTTTAGCGGGGGGATGCGACAAAGAATTGTACTCGCAAGAGCATTGGCGGTAAAGCCGGAATTGCTCATCCTCGACGAAAGCGTCGCGGCTCTTGATCTCAGAATTCAAGCCCAAATCCTAACTTTACTATCTGATATTCAGAAAAAACGATCACTAGCTTATCTCTTTATTTCTCACGATTTGGGAGTGATTCACTCTGTTTGTGATAGGATTCTAGTAATGAAAGATGGCGAAATTGTAGAGGAGGGATCTGCGAATACTATCTTCAATTCTCCATCGAATTCATACACAAAGCACTTGTTAGCAAGCCGTCCGGGAATGGGCAAATTGACCGTGTAAATCCGTCCGCGCGTGCTTAATTTGGCACTTATGAGTGAAGCAAACAATGAGACTATGATTCTCCAAGATAAAATTGATGGCGTCCTGACCCTGACCATCAATCGCCCTAAGCAACTTAATGCGCTAAATAGCAGCGTTATAGCTCTACTTGCCGAGTATGTTGAAGCAGCCCAAACCGCCACTGACGTTCAAGTAATCGTTATCACCGGATCGGGAGAAAAAGCTTTCGTTGCTGGAGCTGATATCGTCGAATTTGCGGGGTTTTCTAAAGATGAGGGAAAGGATTTAGCGGCATTAGGACAGGCTACTCTGTTTGATAGGATAGAAAGAAGCGGTAAACCGGTAATTGCGGCGGTAAACGGATTCGCTTTAGGAGGAGGATTAGAACTTGCTATGGCAGCTCATATTCGAGTTGCTTCTACTAATGCAAAACTGGGATTACCTGAAGTTAGTTTAGGTGTGATTCCAGGGTATGGTGGAACTCAACGTTTGGCACAGCTAGTGGGAAAGGGAAAGGCAATGGAGATGGTTCTGACCGCAGGGATGATTAGCGCGGAGGAGGCTCTTGCGAATGGGCTTGTGAATATGGTGGTGGAGCAGGCTGAACTTATGGATGCCGTGATGGGAATTGCGAAGAAGATTAAGCGCAATGCTCCTACAGCACTTACAGCCGCGATTAATGCTATTCTTGCTGGATATACTGATGGTGTGGATGGATATCAAGTCGAGATTGATGAATTCGGGAAGTGTTTCGGGACTGATGATTTTAAGGAGGGAACTACTGCTTTTATTGAGAAGCGTCATGCAAAATTTCCAGGAAAATGAGTGAATTAAATAGCTCTAGCAATTCCGTTCAGACTTTAGAGGTTGCCGTAATTAACGGAAGTAAGCACGATTTGCCGATTTACAGCACGCCACAAAGTGCCGGCTTAGATTTAAGGGCTTCGCTCGATAATTCTGTGGTTTTAAATCCCGGGGAACATCGATTAATTCCTACTGGGATTCAGCTTGCTTTGCCCCCAGGAACGGAAGCTCAGGTTCGACCTCGTTCAGGGCTCGCTTATAAACATGGGGTTACTGTTTTAAACTCTCCAGGCACTATTGATGCTGATTATAGAGGAGATGTGGGCGTTATCTTAATAAACCACGGAGTTTCAGCGTTTACTGTTGAGGATGGTGAAAGGATTGCGCAGCTTGTTTTGGCACGTTATGTGCAATTAGATTGGACTGAGGTTGAAATTCTGCCTAAAACAGATCGTGGAGCTGGAGGATTTGGTAGTACAGGTGTTAAGTAAAAATGACGTTAATATTGGCAAATAACAGCGAAAACAGAAGCGAAAAATGAATATTGTAATTCCTATGGCGGGACGAGGAAGTCGTCTGAGACCACATACTCTTACTACTCCGAAGCCGCTTGTTCCTGTTGCAGGATTGCCTATTGTTGAGCGACTTGTGGAAGATATCGTGAGGACGTTGCCTGTGCCGGTAAAGAAAATCGCATTTGTGACAGGGAGGTTTGGAGAAGAGGTAGAAAAGGATTTACTAGCTGTGGCGAGTCGACTTGGGGCCGAAGGGATGATTCGTTATCAAGACGAGCCGTTAGGTACTGCGCACGCAATACTTTGTGGAGAGGAGTGCTTAGAAGGGCCCGTAGTTGTAGCGTTTGCCGATACTTTATTCCGTGCCGATTTTTCTATCGATCCGGAATCTGATGGAGTGCTTTTCGTGCAAAGGATAGAGGACCCGTCTGCATTCGGGGTAGTCGTAACAGACGAGTCGGGAAGAATAATCGATTACGTAGAAAAGCCGACAGAATTTGTGGGCGACCTCGCTATGATCGGTATCTACTCATTTCGTGACGGCGCAAGACTCAAGAAAGAATTAAATTACTTAATCGATAACGACATCATGCTTGCAGGGGAATATCAACTTCCCGACGCCTTGCGCAACATGACCAAATCCGGTCTTACTTTCGTTGCTGGAGAGGTCACGGAGTGGATGGATTGCGGAAATAAAGCGGTCACAGTAGAAACGAACCGTCGTGTGCTCGATATCCTCCAAGAAGAAAATCGACTACACAACGGCACCGGCATAGACTCAAGCGCTCAGGTAACCGACAGCGTAATCATACCTCCGTGCTTTATCGGCCCCAATGTAAAAATCGAACGATCTATTATCGGTCCCCACGTAAGCCTCGGAGCTAACACTTCAATTTCGAACTCTAACATTGTCGATTCCCTTATCCAGGGCGACACAACAATTGAACATTCGAATATCAAGGGGTCTATGATAGGCGCGAAAGTCGCCGTTTATGGTGACGCACAGGACTTAAGCATTGGCGACTTCTGTACTATTGGCGTTAAGAAAGGTGATTCATAAAGGGTGAGGAATTTTTTCTACATATTTTTGATTTTTACTTCGCTTATTGCCGGGGGATGTTCTGGATCTAACCATTTGGTTAGTTCGGAAGAGGGCTTATCGGAAGCTCTTCAACGCAATTATTTCAACGGCACTCAACATTTACTTAAAGGGGATAAGGAAGCTGCTTATACCTGTTTCCTTAGATGTTCGGATGAAGAGCCCGATATAGCATCTTTCCATTACGATCTAGGAAAAATAGACTTCGAACTTGGAAGGATGGAGGCTGCTTTAGCTCATCTAGACCTTGCTGTAGATATTGACGAAGAAAACGATTGGTATAGGTATTACAGGGGGAAGGCGCTTGCTGCAACTGGGAATTTAGATGAAGCGGCGAAAGACTTTGAGATTTGGATTGCAAAAAGACCTGGAGATTTAGAGGCGCTCCGAGAATGCTCCGATGTCTTTTTAAAAGAGGGCAAGGCCTGGCACGCATACCAATTATTAGCGTTTTACGAAGATGAAATCGCACCAAATGTTGAAGTGAGATTAGACAAATTAATGCTGATCCTGATTTCAGAATTTGAATTTGAGAAATTTGACGAATTTTTATCCAACGCTGCAAACGACTTCCCGGACGAACCTAAGTTCATCTACCATAAGGGGTTGATGGCGTTTATTATTCAAGAATACGAAAGCGCTATTTCCATACTTGAAGGATTGGCAAGAAGTCACCCCAACTACATGGAAGGTGTGATTACATTATCTGACGCATACTTTGCTGTAGGGATGATTGAAGAAGCGTATGAACTGAAGCTTGAGATATTAAAGTCCGATGAAGTTGACCCCCATGATAAATTACTCATAATTGATGAGTTTTTTCTTTCTGAATTTCAGAATAAAGGTGGGATAGAGGCTTTTGAAGGGCTACTTGAAATTGCCGTTGAGATTCACCCTCGAAATGCTGAAATTATGCATTATGCAGGATTGCATTGGTATAATAAAGGTGATTTTACAAGGGCGGAATTTGCTCTGCAAGTTGCTGTATTAGAGGATCCCTCTTCATTAAAAGTACATCTAGATTATCTAGGGATTATTCACGATTTAAAACAATGGGAAGTTTTGATTGAGGCGGGTGAACAAGCGAGTTTGGTCTTTCCTCTTGAACCACTAATTTTCCTTTATTACGGAAATGGACATAAAGAGTTAAAACACTACAAAGAAGCAATCACTCTTTTTAAAAACGGTCTAGCAGTATTAATTGATGCTCCGAAAACTCGCGCAGCCTTGCTCAACGAACTTGCTTTTTCATATCGAGAGTTCGGTGAGAAAGAGGAATCATATGACACCTTTGAGAAGAGTTTAATTCACGACAGTTCGCCTTACGTTATGAATAATCACGCATACTACTTGGCAACTGATAATCAGCGTATTCAAGATGCTTTAAAGTGGAGTACTAAAGCTAATGAACTAGTCCCCAATGAGCCTAACTTCATGGATACTCAGGCTCTAATACTCCATCTTTTAGTCAGGAATTTGGATGCTTTAGATTGGATAGTTGAAGCCCAAGCCCTACTTAATTCACCAGAGGCGGTATTCCTCGAAAGAGAAGGTGATATTCGATATTCTCTAGGAGAAAGCGAAAGGGCTTTTGAATTGTGGGAAAGAGCTATAGTAGCCGGCGGGGGCAAGACAAGACTTAACGAAAAATTAAATCGCCCAGTTATTGGTAAAGAATGATTGTGCGAAGTAAAATATGGGGGCTTTTAGTGCTCGTTATCCTAAGCGTTACTACGACTGGGTGTTCTAACGAGCGTAGGATTGCTGACGGGAAGCCGATACGGTCAAGAGATGCATCGAATATCTTAAAGCACGTCGAGAAAGAGGCGTTAGATTGGGAATGGATTGGGTTTAAAATGGATACTGACATAGAGCTCGATGGCGAGTCCGAATCTTTTACTATGAGCGTCAAGATGGCTCGCGATAGTGCAATTTGGATTAGCATTTCGCCCGCACTAGGTGTGGAAATGGCTCGAATCCTTCTATTGCCCGACTCAGTCCGCGTCATAAGTAAAGTGCCCTCTAATAAATTTGTTTTCGAAGGTAATTATGATGAATTAGGCCAAACCACTGGCCTCCCCTTTGATTTCTACACCTTTCAGTCTTTATTCTCGGGGTATCCACTTGGTCTGAATAAAGGAAAAGATAAATTCATCTCTAAAGTTGATGCTCGAAATTACTTTATTATTGAAAAATTTCCTCGAAGCGTAAAAAAGCTATTAGGAGGTGTTGATGAACGGGAGATAGCGATAAATCCCCACTGTGAAATTTATGTTACGATCAAGGACAGGAAGGCGAAAAGGATGATAGATCGTACTGATGAAAAGGAGTTGATAATTAAGCGGTATTGGTTTGATGGGCTTTCGTTTATGCCGGTCATGGATGTTTTTGTCGATCTATCAAGCGGGCTCACGCTAAAAGTTGAACGTTCTGGTGACGAAGGGCATAGGCAGGGACTACTTCCTACGAAAACGTACCTGACGGCATTCGGAAACGGGATAGATTTAAGGTGTACTCTCCACATTCGTAGAAGCAGAATAAATCGCAAGTACGACCTTCCATTCGACCCCCCTGAAGATTATGAACGTCGTAAATCACTTTAAAACTCATTATTATAAAAAGTTGGTTTTTACTTTTTTTCGAGGACAAGGGAGGGGGCTAGTGGTAGCGCTTTTGTTTGGCCTTGCGCCTGCTACTTTACCTGATTTTCAAGCCCAAACTATTGAAAATACTCAAAAAAAAGAAGAGCTTACTCAGGAGAGGAAGCGAATTGAGGAGCAATTAGAGACCACTACAAGACTGATTAGTGAGGCGAAAAAGAATCGAAATGAGGCGAGTTCGAAGGTTACACTTATCGACAGACAGATAGAGCTTCGTGAGAGGCTGATTAGGCATCTTCAATCCACCATTAGATCACTTGAGAGATCTACGAAAAGTGCAGATTCAGAGATTAGATCTCTTGAGGGGCACATCGAGGTTTTGAAGGAGGAGTATGAGTTGATGATTCAACAAGCGTATAGGATGAAGCTCTCGAGTAATCCTCTGATGTTCGTCTTTGCGGCTGAGGATTTTAGCCAAGCCGCTCTTAGGTTTCGTATGCTTCAATCTTATGCGGAAATTCGTAAGAAGCAGGCAGATGATATTACCGAAGCACGAAGTTCTCTTGCTTCCACCCGAGAAGTTCTGACTAATGAACGAGAATCCGTTACTAATGCTCTTTCCGACAAAGAATCTGAGAGAGACGCTCTTAATGAAGACCGCTCGATTCGTGCTGACCTAGTCGCCGAGATAAAACGAGAAGAGAAGCGTCTGAGGAAAACTCTGAAAAAGCAGGAAAAAGAAAGACAGCGCCTAAATAACGAGATAAAACGCATTATTGAAGCCGAAATCGAAGCCGAACGGGCGTCAGCAGCAGGAGAGTACGCATTAACTCCAGCTGGTAAAATCGTGTCCGAAGAGTTTGAGAAAAATCGAAAGAATCTACCGTGGCCGGTTGCGAGAGGTGTCGTTACAAGAGATTTCGGGCGTCATAAACATCCCACAATCGCCGGCATTACTATAGAAAGTAACGGGATAGATATTACGACCGATTCCGGAACCTCGGTGTTCTCGATTTTCGGAGGTACCGTCAGTAGCATCTTCGCTTTCCCCGGTGCAGGAGAGACCGTAATCGTTACGCACGGGGGGTATAGAACTGTATACAGTAATCTCGAAAACGTTGAAGTAAAAAAGGGCGATACGATTGATAGAGCGACAAAATTAGGAGTTGCTTGGGACGGTCCGAAAGGGACATCGGTGCATTTCGAGGTTTGGAAAGTTGCCGGATCAGAACGCTCGCCCCAGGATCCCAAATCTTGGCTTCAACCTCGATAAAATAATTGTAAAATTGACCTAAAAAGGGGATTGTGACAAGGCGTAAACGGAGCAACTTTGTAGCTGTGAAAACAACTATCGCCCTCGTAGGTAATCCGAACACTGGAAAGTCCAGTCTTTTCTCCCGAATTACGGGTGTGCGTACCGCTGTGGGAAATCTAGCGGGGGTTACTGTAGAGGCGTGCATCGCGCCAGGAGCGGTGGAAGGGGCGAAGAATTGGACATTCATTGACCTTCCAGGGATTTATAATCTTCATGCCCAAACCGATGATGGTCGCGTCACAGAAAACGCTTTGCTTAATCCCGACTGGGAGAATAAACCAGATGTGGTTTGGCTCATCGCTGACAGAGCCACCTTGCAAGGGCAATTATTTTTAGCGCTTCAGATACGAGAGTTAGAAATCCCGACCTTACTCTTATTAAATCGAATGGATTTCGAGGCGGAAGACCCGTTGCTGTGCGAAATTTTAGAAGCCGGATTAGGATTGCCGGTCAGGGAGATACACGCTCTCAACGAAGACCCCCGCAAGTGGGCAAAAGATTTCGCCTCCCTTCTCCACCTCCCCCCATCATGTTCGGTTTTACGCGACGTTCCTAAAAGCATAAAAAAGAGTCTAGATATTCTCAATGCCTCGATGCCGAACGGAACACTCGGATATCTCTGCCACCTCGCCCGGATGAACAAAGCACCGGATTGGCTTACCCCTTCCGAAAAAACGGCCTGGAAGGAGGCGAGAGAAGCTTCGACCTCATCCCCAGCTGGACTCCAGCTCGAAGAAGCGGGGGGTCGTATGAAAATTGTTCGCAATCTCCTAAACCAAGCTGGAAAACCAGTAAAAGAGCGTGAAATTCTACAGCGAAAAGCCCTCAAAAACCAGCAAAAAATCGATGCCGTACTCACCCATCCTATTTGGGGGAATCTAATCTCCGCGGCGCTGTTTTTCAGTATGTTCCAAGCGATTTACAGCTGGGCGACTTATCCGATGGACCTAATCGACGGAGCTTTCACATCGGCTATTTCATATCTAACGGAGGTTTTACCCGCGTCTTGGTATACCAGTCTTTTAGTCGATGGAGTGCTTTCCGGGCTCTCAGGAATTTTCGTTTTTGTACCCCAAATCGCTATACTTTTCGGATTCACCGCCTTCCTAGAACACTCTGGGTATATGGCTCGTCTCGGATACCTTTCCGACCGTTTTTTCAGACGACTCGGGCTTACTGGAAGAAGCTCCGTCTCCCTCGTGGGCGGTCTCGCTTGTGCGGTCCCAGCTATCATGGCAGCCCGTACCATTTCCGACCGTAGATCTCGACTCCTCACCATCCTCGTCACCCCCATGATGACGTGTTCCGCACGCCTCCCCGTTTACGCTTTCCTTATCGCCTTCGCCGTCCCCGACGAAAAAATCTTCGGATGGTTCAATCTCCAAGGTCTATTCCTTTATGGACTTTACGTCATCGGTGCCCTGTCGGCTCTCGCCCTAGCTTTCATAATACATCGCTCCCTCCCGAACCCCGATAACCGAGCCGAAGCAGCCGAAGAGTGGCCTCCATACCGTCTCCCCTCTCTCAAGTCCGTACTAGGCCAATCCCTACGTCAAGCAGGAATCTTTATTCGAGCCGCAGGAAGTGTAATACTTGTAATCTCAATAATACTTTGGTCTCTAGGATTTATGGGGCCTGGATCACTCGAAGAGCGAGCAGCTCTCGATCCCGGCATCCGACTTGAACAATCTTGGCTCGGCTCTATGGGAGACTTTATCGAACCTGCCGTCCGACCTCTTGGATACGATGGTAAAATGGGAATTGCAGTCCTTAGTTCATTCGCCGCCCGTGAAGTGTTCGTAGGCACGATGCACACTCTCTATCCCACTCCCGAAGGAGGCGATGGTAGCATCCGAGCTTTAAAGGACAGGCTCGCTAACGAAGTCGTCCCCGGCACGAATCGCCCACTCCTAAACACCGCCTCCGCAGCCTCGCTAATCGTATTTTACATGTTCGCTATGCAATGCGTCAGTACTATCGTTATCGTTCGACGCGAACTAAATAGCTGGCCCTGGGCTCTCGCTCAAGCTGCGGGATACACCTTTTTCGCCTATCTCGCGGCGTTAGCTGTTTTCCAGATATTGAGCTAGAAAGCTCTCTCCAAGAAAACCGCATATCTTAGTGAAATGATTATCACTAGAATTTCAACTTTTTCAGTAGTTTTCGCTCTGTTGGCCCTGCCTTTTCAGAATTTTTCTCAGGTCACACCTGAATTATCGTCTTGGATAATAAATCAAGATGAAAGCACGGGCTTTAACGATCTTCCTAGTAACGTTCAGTCTGTTGATTACACTGACACCGATGTTTTCGTGAGCTGCTCTTGTATCCCGGGTTATGATATAGGCCCTTGGGTAGGTAATCCAAACACCCCTGCTAATCAAGATTTTTGTTTTAAGATTACTCGTAATCCCGTACAAAGTCAAGGGTATCCCACATATACTTCGCTCGGACATATCGGGGTTTGGTCTAATGGCGTTTCAATATTCAATGCAAAAGACGCATTTTCATTCAACAACTTGGGAGTGTGGTTCCAAGACGCATACGTCTTCGAGGGCGCGTCATTCGACGAATGCCTGGGCCATCCCGCTGGAAACGGCGAGTACCACCACCACGTTAATCCTACCTGCCTCTACGATGACTCGGACGAGGGAAATCACAGCCCGATTATCGGATATGCGCTTGACGGTTATCCCGTTTACGGAGCGTTTGCATTCACAAATATTGATGGAACAGGTGAAATTATCCGCATGACGAGTAGCTACGCGCTTAGGGACATCACTGTACGTGAAACCCTACCAAGCGGATTTATTCTAAACCAAACTTATTTTGGTCCAGAGGTAAATAGCAACAACCCCCTCGGGAATTACATCGAGGACTACGAATACATAGCCGGGTTGGGGACATTAGACGCTTACAACGGCCGATTTTGTGTTACTCCTGAGTATCCATTAGGCACTTTCGCTTATTTCGTAACTATAGACGAATGGCACGACCCCGTTTATCCTTATTCCATAGGCCCAGCATATTTTGGGATAGTTCAGTCGGGTAACACTGGCCCTCAATCTGCACACAATATCATCCCTGACAACTCGGTTCATTACGACCCGGCGGCTTCTGTATTGACCCCCTTCAATGTGGAACACTCTTTCGCTTTGTTTCCGAATCCAGCAAGCTTAATGTTGAACATTTCAGTGAGGAATTCGAATGAAATAATGAGCGATTTAGTGGTGACTGATCTTTTAGGAAATCTAATCTTAAGCCAAGCGATTTCTACCTTATCTACTCGAAATTTATACCAAATAAACACCTCGAATTTACCCACAGGATTTTACTTCGTCACCATAGGAGGTGGCACACGAAAATTTCAGATAATAAGAGAATAGTGACGCTGTAGCGAACTTAGGCTACCTCGACTTGATTTGCAGCTACTCTAACCCAAAGGTGTGCAGCCGCTTCCTTTCTCACTGCAAGAGTCCGTCCACAAGTACAAATCGCCATCGGCCCGTTCAATGGAGCCACGTGCTTTACCTCTACCTCGGACCCGATACAGCAACCCATTTGCACAAGCGCCATAACCTCCTCGGGGGTATCCACCCTCTCGATTACACCGACTTCGTCGGGCTTTAGGTCACAAAGTTTCTTCACTTGCATTATGCAAAGATAATCCTAGGTTTCTCTTTTTTCAATCCCCTTTTTAAGTGATTTTTTAAAAATTTCGTACTTTCGCTCTTCAGGAAATTCTAGAAAAATTGAAAGTTGCGATAATTGGTGGTGGGGCCGCAGGATTTTTTGCTGCGTTTTCTGTTAAAGAGCATCATAAAGACGCGGAAGTGGTGATTTATGAGAAGTCGAGCAAGCTTTTGGCAAAAGTGAGGGTCTCGGGTGGAGGACGATGTAACGTCACTAACTCTTGCTTCAGTGCTAGCAAACTTTCGAAATTTTACCCGCGAGGTGAAAAGCAGATGAAGAAGGCGTTTTCTGTATTTCAGGCGAAGGATACTGTGGTTTGGTTTGAGGAAAGGGGGGTAAAACTCAAAGCGGAGGACGATAACAGGATGTTCCCTACCTCAAATAACTCTCAAACCATCATCGATTGCTTCCTCCGAGAAGTGAACGAAAAGGGCATACAAATCGCCACTCAAACGCCTGTAAACAAGCTTATTTCCACAAAAAACGGTATCACCCTGCGATTCGACAATCGCTCCGAGAATTTTGACAAAGTCGTCATCGCTACGGGCGGCAGTCCCAAGGAAGCTGGGTTTCAATGGCTCAAAGATCTCGGCCACAACATCACCCCACCCGTCCCCTCATTGTTCACTTTCAACATCCCCGGCAACCCTATCCGCAAGCTGATGGGTTTAGTCATCGATACAGCTACGGTACGAATTCAGGGTACCAAACTTTCATATACCGGCCCCGTTTTAATGACTCATTGGGGTATGAGCGGACCCGCTATTCTAAAACTATCCGCGTGGGGGGCTAGAGTTTTGGCAGAAAAAGATTACAATTTCAATATCCAGATTAATTGGGTTTCAATAAAGAACGAGGAGGAGGTCAATTCTCTTTTAGACAACGAACTCCCTACCATCAGGCGTAAAAAAATCATCAACGCGAATCCGTTCAATCTACCAAACCGTATGTGGACGTTCCTCCTTCGCAAAGCCGACATATCGCCTGACTCTCTTTGGCTTGAACTCTCCAAGAAAAGCCGAAACAAGCTCATAAACCTCTTACTCAACGACGTATACAAGGTTTCCGGAAAAACCACTTTTAAAGAAGAGTTCGTCACTTGTGGTGGCATCACCCTCTCCGACCTCGACTTCAATTCGATGGAAAGTCGAGTCTGCCAGAACTTATATTTCGCAGGCGAAGTCATCAACGTCGACGGTATCACGGGCGGTTTCAATTTCCAAGCCGCTTGGACTACTGGCTACATCGCCGGTAAACTCCTCTAAATTTCACATTTCGTTCCCTACCTTTACGCCCCAACTCTTACTGGGCCATTAACTCAGCTGGTTAGAGTGCTACCTCGACATGGTAGAAGTCACTGGTTCGAATCCAGTATGGCCCACGAAGGAAACAAGAAGCCCCACGCAAACGAAGTTTGAGTGCGGGCTTTTTTTGTAACAACACGTCACAAATTTATTTGTGTAAGGGGTGGTGCAAAAAAGCCCGAAACAAGCGACAGCTTGTGGGCTTCGTAGTTTTCTGAGTAAAATACTGGATCACGAGCGATAGAGAGTAATCATGTATTCTTTATAAAACGCGTAAAATCATGAGTTGTATTACTTCTTTACACATAACAATTAAAGGGTGAAAAAATTGAAAAAAGCCGACTTTTGATTATTATTGCGTTTCATGCAACAGCTTCTACCAGAACTAAAAAGCTCACAGTTTCTAGCATACATTCGTTTAGCACAGATAATGCTCATATTAGTATTGTTAGTATCCCTTAGTGTTATTCTCCGAACAATTTTCTTGCTATTTCCACGACATTACTTCTTAAGGTTCAATGTGAAATTTATTATTTATCCATTTTCACGACTTCTGATGAGAGTTATAGGTGTTCGTTTAACTGTAAAAGGTAAAATTGCAACATCTAATTTATTAATCGTAAGTAACCATCAGGGAATAATCGATTCTCTTCTTCACATGGCACTTTCACCTTGTATGGTTATCTCAAACACAGATATAAAAAGTATGAAAGTCATAGGTAAGATAATGGGATTACTCGGATTCGTATTTGTCGATAGGTCCAGAAGGAAATCTATTAAAGAACTATTAGCACCAACCATAAGAATGATTACCAAATCTAAAGTTAATATGAGTTTTTTTCCTGAAGGGAAGTCAAATAATGGAGTCGACATCCATCCATTCAAGGCGCCATTTTTCAAAATCGCTATCGCCTCAAATTCAGGAGTCCAACCTATAGCTTTCAGATGGACTCATGCAAACGGGAGAAGGTTATCGAAGGAACAATTGCGGGCCTTTACTTACTTAGTAACTGACGGTTCTGCAATCCGACACCTCATAAACATCCTAGGGTTGAGGGAAAAAAGGCTTCACGTTAAGGTGCTGAGTGAGATTACTCCAGAAGAAATTAGCAAAAAAAACTGGACTAGGAAGGATGTCTCTCAACAATCGGAAACAAATATTCGGAAAGCCTTGTTAGAAAATGATTGGTACTAGAAGTTTTTTTCCGAAACCTCTATCCCCAAGTAACATTTTTTTAATTTAGGATACCAAATACTTACATCAGTCGATTACTCTACTACAAACTTCTTCTCTACAGATCCATCATCGTAGATATGAAACAGGATCTGGTTCTTCGTTGTTCCTTTTTGGATTCTCCCTAACACATCTATTGTTCGCAAAAGTTCTTTATTAGGAATGTGTTCTTCTATTGCTGTTCCGCTACAGTTGTTACTGAAATATGCTATGAAGTCTACATAATTTGACCAATTACTTGTAGACCAACTACTATTATCAACATTAATACAAGTTAGGTTTGGATTATAAAAAGCCAAAAATGTTGTCATATTAGTATTATTACCGTTTCTTAGATCAAGGCTTGTCAGTTGATTGACAGAGCAATCTAATCCAATTAAAGCAGTATTCTGAATTAGGTCAATGCTTGTAAGTAGATTATAAGAGCAATCTAAATATTCTAAATTAGTAAAATCTTCAATTCCTGTTAAATCAAAAACACCAATTGCCTGACCAGCACCATAAGATAAATCTAAATATGTTACAGTATCAATAGCTGATGTAAATACACTATCATCATATTGGATTCCATTACCCATACCATTATTTTCTAAATACGCTTCAAACCAGTTGTCAGGTACATATGTCTGCTGACCAAACACGCTCACAGCAAACAAACAAGCTATAGCAGTAATTAATAGTCTCATAACGTTGATTTAAGACTTCTAATGTACTTCAAAGCCTCGGCATATCCTCGAGCTTAAGTTACGGGGACGCTAAGCTGCTTTAGGCTCCTTTTATAATCCGCTTTATTTTTTTTAAGAGTGGAAATAAGCTTTAGGACTGTATACACAGAACCACCCAATCCCACCACAATTATCATCAATCCACCTATAACACCAATTATAAAACCTCCTGCGTTAAACTCAAAAGAATAATATAGATTAGAAGAATTACTACTCCCTGAAGAGGAGCGGGCTTTATTCAGAACTTTATACAGAAATATACCAATAACGCCAAGAGACAACGCCTCACATTTAGCAGCAGAAACAAGTGCTGTTTTATTCTTTTTTCTAAGCTCCACTTTCAATGCCAACTTCTTGTTTTCAATATTATCTATTGTAGTTGAGTCAGATAATTCTACTATACTTATACCTAAGTCGTATGGCTGATTTGCACTAACACCAGCAGAAGCAAATGAAACGGTAGATATAATCGCTAAAACAGTAATAAATATTTTCATAATAATTTGATTTAAGACTTCTAATGTACTTCAAAGCCTCGGCATATCCGAAAGATGGCTATAAGAACATCTACTCCATTTATCAAGGAAATATCATCCACCGTATTTGTGGGGTTCTTTAATCTACACTGTTTTGACCTCAACCTATAATGGGAAAACAACGGAGGAGGAGTCTTTTCATGATTCAAACCTATGTGTTAGTTTTCTAAAAGTTCGAACTAGGGACATAAAACCCGCAACTTTTGTCACGCAAATCACAAATATAAAATTGAAACAACTGTCTTTTCGGTTATCGTTGTATCACTCATAATGCGTATTTTTAGGCTTGTGATTACAAAATTCCCATCTGAAAGGCCCCACATTGGTCACTACGGTTACATGCAGAATAGGATTCTTCTGTTTATGCTGTTTCTGAGTTTCGGGCCTTTCGAAAGTGAAGTTTTAGCCCAAATCCTTCCCTTTTCTGTCCATATAACTTCAGAAGGCGTTAGTCCTGGGGTTACAATGTTTTCTGCCGTTCAATCGGCGAATCAAGTTTATTTAACTGCTTTAAATGAAGAAGCTGAGTCGGTTTTTTCAGCACACTCGCCCGTAAAAGGGTTTATTTTCGAACCGTGGGGAGACGATGAGTTCGTTTTTTATAACTACGCGATACGGAAATTTGTGGTCGTAGATAGTGATCTTGTTCCGACCGATACGCTTGGAGTTGATTTAGATTCTGATACCGATTATCATGACGTACATAGATATGTAGATGGGTCGTACTTGATAGTGAATAACGAATATGAGACGATGGATTTGACTTCATACGGGGGGGTCGAAGATGCAGCTGTGATCGAGCCCGTAATGAGACATATACTAAGTGACGGAACGATAATTCGAGAGTGGCGCGGTTTAGATCACTTCCCGATATCGGTGGGGCCTAACTTGACGTTCCAAACCGTGGATTATTTACATTGGAACGCCTTTGATTTCGATTCTCTCGGCGGACTATTGATGAGCTTTCGAAATACTAGCACTATTGCTAGATTACGTCCGGACGATTGGACTGTCGATTGGGAATTAGGGGGGTCAGGGAATGATTTCGTGTTTGATGATGAGGGATGGGGCACATTTTTAAACCAACACGACATTAACGATTTGGGGAATGAACGGTTGCTGCTATTCGATAATAGTACTTCAGGAGGATTTCAACCTGGTTATTCTAGAGTGGTGGAGTACGATGTTGATACTGTGGCGATGACCGCAAGCAGGGTTTGGTCATACTCACACATTGAAGAAATATATGCGCCAGCGCAAGGGAGCGTAGAAAGACTTGAGAACGGGAACACCTTAATCGCATGGGGGAACGCGAATGCGCCTCAGGGATTAGGTACTGTGATAACAGAGATAAACTCGGAGGGGGAGATTGTTTGGGAAGTCGAGATGGGGCCCTACTTTACGGTTTACAGGGCGAGGAAATTTCCTGAAAGTGAGGTCCTAGGGTGTAGGGACGAACTCGCATTGAACTACGATGGTGGGGTTCTTGTCGATGACGGGTCGTGCTATTATGGCGTCGATAATGATGGTGATGGAATGCTTGATTCGGAGGGAGATTGTGATGATAGTGATGCCTCTGTATATCTCGGAGCGACAGAGATTCCTAATGATGGCATCGACCAAGACTGTGACGGCGAAGATTTAATCTTTATCCCGGGGTGCACGAATTCGATGGCTTCAAACTTCAATTCGTCTGCTACTACCGACGATGGTTCGTGTTTGTTTAATGTCGAGCTGAGTGTCGATATGTTCATCAATGGAGGAGGCGCAGCTCTAGTAACTGAGTTAGGAATTATCGAGGGAACGCCTATAAATTTCGGGGTATGGCGATTCTTACTACAAATTCCAACCGGTGAGTTTTCGTATCACTTTGTTGATAGCGAATGGGTCGAGGAAAATATCGATAGAAATATTTTCGTTGAAGGACCTTTATCGCTAGAAATCGTTTGTTTTAACAGCTACGCTCCTTGCCTCGGATGTGATGATCCCGAATTTGTCGATTTCAACCCTTTCTCCATTTCCGACGGCTCTTTATGTCTGTCTACAGTAAACCTCGGGTGCACTTACCTAGACGCCTTAAACTTCGACCCTACCTCTAACATCGACGACGGAACTTGCGTTTTCGACCAATGCACTAGCTCGACCTGCCCTGGCGACCTAAACTCCGACGGCTCGATTTCGACCGACGATCTACTTCTATTGCTCATAGAATGGGGAACTATTTGTCAATAGTCCGTTTGTTTTAAAAAACTGCCCACGCAACCAAATCCTTATAGATTTAGTTAGGATATTACCTGCGCTTTAATTATCTTATTGAGTTATGTATACTATTTCTATGATCAAACATTCATTCAACGTCTTAGCGCTCAGTATCGCGCTTTTCGCATCCATCATAAGCACAGCTGCTTGGAGTCAGGACACCCCGCCCACCGATATTCACCTTACTGAGCTACAATCTTGGCTCAAGACGAATTGGTATGATGGGATTCATAACAATTTGGGATACAATGAGGCCAGGAGGCAGATGTATGGATATATTGACATTTCTGCAGGCCAAATCGAGTGTGTTTACACCGGTTTCACTCAATCTGGAGGATATGTTACTTACCCTAACCCTATAAACGCGGAACACCTCGTTCCTCAGAGTTTCTTCGGTTCATCAGAACCTATGAAGTCTGATATACACATTCTCAAACCATGCCAAGGCCAAGCTAATAGCGCACGAAGTAATAAATCCTTTAACGAGGTGGACGACAATCAGGCGCAATGGTACGGAACCATTGGTAATACGTACACCTCGCAAAGTTCGATTCCAAGCGATGCCGAGTTTTGGTCTGAAACATCCGGATGGGAGTGGGAACCACAGGAAAATAAAAAGGGCGACGTGGCAAGAGCCGTGTTCTACTTCTACACTATGTATCCTAACGCAGCCGGTGCAATTACTGAAATGGGGCCTACCGACGTCCTCTATCAGTGGCATTTAGACGACCCCGCTGACGCTACAGAGATTTCTAGAAACACGAAAGTTGCTGAGCAACAAGGAACGAGAAATCCTTACATAGACTACCCGAACCTCGTTTATGACGCATGGCTATGGGAAGAGGGCGCGAACGACAATCAAGGTCCTGACTTTACTGGCACGTCTGCGACTGTATCCATCGAGTGCGGTGACCAAGAGGCATTTGGAAATATTTCAGCTAGCCCTTCAGACTCTTGTACGCCTGTTACTACAACATTCTCAGATGTAAACTCTGGAGTTGGGTGTGGCGGTGGTGATATAACTCGTACCTATACGTCTCAAGATGGCTGTGGCAACACTAGTACTTTCACCCAAACCATCGTTTTTACTGATAGCACCCCACCTGTTTTTACAACAGTTCCACCAGACCTTACTACGACTTGTGATAGCGAATTAGCTGATTTAGGGACTGCTACAGCTACAGATAATTGTTCTCAAGTAAACATTACTGCAAGCGTTGTTCTTGTAGGAGGGCCATGTCCCTTAGCATACGAAGTGCACCGAACACTTACTGCATCGGATGATTGTGGAAACAATGCCACTCACCTTCAAATTATTTACATCGAAGCTTCTGTAGTAGTTGGCTGCCCTGAAGATGTAGATGGCGATGGCGCTGTTACAGTATCTGATTTACTTGCTGTCCTTAGCGAATTTGGATGTACAACTGGTTGTTTATATGACCTGAATCTCGACGGCATTGTAGGTGTTTCGGACATTCTTGATATACTCGCCGCTTTCGGAGACGTCTGCTAAATTTTACCCCCGCACGCCTCTCCGTGCAACGATTTTCAAAATTAAGCGTCTTTCATCAGACACTAAATCTGCCAAAATGAAGTTTTTCAACACTTTCCCTACCCTTGCTTACGCAAGTGCTTTTGCTTTCAGCATTTTATTTTCCTCTATAGCATTAGGCCAAACCCCCTGCGTTAACGGTTCAGCCGCTGGCTATCCTTGCTCGAACATTGATTTCCTTTCATTCATGCCAGGGTCTCAACTTGGAGGAGGCGAAATGAATGACCTTTGGGGATGGACTGATCCGCTTGACGGAACAGAGTACGTACTTCTAGGGCGATCGTCTGGTACTTCGTTCGTTGATATTTCGGACCCGGTGAATCCTGTGTATGTCGGGAATTTACCTGCGAGCGGAGCGAATTCTAGTTGGAGAGATATTAAAGTTGATGGAAATTATGCTTATATCGTTTCCGAAGCTAGTGGGCACGGAATGCAAATTTTCGATCTAACGAAGCTTCGCGATGTGGTAGCTCCACCCGTAGTGTTTACAGAGGACGCACACTATAGCGGTTGGGGTAACGCACATAATGTGGTTATAAATGAGGCGAGTAATCGAGCATATGGGGTAGGAACTAACACGTCAAGTGGAGGACTACATATCGTAGATATTTCAAATCCTCTTGCGCCCGTGATTATGGGCGATTTCGCATTAGATGGTTACACTCACGATGCTCAAGTTGTAAATTACATCGGTCCTGACGCAACTTATGTTGGGCGCGAAATTGCTTTCGCTTGCAATGAAAACTCCGTTACTATTGTAGATGTTACGGTGCCTACGGACGCAATACAACTAAGTCGAACTACATATAACTCTCAATACACACACCAAGGTTGGCTTACTGAAGATCATAGATACTTTTTGAGTAATGATGAGCTTGATGAGTACTATACCGGGGTGAATACTACAACCTTTATTTGGGATGTCTCAGACCTAAATGCACCATTCTTAGCCGGAACATTTGTTTCTACAACGCCGGCGATAGACCATAATCTTTACACAAAGGGCAACCTCTGCTACCAATCTAATTACAGAGCTGGATTGCGCATAACGAACCTAGACAACCTCGCAAGCGGAACTATGACTGAAGTAGGGTTCTTCGATGTGTATCCTTCGAGTGACGCTGCTGCCTTTAACGGGAGCTGGTCTAATTTTCCGTATTTCGCTTCAGGAGTAGTCGCGGTAAGCCATATCGAACAAGGACTTTTCATATTAAAACCTCACTTTTTCTCAGTTTCTTTAGTTAATGACTTCATATGTTATAACGAGGCTGCTTTAATCCAAGTAGATGGCCAATCTCTTGGGGCTGGAGCAACATTCACCGTCGATGGATTGCCCACAAGTGCTACTTATGTTAGTGCTGTACAACCTGATGGAACCACGTTAATTACCGTAACTGGGTTCCCTCAAGGAGCTCTTACTTCTTACGTACTAACCATTACAGGAGTTGATGCCACTGGGGCTACGGATTCTGGAGCAGTAACGGTAACAGTTTATGACTGTATCAATGAGGTCCTAGGATGTACTGACACGACTGCCCTTAATTACGAGCCAGCAGCGACAATTGACAATGGTTCTTGTATATACCCGTGCACAGATATCACTTTCTCTCTTACTACGGACAACTATCCTGGTGAAACAACTTGGGATATTACCGACGATGCTGGCGCGATTGTCCTTTCTGGAGGGTCTTACGCCGATACTCAAACCCTCTACACAACTACCGCTTGCCTCGAATATGGGTGCTACACTTTAAGTGTTTATGATTCTTACGGAGATGGGATGTCTTGGGGCGGTGTTCAGGGTTCTTACACCTTAACGGAGGATGCTACGGGAACTGTTTTGGCCCAAATCGTTGCCGGAGCCGCTTTCGGAACTCTAGCCACCCATCAATTCTGTATTCCTACAACTGTCCCAGGTTGCACAGATGCTACAGCTTGTAACTACGACCCCGCTGCTACTGTCGATAGTGGAACTTGTATCTACAGTGTTACGGCATACATAGATAACGATGGAGACGGATATGGGTTTGGCCCAGCTGTACAAGTGTGTGCACCTTTAGGTGCTGTATATTCAGCAAATAACACCGATTGTGACGACACTCTAGATACGGTTTACCCTGGTGCTCCTGGTACTGGAGAGGGCATCGATAACAATTGCGACGACATTATTGATGGAGGTGAAATCCTACCATGTCCGGCAGACCTAAACGGAGATGGTGTAATTACTGTCGCGGACATCCTACTCGTACTAAGCGAATTCGGATGCTCGACTGCTTGTACTGCTGACGTAAATGGTGACGGGTCTGTTACTGTTGCTGACGTACTCGTAATTCTGAGCCTATTTGGAAATCCTTGTTAACCAAGTGACTAAGCTGTCGCTCGTGTAACATTTGTTACTCTAAATTGGAAAATTTATAGCTAATATTGAAAAAATATTAATCATGAAAAAAGTAATTCTCTCCTTAGCTGGTGTTATATTCTTTGCGGCTTCTGTTTTATCCCAAAACCAGCTAGCCATCCCCCCCACTCTTTCGGGAACGTCATTTAACTTGACATTACAGCAGGGAATTACGTCGATTTTACCCGGCGCAGCAACCTCTACAATGGGGGCGAACGGATCGATATTAGGACCTACTCTAATTTTCGAAAAGGGTACGACCGTGAATATTGATGTAGATAATCAGCTTCCCGAAGCGACGACTATTCACTGGCATGGTATGCACCTTCCTTCTATTATGGATGGTGGACCGCACTCGGTGATAGAACCGAACACGGTTTGGTCTCCATCATTTGAAATAATGAATCACGCATCTACTATGTGGTATCACCCACATTTAATGCATACGACGAATAAACATGTCCAAATGGGAATTGCGGGCCTAATTATCATCAGGGACGCGGAAGAAGCGGCGCTGAATTTACCTCGCACATATGGTGTCGATGATATTCCACTTGTTCTACAAACGAAGACATTTACTGCAGCAAACCAAATCGATACTGATATGGCGAACAGCGGGGCTGACCACGTTTTTCTCGCAAACGCTACTGTTGATGCTTTCGTCGATGTCCCCGCACAAGTTGTGAGGTTACGACTCTTAAACGGGGCTTCTGAGCGTTCGTTTAATGTGGGATTGAGCAACGGGGCGAGCTTCCAGGTGATCGCCTCTGATGGAGGGCTTCTCGCGGCTCCCGTTACTGTGAATCGACTACTTATCACAAACGGGGAGAGGTATGAAATCCTTGTAAACCTAAGTGCAATGCAAGGAGGTAGCGTTAATCTTATGAACTACGGTGCTGAGATTCCATCAAACATATACGGAGCTGCAAGTGTCGGAGGAATGGGCGGTGCGTCTATCCCTCACTACGATACGAACCCGCTTAACGGGGCGAACTTCCCTATGCTCACTATGAACGTGGGCGCACCGACTGCTGGAGCGATTACTTCAATCCCTAGCACATTAGCTAACGTAACCCCATACACCACGGATGGAGTGAACGTGAATCGCTCTATCGTGATTTCTGGCAGCGGAGGAGGACCGCAAAGTCTACTTACTGGCCCATTCGTTTTTAACGGGGCTGCATTTGATATCAATGTGATCAACGAGGTAGTTCAGTTGGGAGATAAAGAAGTTTGGACTATAGTAAACCAAAGTATGATTTTCCATCCTTTCCATATTCACAACATTCAATTTAATATTCTGGAAATAAATGGAAATCCTCCCCTCCCTCACCAACAAGGTTGGAATGATGTTTTACTTGTACCGAGTTTCGGAGGGAGTGTGAAGTTTATAACGCAGTTCAATGATTTTGTAGATCCTGTAATTCCATTTATGTATCACTGTCACATGCTCACGCACGAGGATGGGGGACTTATGGGACAGTTTACTGTAGAGGGAACTATAGTCGTGCCTTGCCCTGCTGACGTGAATGGTGACGGCTCAATAACTGTGGCTGATCTTCTTCTCGTTCTTAGCGAGTTTGGATGCACTTCAGCTTGTACAGCAGATGTAGATGGGGACGGTTCTGTGACTGTAGCCGATGTGCTTGTTGTGCTAAGTTTGTTTGGAACCACGTGTTAATTAGGATACCCAAATAGCGTGGAAAACAAGACTTCTGTTTTCGTGGGATTGTTACCTGCAAGCAAACTTTATAGAAAGTATGAACTCTAAGAGAGGACTATTATTAATTAGTATTATTTTAAATTTTACTATTTCATATGCCCAATATGATAGTATTCCTTATGGTGGATATGATAGAACATATAATTTACATTTGCCTACTGGATATACTGGTTCTACAAGTATTCCATTAATTATCGCATTGCACGGGGGAGGACATAGCGCTATAGAAATTGAATCGATGTCCGGACTTAGTTTAAAAGCTGATTTGGAGAATTTTATTGTCGTTTATCCAGAAGGAGTTAAAGGCCCTTTATCAAATGCCCGAACTTGGAATGCTGGAGAATGTTGTGGTTATGCCAGTTTTGCAAATATTGATGACGTCGGCTTTATCGATGCTTTAATTACAATTTTAACCAGCCAATACAATATTGATACCACCCGAATTCATGCAACAGGAGTGTCTAATGGTGGGTTTTTTGCGTACCGACTTGCTTGTGAACTTTCAAATAAAATTGCATCTATTGCACCAGTAGCGAGTTCAATGACTTTGGATTATTGTACACCTGATCGTCCTGTATCAATTATCCATTTTCATTCTGTTAACGATACACGAGTACCTTATCAAGGTGGTGTTGGTTCTGGGTTTGCCACTCATTATAATCCTCCAATTGATTCAATTCTTAATATATGGTCAAACATTAATGTCTGCTTAAACATAGATGAAACTATTATATCTAATGGATTGTATACCTATCGAAATTGGTCTAATTGTGAATGCGGCAATGAGATTATATATTATCTAACACAAGATGGAGGACATTCTTGGCCAGGCGGCATCCCAACAGCAACAGGAGATAGTGTCTCAAATTATATAAACGCAACAGATTTAATGTGGGATTTTTTTCAACAACATACCATAGATGACGTCTATATAACTGTTGCTGATATTCTTGTCATTCTTAGCGAGTTTGGTTGCACTTCAGCTTGTACATCAGATATAGATGGAGACGGTTCTGTGACTGTCTCCGATGTGCTTGATATGCTAAGTTTGTTTGGGAGCCCGTGTTAATTCGGATATCCAGTGTTTGCTGGATTTTTTGACTAAACCTATGTGCATTACAAGCGCCATATAGTCAGGACTAGGTTTATTTTATATAATTTATTAGTGTTGAGCGAGTTGAGCTCGACTTATGAAACCTTATCTGGATTCTTTTCCTTTACGTGTTGAGCTATCGGAATCGGAGTGCCGTCATCGTCTAGTCTAACGAAAATGAGTCGCGTAGTACATACGTCCACCTCCTCGTGGCTATAAACATTGAACTTCCGCGCGTTTACCTGAACGGTAATACTCTTGTTGCCTATGCTTACAATTTCCCCATAGATCTTAATAAGGTTATTCTCTTTTACGGGCGATGTAAAAAGGACCTCTTCCATTTTAAGAGTCACCATGTTCGGACAATGGCAAACTTCATTAACAAAAGCCACCGCGGACTCATCCACCCAGCTAAGCATCGTCCCTCCGAAAAGGTTATTATGAACGCCTAAATCATGTTTCTTACAAACCTTCGTTCCCAGTAATCTCATCTCTTAATGGTTTATTTTTACACGGCCGTTATTCCGTATTGGTAGCATCATTTGGTATGCCAAATCATCTGACTTCGCATCATCCGTAACATCTAATCCATACTTTATATCAGCAACATCTCCATATGCAAAGGTGCCGAAAATCCTATCCCAAATAGAGAAGATATTGCCGAAATTCCTGTCTGTCCATGGCTCCTCAAAGTGATGATGAAACTTGTGTGTGTTAGGTGAAATGATGATCCAACTTATCGCTTTATCCACTTTCAAGGGGAGCGCTATGTTAGAATGATTGAAGTACGTAAATGCGATTGTGAGAATCCTGTAAAGCATATAAAAAGCTAGCGGAGCGCCCATAATAAACACTGCTAGCACTGCGAATGTCTCCCTCGAGATAAAATCTAGTGGGTGAAGCCTCGTGCCAGTAGTCGCATCGACATGTGTGTCACTATGATGGACTAGGTGAATTCGCCAAAGGAATTTCACGCGATGAACCATCAAGTGAGCTATGTATTGTGAAATTAAATCAAAAGCGAGAATTGTTAGAAGAAGCTCCGCCGCTAATGGGATCTCTATCATATTCAGCAAGCCCCACCCCGCTTCATCAATCCACTGAAAAAGCCCTACTGTTATGATTCCAAAGATGACATTAATCAGTATGAGTGTGGCTAAGAAAACCAAATTCGTTTTCGTGTGTTTCCACGATCTGAACCCCCCTTTAAATAGGGGCATTATTGACTCTATCCCGAACGCTGCAGATAGACAAACTACTATCCAAACTAGCTTATGCCACGATTGTAAGTCATCAAAGAACGATATCAGTACTTCCATAAGGCTAATTTACTGTAAATTACAAGCATGAAAAATTTACCGACGATTTTTATACTCATTTTGTGTGTGAGTTTTGTTTCAAACAACAGCTTTGCTCAACCTAGCATTACTTGGGATAGTGTCATTGAAGTATCTACGAATGAATTCGGAAATAAATGCTCTCGCATCGTTTTGAATTCCTCCGGCAATCCAATGGTATTACATGGCAAGTCCGGAAATAACGCAGGACTGTATTTATCGATATGGGAGGGTGGGTCTTTCGGCACACCCATACAAGTGACGCCCGAAACTAACATATACCTTAGCGAATCCGAAGGTCCACGCATTGCTGTTTCAGGTGACAGAGTCGCGGTCAGTTACCAAATTTCTGGCCAATGGGACACCGGTGCATACGTTGTTATGTCCGAAGATAGCGGCCTAACATGGGGAACACCATACCCCCTCGCAGCGAATACGACAGATGATCATTTCATGCCATGCATAGCGTTCGACGGAAACAGTCAACCTTGGGCAGCCTTAAAATGGAAAACCGCCCCTACGTTCGAGGGAGTTCACCTATTCAATCCCGACACAGACTCTTTCGAGCCCGCTCTAAATGCGGGGATTGCGACCGCAGGCGTGCCCGTTTGCGAGTGTTGCCCTTCGAACCCGTTCTACTATGACGGCGTTTTCTATGACGTAGTTAGAAATAATAGTTCGAATGTTCGAGATTTTTGGCTCCTGAAGTCCCCGGACGGAGTTAGTTGGGACGAAGCCATCGATATCGACCCTGCGGATTGGTTTATCAGTAGTTGCCCCGCTTCAGGCGCATCGTCTGCTATCCTAAGCGACGGCACGCTTGTGTCGGCCTTTATGAACGCCCCCGATGGGAGTCGTGTGTATTGGTCTTCTGTAGACCTCTCGAATTTCACGTTCACTGAATCAGCACGTATCGACCCCCTAAACAACTCGACTGAAAATCACCCCTCTCTTTCAGCAAGTGGAGACTGGCTCGTCGCAGCTTGGGAACGAAATTCTAGCGGCTACGATGTAATGATATCTGTTTCGGATATAGGTCCAGAAGCTTTATCGAATACCATCTTCAATGTCACGGAGGACTTGAGTGGTCACAACCGCAATCCCTCTGTCGTTTATGATGGCGAATTCATTCACCTAGCATACAAGAACACATCTTCTGGCGTTTCCCACTACCTGCGTGGTGTGATTTCTGGAACTTCGAAAATTGAGAGTTTAGGTGAGGAAAATGAGCTTTGGACTTTAACCACAACCCATTCTGAGTGGCGCATTAACTCCACTTTAGGCAGCAACTCCACTTTCACCCTATTCGACTTAAACGGCCGAGTTTTAAATTCCGGAGAATTCGTAGGTGAGTTGCATCTAGAAAAACGTTCTGGAAGCTATCTGCTAAAACTGGAAACAGGGGGCGTTATAAGCACTTTAAAGTTGTTTTAGAGCTGTTTATTCATGAGTTTTCTTAGAAAAACTAGATTCAAAGTCCTATTTGAAGGAGACAATTAAAAAGTTAGCTTGTTTCTTTTCGCTGAATTAGTGCTCATTTGAATCTTGGGGGTTCAAAAATGAAAGATTTGAGAGATAGATTAGGATCAAGGCACCTGAGTCGCTTGATTTATGGGCAGGGCTGGCCAAAGTTAGCCAAGATGCCGTCGAGTAAATCGGCAACCGTAACAGCTCCGTCGCCGTTCACGTCCGCAATGCAGTTGGACGTGCACCCAAAATCACTCAATAAAATGAGTAGGTCCCCAATCACGATGAAGCCGTCGTTGTCAAGGTCAGCGGGGCATGTGCCTAGGTCTGCGTCGCAACCGAGGACCGTTGTCCCGTCCCCAAAGAACGATACCGTGCGGTCATACGCATCCAACCCTATTTCAATGCCCATCAAACGCCCAGGAACGTCGTCGAAGTAGGGATGGATACCCCCGTAGATTCGACTCAAGCTACATTCGTCTGAGGCATCGCGGTAGGTGGCCCATTGCAATTCCACGTCGACACTTGGACCGTCTTCAAAGACCAAAAACTCGTTAGCCGGTGCAAGGAAGGTCCCCATTCCTCCTGGGAAGTACGCGTCTCCAGTAAAGGCCGTCAACACTTCAGCTGCGGCACGCGAGTAGGTGCTGTGACCGCTCACATATCCTGCAAATGGGGGGCTGACAAACGAAGGCCGTTGGTAGGGTTCCCAGGCTTCCGCCAGCACCCAACCCACGCCAGCAAATTCCGTATCGACATTGTTGATGGCCGAACTTCCTTTCCACGCCCACAGTTTGATTTTCCCCACGTTTTCACCCAAGGTTCCAGCCAAATCGTCTACGGCTTCCACCGTTTCAATGGAGCCGGGAATCAAAGGCAGTCCACCGGGATGGTAATTGTTCGCCGCGGAGTCGGTGCTTTGGCCCAGTTCAGCCATGCCGCGGATGGCGGTAATGGGGCGGGACGAGTCGTACCAACCCTTAGCTCCCCAAGACGAGACAGCACAGTCGTGCATGGCGGAGCCCAATGCGAGGTACACTTTGACGTCCCATTCTAGGTCGTCCAAGACGTCGCCTTCTCCTTGGAATTGCTTGACGAGTTGTGGGTGATCGCTTACGTAGTTCAAAATGGTGAACCAATGGCCGGGGGGCGTCTCCGAATCGGGGCCGTCGGCCCAGAACTCCGCGAGTACGCGTGCGTAGTCGCCTCGAGGAACCATGTTTAGCGTATACGCTGACCCGGTGGAGGGGTTGATGCTGTGGCCTAAGCTGGGGGAACCGCCGTTGGTGGCGTCGTACAAAGTGGCGTACGTTTCCAACGTCGTGGGGTAGGTGTCACGGTTTCCTATCGAAGCGGGGCTGATGTCCCACATCACCCCATCGGTGGGGTCCAACATGCCGGACCAAAGCGCCACCATGCTGTGGCCGTCCAAGTAGATGTCGGAAGTGCCTAACCCATTCATGTCGTGCAGGGCGGGTTCGCCCGGATCGTGGTACACCTTGTATTCAAATCCGTTACGTGTGTACGAGGTGAGGTCTGCGTCGGTCAATGCCCACGAAGTTACCTGCCCCCATTCTGGAGAGAGAAATTCAGGGGTTTCGCCAGGGATGGGGTTGCCGCTTTGATCGATGAACAGGTCGAGGGTGAGCGGCTGCCAACGGTTCAAGTCCAGCACCGTCGCGTTTCCTGGCAGATCCACAATGAGGGGCGGGTTTATGGGCGTATAAGACGTGTTTGCGTAGTCGTTTGGTTCGTTAGACCCGTCCTGAAGACCAAACGCTATCAGTTGCCACGCTAAGTAGTTGCCTAGGGCTCGTCCGTCGCCTAAACTATAGTCCGTGCTGGTGAAAGTGACGTCGTAGCCCAACGTATCCATGTGCACATCGTAGCCCGTCATCAGGTTACCGGCTTGTGGGGCGTTGGCAAACCTGTGTTGTAGCAACCGGTACATTCCAAACGCGATGGCCTCGTCCCGTGCTGTGGCGAGGTCGGTGGACGGGGTGAATGCGTAATCTTGCCCCAGAAATGCTGGGCACGCGGAAGGCTCCATGACGGCCCAAGCGTCCCACATCAGCAAGGAGCTATGCCAGAGGTTGCGTGCGTGCACCGTGGGGCGTGCGTAGTCTCCTCGTATGCTCTCGAGGAGCATATCGTTCCATTGACGCGCCATGCTGTTGTCGGTACTTACAACGGGATAGTCAACCGTTTCCGTGCAATCGGGACTGGGGTTTGTAGGGCACACGTCGCACGCATCGGGAATTCCGTCCAAGTCGTAGTCCGCAGATGTCGCTACGAGGTCGCAGTTGTTGGACATAATGACATCGTACCCTTGGCATTTACCGCTGAGGATGTCGATGAGGCCGTCATTGTTTATATCCAAAAGCGCCACGTCGTAACTATTGGTGACCCAGTCGAAGATGGTGTTGCCATAAGGATCGTTGAAAGTTCCGTTGACGTTTTCATATATGGCGATGCGTCGGCTGCTGTTGCACGGCGGTATATCAACATCCACGTCGGAAACCACCACATCATAATCTCCATCTAAGTCCAAATCGGCGGCATGTACGTTGCCACCAAATCCATTCGACGAGCTGAACCCAAGGTTGACGGTGTTGAACCCCAAACTCACATCAGCTGTGTGAGATGTCGCCGTCAATAATTTGTCGCTCCCGTCGTCCACGACGTACACATCGAGCAGGCCGTCTCCATTGAAATCCGCGATTTCAAACATGTACGGCGATCCGTTAGGCACGATATTATCCCAGGAGTTGAAGTTCCCTGTCCCATCGTTGAACAAGACGATAACTCCTCTCGAATTCCAAGGCGGCACGTCATAGAGCGTAGTGTTTTTTATTAAGTCCAAATCGCCGTCGCCGTCCATGTCGTGGATTTGACCAGCCGTTCCAAAAGCGCTGTTGCGTAGGTCCCCCATTCGTGACTCACCATCGTCGATGAAATGCCCCGTTCCGTCGTTAATCAACAAGAAATCTTTGGCGGTGCCTCCTCCGCTGTTCACTCGATAGTTCACGAAGTACAAATCTTCCGCACCGTTGCCTGTCAAATCGCCCGACCAAATAGCACAAATGAGGGGATCATCCGATATCAAAGTCGGGAACCGAGAAGCACTTTCGTCCGCAAGTCCCAACCAGTTTCCCAAGCTATCCTCACCCAAATTCATATACAACATAGGCTGTTGGCTGAAGGTGTTAGCAATGACCACATCATCCCACGTGTCGCCGTCCACGTCCACGACATAGACGTCACGTGCAAAACTGGGGTTGGAGATAAATTCTGGTGCGAGCTCCATCGTCATGTCGACGAGCACTCCTTGTTGATTGATGAGAAGCAGATCCGGTTTTGGGGGTTCAGAGGCTGCAGAAAATGGCTGTTTCCGAACCACAATCACGTCCGTCCACCCGTCTTTGTTCAAGTCCGCTGGCCACAAATCCTTTTCTTCATCGTCGCTGATCGCCACGCTGAACAATTCCATCCGGCTTTCGGTTTGGACGTCCCAGTCTAGCCATTGGGCTTGCGCGTTAGGAATCCAAAATACGCTCAAAATCATGGCGAGTGTGAGAGCGGGTCGAAGGGTGTTTGGCAACATGTGAACAGTGCTTTTCATTCAACAACATTAAGACGCATAAATGTTAGATGAGTTGCATGGGTGCCGAGAATTCGTTTTGTGTCACCGATAGGAATACCGTCGCACTCGCTTCGCTCGGCTCGGTGTTCCCTTGGGGCACTCACAGGGAACTGATGTTAGGAATGAAATCGTAGAACCCGAAAATGAGAATTGAACCTTGAAGAAGGTCAAAAAGTTATTATATAAAATAACTTTCGTGGAGAAGCGGGGCGGGAAATCCGGAAAATTTGACAGATCGTTAACTCTAATCTGGCTTGGGTTTTGCCCCTATAATTGAATTCTCAGCGACACTTAGGATGTCCTCGAGATTATAAGAGTGGAATGAAATGGGATTACCTATGTACATTTTGCAGTTATATGGCAAAATCAGACTTACTCCCTTGGGCATGGTCCTATGTAGCCCTTCTATATATATGGGAATAACATCAATCTCTGGATGCATTTGAATTAATAATGCCAAGCCTTTTTTAAATTCCTGCATAACACCTGGCTCTCCCCTTGTGCCTTCGGGATATAAAATTATTGAGTCGCCATTTCTAAGGAGTTTACTCATCATTTCTATTGGGTCTGATTCACCCTCGGTTTTAGCTCTTCTTCTAGGAATTAATACTGCGTTGACAAAATGAATTAATAAGAATTTTTTTATTGCGTTTTTACCAAAGAAATCCTCAGCAGCTATAGGGTGAACCCTACGGACATTGTTCATGGGTATAGCACTCATAATGGCCATAGAATCTAAATGGCTATTGTGATTTGCAATTAAAATATATTGCTTCTTTGATCTTAGAACATCCCTGTTATAATAACGAAGACCTATTAAGAATTTGAAAATTCTCCTCCATAAAATAGAATGAACTAGTATGAGAAGGAACTTCTTCATTTATATTAAAATCATTAAATATACAATATGAAAAAATGGTGAAGCGGAGGTAGTTAAACTATCTATTCTATCTAGATAGCCTCCATGACCCGGTATGGCATCTCCCATATCCTTAACGCCGAAATCTCTTTTAATCGCTGATACAATAGCATCACCAATAAATCCAAAAAGGGCCACCGTGAAGCTAACTACTATGAGTTGCCAAGAGTGAAGAGGAGTCAAAAACCCCATGTAATAACCGATTACAGTAGTTGCTACAAGTCCGCCTATAAAACCCTCCCATGTCTTATTTGGGCTGACTTTAGGCATGATTTTATGTTTTCCGAATAGCTTGCCAAACGTGAACTGCATAACGTCATTGATTTGGGTTAGAAAAATCAAATACAGCAAGAGACCTTTTCCTACATCAGCATTTTCGTTAAGTGCTGGATAGCACACAAGCATAGCCATATGACTAATCCCAAATATCCCCAGCATAAGTGAAGACGGCATAAGCCCCATAGATCTGACAATGTCTTTTGTATCACCAGTCATAACAAGTAAAAAGGGGATGGAAATAAACATAAATACTGGTAGAAAAGACATGAATAGATTATACCATCCCTTATAGGCAAAATAATACTGAACGGGAATGCACAGGTAACAAACTAGCAGGATGGATCTATCCGAATCTCGCAATTTCAAATGGGTATATAGTTCTCTCAATGCGAAGAAGGATAAAACTCCTAAACCTATACAAGTGGTCATGGGACCTGCTAATGCAGCGAATAGAAACACAAAACAAATTACCCACCATGATTTGAGTCTAACTACCAATTCCTCTATGAAAGCTCCGGGCTTCAGTTTTTTCCAAGCGGAAAAAATAACGCTAGAAATAATAAGTATGCCAAATATGACTGCAACCACCATTTGTATTTGAGCACCAAGTTCAAGGGAAGGAATTAACTTATTCATTTAATGAGTTTTTAAGTCTAGCATATGAGCTGATAATCATAAGAAAAGATGCAACACCTATTATGTAATTAATATAAATACTAATATCACTTGTGAAATATGAGATGATACAAATGACTCCTATTAATAATGCTCTATCGCTTTTACCCATAGGTCCGTCATATCGTCTTTGACCTGAAACAACTTTTGCAATGACTCCACAGAATTCATTTACAATAGATAGAGAAATAAATGTGATAGCTAATTTGATATCAAGGCTGTCGAATACTATCAGAGGAAAGAAAATCACAATATCTGAAACGATATCGCCTACCTCATTAAGAATCTCTCCCAACTTTGATTGGAGATTATATATCCTAGCCATCATCCCGTCAAGAGCATTCAACATCATCCTCAAAAGAAGTCCTATTGCGACAAAAAGAAAGTACGAGTGGTGTTCTGAAGTGTTCCAAAACAAGTAACCTATTGCAAACGACAACAAAACGGCCATCAGAGTGAGAGCGTTTGGGCTGACCCCCATCTTATGAAGACGTTTCAGCAGGGGCATAAGCATCTGCTGAAATTTGGGTTTGATTTTATAAGTCGAAATCATGGTTTGCGTTTTTTAAATGGATCCCACTCATACCTGTCCCTCCTAGCTTCTTGAGTAAATCTGCCATTTTCTAAAAAGTACTTTATCTCGTCTCCTATAACATCAAATCTCACATACATTTCGTCGTGATCTAATACCGAATGAAAGTAATCGTCTAGATTTCCATCAATCTGATCTGGGAGGAAGTTGTACTCTCCATACTTATTTGCAGCTTTTTGAAACTTCCTCATAAGCGAGGTGGCCTTGTTCTCTATTATCAATCCTACATCTACTCCTTCTGTACTTTCGAGTGGTGTGATCTCCACTTTACTGAATTGCAGTAGTACATCACCATATACTATTTTCGAAATAAGACAAATCCTATCAACAGCAACTATAGGTGCTCGCTCTTGTATGGGGCTCCTATCATATATGATTGTGGATATCTGACCAAACCCCTCCTTTTCAATATGTCTATTCAATACATATCCACCAATAATATAACACATCACTTTCACTTCATCGTACTCATCTAGCCTTTGCTCCCTGTAAAAATCACTAAAAGCATCAAGAGACTCATCTAGTGAATGTCTTAAAATAAACTCAGGTATAAATAAATCGTAGTCGAGGGAGGTGAAAAATTCTGTTTGGACCCTCCTATTCTTTTTTGAATCACCAAACCCATTAAGGACAACAAGTGCAGTCTTCTCGCCCCTACTTTTACTATCATCGACTACTATAACCTCTTGAGCCTCAGAAACAAGTATGATGGTACAGAAAACAACAACTGTACATAAGCGTGTATATATGATTCGATTAAGCATTTATGAAGACGAAGTTAGTAGCAGCCTCTGCATACACTACAAGATCAAAAGCCAAATTATTAACTATTTGCTATCAAAATAATTCACTATGAATTTAGAGTTGTTCTGTTAGGTGGCCCCGGCAGGAATACCTTCACACTCGCTTCGCTCGGCTCGGTGTTCCTTTGGGGCACTCACAAGGAACTGATTCTTGGAATGAAATCACTCGAGAGCTTCGCTCTTCGCATCACTCCGAGCAGGTGAGACATGAAGCAAGGCTTCTGTCTCATACTCGATCGTTATGCTGCACACGTTGTGTGCTCGACTGATTTCTATTTTTTCATCAGTCAGTTCGTGGCCCCGGCAGGAATCGAACCTGCATCTAAACTTTAGGAAAGTCCTATTCTATCCATTGAACTACGGGGCCAAAAAAACGCCGCCGAGAGATAAATCTCAGCAGCGTCTAGTAGTGTGCGCCTGGTAGGACTTGAACCTACGACCAATGGATTATGAGTCCACTGCTCTAACCACTGAGCTACAAGCGCAAACAGAGTGCAAATTTAGTGTTTATTTTCCTAGAACTTCAAACTCTAGCTGACGTTTTGCAAGGTCGGCTGAAACTACCCTCACGGTGACCTCATCACCAAGTGCAATTAACCGTCCTGATCGCATTCCTTCGAAACCAATTTTCTCATCATCATAAACCCAATGATCGTTTGGTAGCGCGTCTTTAGGGACGAATCCCTCGCATTTATTTTCCTGAATTTCAACGAAAAGACCTCGAGGTACAGCTCCCGAAATTAGCCCTTTATATGTTTCGCCGATACGAGTCATTAAATATTCGACTTGCTTGTATTTGATACTGGCGCGCTCGGCTTCGGCGGAACGTTTTTCCATAATCCCGCTATGCTGACAGCGTGAGTCGAGTTCGCCGGTGTCCGCATCCTTACCTCCATCGAGGTATCGCTGTAGAAGCCTGTGCACAATTACATCGGGGTATCGGCGAATCGGAGAGGTAAAGTGAGAGTAAAAAGGGAACGAAAGTCCGTAGTGGCCTATGTTCGTAGTCGAGTACTCCGCTTTTGCCATAGAGCGAATCGCCATCGTTTTCACCGTCCCCTCCTCAGGAGTACCCTCGGTAGCTTTTATGAGATCTCGAATGAGAGATTCGGAATTACCGGGGTTTGGTTTAGGCATCTCATGGCCAAACCTCCTTACGAATACTCGCAGAGCTTGCAACTTTTCCGGGTTAGGATTGTCGTGTACTCGGTAAATGCTCGTACGGGTAGGAGTTTTCTTTTCTGGGTGAACTTTAGCGAGGAATCTGGCTACTCGAACGTTTGCAAGTAGCATGAAGTCCTCGATAAGCTTGTTCGCCTCTTTCATAGTCTTAATGACTACACGCATAGGCTTGCCTGACTCGTCGAGCTCGAAACGGACTTCTTCGGTATTGAAGTCGATCCCTCCATTTTCGAATCGCCTCTTTCGGAGCTTCGTCGCCAATTTAAAGAGGTGAGCGAGCTCGTCTGAGTAGTCGCCCTTCCCTGTTTCGAGGCGGACTTGAGCATCCTCGTACGCAAACCTACGATCGGAGTGAATAACGGTTCTCCCGAACCACTCCTTTACCACATTCGCCTCTTCGTCCATTTCGAAAACGGCACTAAAAGCGAACTTATCTTCGTTAGGTCGGAGTGAACAAAGGTCGTTCGAGAGCACTTCGGGTAGCATAGGAATCGTGCGGTCTACTAGATAGACCGAAGTCGCTCTCGAGATTGCCTCAGTATCGATAGCACTCCCGGGCTTCACGTAATACGAAACGTCCGCGATGTGAATCCCCACTTCGACATTACCGTTCTTCAGCGTCTTTAAACTGAGCGCGTCATCGAAATCTTTCGCATCGACTGGGTCAATAGTAATGGTAAGCACATCACGCATATCACGACGCGACTTCACCTCCTTCGGATCAAGCCCCTTAGATTCAGCACTCGGAGTAAATGCCCTCGCCTCATCCATTACTTCTGCTGGAAATTCTAGGGGTAGACCAAACTCCGCTAATATCGCGTGCATCTCCACGTCGTTATCTCCCTCCTGCCCTAGCACCTTGACCACTCGACCGAGAGGTGCGTCTTCTTTATTATCCCATGACTCTAGTTCGAGTAAGACTTTATCGCCGTTAACCGCTCCTCCAAGATGACTGGGAGGAATGAAAAAGTTCGTGTGAAGACGTTGATCCGAGGGATGTCCGAAGGCGTAATCCCGTACTTGTTCGATTGTAACCACATAGACTTCTCGTTGTCGTTTAATGATGCGAGAAACGAATGGAGTTGCTCTTCGTCCGCTATTCGCCCACTCGACTTCAACAGTATCACCCCAAAAAGCCGTGCCTGTATATCCTTTCGTTAGTTTTATCTCCTCACCGTTTTCTAACATCACAAATCCACGACCGAATCGTGTGATTTGAATAATCCCTTCTGTATTCTCAACTTCTTCCATCGTTAGGAGGTATTTACCTCGTCCGACATCTTCAAGTTTTCCCTTACTAGCCATATCAGACAAAAGTTCCATTATCAATTTCCTCACATCGTGATTTAAAACCCCTAATGCTGATGAAATTTGTTTGTGGTTCATCGGTTTATCCGGACGTCGTCGAAAGACGTCAAGAACCGTACGTCGTAGGTCTTTTGGTGAGCTTGTGCTTGATAAACTGTGTTGGCCTCTTTGGCCTTTGCTGCCCCTCTTAGAGTTTCCTTTAGGCCAGTCTCTATTTTTCCTTCCCATATATGGCACAAATATGAGGCGAAAATTCTATAACTACATTAAGCTAACGTTATTAGAACATTATTTAAGATGTTATCCCGACCTTTGGCGTTCATATGGAATCACATAAAACAAAACGATTTGTCGCTGACACGTGGGGCGAAACGAGAGGCTATGAGCTTATCGATTCAGGAGATGGGTCGAAGCTTGAGAGATTCGGAGGGGTTGTAATGGACAGGCCTGAGGCGAGTGCGGTTTGGGCGAAAAAACTGAACTATAAAAAGTGGGATAACGCAAACGCTAGCTTTGAATCAACGAGCAAGGCGGCGGGTTTATGGCGCAAGAATGGAAAGGTGGCCGAGAACTGGAATTTAGAGTATAAATCGCCTGTTCATCCGCACCTACGCTTGAAGTTTAAGCTTGAGATGACTCGATTTAAGCACGTGGGAATTTTCCCTGAACAAGCTTCGAATTGGGAGTATTTAGCGGGGAAATTGAAGGAGGGCGATAAGTTGCTCAACCTATTTGCGTATACTGGAGGAGCTAGTTTAGCTGGAAAGTGTGCAGGGGCTGACGTAACTCATGTCGATGCAATCAGACAGGTGATAAATTGGACTAGAGAGAATATGGAGTTAAGTGGCCTAACCGGTATACGGTGGGTAGTTGAGGACGCTTTGAAATTCCTGAGACGCGAAGTCAAGCGTGGGAATAAATATACAGGCATAGTTCTCGATCCTCCGACTTGGGGTTTAGGTCCTAAAAACGAGAAATGGAAACTAGAGCATAGCTTAGTTGAGATAGTTGAACTTGTTTCTCAAGTTGTAGAACCGGGTGGGTTTATTGTCATGAACACTTATTCTGGACTACCTCCTTCAACCCTCGAAACTCTTTGGAAAAGGGTTCTTCCTAAAGCTTCAACCGAGTGCGGAGAACTTTGTTTGCAAGGAAGAGATGGGCATCTTCTTTCAACGGGGTCATTAATAAGAGTAGAGTTATAAGCTATGTCAAATCAAGAAAAGCAAGAGGTCGAGAAGTACGAAAAGGCAAAAAAGGTATTGCTGGGGTTGAGGTTAGCGACAGACGATCGTTGGGCTTCGCTTTGTGAAAACAATGTGGACGCGATTCTCAATGATCACGCTTGGTGTGAGCAGAAAGCCGCTTCAAATGCGATAAGTGTTATCACGAAATTCCCTATGCACACAGAACTTGTAGAAGCTCTAACAAAGATCGCTATCGAGGAGATGGAGCACTTTGAAATGGTGCTCGCAAAGATGAAGGAAAGGGGCGTAAAACTCCAGTATGAGTGCAAGGATAACTACGTAGGTGAGTTATATAAATACATGCTCAGTGAGGGAGGGTCGAAGGAAAACCAACTCGTAAATAGAATGCTTTTCTCAGCAATGATAGAGGCACGCAGCTGTGAGAGATTCCGCCTATTAACGGAGAAGCTAAAAGATCCCGATCTGGTAGAATTTTACCGCGAGTTAATGATCTCGGAAGCCCACCATTACACGACCTTTCTTAAGTTCGCACGTAAATATGCTGGAGATATCGACGTAGATGCCCGCTGGCAGAAATTCCTAGATTTCGAAGGTGAGGTAATAAAACGCTACGGCATCGTCGAGACTATGCACGGCTAGGAAAGCGCGGAGGGAGTTTTTTTAGCCCTTCTTCTCGCCTAAGGTCCATCTCAACCCCGCGTATGTCATACGTCCGAAAATCGGGCCATATACTAAGCTTGCATCGAAGTTTCGATTGAACTCATCTGGGTAGGCTGCACCTACAATAGGACTGTCCTGCTTTACGTTGAGTAAGTTTTCTACTCCTACATAAAGTTCAAGAGCACCAGGTAAGGTTTGGGATACCTGAAGGTTTAACTGAGTGAAAGCAGGCGATTCAGCGGGGTGAAAATCTATATCAGAAGCCGATTCCAATGGTTGCGGAAGCGATTGATTCCCTATCCATTGAAGGGTCGCATCTACTCTAGTCTGCTGACCTTCCTTTCCTTCACGAGAAGCATAACTCCATTGTGTGAAAGCCCTGTGAGTAGCAACAAAAGGATCGCGCATTGTTTCACCTTGAGGAAGGAGGTCTGAATATTCTGTTTGGGCATCAACCCATCTATAAGCCGCTCTAATATCCAATCTTCTGTGAGCCGACCAATCAAACTCTAGTTGCAGTGTTTTTGAATAAGACTTGTCGCTATTTGAATTATAAATCTTAATGTATTCAGGTTGCCAAAGATCTACTATGATTCTATTCTCGAATTCCGTCCAATATCCATCCAATGAAATAGATGCATCGCGGGAGTTGAGTATGAATTTCGAAACGAAGTTAAATCCGACATTCGTAGCAACCTCTGGCTCAAGTTCTCCTGATATGTCCCACCTTCTATTGCTGGCCCAACTTCCCAGCTGCTCCATCATAACATTCGCTGTGCGGAATCCTCTACCAGCGACGATTTTCAAAGATATTTCTTCCGCTAACGAGTACCGAGCGTGAATTCTCGGCGAAGCGAAGGCGCCGTACATATTGTGGAGGTCACCCCGAAGCCCTGCTACTACAACGAGGCGGTCGTTTGCTGTCCATGTGTACTCGAAAAATCCGCCGGGAACGATTTCTGTTCGGGCAAGGGTGTCGATATCCGCATACCATTCATTGTACTCAGCAGCCCAAGTACCGATCTCGTTAAAGTCGTCATAGACATAGCTCAGACCGGTAGTAAACTTGTGATCAGTATTGTTAATTATGCTCGAGTACAGTACGTTCGCTCTGAAATAGTTCTCAGTCCCGTTATAGCTTCGGTTTCCGAATTTATGCTTCTGATTGTGAGTAGAAGCGAAGAATTGGCTTCCGATTGATTTCCATGCTTGGCCTGGGAAAACAAATCCCGTTTTTGCCGAAGCTTCGTATCTGATAATTTCAGTTGCCGCAGTCCATGGATTCGGATCTGGCAGGGTGCTGTCAAGGTAAAATTGTAGTCTATCAAACGGTTTATCTACTCCATCGTAGGCCGCTTTTTGGCCTGCAAGTTTATCCATATGAACCGACGAAATACTGTATTCACCACGCATACCTCTATCACCACGTAACTTCCACTCATTACGAAGGACTATATCTCGCTTAAGTGGGGTGTCAAGGAATCCGTCATCGTTTCTGTCATTCAAGCGCGTTCCAAGTTCCGCATGAGTAAGGAGAGCCGTACTCCACTTTCTGTTCACCTGATGACTACTTACGTGGTTCCATTCGATCCTTCCGTCTCCACTTACGAAGAGATTGATGTGTAATGGTTCGGCGTTTTCAGGGTTGCGCATTGCAACATTGATTTGGCCTGTTATGCTTTCATAACCTCCTGAAACTGAGCCCGTACCCTTAGAAATAGCAATAGCGTCAATCCAGGGGCCAGGGATAAACGAAAGTCCTTGCACCACGTTCAAACCTCTCGGTCCAGGAAGATTATCGACTAGTATTTGAGTGTATTTCCCATCGAGACCAAGCATTTTAATTTGCTTTGTGCCAGTAATAGCATCGGTAAACGAGGCATCAACCGAGGCGTTAGTTTCGAAAGCCTCACTTAAATTACAGCAAGCCGCTTTCGCGAGTTCCTTTCTGTTGAGCTGTTGAATATTTAATGGATCTAACAGCGAAATTAATGTTGTCGCCTGTTTCACTTCCACAACTGCAGATTCTAGTATCACTCCCTGCTCAAGAGGTATATCCATATAATCCCAGTCTGTATATACGATACCCACGGTCTCAAAACCGATCATACTTATCTGCAAAGTATCTCCCTCTGACATTACTGGTAGTTTGAAAAACCCGAATAGGTCCGTCATCGTTCCCACAGTCGTTCCTTTCCAAATCACTGTTGCTCCCGGAAGCGGCACATACTCCGCCTCGCCCTCATGCTCCCCCTCATCGTGATTATGCCCTAAATGACTTTCAGGCGTAAAAACCTTACCCCTAATTTGCCTCTGAGCATATGAATTTAAAGGATTTAGCCCAAACCAAATCGCAAAAACAAGCAGGGCTTTAGCCCTACTAACGTTATTGAAAAATCCCATGAATTGGAGAATTAATGATCTTCGTGATCTTCGTGATTACCTGAACAGGTCTTCTTCTCTTTTGTGCTTCTGTACTTACAGCAATCCGCTAACTTACTGTACACGTCGTCATTAGCTTTAATGTCTCGAGTGTCGTAACCTACGTTCGCGGCAAGTCTTTGAACACACATGATACAGTTAAAGTGCTTCGTCTTATAAACGACATGCATTTCTTCCTTCTCGAGGTCGTAATCTGCGAAGACGATTCCTTTTACGTCATATGCCGCTTCAATTGTTTCTTCACACATTCCGCAGTTTCCGCGAACTGAAAATGTTGCGTCCACTTTCTTTTGAGCAAACACAGAAGTTGAAATAAGAAGGCTTAGGGCGATGTATAGTACTTTATTCATATTACAAGTTTAAGCCACGAAAGCTATACCTGAATCATGAATAACATTTGTTATGAGTACAGGAACGTTAAATGAGTCTTATTTCGAAGTCAAATTTGAGCTTAAAAATTCGCGATTCATGCGAGCAATATTCGTTAGGCTAATGCCTTTAGGGCACTCAACTTCGCACGCTCCAGTATTCGTACAGTTACCGAATCCCTCAAGATCCATTTGGTCTACCATGCGAAGAACACGCTCGTTACTCTCAGCCTTACCTTGGGGAAGAAGTGAAAGCTGGCTCACCTTAGCAGACACGAATAACATTGCAGAAGAGTTCTTGCAAGTCGCAACACACGCACCGCAACCGATGCATGTAGCCGAATCAAATGCCTCGTCAGCGTCATGCTTAGGGATGGGAATAGAGTTCGCATCTTGAGTCGCTCCAGAGGTGTTTACGCTAACGTAACCACCCGCCTGTATGATTCTATCGAAAGAACTTCTATCGACTGTAAGGTCCTTAATAATAGGGAAGGCCGCCGAACGCCATGGCTCTACGTGAATCGTTTCACCGTCCTTGAAAGATCGCATATGAAGTTGACAAGTCGTGACATTACGTCCCGGTCCGTGAGCTTCTCCATTTATAAACATCGAACACGTACCGCAAATTCCTTCACGACAATCGTGATCGAAAGCAAAGGGCTCCTTTCCTTCTCGAACTAATCTGTCATTCAGAACGTCCATCATCTCTAGGAAAGACATGTCTCCCGAAACTTCTGTCATCTGATGCGTTTCCATCGCTCCTACTGAACTAGGGCCTTTCTGACGCCAAACTTTTAAAGTAATATTCATGATTCGAAGGATGATTTACTTGTAGCTACGCTGCTTAAGTTCAATGTTATCGTAAACGAGGTCTTCTTTATGAAGCTTTGCCTCAGATGGGGTGCCAGTATATTCCCAGGCAGAAACAAAGGTGAAGTTTTCGTCGTCGCGAAGAGCCTCACCGTCTTCGGTTTGAGATTCATCACGGAAGTGGCCACCACAACTTTCAGATCTTGTAAGAGCATCGAGACACATCGCCTCTCCAAGCTCTAGGAAGTCCGCAAGTCTAGTCGCTTTCTCTAGTTCAGGGTTGAAGTCGTAAGCCGATCCTGGGACTCTAACCTTAGCATAAAATTCTTTACGAAGCTCTTGAATTTCAACGATAGCTTCTTTGAGATGCTTTTCGTTTCGAGCCATTCCGCACTTGTTCCACATGATAAGACCTAATCGTCTGTGGAAATCATCTACTGGAGTGTCTCCGTTGTTGTTCATTAAAGCCGAAATCTCGTCTTTTACTTGCTTTTCAGCTTCATCAAACTCGGTAGAGTCTGTAGGTATTTTTCCTGTTCTGATATCGTCAGCGAGATAATCGCCTATCGTATATGGAAGAACGAAGTAACCATCCGCTAAACCTTGCATAAGAGCAGATGCTCCAAGCCTGTTAGCTCCGTGATCTGAGAAGTTTGCTTCTCCAGCAGCGAAAAGTCCAGGGACAGTGGTCATTAAGTTATAATCTACCCAAAGACCTCCCATTGTGTAGTGTACCGCAGGATAGATCATCATAGGAGTCTCGTATGGATTATCGTCTGTGATTTGCTTGTACATATCGAACAGGTTACCGTACTTCGACTTCACCACTTCTCGTCCTAGATCTACGATTTGATCTTGTGTTGCGTTTTCTATTCCACGAGTAAGCACTTCTGTCTTTCCGTAACGTTCGAAAGCGCTTGCGAAATCGAGGTAAACGGCTTGGCCTGTCTTATTCACTCCGTAACCCGCATCACAGCGTTCTTTTGCCGCACGAGATGCTACGTCACGAGGTACTAAGTTTCCGAACGCAGGGTATCTGCGCTCCAAATAGTAATCGCGTTCGTCTTCCTTAAGGTCGATAGCCTTCTTTGAACCGTTTCGAATAGCTTCCACATCAGATTTAGACTTAGGAACCCAAATCCTTCCATCATTTCTCAAAGACTCAGACATTAAAGTGAGCTTTGACTGATAATGACCACTTACAGGAATACAAGTAGGGTGGATTTGAGTAAAGCAAGGGTTTGCAAAGTAAGATCCTTTTTTATGAGCTCTCCATACCGCAGATGCGTTAGAGCCCATCGCATTCGTGCTTAAGTAGAATGCGTTTCCGTATCCGCCTGTACAAAGAACAACTGCGTGAGCGCTATGTCTTTCGATTTCTCCTGTGATAAGGTTTCTTGCGATAATTCCTCTTGCCTTTCCGTCGATTTTAACGACTTCCATCATTTCATGACGGTTGAGCATTTCTACTTTTCCTTTAGAAATCTGACGAGAAAGTGCTGAATATGCTCCGAGAAGAAGCTGTTGACCGGTTTGGCCTTTTGCATAAAACGTACGTGAAACCTGCACCCCTCCGAATGAACGGTTATCGAGCAGACCTCCGTACTCACGAGCAAAAGGGACTCCCTGTGCAACGCATTGATCGATGATGCTTCCGCTTACTTCTGCCAAACGATGAACGTTTGCTTCACGTGAACGGTAGTCTCCACCTTTTACTGTATCGTAAAAAAGGCGGTAAACTGAGTCACCATCGTTTTGGTAGTTTTTCGAAGCGTTAATTCCACCTTGAGCCGCAATTGAGTGAGCTCTTCGAGGTGAGTCTTGGAAACAAAGTGACTTAACGTTGTAGCCCATCTCAGCTAGAGAAGCTGCCGCAGAAGCCCCCGCAAGACCAGTACCTACGACAATGATGTCAATGTGTCTTTTATTAGCTGGGGTTACAAGGCGGATATTGTCCTTATGCTTGCTCCACTTTTCTGCTAACGGTCCTTCTGGAATTTTAGAATCTAACATGACTTATTTGCTTAAGATTGAATCAAGAAGAGATAAATTGGAAGAGACGCAAATCCGGCAGGAACGATCACACTAAAAGCTTTTCCTACGAACTGAATCATAGGTGTGTACTTCGGGTGGTTAAGTCCCAAAGACTGAAAAGCACTTTGGAAACCATGGTTCAAATGGAAGCCCATAGATATCATAGCGAAAACGTATAGCCCTGTCATAACAGCAGCAAGACGGTTAACTGCAGGGTTAAAGAAATCCATCACAACAGTATGTAAATCTTTTACTCCGTCAACCATTATAATGTCCCCGAAATGCATAGTCCACCAGAAGTGTTGCATATGAGTTACAATGAAAACTAGTAGAATCGTACCCAAGAGGGCCATGTTTCGACTTGCCCAACTCGAGTTAAGGTTGCCCTTCTCAACAACATAATTAACTGGGCGAGCTTTTCTGTTTTTGATTGTCAAGACAAATCCATCTACAACGTGAAATAAAACACTTGCGTAAGTCAAGTATGACATCAACTTAATCAGCGGATTTGAAGTCATAAACTCCGCATAGCTATTGAAGGCGGCTTGTCCTTCTGGCCCGGTTGAAAATAACTGCACATTGCCTATCAGGTGGCCTACTAAAAATATACAGAGAAATAGGCCAGTAAAGGCCATTACGTACTTCTTCGAAAGAGAAGATTTTAGAATTCCTGTTTTACTCATGGTCATTGCTATGAATCGCGCATAAAGGTACACGGCACGCTCTCGTTGACCAACGTTCTATAACAGAAACAAATAAAAAGGAGGACTCACCTGTCTGAGTCCTCCTGTCCGATCACGCCTCTACGGGTTTCTTATCGAGCATAAGAAGATCATTCGCTATCACCTCTGTGATATAGCGAGTCTTCCCATCATTGTCCTCGTAGGTTCTATACATGAGTCGGCCTTCGAGTGCAATCTCAGAGCCTTTTTTCAAGTATTGACTAACGATGTCCCCAAGCGATCCCCAAGCGACAACATCGTGCCATTGGGTACGCTCTACTCGTTCGCCTTCGCCATTGCGATACGATTCGTTTGTCGCCATTGAAAAGTTGACTTTTGATTTGCCATCGTCAAAGGTGATGACCTCGGGGTTCTTCCCGAGCCTGCCAATTAATTGGACTTTATTGCGTAGTGCATTCATTATTAATAGTTTTTATCTGTGCCAAACTTCTAACTAATTTTCCGCCAAAATCAACAAGCTTTGTAGATGAAGGTGATGAGTTTACGTCTGTTTCGAAAAAGTGGTATTACCTTCGCAATCTGCAATAGAAGCACATCATGACATCTGAAAATGTACGCGTAAGATTCGCACCAAGCCCTACAGGACCTCTTCATATGGGTGGAGTAAGAACAGCTCTTTATAATTACTTGTTCGCCCGCTCTAAGGGGGGTAAATTCCTGCTTAGGATAGAGGACACAGACCAAACCCGATATGTTGAGGGTGCTGAAGAGTACGTAAGGGAAGCGCTAGAGTGGTGCGGAATCGAGATTGATGAGGGGGTCGTAGCAGGTGGAGAATTCGGCCCGTACCGTCAAAGTGAGCGTAACTCCTTTTATCGCGAGGCCGTTGAAAAACTTATTGAGACGGGGCATGCTTACATGGCATTCGATACTCCCGAAGAACTCGACGCTATGAGGAAGGAGGCTGAGGGGAGAAAAGAAGTCTTTCAATACGACTCGAAAACGAGGGGTGGATGTAGAAATAGTTTGGCCTTAAGCGTTGAAGAAGTAGAGGGTCTCATCGAAGCGGAGACTCCTTACATTATTAGATTTATGACTCCTGATAAGGCGGAAGATATCGTTTTTACTGATGAAATTCGTGGAGAGGTCTGTATTTCGAGTGGTGTGATTGACGATAAAGTTCTTGTGAAAGCTGACGGTCTACCTACCTACCATCTTGCAAACGTGGTCGATGATCACGCGATGGAAATTAGCCACGTGATTCGTGGGGAAGAGTGGCTGCCTAGTGCGCCGCTGCACGTAATGTTGTACAGAGCGTTTGGTTGGGATTCGCCGAAATTCGCACACCTTCCGCTTATTCTCAAGCCTACTGGCAATGGAAAACTGAGCAAAAGAGATGGCGATGCGGGTGGTTTTCCTGTATTCCCTATTGAGTGGGAAGATCCGGATTCTGGCAAAGTTTCTAAGGGCTATCTAGAAGCGGGGTATGATCCTCAAGCGTTCTTAAACATGCTACTCATGCTTGGATGGAATCCAGGTGATGAGAGGGAAATTTTCTCGTTAGAGGAAGCGGCGAATGCGTTTTCTCTTGATAGAGTTGTTAAATCAGGAGCTAGATTTAGTCCTGATAAGGCCAAATGGTTCAACGAGCAATACCTCCGTTCTAAAACTCCCGCCTCTCTTTCAAGCGAACTTGTTAACCTCGCTTCTGAAAGGGGTATGAACTTCGATTCTGGCGAGGCTGAGGCCATCCTCACAATGATGCTCGAGCGGGTTTCGTTCCTACATGAGATTTTTGATGCGAAATGGCTTTTCAACGCTCCTAAATCAGATGACTTCAATGCAAAACTGGTTAGGAAGAAGTGGAAAGCGGAAACCCCACTTTATATGGCCGATTTAAAGGAGATGCTGAAATCTATTACTCCATTTATAGCAGAGGAAATTGAGTCACAATTCAAAGCTCACCTCGAAGAAAAAGAGCTAGGGTTCGGACAAGTTCTATTACCCCTTCGTTTGGCTCTAACGGGAGAAGGAGGAGGGCCTTCTATGTTCGAATTCGCGGAATTTCTCGGACTAGAAAAAACTATTTCGCGCCTAGAAAGTGGCGTTCTTGAAATCGAAAAGCTTAAGGCCGAATGAGTAGCAAGAAATTTGAAATAATCGAGGTTAGCGGTCTACGATTTCATGCATATCACGGATGTATGGCCGAAGAGACGAAGATTGGAGGAGAGTACCGAATCGACGTGCGTCTTGAGGTCGATATGATCGCTAGTGGAAAGTCGGACTTCCTTTCTGATACAATAGATTATTGTGCTGTTCATAAAATCGTTGCAGAAGAAATGGCTATCCCTTCTAAGCTCATTGAGCACGTAGGAAGGCGTATTGCGGAGTCGTTGAAAAACGGTCTTCCTCTTGCTAAAACGGTTAAAATAAAACTCACAAAATTCTCTCCACCTATTGACGGAGATTGCGAGTCAGTAGCCGTAATAATGCGCGCTTAATTTTAATTTAAAGCTGCATCTCCGGTACAGAGTCTGGGACTATAAGCTCTCCTGCTGTAGCGGCCCTGATATCTTCGACAGAAACTCCTGGTGCTCTCTCGACCAAATGAAAGGCCCCGTCTTTTATATCGAGGACTGCCAAGTTCGTCACCACTCGTTTTACACAAGCCACACCCGTTAAGGGGAGGGAACATTGGGGAAGTAGTTTCGATTCTCCTGCTCGATTCGTGTGCATCATCGCCACGACTATGTTATCAGCACTAGCGACGAGATCCATCGCGCCACCCATTCCTTTGACCATTTTACCTGGAATTTTCCAATTCGCAATATCTCCGGTCTCACTCACCTCCATCGCGCCGAGCACGGTAAGTTGTACGTGACGTCCTCTAATCATCGCAAACGAAGTCGCGCTATCGAAATAAACCGCTCCAGGAAGTGCCGTAATCGTTTGCTTCCCGGCATTGATAAGGTCGGCATCCTCAGATCCCTCGAAAGGAAATGGCCCCATCCCTAAAATTCCATTTTCAGATTGAAATTCTACGTTCAGACCTTCGGGGATATGGTTCGCCACAAGAGTAGGTATCCCTATCCCAAGGTTCACATATTGACCGTCCTCAACTTCTTGCGCAATTCTAGTTGCAATTCCGTTTTTATCTAGCATACCTTAGTTTTTATGAGGTCGAACAGTACGTTGTTCAATACGTTTTTCATAAGAATCGCCTTGGAAAATCCGCTGTACAAAAATCCCTGGAGTATGAATTTCATTCGGATCGATCGTCCCTAGTGGAACTAGTTCCTCCACTTCCGCAATCGTAATCTTCCCCGCCATCGCCATCATGGGGTTGAAATTTCTTGCTGTTGCTTTATAAACCAAATTCCCCGCTTCATCCCCCCTCCACGCCTTCACAAAAGCGAACTCACTGGTAAGAGCAGATTCTAAAATGTGCGGCTTACCATCAAATTCTCTTACCTCCTTTCCTTCTGCAACTTCCGTCCCAAACCCAGCCGGAGTATAAAATGCCGGTATACCCGCACCACCAGCTCTACAGCGTTCCGCAAGTGAACCTTGAGGAATAAGGTCTACTTCTAGCTCGCCCGAAAGCATTTGGCGTTCAAACTCATCATTCTCCCCCACATATGATGATATCATTTTGCGGATCTGATGACCTTGCAGGAGCCGACCTAGCCCGAAGTTGTCTACGCCAGCATTATTGGAAATACACGTAACGTCTTTTACACCGAGCCTCACCAATTCCTCTATGCAGTTCTCGGGGATTCCACAAAGCCCAAACCCACCTAGCATCAACGTCATCCCATCCTCAACGCCTTTACACGCTTCCTTCACTCCACTCACTAATTTAGAAATCGCCATAATTTATTTAATTAAAAAGGTCTGAATCGTCGAACCCATCGGAGTCGAAGGTATGGCCTTTCAAAGTGGTTTGTTCTTTACAGTTCAAAGTATCCGCACCTAAAGATTCTGGTCTGAAAAAATCTTCCTTTGAGAGCCCTATTTCCTCATCCGCATATGTGTCTTTCATGAAAAATCCATAAATCGGCAGAGCCGTATTAGCACCCTGTCCGTAATGCGTTGTAGAAAACCTTACCGTTGGGTCTTGTGCTCCAACCCAAACCCCAGTTACAAGTTCCGGCGTCAGTCCCATAAACCAACCATCAGTGTTATTCTGAGTTGTGCCCGTTTTACCCGCCATTGGAAACCTGATCCCATCGTAGTCGCGCTTATCTGAGTCGTATCGCAGTCTTACTCCCGTACCCATTCGTTTTTGTAATTCCTCGTTCCAGGCTCCGTCGACTACTCCTTTCATCATTCGGACCACCCTATATGCCGTTAACTCGTCAAGACCCTGTCGAACTTCTGGACTAGGCTCATAAATAGTATTCCCGAATCGATCTTCAATTCGAATTAATATAGTGGGCTCGACATATACGCCTCCATTTACGAGGGAAGCATTCGCTGAGACAAGTTCTTTGAGTTTAAGCTCCGCGACGCCTAATGCAATTGAGGGAACGCTAGGAATATAGCTTTCAATACCCAAGGCATGAGCTAACTTTATAACCCTATCCGTACCAAAATTCTTTATCAATTTTGCCGTCACGGTGTTCATAGAGTTCGCCAAAGCATACTCGAGAGTCACAATCTCTCCGTAATCTTCCGATGAATTGTCCGGACACCAACGTGGAGGGTCTGACCCCTTCGGTAAATCAATACAAGTAACTTGGTTCGGTAGTTCGTCGCAAGGATTCATCCCCATTCGAAGAGCCGTTGCATACACGAACGGTTTAAATGTAGACCCCACTTGACGTTTACTCAACTCCACATTATCGTACTGGAAAAACCTATAATCGATACCGCCGACCCAAGCTTTGATTTGGCCTGAAGAGGGTTCAATAGACAGAAGCCCCGCTTGCAGAATTTTCTTGCGATAAATAATACTGTCCATGGGCGTGAGAACCGTGTCAACTGGTCCGTGGTGACTGAACACCTTCATTTTCACAGGTTTATGCAGTGACTTCTTGAAATCCGCCGAGCTTAAACCCATCCAAACATGACCGCATCCACCCTTCTCAGGATCGCACCTAAAACCATTATCCCCTCCCTCTAGCGTGTGATCAACGATATAATACGCCGGCCTATTACATGCGGGACAAAGCTTCCCTTTACTCTTTTTATATCGGTCAGAATCACGAATTGCAATATCTAGAATCGCCTTTTTTGCTGAAGGTTCGATCTCCTCGAAAAACGGATAATCTATTTTAGGTCGTTTCTCCAAATCCCATTCAAAAATAGCTTGCAATTCACCACCTAAGTGCCGTGATACTGCATTCTCCGCATACTTCTGCATGCGACTATCAAGCGTTGTGTGAACCTGAAGTCCATCACGATAAATATTATACTTCGTCCCGTCGGCCTTACTAATCAGATAGGTTCCGTCAGGTTGTTTTTCAGAAAATAGTTTTTTTAATTCTGCTCTTAATCGCTCACGAAAATATGGTGCGGGCCCCTCCGCATGACTGACGCGCTGATAACTCAGAGTAATCGGCATTGCCTGAAGAGAGTCTGTAATTTCAGTCGTTAGGAATTCATATTTATCCATTTGGGCCAAAACTACATTTCGCCTCTTCGTCACCATTTCCAACCTGCGTAGCGGATTAAACAGAGCGCTATTCTTGAGCATACCCACTAACATCGCTGACTCATGAACGTTCAATTCCTCGACTTCTTTATTGAAGTAAATGTTAGCGGCACTTCGAATTCCGACAGCCTGATTCAAGAAATCATACCGATTCAAGTACATTGTTAGAATCTCCCCTTTTGTGTAATGGCCCTCAAGTCTTGCCGCAATGATCCACTCCTTCGGTTTCTGTAAAAGCGCCCTCTCTAAAAAGCTGGTTGACTCATATTCTTCTGTAAAGAGCAGTTTTGCTAGCTGCTGAGTGATTGTTGATCCCCCACCTCTTTTCCCCATAAAAGCAATTGCACGACCTAGTCCGTAAAAATCCACACCATCGTGGCTGAAATACCTCACATCTTCAGTCGAGATCAACGCATCCACTAAATGCTGAGGTAAATCTTCATACCTCGCGTCTGTTCTGTTCTCGTTATAGTAACTACCTAGAACTTTCCCGTCCATTGTATAGATCTTAGTCGCTAGGTCCGTGCGTGGATTTGCCAGAGCCTCGGTATCAGGTAGCGCGCCGAAAAGAGCTATTCCCACAAGGCCAGCTATTCCTAAAAGAGGACTTAACCCACCAAGTATAAAGAGCACTTTCCAAAGAGTAGTGCGTGGTTTTAATTTTACAGTCATTCTAATCGCAAGATGCACATAAGAGTGTCCATTTTTCAAGAATTTCACATCCTTTGTCATCATCAAAGCGTGGAAATGTGTACGCATCGGGCGCAAAGAGTATCTTTGCCGCCATGATTGCACTTATTAAAGGATTACAACTCCTACTTAGCTTATCTATTCTGGTCGTATTACACGAACTAGGGCACTATTTAGCAGCTCGTTATTTCAAAACTAGAGTTGAGAAATTTTACCTGTTTATGAATCCTGGATTTTCGCTTTACAAAAAGCAAATCGGTGATACCGAGTGGGGGATCGGTTGGCTTCCATTAGGGGGATACGTTAAAATAAGTGGCATGATTGACGAAAGCATGGATACTGATCAAATGAAGCAGCCCGCTAAACCTTGGGAGTTTCGTTCGAAGCCAGCTTGGCAACGTCTAATAATCATGCTTGGTGGAATCATCATGAACCTAATCGTGGGTTTCGTGATTTACAGCATGGTTTTACTCGTTTGGGGTGAAACAGTCCTTCCTAACGAATACAATGTAAACGTCGATCCACGCCTTGAAACTTTAGGCTTCCAAAACGGCGACCACATCGTCGAATTTAACGGCGAACCACTCGAAACATTCCAGGATCTAAGACGCACTGCGTTCTTCGAGACGGTCACTGAAGCTACGGTTATGCGTAACGGAAATGCTGTCGAGCTTTCTTTTGATACTGAATTAGGCCAAATCCTAGTCGACCAAGGCATACGCCGACCTTTCACACTCCAAATCCCATCTTTAGTACAGAGTGTAAATCCCGATTCAAGAGCTGAGACAGCAGGACTTCTTGCAGGCGATTTAATCACCGCGATCGGAACCACAACAACCGGGTTGCAGTTACTTACTGTGAACGCTCTTGAAAGCGCTCCTAACTCTCCTGTCCTACTTCACATTGAGCGATCTGGACAGCAATTAACGCTTCCCGCTATGACCGATACCGCAGGTCATCTCGGTTTTTCATTCGCTAGCCCAGCATCGTTTACAGATATTTTCGTTCAAGAAGAGATTAAGTATTCCTTAGGGGAAGCCATCGTAAGTGGATTCTTTTTAGCTGGATCTACCCTTCAAGATTACGCACTTTCTATGCGCTTTTTGGCATCAAAAGCAGGTGCTTCACAAGTGGGGTCGCTAATCACATTCGGAAGCATTTTCGATGGGAGTTGGGACTGGTTAATCTTTTGGAGAAACACCGCTTTCTTCTCTTTGATTCTTGCCTTTATGAACCTTCTACCTATTCCCGCTCTTGATGGAGGACACGTAGTATTCTTACTTTATGAAATGATTGTAGGAAAACCTGCTCCAGAGAAGGTAATGGAATACGCTCAAGTGATAGGAATCTTTCTCTTACTTGGACTTATGGTCTTCGCATTAGGCAACGATTTTTGGCGACTCTTTACTGGGGGGTTTGGCTAGGTTGAAAAAATAATGCTATATCTTGGGCAGATGCTCAACTCATTTTTTGACTCATTTTCTATTGATGATATTGGTGCTTTTTCCCTTGTAATTGGCGGAAGTGTCATTATCATTCTTTCATACTTCGCGAACCTTCTCGCTAAGAAGACGAACATCCCTTCTGTCCTCGTACTTATCGGGATGGGAATACTGCTTCGACAAGGATTGACAAGCATGGGGATGAGTGAAATCCCTTTTGAAAACCTAGCCCTAGAGCTTCTCGGAACAGTGGGGTTAATTTTCATCCTACTTGAGGCCTCATTAGATCTCGAACTTTCAAAAGAAAAGCTTCCGCTTATTATAAAAAGTGCTTCCTTAGCGCTTTTCTCTCTCGCCGCAAGCTCTTTAGCAATTGCCGGACTTCTGAATTACGCTCTGGGATTAGAGTGGTTCACTGCCGTGATTTATGCAATCCCGCTTTCAATAATGAGTAGCGCGATTATCATTCCATCTGTCGGAGGGCTTTCTCTCGAAAAGAAGGAGTTCATGGTGTACGAAAGCACCTTCTCAGATATCTGGGGTATTATGGCTTTCTATCTTGTATTAGGAAATCAGCAAGCTGAAGGAACTGCCGATGTGCTTAAAGCTATCGCAATAAATCTCGGAGCATCTTTAGTAATCTCAATTGCCGTTAGTTATTTACTCGTTTATGTTTTGCAGAAAATCACAAGCTCGGTCAAACTCTTTTTATCAATCGCCGTTCTAATTCTCATCTATTCAATCCAAAAACTACTTCATTTAAGCCCTCTTATTCTTATTTTAATCTTCGGATTAATGTTGAATAACCACAAGATTTTCTTTGTTAGAATTTTCAAAAACAAGGATGGAGAAAGTTGGCTTGGTGGACTCCTCGACGATAAAAAAATGGCCGGCTTGCGTCATGACTTCCATATTCTTACTCTTGAAAGTGCTTTTGTGATTCGCACATTCTTCTTCGTGCTCTTTGGAGCAACGGTTGTTTTGGCCTCTCTTACAGATATCAAGGTGATTTTCTATGGCCTTACAATTTCTGTTATTCTTTATGCTGTGAGATTTGTCTTTTTACGCATTTTCAGGCCTAAAGACCCCTCATCGCTTTTATATATCGCACCCAGAGGTCTCATTACAATTCTGCTTTTCTTCCAAATCAGTTCGAATTACCCAGAACATGTTGATGCCTCTTTCGATGGAGGGATTCTGTTAGTTGTAATCCTTGTGACTTGCATAATAATGACCATTTCATTAATCCAAAAGGGTACTGGTATTGAGCCCGTTGAGACGAGCGATGGCGTGTTGTTATTATCTGAAAATACGTTGGAAACTAAACTCGAGAGTAGCAATCCCCAGGCTCCCGTTTCACCATCTCAAGAGACTCAAGAATAAAAAGTCGAGTCCTCACAACTGTGATGTCCGTTCGAGTCGCTCTACTTATTTCTAGAATGGAACGCCCGTCCTGGCTAAGTTGCTGATAAACCGGGCGGCATGGTGTCGGCACCCGCTTAAGTCCCTCTTCAATAGCTGTTTTACTAACGCTAGTCGCTCGGGCTTGGTCTTTTTTATTTCTTCTCATATCATTAGATTCTTGTAGCAATTGATTATGCCATGAAGGGATAGTTTTTATTGCGTTTTTCGGATTTTGGGCTATGATATACCTATTGCCATTCCACCTTGAGTTATAGGCATTCGGAGGTTGAAACGAATACGTGCCTCGGTTGTAGCTGAGAGCAAGCTTTAATGAAATCATTGACCCACCTTTCTCTGGGCTTTCTGCCAAAACCGTCGCTTGACATATCCCCACTAAAATCCTATTCCTAGCAGCGAACATCCACTTCAGAACTTTAGTTCCTGGAGGGTGTTCTGTGATCCAAGCTCCTCCATGTTTTATGATTTGGTTCGCAAGACTAACATTGCAACAAGGATGAATCCTCTCAAGTCCATGTGCCAAAACCGCTACAGAAGGGAGGCCCTTCGATAATGCCGCATTGTGCGCGGCCGCGTCTATTCCTTTTGCCAAACCACTTACAAGCGGCCAATTCTGGTCCGCCATATGATTTACCGTCAATTCTGCGAACCTCTTTCCTTCAGGACTGCACATTCTTGTGCCTACCACGGCTATAGATCTCTTTATCTCGTTAGGAATCGTGCCTTTAACGTAAATCACTGCTGGGGGGTCCGATATCTGCTTCAATAATTCTGGGTATTCCCGACAATGGAATGAAACAACTCGACCGCCCAACTTTTTAACGGACTCTTGAATCTCGGTTGCTTTTGACAAAACGTCTTTTCTAACTCCTCTACAATACATGTCTAAAACAGACTTCGGTGACCCTTTTTTCACAAGTAAAGCTTGAAGTTTAGTGGGGCCCAAGTTCTCGATTAAGGTTAGAGCTAAAAGGGTGTGGACTCGTGGATTCATTTGGTAAACATCCCTTAAAAAGAATAGATTTTCAAGAGTCATTTCATATTCGGGGGCTAAGAATTTATCAACGTTTCCAATATTTAAGCCGTTTTTCCATCAGAATGTATTTACTTCGATGAATGCAAAAGATAATCCTCTCGCGTTTACTTCGGTATATGCTGATTTGTACGGCCTTAATCACTTCATCTTTAGTTATTAACGCCCAAACTATTTCTGGCATTATCTCTGGTTCACAGGGTAATCCATTAATGGGGGCTTATGTTTCTAGCGGGAATAACGATAATACCGTAGCAAGTGGTTTTGAGGGGGAGTATATCATACAATTAACTCCTGGATCGCACCAAGTTGCTTGTTCGTTTATCGGTAAAAAAACGGAGGTTAGGGAGTTTGTGCTCGAAATGGGACAAAAGGTGGTTTGGAATATTACACTTGTCGCCGAGGCAAGAGTCCTAGACATGGCGGTGGTTTCTGCAGGGCGATTTGAGCAAAGTGTGGCTGAAGTGACCGTGTCCTTAGAGATTTTAAAGCCCGCATTAGTGGAGAGTAAGGCGACAACGTCATTAGAATCGGCTCTCGAGCAGGTTCCAGGGGTGAGCATGGTTGATGGTGAGCCACAGATCCGATCTGGTAGTGGTTTTAGTTACGGAGCGGGTTCGCGCGTGATGATTATGGTGGACGATTTGCCCCTTTTAAGTGGTGATGCTGGTCGCCCGACGTGGGGGTTTCTTCCTCTCGAAAATTTAGACCAAATCGAAGTTATCAAAGGCGCCAGCTCCGTCCTATACGGAAGTGCCGCACTTAGTGGGGTAATCAATATCCGAACTCGATTTCCAGACGCTCGACCTTTAACTAGAGTTACCGTTCAGCATGGGGCGTATTCGAATCCTAGGTCGGACTCTTCGATGTACTGGAATACCACTCTACAACAAACTAATGTTCGGTTTCTTCATAGTCGACAATTAGGTAGTTGGGATATCGTAATTGGGGGAAATCTGTTGGGGAACGATGGATATAAAGGGCCTACGATAAGGTTTGACTCTCTTGAGACACCTATTGACACAAACGTGGCGGGGTATAATCCGTTTTCTGTAGATAGATATGGAGCTAGGGCTCAAGCGAGATTTAATATCAATTTGCGGAAGAGAGAGTGTTCTATTCCTGGTTTGACCTATGGATTAAGTACTAACTGGCAGAAGGGTGAGGGGTTGAATACATTGATTTGGGGGCATTCATCAACGGGGCTTTATAACAGTTATGCCGGTGCCGCGACTCGCACAAAGCAACTTGTGGGCACGGTCGATCCCTTTGTTGAGTACTTGAGCCCTTCTGGGGTTCGGACTAGTTTTCGTAATCGTTGGCAGCATTTAAGGAACGATAATGATAACAACCAGGGTAATAATTCGGACGTGTTTTACTCGGAATTACAGTCTCAAAAGATCGGCCCTTGGGGAATGGAGAAGATGGCGATAACTGGTGGTTTGGTACATCAATACACGAGGGGCGAGGCGCAACTTTATACTGGCGGAAGTGAAGATGGTGTTAATACCGCTCGAAATATCGCCGGTTATCTTCAGGTCGATCAGCCTATCGGGCAGCATCTTAATTTATCTTCGGGAGTGAGGTACGAGTATTTTTCTATAAATAGCGATTCGGAAGGGAAGCCGGTGTTTCGGGCGGGGGCGAACTATCAACTCGCGGAAGAAACCTATCTCCGAAGTAGTCTAGGTCAAGGGTTTCGATTCCCGACCATAGCAGAGAAGTTTATTAGAACTGGACTTGGAGATTTACAAGTTTATCCTAACGAAGATCTTAGGCCCGAATCCTCTACCAGTCTAGAGATCGGATTAAAACAAGGATTAAAAATTGGTGGATTTATGGGATACTTAGACTTCGCTGTGTTCCAGCAAAGATATTCAAATTTCATAGAGTTTTCGTTTGGTACGTGGGCTCCGAGTGAGGGATTTGATAATTTATTTGGTCTAGGATTTAGAAGTTTAAATACTGGAGAAAGTAGGGTGCGGGGAGCTGAGATAAGTCTAATGGGGCAGGCCAAATGGGGTGCTCAAAACCAGCACTCCCTGGATATTTTAGGGGGCTATACCTACACGAATCCGATTAGTTTAACGCCGCATTTGAATTACGATCCGGATTCTTCTAATGTGTCCACCACCTATATCGGGACGAGCCACGATACAACGGGTTACATCTTGAAATACCGGTCTCCTCACCTAGTTCGTTTCGACGCACAATGGACTCACCCTCATGGTTTCGTCGGAGTGAGCGTTCGATACCAAAGCATACTCCAAAATTTCGACGAAGCTTTCGTAACTTTTGAAGACCTCGGGTTTGTCGATTGGGGATTAAATGACTGGCTCGACAATCACCCGACCTTGCCCTGGCTTATCGACGTTAGAGTGGGCGTGAACCTGAACGACAATTCGAAATTATCCCTCGTCGTGAGCAATTTGCTCAATGAGGAATACAGCGTAAGGCCTTTGGCTATTGAGTCTCCTCGCCTTGTGAATATTGTTTACACCTATGAAATTGAATAATGCAAAACAAGAACGTTGTCGCAATAATTCCCGCTAGGTACGGGTCTACTCGATTCCCGGGTAAACCTCTCGCACTCGTGGGCGGGGTTCCTATGATCGAACGTGTGGTACGTCGTGTAAAGGGAGCGGGAGTTGTAGATAGAGTAATCGTAGCTACTGACGACAAGAGGATAGAAGAGGCCGTTCTAAGTTTCGGGGGAGAGGTAGTCATGACTCCTGTTTCATGTGCGAATGGGACTATGAGATGTCACGCCGCACTTTCTCAACTCGACCCGAAACCCGATGCGATAATAAACGTTCAAGGTGACGAGCCGTTCGTTCATCCAGAACAACTCAAAGAGCTAGTCCACTTAATTCGTAAACCCGGAGCATCTATCGCAACCCTCGCTCATCCAATGAAATCCTCCGACCCCGGAAGAGAGGATTCGAACCGAGTAAAAGTAGTTCGCGACCTCAACGGAAAAGCTTTATACTTCACTAGAAGCCCCATTCCTCATGGTGAGGGACCTTGGCTTCTGCATGTCGGTCTTTACGCTTTTACAAGCTCCGCGCTGGACGCTATTATCAATCTTCACCCTTCTAAACTTGAAGAAAGAGAGAATCTTGAGCAACTGCGTTGGCTTTCTCACGGATGGAAAATCGATGTAGGCACCACAAATCACCGCACGCTCTCAGTAGATACACCTGAAGACCTTGCAAAAATAGAATCTTTATTAGGTGACGGCTGGAGTATCGACTAATACTAGACTGACATTATCTTAGCCACATGTTAAACCGCATTTCATTTATCGTCGCTGTTGCACTCATTTCGTGCTCAGAACCTTCAGACGTATCAAATAACTCTATGGCTGACTCAACTAATTCGAACACAATTCTCTCTACGAGTGAGCAAGAGCTCGCTTCTCGCAAAATCACTGCTCCTGACGCGAAAATTGTGCCTCACACAATTGAAATTCATGGCAAAAGTTTGAGCGACGATTATTTCTGGATGAGGCTGAGCGATGAGCAGAAAGAGGCATCTACTCCTGATGACCAAACCCAAGACGTACTTGACTACCTCAACGCGGAAAACGACTACAAAGAAGCGGCCCTAGCGCCGACGAAAGAATTCCAAATCAAGCTTTACGATGAGATTGTAGGACGTATCGTTAAAGACGATGAGAGTGTTCCTGTTTTCTATCGTGGGTACTGGTATTACTCTCGTTTCGAAGAAGGAAAGGAGTACGCATTTCATTGTCGTAAGAAAGATACTATGGACGGTGAGGAAGAGATTCTTCTCGACGAGCCTGCATTGGCGCAGGGTCATAGTTATTTCGCCGTTGGAGGATCGAGCGTAAGCCCCGATAACAAGCTTCTCGTGTACGGAATAGACACGGTAAGTCGCCGTCAGTATACTTTACGTGTTAAGAATCTTGCTACGGGAGTTGTGTTCGAGGATGTTATTCCTGAGACGACGGGAGGAGCGGTTTGGGCTAATGATAACAAGACCTTTTTCTACACGAAGAAGGACCCTGTAACACTTCGTAGCTACCGAATCTACAAGCACATTCTAGGAACGGACGCGAGTGAAGACGTGGTGGTTTACGAGGAGACTGACGACACTTTCAATGTTGGCGTGGGCAAGTCGAAGAGCGAAAGATTTATCATGATCGGATCGCACTCTACATTGAGCAGCGAGACGCGTTATATCGATGCAAATAAGCCCGACTCGGAGTGGACTGTAATCTCTCCTCGAGAGGACGATCACGAATATCACGTGAGTCATTTCGGAGATCATTTCTACATCCAAACGAACGCTGACGCAAAGAATTTCAAGCTCGTAAAAACTGCTATCGAGACTCCTTCACGCGAAAACTGGGAGGACGTAATACCACATCGTGACGACGTATTATTTGAAGGAACGGAAATCTTCGAAAAGTATCTAGTTATCGAAGAGCGTAAAGAAGGACTTACAGCGATACGTATTAAAAGTTGGGGTGGCGAAGAGGATTACTACCTCGAATTTAACGACCCGGCTTACATGACCTATGTCGGGACGAACCCTGATTTTACGGCAGAAAAACTGCGGTTTGGTTACACCTCACTCACAACGCCACACACAACATACGAGCATTCATTCTCTGATAAATCACGCACACAGCTCAAGCAACAGAAAGTGCTCGGCGGAGAGTTCGACACAGCAAATTACGTTAGTGAACGCATCATGGTCGAGGCACGAGACGGCGCGAAAGTCCCCGTTAGCATTGTCTACCATAAAGACACCGAACTCAACGGATCTAGCCCACTACTCCTATACGCCTACGGTTCATACGGATATAGTATGGATCCTGGATTTTCGACTACACGACTTAGCCTGCTCGATCGTGGATTTATCTATGCTATGGCTCATATTCGAGGGGGCTCAGAGATGGGAAGACATTGGTATGAAGATGGGAAGTTATTTAAGAAGATGAATACTTTCAACGATTTTATCGATTGTGGAAAGCACCTCGTTGCGAATAACTACACCTCACCAGATCACCTCTACGCAATGGGAGGAAGCGCCGGGGGACTCCTAATGGGAGCCGTTATGAATCTCGAACCAGAACTTTTCAATGGCATAGTCGCAGCTGTTCCGTTCGTGGACGTAATCAACACCATGCTTGATGAAAGTATACCGCTGACAACAGGAGAATTCGA